>ERZ1026810.1187-NODE-1187-length-10731-cov-6.327612_pt1 | contig 10731 bp, 8 predicted proteins | sample MGYA00520872_ERZ1026810 | MGnify/ENA primary metagenome ERZ1026810 (study PRJEB33270, sample SAMEA104284477) | anaerobic digester metagenome | biome: Anaerobic digester microbiome; feature: mesophilic sludge digester; material: Anaerobic digester biomass | place... | reverse complement strand
AGACGGAATACGAGGTGCTCAGGAGTCTCGTGGGCTCGGAGATGTGTATAAGAGACAGGCGGAACATCTTGTAGCAGGTCTCCATGTCGGTCAGGTTCAGGTTGGTGAACATGTTCGACATGGTGGTGAGGAAGCGGTTACCCACCGAATGCCAGTAGTAGAGCACCCGGTGCGGGCCGCCGGCGAGGAACCGCGAGCCGTAGACCACGTCGGCCCGACCGTCGAGCAGCGGCTCGAGCAGCACGCCGAATTCGGCCGGGTCGTATTCGAGGTCGGCATCCTGGACGACGACATACTCGGCCGTCGCCTCGGTGAAGCCACGGCGCAGCGCCGCACCCTTGCCCTGGTTGTGGCCCTGGTCGTACACCTCGACGCGAGGGTCATTGAGCGAGCGTGCCAACGCAAGCGTGTTGTCGGTCGAGCCGTCGTTGACGATCACCAGCTCGGCGCACCACGGCGACTCGAGCACGCGTGTGGCCGAGGCCACCAACGTTTCCTCTTCGTTGTAAGCGGGCATCACGACCGAGAGCACCGGTCGAACATCGGAGGTCACGACTTCTCCTTGGGGCAGGGGACCCGACATTCTCCCACGGTGCGCCGACGGCAGGGAAGCTCAGGCGGCCAGGGGCGCCGCGATCCCGTGCGAGTGCCCGCAGTAATCGCACCCACGGTCGAACTGGGTGTCTTTACTGTCGGACGTCCAGCAGTAAAGACACCCAGATGGGGCATGGGTGTCTTTACTGTCGCTGCTCAGGTGACGATGTCGAGGCCGATGTCGAGGGCCGGGGCCGAGTTGGTCAGCGTGCCCGAGGAGACCAGGTCGACGCCTGCCGCCGCGTAGGCGGCGACGGTGTCGACGTTGATACCGCCCGAGGCCTCGAGCAGGCACCGGCGGGGCGAGGCGCCCTGCAGCTCGGCCGCCCGGACGACCCACTCGCCCACCTGCTCGGGCGCCATGTTTTCGAGCAGCACCGAGACCGCCCCGGCCCCGCTGGCCAACGAATGCTGCGCCCCCGACTCCGGGGCCAGGCCGCTGAAGCGGGTCATCCAGCGGGAGCTCGGCGACCGCCTCGCCATGGCCATCCTGGAGGGTGCGGTGACCGAGGACTCAAGCGTCACCGTCGACGTGGTCGACGGCGACTACAGCCTGGCCACCGTTCCCCCGGTGGCTGAAGCCCGACCGCTCAGCATGGGATGCTGATCGGTTGGTCGAAGTAAGGCTGGTATCGTGGTGGACGTGGACTCTGCCCGCCCCTCATGTCTGTAGAGAAGCTAGCGCTCCACCGCCAGATGGCTCGGGTGGTATCGGCAGCTCTGGTCTCAATCCCACCTTACGTCCTGTTTCAAGCCCCGCGGTTCGGCGATGAAATGCGGGATCCTTACACCATGACGGCTCGCTACGGCCTCAACCCGCTCAAGATCATTAGGGGAAACCTGCTGGATGTCCGGCCCTTTCTCGAGCTAGGGAACATTCGGCCCCTGGGTCGAATCATGTATTCCTTTGAGTTCGTGTACGCGAAAGGCTTGGCAGACCTATTGCGAGTGCCGCTTCCCTTGGTGCACGCGTTCGTTCGCACGCTGGCGTTGTGGTTCGCGGCGTATTGCATTGCCGGGTTATGGCGCGCCGTCGAGACGTCGGGACACGAACGCTCGCCAGCATTTCCCCGCGTGGTGGGAATTATGGCCAGCGCTGGCGCCTGTGCCACAATCGCAACCTGGAGTTATCAACCATTGGCCTTTTTTCCGGTCCAAGGTTTGATGAGTCTGGCGATCGTTTGCTTTGCTGCCACGGTTTCGATTCAGCTCGGTTGCCGATCGACCCGCGGGATGCTAGCGACCGCAGTCGGTATAGGGATAGTGGCTGCGTGCTTCTATGACTTGACCTACGCATCTGTACTGGTGGTGCCAGCGGCAATTGGAGGGGTACGCTTTCGATCGAGGCGGCTTGACCGGATGCAAGTCTCGTGGCGGGCGTGCCTACCATTTCTGACCGGTTTCTTGGTCGTTTTCGTGCCGATCCGGCTCTTGGTGCAGCGCTCCTGCAATGTGCAGGAGTGTTACGCGGGCTCGGAGGCGGCGCTGACTGCTGGCACCGTGCCAGCCTTCGGTGCCCGCCTCCTCTCTGCATTGTTTCCTACCTACTGGAGCCTGAACCTGAGCAATCTGGATGTCACGCCTGGCAGCGCAGCTCTCGCCGGGATTGTTGGGGTCGGGGTCGGGGTCGCAGCGTGGCTTGCAATTCGTTTGGCACCCTCGGGGGTGTCGGTACAGCGTCCTGGTCAAGCGGCCATAGTGGTTCTCGGCACGTTAGCGATCGCATGGTCCGCTACAGCAGGGATGAGCGCTTTGAGCGTGAGTCAGCAACAGATTGGTTTCCAGCCGTTGGCCCCTTGGCGAGATGGTATTATCGGCTATCTGTTTCTGGCGACCGGTTGTTGGGCGTTCGTTGAGATGACCTCCCGGCACGCCAATCCGATTCACTTTCGCGGAGCGTTGGTCCTCCTCACCGTATTGGTCTCGCTGCAGTTTCAATTCAATGCAAATTCGATTGCCATCGCACGTGACGCAAGTCCGACCTCGACCTATGCGCAGGCTGACGACCTCGTTGCGGGTCACGCCAGCGATGGTGAATTCTGCGATCTGGCCAATGAACTGTATGACCTGACCCTGAATAGAGAAACCCAGTATTTTGCGACTGCGCTTCTTGCCGCCCTCAGGGAGCTCAACCCGGTTCCAGGCTGTGCAGGCTATACTCATCCTTTAGATTTGGAGCAATGGCACCGAAGGCAACTCGGGTACTTTGACTGACCGCTCAAGGGAAAGCGAGATTTGCGACCCGGGGACTATGACGAGTGGCAATCCAGAAGGAGACCAAGGGTCCGCCATTGGATTATACGCGCGATGTAGTTTGGGTGTGTGGATGTCACCGATGAAGCACTGACTGCCTATTTCGAGGCGGTTCTGCCGCATCTCGATGAGCGGCAACGCCGCTTGAATGCCGGTGCGATGGCGATCATGTTGGGGCGCGGCGGCCGGACCAGGGTGGCGGAGTCGACGGGCATGTCTCGGTCGACGGTGATCAAAGGCGCCAACGAGATCGAGAACGGTGCTGAGGTCACCGACCGGGTCCGTGCCGAAGGGGCCGGTGACAAACCGGCGGTCGAGAAACAGCCCGGCCTGTGGGAAGCGATCGAGAAACTGGTGTCCCCAACTACGCGTGGTCATCCGATGTCGGCGTTGTTGTGGACGCTCAAGTCGACCTACGAGCTTTCACGCGAGGTCAAAGCCCAAGGCTTTGAGGCGTCTGCTGAGCTTGTCCGACAGTTGTTGGCCCAACACGGCTATTCGTTGCAGGCCCCATCGAAACAGGCCGAAGGGACAACCCATCCCGACCGCGACGGCCAGTTCCGTTACCTAGCGGAGCTCGTCGACGCGTTCATCGGCACCGGTGATCCAGTGATCTCCGTCGACACCAAAAAGAAGGAACTGCTAGGCAACAAGTCCAACGGTGGCACCGAATACCAGCCCAAAGGCGACCCGGTCCGCACCGACGTCCATGACTTTCCTGACCCGGCGTTGGGCAAAGCCATCCCCTATGGCGTGTACGACGTGACCAACAACGATGGTTGGGTATCGGTCGGTGACACAGCCGACACCTCCGAGTTCGCCGTAGCAGCGATCGCCAAGTGGTGGGACACCCTCGGCAAACACAAGTTCCCTGACGCCAAACGTCTGTTGATCACCGCCGACTGCGGCGGGTCGAACGGCTACCGCGTCCGAGCCTGGAAATGGCACCTCGCCCAACTCGCTCAACGAACCGGTCTCGAGATCACCGTCGCGCACTATCCGCCCGGCACCTCGAAATGGAACAAGATCGAGCACCGGATGTTCAGCTTCATCACGATCAACTGGCGAGGCCGTCCCCTCACCAACATCCGCACCGTCGTCAAGTTGATCTCAGCCACGACCACCCAAGGCGGACTCACGATCCAAGCCGCCTACGACGCCCACGTCTACCCCAAAGGCGTCAAGATCACCGACACCCAATTCGAGACCATCCCGATCACACCACACGAATGGCACGGCGACTGGAACTACACCATAAGCCCACACCCTCTAACGCCCAACTAATCTCCTGGCGGGCCCCAACCAAGGCTGGGAGTCCGGGGACGCCAACTGAGCAGCGGTCGCGACGAAACGCGGTCGCGGCGAGATCATCAGCGCTGAGGCACCGGTGGGACCCAATCTCGGTCGCGCTGGTAGCATTACGGCCGTGGCGCTTTCGGCTGACGACATGACTAACCGGCACGACGTCGAGGCCACTATCCGGCTTGACGCCGAGTCGGCGACGCATGGCACGGTTGCGGTGATTATCCCTTGCCATGACGAAGCGACGACGATCGGTGGAGTCATTGCTAGCCTTCGTTCAGAAATTCCCTTCGCATCGATCTACGTAACTGACAATGGAAGCACTGACGGGACTGCCGCCATCGCCAGGGATCACGGCGCCAAAGTGATCACCGAAGCTCGGCGGGGCAAGGGCTATGCGGTGAGGCGGCTCTTCGCCGACGTCGAGGCCGACTACTTCGTTCTCGTTGACGGTGATGGCACCTATGACCCCAAGGCCGCACCGGTGCTGATCGACGAATTGATTGAGCGGGGCGCCGACATGGTGGTTGGCAAGCGCGAAGCCGAACCCGGAGCTCACCGCCTTGGCCACGAGTTCGGAAACCGGATGCTCTCGTGGACGTTCCGCACCCTGTTCGGCTTGCACCTTGACGACACGCTCAGTGGATACCGCGTGTTTACACGTCGATTCGTAAAGACCTTCCCGAGCCTGACCGCCGGGTTTGAGGTCGAGGCGGACATGAACGCTCATGCTGCTGCCATGGGTCTGCCATACGCCGAGATCAGCGTCCGCTATTCGGAACGACCCGAGGGCTCGGTGAGCAAGCTCAGCACCGTTCGGGATGGTTGGCGAATCCTGCGGCGGCTGCTGCGGCTGTTCCGCGACTGGAGGCCGCTACTCACCTTCTCGGTCGCTGGCCTGGTCACGATCCTCGCCGCAACGGCAGCCCTGATGCCGGTGCTGATCGACTTTGCCGAGACGGGCCTGGTGGCTCGCCAGCCGACGCTCATCGTCGCTGGCGCGGCTATCGCGTTCGGGTTTGGTTTGGTAGCGACGGGCATGATTCTGGACCGAATCACACGCCTCCGACTCGAAATGGCTCGCCTGCTCTACCTGGCGTCAACGTCGCCGAATGCTCTCTCTGACAGTCCGCCAAAGTGATCCACTTGCTTATCGGCACGAAAGCCGAGTATATCAAGACAGCGCCGGCAATGCGGGAGCTTGACCGGCGCGACGTTCCGTACCGACTCGTCGACCTTGGGCAGCACAGCACGCTTCCCGTTTCATTTCGCACCCAATTGGGCGTTCGGGAGCCCGACCTCCGGCTCGACAGCCAGACCGAGGCTGCCTCGATCGGCGACGCCGCGAAGTGGGCCGGTCGGCTGATGAAACATCTTCGTTCACGTCGTCAAGCGCGCCAGCACGTGTTCGGCGGAATGGGCGGCGTCTGCCTGGTCCACGGCGATACGCCCTCGACGATCATTGCCACACTGTTGGGCCGCCGGGCTGGCATCCCGGTTGCCCACCTCGAATCCGGTCTGCGCTCGGAGTCGGTGTTTCATCCGTTTCCGGAGGAACTCACCCGCCGGGCAGTGATGCGGCTGGCACACACCTACTTCCCGCCCAATGGTGCCGCCGAACGAAACCTGCGGGCCCGCTTTGCAGACCGTGACATCGTTCCGACCGGGCACAACACGTCCTCGGAGGCGATCGGCCACGTCTGGCCAGCCGAGCCCACCACGCGGGGCCCTGCCTTGATCACCGTCCATCGGGTCGAGAACCTGCATCGACGCGCCCGATTGGTGAACCTGGTCGACACGATCGAGCGATTGGCGCTTCGCGAGCCCGTCCGGTTCCTCGTCCATCAACCCACCGAGAATGCACTGCGCGAGGCGGGTCTGTGGGAGCGCGTCCAGCGAAGCGATGCTGATGTCGGGCCATTGATACCGCACGATGAGTTTATCAAGGCGACCGCTTCGGCACCGTGGGTGCTGACCGATGGCGGTTCGAGTCAGGAGGAATGTGCTGTCCTCGGCGTGCCGACGCTGCTCTGGCGCGCAGCCACCGAACGGGATGAGGGTTTGGGAGCCAATGTCGTGCTCACCAACTACGACGCCGGTGTGGTTGACGAGGTGACTGGCGACCCCGATCGGTATCGCCGTCAAGCGGAGCGCCCCGAGGTCACGCCGAGCGGCATCGTGGTCGATCGGCTGATCGAGTTGAGCTGAGCGGCCTTTCTATCGGCTGGCTGGCGACACGAGCCGTTCAAGGGCAGCTGCGTTCTCGGACTCTCTGGCGACGAGTCGCTCCAAGTGTTCCGGCAGGTCGTCGGCTCGGGACACGGCTCGGTCCATAGCCTGGACTGCAAGCCCCGCATCCGGGACCCCTACCGGAAGCGCAGGCATCGCTCCGTCGAGGTCGGCGGCAAGGTCGGCCATCTTGGGGGAGTAGTCGACGAGCACAGCCGGTCGGCCATGGATGAGCGCCGCCAACGCACCGTGGTACCGCATCGTGAACACCGCCCGGGCGCTTCCGACAGCGGCCAGCACGGTGTCGGCGTTTGGCTCGACGAGCTGGCATTCGGCACCAATCCGCTGTGCCAGCTGTCGATGTAGTTCGCCATCTTGCTCAGCTTCGAACGCGACGAACCGCACCGCGAGTCCAAGGCTGCTCGCAACCGCATCAATCGTGCGGGACATGTTGGCCATCCACGCACCGTCGAGCGGTGGTGCAGTCGACAGTGTCCGTTGACCGGGCACGTTGGGCCTTCGCACCGAGACCGCAATCACCTCATCGGTACCCTGGGTGCCTTCGACCCCATTCCAAGCGACGACGGGGTCGGCGGCCAATACCGAGTCGATCCCCAGCTGTCGCAGCCGGTCCTGGGAAGCGGGGTCTCGAACGGTGATGGCCCGAGCGCCGGTCATGACCCGTCGAACCATCTGACGGCCAGATCGACGGCTGACGTTCCCGACCCCCAGGCCGACACCAGCCCACGGCTGGTTGAGTAGCCGTCCAAGTGCGAGGCGTCCCAGGTGAAACGGCAAATTCAAAGGGCCGGTCTCATCCTGGATCAACCCCCCGCCCCCGAAGACCACCCCGTCCACCGAGCGGAGCGTTCCAACGAGCCTTGGGGTGTCCCAGACTCGATGGTGTTCCACGCTGGCCACGCCAAGGAGCGCAGCAGTGCGTTCGGGGTCGATCGTGATCGCCAGCGGATCGGCCCCGAGATTGACCAGTTGACGACACACGGCCTGGGCAATCAACTCGTCGCCCAGGTTGGTCGAGCCGATCCATCCAGCGACTGCCACCTTCACATCGCCAACTGGGAGCGTATTCGGGTGCCGTTCGTCCGGAAAGCTCGGTAGCATTTCGTCGTTCACTCGCCCTCGCTTGAGGGGTTCGTCGCTTGACATCACAAGGCGGACAGCTCTCGGCTTCGCCCCCACATTGCCCAGACCAGGACCGGCAGCATTGCCACCGTGGCCACCACCCGCTCGATGGTGGCAGCGAGGAAGAGCAGGGCCGCATCGGCTCCTATCAGGCCCGCCACCCCGCCGACCAGCGCCTCGCGTGCGCCGATACCCGACGGGAAAATGCCTAGTGCTGCAGCCGCCGGAGTCGAGAACGCCGTCGTCAGGGCACCCAACCATCCCAGCTTGGCACCGAGCAGCAGTGCGACAATCCAAAGCCGAGTCGCTCCGATGAGCACCTTCACCAGCTCGACCGTCATGAGCAGCGCCAATTGGCCAGCGGTTGCAAGCCGTGGTCGGATTGTCCAGCCGATCCCCCCGAATACCAGTCCGACGATCAACCCCAGCCCACCGATCCACCATCGGTCGGCTGCGACAATCAGCGCCACCCCCGTCACGGTCATGCCGCAGGTGAGCCACCAGACGCCTGTCATCAGTTGGGCTCGAACTGCACCTCGTTGGGTGGCACCCCGAGATGCCAGCACACGGTGGCGCAATACCGGTCCGCCAGGAAGCGGCAACAGGTTGGCTACGTTGGCCCGACTGACCTGACGCACCGACTCAACCGCTGGCAGGTGTACCCCCACCATCGCCCCCTGGATGGCGAACTCGGCGCCGTCCGCCGCCAGCACCAACGGAACGGCGAATGCCGCCACGGCGATGAGCGCTGGAACCGAGACGTCGTCAAACTGGGCTCCTTGCCATGCCTTCCACGAGACGAACACCACCAGCAGGGTTCCGGCCGTTGCGGCAACTGGACGGAGCCCGGGGACTCCTGCGAGGCGTTTCGACCAAGCACTCAGCGTCGCTGCGGCGCTCCGGGCGGTCCGCTCTAGCCCGGATCGCCAGGTCGGGCTTGGGGTCAGCCGAGGCACCGCTTCACGCTAGCGTTCGATGGTGCAGTAGCTTCAACTCCGTGATTGAGTTCAACAGGGGCCAACTCCGTGGTGCTGGCAACGACGGGATGACGCACGACAATCAAACCCGGCCCGGCGTGCAGTTTGCGAGTGCGTAACAGTATGAATCTAGGCAGTTCGCGACACTGGCGGGCATGGACCGTGTGGGTGTGCACAGTCCTGGTGGTCATTGCCTTCATCGGCTTTCTCGCGCTCCAGGTGCCGGGTATGGGCTTGGACGAGGGGGCCCATATCACCCACGCCGAAAAGTTGCGTCAAGGCCACCTTGCCTCACACGACGACACGATGAGCCCCGAGCTGTCGTCGGCTATTCGCTGTGACCGATACCGAGTCTGGGGCAGCAGCCTCAATCCAGGATATCCCACCGGTTCTCGCTACGAGTGCTTCACTCCGCCCCGGCTCGCCGAATTCAACGGTGAGTTCAATGCCCAACAGGCGCAGCAAACGCCCGTCTATTATGGACCGCTGGCGTTGGCCGTCAAGGTGGTAGACAAGGTGACCGACCTTGACCCGTTGGTCGACACCTACCGCGTGGCCGGGTTGATGTTCACCGTGCTGTCTGTCGTCTCGCTGCTCTGGCTCGGTGCCCGGCTGCGGGTATCACCATCGATCGTAGCGGCGGGAACGCTCGTCATCGTAGGCACCTCTGGCTTCGTGTTGGCCCATTCGTTCGTCAGCAACGACGCGCTGGCTATCCCCGCTGGTGTGGCGCTGCTTCTGGCCGCTCGCCGGGTAGCAGACAGCCGGTCGTCGGCGTGGTTGTTGGTGGCTGTGTCCTTCGCGGTCGCCCTTGCGAAGCCGACGTTCCTACCGGGCCACCTCGCTTGTGCTTTCTACATTATGCAGCGCCTCGAACCCGCCAAGCTGCGGCTTCGAGATCAGGGGGGGTGGCCCAGCACAAACAGGCTCTTGACCTATGGGAGAAGCACCCTCAGGCGGTTCGCGCCGATCATCGCAGTTGGCACTGGTGCCATGGCGGGTATCGTCGTGTTTCAGGTGTGGGTCGGGCGCTTCGTTCCCGGCTCAAAAAAACTATCCGACTACTACTTCAGCCGGATCTTTCAAGCCGACTACCTCAAAGACATCGTCAATACGCTGCAAAACCCCCTCACTCAAGAACGGCCGATCAGCCTCATGGACCCTACCTATGGGTTGGCGATGATGGCAGCTCTGGAGGCCGTCGTTCTTTGGGGAACTGTGCTGGTGGCAATGGGATTCTGGAGGCGAGGAGATCGAGATCCGGCACGCCTGGGTCGCAGCGCAATAGGTGCCATTTTTTTGGGCGCAGTCGTCTTGTTCTTGCAGAGCGGGTTGCGTGGCAACGCCCTGTCGTCCACCAACACCCGCTACCTGCTCCCTGTCGTTCCATTCATGTTTGGGGCGATCGTCATGACTGCCGACCAGGTTTGGGGCCGCCTCCTCCCGAAGGTTCCAAAGCTGGCTCTCCCGTTGATAGTGGTGCTCATGCTCGGTGTTCAGGTGATCGCGGTAGATCACACGTCCGACCCCCAATTGAACAACGCATGGACCCGACGACAGGCGGGAGTGCTGGCCTCTTTCATCAATGAGGAGGTCGCTCCTCCGCTCCCCAACGACGCGGACGGTGCATCGAAGCCTTGCATCCGAAAGGGTGACACCGTAGCCGTCATCCCGTACATGCCAGGGCTCTACGACATGGTGCCCGGTATCAAGGCCCCTACCGACTCGGACACCTATTGGGTGGGGTCGCTCCCACGCAAGACCCGTAGGGCTCCCTTTGAGGCGCTGACCGACTCCGACGTGGACGTGGTGATTGTCAGCTCGCCGCTCTACGTCAACTATGAGCGCACCGGTGCCGCCCGCGTCGCCGACGAGTGGCCAAGATGCGCTCGTTGGATGCCACTCGGACTCGGACTGACGCACCCACCATTCGAAGTCTACGTGCGGCTGGCCGAAAGCTGACGATCACCATGGCGCTGAACGGCACATGTCGCCCACATTCGGTGTAGCGTCTTCGATCGGGCATCGCCGGACCTCTCGGGTCTTTCAGGCGCTTAATTTCGCGTTTGGCGTCACGCCGCTCGGTTTATCATCTGTCGTGGCGATAGGGTCCGCCATTGGATTATACGCGCGATGTAGTTTGGGTGTGTGGATGTCACCGATGAAGCACTGACTGCCTATTTCGAGGCGGTTCTGCCGCATCTCGATGAGCGGCAACGCCGCTTGAATGCCG
>ERZ1026810.1184-NODE-1184-length-10748-cov-2.951417_pt1 | contig 10748 bp, 15 predicted proteins | sample MGYA00520872_ERZ1026810 | MGnify/ENA primary metagenome ERZ1026810 (study PRJEB33270, sample SAMEA104284477) | anaerobic digester metagenome | biome: Anaerobic digester microbiome; feature: mesophilic sludge digester; material: Anaerobic digester biomass... | reverse complement strand
TATTTTTTTTTTTTCAAGCAGAAGACGGCATACGAGATGCTCAGGAGTCTCGTTGGCTCGGAGATGTGTATAAGAGACAGAACTTATGGCTTAACTGGAAAAACTTCGATGTTTTAGGTGAATGGGATACAGAAAAAAACAACCTTCATTATTATCAAGAAATAGAAGATATTGTCGATGTTGGAAACTGCATTGTCATTTGCGATGAAATCGCTGAACCGCTCGATCCCAGAAACTGGGAAAACGAAAGCGGTGCAATTAGAAGATTTTTTCAGCAACACAGACATCACCATATCGATATTTTCGGCACTACCCAAAATATTACTCTTGTCGCTAAAAGCGCTCGCATAGTAATAGACGAATGGACTGACTGTTTTCGCATCTTGCGAATTATTCCCGGAGTTATTATTTTTCGTGAACGTTCAATTGATAGAACCCAAATGCTAAAAGAAGAACCTGAGCCAAAAGATAATGGTTTTTTCTCTTGGTTATCAGAGCTTAGATTTTTTCTTAAATCTAAACTGCTTTTTACTAAATGGAATAAATATAAATTAGAGCTTGAGCATAAATTTTGTGAGAAGTGTCATGAGAGACACGACTTCAATTTAGATAATTGTCCAAAATGTAAGCAAGGTTTAGTTATTAAGCCAACAGGAATTTATGATAGTTGCTATGACATTAAGCTCCGACCAAAAAAACATTATTGGAAGCCAGTTAGTATTTGCTCTGATTGTGGGCGAGAAAATAAAGGTGGTTATAGAGGTGCATTAAGTGAGGAAGAATTCTTAAAACAAAAAGAATTAATAGTTAGATAGTTCTTTAAATTGTCTATACAAAAAAAGGAACCAATCCCGAAGGATTGATTCCTTAAATTGTTTAAGCCTGTTGAGGCTCGACTGGCAGATCGAAGAAAAGATAAATCGTCTTCGGTCGTCTTTCAACAACCGCTCCGGTTTTCTTATCTTTCTTCTCAACGATAATGAAAGACTTGATGGCTTTTTCGCCTTTACGGACGATATAGCCGTTTAGGAGCCACTTCCTGAACGTCAAGCAATTCTCTTTCGGGTTGTAACGCTCGGCTTCTTCGTTGCCCCAGCGCTCCGCGATCTGCTTATAGACCAGGTTGAAAGTGTTTTCCGAACCGGTCCAGTTGGATTTGACTTTGATAGTCATATGTTTATGGTGCGGTCTGTTTTTAATTTGGTTTTGGTTTGCGCTTGTCCGCCGTTCGGTGTAACCGATGGGCGGGGGCCTTAGCGCCGTTTGTGCTGGCAAGCTGAAACGGCGTGCCTTGTAGTCGTAAGCGGGCGGGTTTTTTAAAAAAATAATAAAGCCTTGACCTTAAACAGGTGAAGGCGGGTTTTTGGGAAATACCTTGAAAGCGTCTTTAAGCGAGTTTAGAGCGAAGCGAAAAACCGGCTGAAAGCAAAGCCGGTGCCGAAAAATGAGGCTCGGCCTTTGAGCGGGCAAAGAAGGTGTTGGCGAGATTTGAGTTATTATATTGGCGTAACGAGATAAGTTGTTTTATTACCTTGACCCCTAATGCACAACGCATAAACCAAACATGTTGACAATGTGTTGTTTATAAGCTACAATAGGAACGTGCAGACTTTTCCCTTCGAGATCAAATATTACATTGACACGAAAGGGGAAAAACCCTTCAAGGAGTGGTTGGACAAACTAAAAGACCGCAACGCCCGGGCAAAAATACGCGTACGGATTGATCGGGTGCGCTTGGGCAATATGGGGGACAATAAATACTTAGGCCAAGGTGTGCATGAACTAAAAATTAATTACGGACCGGGTTATCGCGTTTACTATGCCGAAGAAGGCGCCAGAATTATTTTACTTCTGCTCGGAGGAGACAAGTCAAGACAGGCAGAAGACATCGAGCAGGCAAAGAAATATTTGACTGAATACAAACAGAGGTGAATATGAGTAAAATATCTTCTTACCAAGAGGATTTGATAGAATCATTAAAAGATCCCGAGGAAGCCGCTGCTTACCTGAATGCTGCCATTGAAGAAGGGGACCGCGCCGTTTTTCTCCTGGCACTTCGCAACGTAGCAAAAGCGCGGGGCGGGATGACCTCGATTGCAGAAAAAACCGGGTTAAATAGAGAAAGTCTTTATCGTATGCTCTCAAAAAAGGGCAACCCGGAAATCGAGAGCATATATACTTTGCTGCATGCAGTGGGGTTGCGTCTTGCCGTGGAACCGGAAGCGCAAAGAACACAAACTGTCTGAAAATATATTGCAAAATATTACTTAATATATTATAGATAAGTAAGTAACCTACTTACTTACTAACTAACTTATATGATAATCACCATCGGAAATACTAAAGGCGGCGTAGGCAAAACAACAATAGCCTGCAACCTCGCCGTGTGCGCTGCCCTGGACGGAAAAAAAGTTTTACTGATTGATGCCGACACCCAGGGGTCCTCAATGGCTTTCAGGGCAAGCCGTGAGAGCACAGACATTAAAGCCATGTCCATCACCACGCCAACCCTGCACAAAGACTTAAACGGTTTCGACAACATTGACCTTATCATCGTGGATGCCGGCGGGCGCGACAGCGCTGTTTTCCGGTCCGCCATACTCGCTTCCGATCTGCTCGTTATACCTTCCATGCCGTCCCAGGTTGACTTCTGGGCAGTCAACGATGTGCTGGAGCTCCTAAAAGAGGCCCGCGTTTATAAAGACATTCGGGCGTGTTTTCTCTTAAACCAGATGCAGCCTAACACCACGCTTTCAAAAGAAGCCAAGGAAGTGATCGACGGATTTGATGCCGACGTAAGGCCGCTTGAAACCATTATAAATGCCAGGATAGCCTACAAAAAGTCCTTCGGTGAAGGGAAAAGCGTCCTGGAATGGTCAGACCCGAAAGCAAAGGAAGAAATCACAAGCCTTTATAACGAAATTTTATCTTTGAGGTAAAGATTATGACTTTAAAAACAACAAAGCCTGGCGTAGACCCGGATGAATTTATAAAAGGTGCAAAGGCGGATCGGCCCGGCGATGTTTCAATCCCTACTGATGATGAGTTGTTCACAAAAAACTATAAGACCTTTCCGATTAAGTTACCTCTCACACTACGGACTGCTGCTGCTGAAAAAGCTAAGGCCTCCGGGCTTAGCTTGCACGACTATATACTTGTTGCCATTAAAGAAAAAATTCAGAGATAATTTTTTTAAGGCGCTTTTGCCGATATAAAAACCAATTTGAAGAGCATGGTTTTGACTTCCGCGTCTTCTACCTTTACGTACATCTTTACCGGCACTTTTGACAACCCCCTTTTCTGGTGCTATATACATATCAATTGCATGTGTCAGTCTTACGGGGACGTTGAGCATATAGCAAGCGAGTAGGGCAGATCCCGTGAATCTGTTTAACCCTACTGCCCCCATAGAACCTCCACCCCATTTCTTAATCTATCAAAGGATCAAAATATAATGCAGCATTAGGAAAAAGTAGGACATTATGGCCGAGGCAGGACAGAAACGCTTGGGTAGGAAACTTGACCTTGTTTAAAAGGGATTGCGCCTTTGCAAGTCTATTTCTATATTTTTAAGCTTATTGGTACATAAAAAATGGGGCTGGTGTGCCCCTTTTGAATTTAAACAGCTACTAACTTAGTAAGTTAGTAAGTTACATACTTAGTAGCTGTTGAGTTTTATTTTGTTTCTAATAAATCCTTGATGTTCGCCATTCTCCAGCCATTATCGTCCTTTTCCAGTATATATCCTTGTTCCCGGGCAAAGGCAGGGAAGTCGAGTATTTTATTCTTTAAATAATTTGTTGATAGAAATTTTATATAGGATGCGTTTACTATGGGGCTTTTTAAACCGCTTTCCTTATATTTGTTTTTCAAGAAGTCATCGAGAGACTCTTCAAACTTTTCCTTTATGTCCTTCTGAACCTCTGTGGAGAGTTCGGAGACATAGGCGTTTGTAATCTTTGCTATATACGCTTCATGCTCTTCGGTAAGTCTATTGATAATTTCTCTTTCCCTTGCCTTTTTCTTCTCTTCGTTCACTCTGACTTCGGCTTCCTGTTCCCTTTCAATCGCAATAATGCTTTTCCTGGGTTGATATTGATCTTTAAGGGCTTTGTAGGTGTATGCCCCGATATTCATAATCTCGTCCCTTTTTATTCTTCTTTCCACCATATCCAAAATTTCTTTGACCTCTTCAAAATCATGCATGGTATTTAATATTTCCTGGGCTTGTCGATCGCTTAAAGTAAAGGCCCTCGTCATTCTTTCATATAACTCTTTTTTCTCTTCATCTTCTGGTTTAAAAGACAGTTCGCCTTGCTTCGGGGCTTTTATTAATCTGGTTAATAGATTGTTGGAGCGAGGGGTGGGGGCTATGTGAAATTTTAGGGCTACCACTTTCCGAGCTTCTTTCTTTACATCTATCGCTACAAAAATATCTGATTTTTCATTAACCTCCTTGACCGCTTTTTTTATTACAAAATCATTTAACCTCTTATATTCTTGACAATATTTATCATTTTCAACACCCATTAGTTTTTTGAAATCCTCAATATTGATCCATGGCGTTTCACCTTTGCCTTGTTTTTTTATAAAATAGTCAACACACAGCTCATAAAGCACCAGGGAATACTTGCTTTTAAACCGGCTTTGGATTGCTAAGTTAATTTTTGCGTACATTGTGGGGTTGCATAGCTTTTCTCTGAGATATTTTCCCCATGTGTACCAAATTACCCCGCTTTGTTTTGTTATGTTTACTTCCCCCAAAAATTGTGAGCTTATCCACGCTTCATCATCTTTTTCCAGCACATTCCATTGAACCAACACCTTCTGCATCTTTGTTACAGCTTCTTTTACTAATTCAATGTCGTTGCTATCAAATTTTAATATTTCTGCGAGGTCCTTTATTTTGATTGAATACTCGTCTTTGCTTAGTAGGTCGTCAAAGGCATTTGCAAGCAAAACATTCCATATCTTTCTCTGTAGTAGAGATATTTGGTTAGCCGAAACTTGAATGGCACCACTATGTTTGATGACTTCCTTTTTTTCCAAAAGAATATCCCCCTTTTTCAAAATATTAACAATGTTAACATTATATTAGTTTAGACATATTTGTAAAGCGTAAACTATGACCTTTCATCCCGTAAACTATGACCTTTCATCCCGTAAACTATGACCTTTCATCCCGTAAACTATGACCTTTCATCCCGTAAACTATGACCTTTCATCCCGTAAACTATGACCTTTCGCCCAGATACAACATTAAATTTCAGCAACTTACATCTGCTAAAAACTATACAAACTATACAAACTCAACAACGTAAAATTACCGTTGTTGTTTTTTGTATTAAAATATTTTGTTATTTGATTTTGTTCAAAAGGGTTAATACCATAGCCAATTGCACAAATTTTTTAATGATTATTTGTTGCTCTTTACCCCTCGGCTAAATTGCAGCAAATATATCTATCCTGGACAAAAGCCTTTCTATTACAGACTGCAACTCCATAACAGCAATTTTGTTCATGAACAAGTCACTGCCTCGATATTGCAATACAAGCGTTTCTTTGTTGTCTATATTTTTTCGGCAGACCAATAAGTTTGGAGTTACCGAATAATCATCTTTTTCCAACTTGTTCATGACAAAAGCCTTCAGGATTACATTAAAAAAATTAAGTTCCAGCGGATTTTCTATTATTTTATGACCATTTAACGACAAGTGTTTGAATACGATAGGTTTGCTATGATCATAATGCAACTCAAATTGTTGTATTTTTATATTTTTATCAGGCATGTGCTTATCTCCTTAAGCCATGTAGTTTTCGCTTCAGCGAGTCGATTTTGCTGGTGTCGTCAGTATTTTTATCGAGCGTTAACCGCCACAACCAAGAAATGAAATTGCCGTAGTAATTCAGTTTTAACGATTGTTGTGAAAGCTGCTGTTTCCATTTTTCCGCTTTATTGTTTAATTCCGCTTCTTTTTTTAATAGATCTTCTTTTTCTGCGTTCAACATGGCCTTATAGTTTATCAGTTCTGCCTTTTTCTGCTTTATGTTTAATTCTGCCTCGTTCATCATTTTTTCAGCATCCGATTTTGCATCCTTGAGAATCTCCTCGGCTTCCGCTTTTTTGTCCTGCACAAAAGAACGAGCGAGTAAAAATATGATAATTAATATTGCTGTTATAGCTGAGGTTTGGATGATGATTGCTAATGTATAATCGAGTTGAAAATACATAAATATGTAAAAAAGTAATAAAGACAGCGAATGTATAATAAAAAATTTAGTCATTTTCCGTCACTTTGCCCTTGTGAAAAAGCTTTGAGATGTATGTTGGATGCAGTTTTGTCTTGTGATATTTCTCTATGTAGTTTGCTATACTTTGAAAGCTTTGCCCTTGCTCTCTCATTATCTTTATTTCTGTTGTTAGTTCTATTATTTTCTTCTTTTTTTTGCTTTCACGTTTCTTCTTTTTTTTGTCGATTTGTCGTATTTCGTGCCGCTCAATTCTGTCAAGTATTTTTTGTTTCAGTAAATCTAAATTACGATCTGGATTTTTAAATGTTGTTGGATGCTCGGCATTGTAAAATGTTTCGGCAGCCTTAATTAAAGAGAGTAATGTTAAGCGATCAGGATCGAGGTCTTTTTTTTCGGCCCGGTACTTAAAAAACAAATCGCGCTGTAGTTTTATCGCTTTTCAAACAATTTCTTCGGGTTGGCTGATGAGCCACTTAATTTTTTTTATGGCTGAGGCGTCCATGTAAAATCTTAAGAATATTTGCCAAGAATGTCAAGCAAAATATTAAGAATGAAATATAATATATAATTATCAATACGTATAAATATCAATATATTATATTTCATATCCGAATAAGAACAAAGTCGCTTTTGGTGCAACCAAAAGCGACACGTACAAAAGTGTCATGTGTTTTTTTGTCTTGACATATTGCAAATATCTGCTAAAATTATAGCATTATGATACTTTCATCTCGTTGTAGTGCGTATCTTGTTTTGCTTCAATTATTTCCTCGAAGCAATACAAGACGTAGTCCTTCCGCGATAAGCGGGGACAGTCGGCACGGCGAATTCCGTGATAGAGGTTTGCCGCCAGGCAGACCGCGAGTGCAGAGGCAATCTCTGGCGCGACGTGTACCCCCAACGAGCACGGGGGAGATGTGTACGCTGCACATCTTTAGCCGGGCTTTGGGTCCCGGCCATTGTTAATGCAGGCTTACCCAAGATTAGTCCAGCGCGGCTGGTGAGATTAAAACGAGGGGGTAGGGAGCATAAGAGGAAGCATAAACTATCAGGTAAATCAGGTATTTAAGGAATCGGGTATATTTCAGCCTGGGATCTCAAAACACGTTGAAAAAGAGGTTGCCAGGAACGAAGGTGCCAGAACTTGGGCTGATCTTGGCAAGTCTCTAAATATTTACAGTTACGGGACCGCAGAAATTTATAAAGATACGTGGCACCAAGCTGCCCATTGGTGTAAAGAAAATCTTGGTATACGTGATGTTGAAACTCTGAAGGGCGAACACATAAAAGCATTTCTTGAATCCCGGATAGCGGATGGGATTAAATTTTCAACCTTCCAGCGCGAGGCGGCGGCAATGTCAAAGTTTGAAAATGCCATGAATATGTACGCCGATCGAGCTAGGAAGGATGAGAGATATAGTTTCAGGGGGGACATACAAGAGGTACGCAAAGAAGCAATCGAAACGCTTGATAGGACAAGCGAAACACGGGCATACGAAAACCCGAAAGAGCTAATTTCTTACATTGAAAACGATAGTTTCAAAACAGTTGCAAGCGTGCAGTACGAAGGCGGCGCGCGTCTTAACGAGGTGTGGCGCGTTGAGACTAACGATCTCCGTGGCATTCGTATGGATGAGCATACAGGTGAATTTCGAGGGTGGTTAGAAGTCGAAGGCAAGGGCGGGAAAGAAAGGGTAATATCGGTTTCAGTGGAAACTTACCATACGGTAGAGAGAGTTCTTCAGGAAAACGGTGGTAATATGCACTTCGATAAAAATGAGTATAGAGAGATTCTGAAAGATGCCGCCGAAAAAACCGAACAGGATTACACAGGCTCCCACGGGCTCCGGTGGAATTTTGCCGTAGATCGAATGGAGGAACTTCAAGGCACAGACATGACATACGAAGAAAGATTGCAGGAAGTCTCCTGGGAAATGGGTCACGAGAGGGCGGACATTACGTTGCATTATCTTGCTCGATGACCTCTGTAAATATTATGACAAAAGAAATTGCGTTCGTTTCTTGCCCAACGTATCAATCAACCCTTCAAACATAATAGCTTTTGCTCCCTTAGCTTTAATTCAGGCAACATTGACAAAATCATCGTTCGTGCTAAAATAATTAAAAGCTTCTCCGACACGGTGAAACCACCAGCCGTACCGTCCCGCAAAATGGGATTGGAGTTGAAGGGAAATGGAGGTCCTTCCGGAGAGGCCTTTCATATTCAAAACAATTTATTTATAGCTTCCGCCCTTTTTTCAAACTACCTCTTTGTCGCCACTTGACACTTACCCTTGACACTCCCTCTTAACGTGTTATAATAACTATATCTTTGCTGTGGGCCGTGTACCGATACGGCAAAGACCGGTGGGCTTTGGCACGGTGGAGTGACCATCCAATTCGTAAAGTCACAAATTCACATTGGCCCTTACCGTTGATTCCGGTATATCCAACTTTTTCCCGATCTGCCGGAATGACATCCCTTCGCTTCTAAGTTTCTTTGCTTCATCAACCAGGCGTGAAGAAACCGGAGGCCTCCCAAGCCTCTTGCCCTTGCGCTTTGCATTTTCAAGCCCTGCCCTTACACGTTCCCGTATAATATCTTTTTCAAACTCTGCAACAGCGCCTACGACGTTGAATATAAGCCTGCCGGTGGGCGTGGTGGTGTCAAGGCCGTTGTCGTAAGAGATGAAATCAATGCCCATAGATTTAAGATCGTCCAGAGTCATTATGAGGTCTTTTAGGGAACGGCTCAGCCGGTCTAACTTATAGACCAAAAGAACGTCAAACTTTCGCTTCTTTGCATCCGCCATCATTGCAGTAAATGCCGGGCGCTTTGTGTTGGACCCGGTGTATCCCTCGTCTATGTATTCTTTAGAGATTGCCCAGGCCCTCTTGCCGGCATATTCCCGAAGGGCGTTAAGCTGAGATTCGGTGGATTGCCGGTCTGTAGATACCCTGGCGTATATGGCTATCCTTTTCAAGAAAACCGCCCCCGCATGACCTGCAGGAACATGTGCGGATTGACGATAGAAATGCTCTGAAAGGATTTCAAATCGGTCAAATGATGGTCCCCGGACACAATATAGTCAACCCTGCCTTCCAGTGCACACGCCAATATTTTATTGTCGTCCGGGTCATCTTTGATAAAATCTACTAATTTTGTGCCTTGCGTGACAGTTGCAGCTTTACTAAAGGCCCCGATAAAAAGACTGATTTGCTCCGTCGTGTTCTTGTGAATTTTCCTCAATTTTGGGCTCAAAAGGGTTTGTTTAATCTCATCAATGATTTCCCGGGAAAGAAAAATATGAAGCTTGCCCTTTCTGGCCAATGATAATATCTCAGCCGGTTTTCCTGTCGGCACCAAATAGGCGCTTACCACAACATTGGTGTCTAAAACAACTTTGATCATTTCCTTTTGGCCTTGGCGGTTATCTTTCCCTTTCTTACCCCCCTGATAGCTTCCTCGATGAGTTTTTCAACCTTCTCCGGATCTTCCCCTTTCATCTTGTTATGCATTTCATCGAACATTTTCCAGACCTCGGCCTTCTCTTTATCAACCATAACCTTGGGTCGGATTGTTACTTCAGAGCCTTTGATTCGGAAATCAACAATATCGCCCTCTTTGAGGTTCAACGATTCCCTTACCTCTTTCGGAAAGGTGACTTGACCGCTTCTTAATACTTTTGCCCAGGGCATTGAGTGTCCTCCTCCTTTTTTAATCTTAAAGCTGTTTTCATAGTTGCTGTATTTATGTAATTATGTAATTTAGTATAGATAACAATCGTTACAATGTCAATTCAAGAGAGGTGCCTAAATCCATTGCCTGAAATTGCCCCAGGATTGTTTTTCTTTGAAGGGATGGCTTTCCTATTGCATTGGTGTCAAAAACGATCCTCAAGCCTTTTCCTGCTCTTTCTGCCCGTTTCATTTACCGCCTGCTCCAAGACATCTGGGTCAACATCGCCCATCTTTTTCCTGATCCGATCGAGGTGGCTGATTGCCTCTTACTTTTTTGCCTGGATGGATTGATATTTGTCCACGGAGATTATGAGCAGAAAACCCCCTCGAAAATGCTGTTTGGAGAATCAATGATATCAGCTATTTACATCGGTGCAAAATGGTGAGCATAAAACAAATGATTTTTACGCATAATCATTGTCTGACCGCGATTACTGATTGTATATTTTTATCAACTCTGGTAATATCCAGAAAACTATGAAATTCCATTTAAGCAGCAAGACCGAGCAAGAAAAGGAGGCCTATGCCAAGTTTAAACTTGGCTGTCTGTTCCTTGCAAGCCTTATTTTAGAAGAGTGAGAATGAGTAAGCAACATAAGAAAAATAAATTCCGCTACAAAGGGAAGAGGAAAGGAGTGTCTATAATGGGATTGTTTAATGAATATATTAATAAAAGGATGGGGTCGTTGGACATTCAAGAAGAGTTGAAGCGGCTGATAAACATATACAACGACTACAGAGGCACTTATCTGTTT
>ERZ1026810.1182-NODE-1182-length-10761-cov-5.770735_pt1 | contig 10761 bp, 16 predicted proteins | sample MGYA00520872_ERZ1026810 | MGnify/ENA primary metagenome ERZ1026810 (study PRJEB33270, sample SAMEA104284477) | anaerobic digester metagenome | biome: Anaerobic digester microbiome; feature: mesophilic sludge digester; material: Anaerobic digester biomass... | reverse complement strand
AGGGATCGAGCAGAAGAAGGTGGGGAAAATAAGCAGCAACTTCTTCAAGTGCGGGATTACCAACATCAACAGCGAGGAGTCAAAGAAAATAGAAGACCTGAATTAACATAGGCCACTCGTAAAGCACGAAGCCCGATTGATGGCAGAACGCCATTGGTCGAGCTTTTTTATTTGGAGCGCAATGAAACTCACAGCCCCACGGGACATGACGAAAGAGGCGAGGAAGTATTTCAAGCGGTTCGCTCCCCTGCTGAACAATGCCGGAAAGCTCAATCCGCTGAATTTCCCGATCCTCGTCAGCTACTGCAAGAACCTGGCGAATCTCGACAAGGTCTACCTCGCCCTCGATGAGATCAACCAGAGCCTGCTGCAAGAGAATATCACTTACATGAGCGGCGGGACGGAGGTGCGGAGTTTCAAGGAGTCCGCCCTGTCGAAGCTGGCCCGCGACCTGTCCATGCTCACCATGCGGCAGTTGAAGGAATTGAAGGGGCACGATGTGGCCGGGGAAAAGGATCAAGACGAAATGGAGAAGATGCTGACCTGATGCCGTACTGCCAGGAGAAAGCCGACAAGGCGCTAAATTTCATTTCCCTGTTGACCCATGCAAAAGGGCAGTGGGCGGGGCAGCGGTTCCAAATCCTTGATTGGCAGAAGGAACTTATTGAGGGCGCTTTCGGGAACGTCAAGGAAGACGGCACCCGGCAGTACCGCACGGTCTATTGTGAGATCCCGAAGAAGAACGGGAAGTCCGAGCTTGCGGCGGCTGTGGCCCTCTACATGCTCACGGCAGACGGAGAGGCAGGCCCGGAGGTCTACAGTGCGGCGGCAGACCGGGACCAGGCGGGCCTCGTCTACGGTGTTGCGTCCGAAATGGTGCGGAACAACGCCGTCCTGTCGAAATACCTGAAAATCCTCGATTCGCGCAAGCGGATCATCAACCGCAGGAACAATGGGTTCTATCAGGTTCTTTCGTCGGACGTGAAGACGAAGCACGGGCTGAACCCGTCGTGCGTGGTTGTAGACGAACTTCATGCACAGCCCAACGATGAACTGTGGCGGGTGCTCACAAGCGGCACGGACTACGCCAGGAAGCAGCAGCTTGTGTTTGTGCTCACCACGGCGGGGGTTTTCAACAAAGAAAGCATATGGTGGAGGGTCCGCGAGAAGGCCCGGCAGATCCGAGACGGCATTGTCAAGGACGATTCTTTCCTTCCGGTGCTCTATATTGCCGACCCCGAGACGGACGACCCGGCAGACGAAGAGCTGTGGAAACGGGTAAATCCGTCGCTAGGGCGCATATTTACCCTCGAAAAAATCAGGCAGGATTACGAAACTGCGCGTCAAGATCCCGTAGAATTCGAGGATTTCAAGCGTTTTCGGCTGAATATTCCCATAAAATCGCTGTCCCGCTGGATGCCGATGGATAAATGGGACAACTGTGCCTCTAAAATCGACGTAGAGGCGTTAAAAGGCCGTCCCTGCTATGGTGGCCTTGATTTATCGTCAAAACTCGACCTGAGTGCCTTTCTGCGCGTTTTCCCTCCTGTTTCGGAGGGGGATAGAACGGTCGTTCTACCGTCCTTCTACTGCCCCGAGGACACAATCATCGAAAGAAGCCGCTCCGACAAGGTCCGCTATGACATTTGGGCGAAGGATGGGCTTATCACGGCGACACCTGGAAACGTCATTGATTACGCGGCAATACGCAACGACATATTGCAGACGGCGAAGGATTACGACCTGCGGGAAGTGGGGTTTGACCCCTGGGGGGCGAGTCAACTGGCAACGGAACTTCAAAACGACCACGGGATAACGATGGTCGAGATGCGGCAGGGGGCCAAAACGATGAGTGAGCCCGCAAAGGATATTCTCGTCAAGGTGATGCAGGGGCAGTTGGTGCATGGAGGGCATCGCGTCCTGCGCTGGTGTACTGACAATCTGGTGATGGTGCCGGATGCGAACGAGAATATTCGCCCCGCGAAGGACAAGGCGACGGATCGGATTGACGGTTTCGTTGCCTTGATCCTCGCGTGGGGGCGGGCGATGTTCTTTGAACCGTATGACCAAGTGGGGATAAAGGTGATCGAATGAGCCAAGACGGTTTCGAGATTAGACTTCTTGACTGCGTGTTCATTCGCCAACTAATGGACCGCCTCGATCAAAAGGAAAGGGAAATTATTGAATTGCGTTTCGGTTTTCGCAGTGGTCGCCCCATGACACTAGAAGAGGTAGCGCGGATATTCAAGATAACTAGGGAGCGGATTCGTCAATACGAAATACGAGCGCTTAATAAAATGCGTTTCGCGGTGCGAAAGGATGGCCTTTTAAAATGACACTTCGAGCATACATTCCGGCCCTGCTCCTGCTTGCGATGCTCACGGTGACGTTTATCGTGCCGTGGATTGTGGGATGGGTCGAGATTGTCAGGAGGGTATTCGGATGAGCGGTGACGAGTTCGACTATTCATACGGGCAGAAAAAAGTGTGGAGGCGCTGGTGTTGGAATAGGGTGTGTGAAAAAGTCGGTCCACACAGGAAAGACAAGACGGTTTTGTATCTTGCCGGGCCAGACGATTCAGACAGGAACGAAGCATTACGCAGAGGATTCAAGAATAGCAACATTATTGCTATTGATTTGAGCAGTGAAAACATATTGCGCGTCAGGCAAGGTGGCGGATTAGGAGTCTGCGAGGATTTATACAATATTCTGTTGGTATGGCCCCACGATTCACCTATCGACGTTCTGATAGCTGATTTCTGTCAGGGTTTATCAGACTGCGCTGGTCAACTCATTCATGCACTATTCAACTGTCCAGCCATACACAATAAAACAATTCTTTGGGTCAATATGCTTCGCGGAAGAGACCCAAAATCAAACGAAGACCGCGCAAAGTGGAGCAAGACGCTATCTTCGCAGTCACTATCAAAGAACCCAAAGCACAGGGGGGAGTTGTGGTTTTGGATTATGTACGGAGAATTAATACAAAGACTCTCGGGGCAATATGGAAAAGAGTTCGTAAAGCGATGGCATGAAAACAACCTAAACCCAATGCTCAATCATTCTCAGCCCCTATTTACGTCATATCGAAGTATGAGCAATCAGTTCTTTGACACAATTATCTATCGGAATCCGATCTTTTTAGATGCTTCAAGTGGTGATCGAAACCAATACAAAAATTATCCAGAACTATGCACCGCAAAGCACAAAGTGGCAGCCCTACGGGCGTTAAGGACAATGGCAGGGGGGAGGAGACATGCGACAATTTAAAATAGGCAACCGCACCATCACCGACGAATCCGACCCGTACATCATCGCGGAGTTGGGGTCGAACCATATGGGGGATTTCCAACTCTGCCGTCAAATGGTCGAGGCGGCGGTGCAGGCGGGCGTTGACGCGGTGAAGTTGCAGAAGCGGGACAATCGGCACCTTTTCACGAAGGCGCTTTATGGCTCCCCGTACAATTCGGAGCACGCCTACGCGCCGACCTACGGGGAGCACCGGGACAAGCTAGAGTTCGGGGAATACGAGTTCCGGGCCGTGCGGCAGCTGTGCGATGCTGCAAACGTGCATTTCATTTGCACGCCTTTCGAGGAGCACAGCGTTGAATTCCTGCACAACGTGGGCGTTGACGCTTTCAAGATTGCGTCTAGCCAGCTCAAGGACACGCCGCTGATGCTCAAGATGGCGAAGTACAAGAAGCCCATTATTCTGAGCACGGGGGGAGGGCAGTACAAGGACATTACGCGGGCATGGGATGTGCTCACCGACGCGGGGTCCGAGTTCGCCATTCTGCATTGCACGTCCCTTTACCCGACGAAGGACGAAGACCTGCACCTTGATTTCATCCCGACGCTGCGGCGGGCATTTCAGGACACGGTTATCGGGTTTAGCTCTCACCATCCCGGCCTTGAGCCCAACATCATCGCGGCAATCCTCGGGGCGAAGATCATCGAGGTTCATTTCACGATGAACCGGGGCTTTCCCGGCACGGACCACGGATTTAGCTTTGAGCCCGGCGGACTGCGGCGACTTGTGGAAGATTCAAGGCGAATTCCCGTTATGCGCGGGGCAACGCACAAGGTCGTCAACGACAAGGAGCGTAGCGGGTTTGTCTTCAAGCAGGGCCGGGCCATTCATCCCCTGCGGCCTATCCGGCAAGGGGAGGTGCTCGGGCTGGATAACGTGGGTTTGAAAGCCCCGGCAGAGGGTCCGCCACCCTACGAGTTTGGGCGATATTTGGGCAAAATCGCCGTCTGTGACCTTTCCACGACGGACGTATTGACGCCCGAGATGGTGCAGGACGTAAGGCCGATGGGTGATCTATAGTGCAGGAGCAACTTAACTTTATGACGTTCGTGCTCTGCCTCGTCGCCATTGTCGTGATTATCACGATGGCGAAGGTTATCGAGATTCAAAACTTTTTGAAGAAAGGGAAAATGAAACTATGACCTGCGAGACGTGCAGATATTCCGAAGTGCTTGACGACGGCAAGCCTCATTGCAAGCGGTATCCGCCGCGTTCGCTGGCGGCCATGCCCTACTTTGCGGACGGCAAACAGCAATGCCAGATTATCATCGACTTCCCGACGCTGAACCGCAACATTGCGTGCGGGGAATGGAAAGACCGAAAGGAGGTATGTCCCGCAGATGAACCTGTTTGATTTAAGCGGCAAGACGGCGCTTGTGACGGGCGGGGATGGCAACCTCGGGCCGATATGGATGCGGACCCTGCGGGATGCGGGGGCCAATGCGTTCAGCCTGGGCTTGCCCGCGTGGGACTTCTCCGACCCGCAGGACATCCCGCTTGCTTACTCGGCCTATATGCAGGCGGTCAAGGAAACCCCGGACATTATCGTGTGCAACGCGGCGATTGACACCCCGCCGACGAAGACGGAAGCGCGATTCTTTACTGACTTTGAACGCACCATGCAGGTAAACGTCAACGCTCACGCCCGCCTGCTTGAAAAGTTCATTCCCGACATGGTTCAGAAGGGCGGCGGGGTTGTGGTGCTCATCGGGTCGATAATGGGATACGTTGGTGCTGATTTTCGCAATTATTCCGGCGGTTTCGAGAAGCCATGCGGGTACAACTGCTCGAAAGCGGCCTTGCAGCAACTGGCGCGATCCATTACGGTGCAATACGGGCGATTCGGTATCCGGGCGGTCTGCCCCGGTTTCGGACCCTACGTTTCAAAGAAACTGCCGCCCGAGTTCTTGGAAAAGATCACAAGTAAAATTCCAATGGGCCGGACGGTTTCCAAGGAAAGTTTGCAACGGACCCTGCTTTACGCCGTGTGCTGCGAGGATCTAGCAGGAGAGGATTGGCTGTGCGATGGAGGATACACTAAAATCTAAAATTAGGGATATGCTCACTCTCGCCGCCCGCCGTGCCCTGTGGCCCTGCTTCAACTGCGAGGACGGCCTGATTCACAATCCGTACTGGTATGACGGGCCGATGGTATGCCCATACTGCGAGGGCACGGGGAGTTATCAGCGTCCCGAGATTAACCACCGGCAATGGAGGGCGGGCGCGTGGGGCTACTGGCGAAGCTGGTCAATCCACTGCCTGAAATGCGACAAGATGCTGGACTACAGAAACGCAGCGCAGCCGGATAAGTGCCCTGCCTGCGGGTATGGAGGGGAAGAATGAAGATCATCGCCCTGATCCCGGCTCGCGGCGGCTCCAAACGGGTACCGGGGAAGAATGTCAGACCCCTGAAGGGTCATCCCCTGCTTTTCTACACAATCGCGGCGGCAAAGGAAAGCGGGATATTCAGCGGAATCTATGTTTCGTCCGATGACCCGCGTATCTGCTACATGGCAGAATTGCAGGGAACAACGCCAGTGCCGAGGCCACCGGAGTTCGCAACGGATACATCGCCCGACATCGAGTGGATAGACCACTTTTTCCGGCTTTACAGGTGCGTTGATAACGACCCCGACACGAAATGCAAGATCACTCCAGACGCCTTCGCCATCCTTCGCCCTACTTCGCCGTTCCGGTCTGCCGAGACGATTCGGAGGGCGTGGGCAGAATTTCAAGAAAAGCAGCCGTGCGACAGCATCAGGGGGGTGCAAAAGGCAAGAGAGAACCCGCACAAAATGTGGACATTATACGACAATTCTTTGTGCCCCATAATATTGAGGGATATGACATATAAGGCGTTTGGCGTTCCATCTCACAGTGCTCCATCTCAAATAACGAATCATTATTACATTCAAAACGCATCCCTCGAAATCTCATGGACGCGCAACGTGACGGAGCGGGGGAGCATCAGCGGGGATGTTATCAAGCCATTCTTTACCGATGGCTACGAGGGATTCGATCTCAACACCGAAGACGACTTCATTCTAGCCGAGGCTCTTATCGAAGGGGGCCTCGCAACGCTACCGGAGGTTAAATGAACATCGCAGAGTGCATCCACGGCGACTATGTGCCGCCGTTCAAGATGAGGGTCAAGACGGCATGGGAGCGATACCGCTACCTGTCTTTCTGGCAAAAAGAACCCGAGACTATCGCATGGATTCAGTCATTCAAGGACGGCGATTGCCTCTACGACGTGGGCACGAACATCGGCATGTATAGCCTGTACGCCTGTAGGCTGTTCCCGAATAGCGCAGTAGTGGCTTTTGAGCCGCAATGGTCAAACTACATGGCGGCAACCCTGAACGCGGCGCTAAACGGATTCGATCACCTGTCCGTTCTGTTTGAAGGCGTGTCGGACCATAGCGGATATTCACGCTTTGAATACCGCAGCGCCGAGGCGGGGTCCAGCGGGGGGCAGGTGGGCACGACGGGCGACTATACCGTCCGCATATGTTCCCTGGATGACTTTTCAGCGAAGGCTGAAAGGCCCGATCACATTAAAATCGACATTGACGGCCAGGAAGCGAAGGTTATCGAGGGCATGAAAGGGCTCATTGCCAATCGGACCTTCAAGTCCTGCCTCATCGAAATGGGTAAGACGGGGGAAGAGGCGCAGCGGATCAGGCAAACGTTCCTTGTCAACGGATACACGGACAAAAACGTTTTTAACACTACGCCGGAACATTCCAAGTTCAAGCCGTGGCGCAGTGGAGAAAACGTCAACATTGAAAACGTAGTCTTCACGAGGTTGCCATGAGCACGAACCTGGACGGCCTGCCGCAGAAGGCGCTTTACACGCCGAGGGAAGTCGCGGATTTCTTTGGTGTGCATGTAGACACCGTTTATACGTGGAAAGCCGAAGGGAAAATTAAGGGCTTGAAAATAAGCCATAAGGTGCTTAGAATTCCACGGCAGGAAGTCATTGAGATTGTAGTGTTATCTCAAACGTCAAACGAATAACAGCAAAAGGGGGGCGACATGAAAAGGCTGGTACTTCTGGCGGTATGTGTGTTTTTTCTAGTGTCCTGCGGGCCGTCGTGGAGATGGGTAAAGCCCGGAGGTACTGAGGCAGAGTTCAGTCAGGACAGGAAGCAATGCAGCTTCGAGGCAGACAAGGCCACGGGTTCCATTAGCAACCTTGACGATTGGGTGATCCGGGGCGCAAGGGTCTTTACGTCCTGCATGGAAGCGAAGGGATACGAAAAGGTGCCCCTAAACTAAAAATACTTTCGTAATAGCCGGTAATAGTCCCGTATGCCTTTGGCGCACGGGACTTTTTTTGTCCAAAATCCAACCCAAGGACTCACCCGTATGGGTGTCAGTCAGGCGGTGTGCGGGCTGGCTATACAGTCCTCCCCTCTTAATCGCACCGCCTAGCCAAAACGACCTTGGCCAGGGGTTGCATATTTGGGCAAACTGCTAGACTTTGCTGCAAAGTTTATCGAACGCAGGGGCGTGGACGATCCTAACCACTGGATTATCCGGCTCCTGGGCCGTCAAAACAAGACGGGTTACAACGTAGATGCCGACTCGGCTTTAGGTCAGTCGGCGGTTTTTGCCTGCGTCCGCGTCATTTCGGAAACTATCGCATCGCTCCCCCTGATGGTCTACAAACGGCGCAAGGACGGCGGCAAGGACGTTGCCGACGGGCATTGGCTTTATCCCTTCCTGCACGATTCCCCAAACAATTTCCAGACCGCCCATGAGTTCCGCGAGATGCAGGTGGGGCATACCGCCCTGCGCGGCAACGCCTATTCGTTCATTCAGCGGGACAACGCGGGCCGTGTCCTGCAAATAATCCCCCTTCATCCCGACAAGGTGGAGCCCGAGTTCAAGGATTTTACCGACTACGAGGTGCAGTACAAGTACCGCGACCCGGACAGCCACAAGCAGATCACCCTTTCTCAGTCCGAGTGCTGGCACCTCAAGGGGCTGTCCTCTGACGGCCTTCTCGGGCTCTCCCCGATCACCCTCGCCGCGAATTCCATCGGCCTCGCCATGAGCGCCGAGGATCACGGCATTTCATATTACAAAAACGGGGCAAAAACATCGGGCATCGTCAAGCATCCCGGCACCCTCAAGGAAGACGCCCATACCCGCCTGAAAACGTCCGTACAGGACGCCCTTTCCGGCGATAACAAATTCAAGATCATCGTTCTTGAAAACGGGATGGATTGGGTGAACGTCGGCATGTCCGCGACAGATTCCCAATACCTTGAAACCCGCAGCTTTCAGGTGCAGGAAATCGCCCGCCTCTTCCGCGTCCCGTGCATCCTCATCGGGCATCCCGACACGACGACAACCTATGCCAGCGCCGAGCAGATGATGATGTCTTTCGTCATCCACTGTATCAGGCCGTGGCTCGTCCGTATCGAGCAATCCATCAACAAAACGCTGCTGACCAAGAAAGAGCAGGGCCGCTACTTCGCGGAGTTCAAGCTCGACGCCCTTCTCCGGGGCGACACGGCAACCCGCTATCAGGCGTATGCGTCGGCAATCACGAACCGATGGATGAGCCCGAATGAGGTCCGCGCCCTCGAAAACATGAACCCGAGGGAAGGCGGGGATACCTACGAGAATCCAAACACGAGCAGCACGCAAGGAACGCAGGAGGATTTACCCCTCGATGAAGCAGGAACGCAGGACGCTACATAGTGAGTTTCGCGTCGAGCAACGCGAAGACGGAAAGAAGCTGATCCGGGGCCATGCCGCCGTTTTCAATTCCGAGACGGATCTCGGTTGGTTCCGTGAGCGGATCGCTCCGGGTGCATTCTCCGAGTCCATCGGCAAGGACGATGTCCGCGCCCTGTTCAACCACGACGAGAATTTCATCCTCGGGCGAAACAAGGCGGGCACGCTGACCATGCGCGAGGACGAGCAAGGGCTCTACGTCGAAATCGACCCGCCCGATACGCAGGTGGCCCGCGACCTCGTCACCTCCATCGAGCGGGGCGACATTTCGCAGATGTCCTTTGGTTTCCAGACCATCAAGGACAGTTGGGAAACCGAAGAGAACGCGGCCAAAGACCTTCGCACGCTTGAGAAGGTGAAGCTTTGGGATGTTTCGCCGGTTACGTTCCCGGCCTATCAGGAAACCGACGTTGCGGTTCGGAGCCACGACTGCTGGTCACAGTCAAAGGCAGAATCGTTGAAATACAAACCTTTTAAGACGGCCTTGCTCCGACGCAGGCTGGCTCTAACCGTAGGAGGTTCATCCCGATGAATCGAATTGAGAAACTCAAAGAAAAGAAAGCACAGGCTGTCGAGAGGATGCGGGCGCTCCTCGACCTGGCAGAATCGGAAACCCGCGATCTGACGGAGGCCGAGGATACCGAGTACAAGTCCCTCGATGCCTCGCTGGCGAAAATTGACAAGGACATCGAGCGCGAGGAACGGCTTGCCGAGCAGGAAGCGGCCATGAGCAAGCCCGCCAAGTCCGTGCGCCTGTCCACCAAAGCGCAGAAGACCGACCCGAAGGAATTTGTTGACCTTCGGGACTTCCTTCTTTCCGTCGTGTCCCGCAGGGACGATCCCCGGCTGTACGATCTTTACGAAGAGCGCGAACAGTCGATGGGAACCGGAACGAAGGGCGGTTTCATGGTGCCCGAGCAGTTCAGGCCCGGCCTGCTGGCGATTGACCCGCAGGCGGCGATTTTCCGGCCCCGCGCACAGGTCATCCCGGCTGGCTCCCCCCCGGATGCGGCCATTTCGATGGCGGCACTGAATCAGGGTGCAGCGGAGAATATGTACGGCGGCGTGACCGTGCAGTGGATCGCGGAAGCGGGAACCAAGCCCGAGACGGACATGGACATCCGGCAGATCAAGCTGGAGCCCAAGGAAGTCGCGGCTCACCTCGTCCTCACCGACAAGCTGCTTCGCAACTGGACGGCCTCTGCTTCTGTGTGCGAACGGCAGCTTCGCCTTGCCATTACGGCGGCTGAGGAAAACGCGTTCTACAGCGGCAACGGCGTCGGCAGGCCCCTCGGCATTACCGCCTCGCCCGCACGCATCAACTATGCCCGCACCACGGCAAACCAGATTGTCTACGCTGACGTTGTCGGCATGTTCGCCCGCCTGAAGATGGGCGGCAATCCCGTCTGGATTGCTTCTCAGACGACCATCCCGCAGCTCGCGACGATGGTTGACAATGCGACGGGCAGCAACGCCGTATGGATGCAGTCTGCGGTTCCCGGTATGCCCCCGACCCTGCTTGGCATCCCCGTTCTGTTCCATGAGCGGTCGGTTGCCCTCGGGACGGCTGGCGACCTCATCCTGGCAGATCTCGGCTATTACCTCATCAAAGACGGGTCCGGTCCCTTCGTCGCCATGTCCGAGCATGTCTACTTCACGACCAACCGGAGCGTCCTCAAAATCTTCTGGAACGTGGACGG
>ERZ1026810.1181-NODE-1181-length-10772-cov-3.900329_pt1 | contig 10772 bp, 9 predicted proteins | sample MGYA00520872_ERZ1026810 | MGnify/ENA primary metagenome ERZ1026810 (study PRJEB33270, sample SAMEA104284477) | anaerobic digester metagenome | biome: Anaerobic digester microbiome; feature: mesophilic sludge digester; material: Anaerobic digester biomass | place... | reverse complement strand
TTCTCTGCTGTGTAGTGTTGCTTCTACTGGTGTATTATGTGTGGAGGTGTGTTTTTTTTTTAATGAGACGGCGACCACCGAGATCTACACAGAGTAGATCGTCGGCAGCGTCAGATGTGTATAAGAGACAGTGCTTCGCCGCCGGTTCCGCGACGCGGTCCCACACCCTGACCCAGTCGACGATGAAGTCGTCGGGGAGCTCGGCTCGCTTGATATCGCCGGCCCAATCCCCGATCTCGGTCGTCACCTTGATGTAAAGGGGCACCTGGCAGACGCCGCCCTGGCTCGTGCGCGCGACCTCTTTGCCATCGTAGTAAAACACGTATTCCTCGGGAGTCCAGAGAAGACCGAAGACGTGGAAGTCATCGTCGAGCCCGGGCGCCTCGATTGCGCGGCTCCAGGACTTGTGATCCTTCCCGTAGCCATCCCAATGGACGGCTATGTTGTATCGGTTCTTGCCGAGCCAGGGAGACTCGAAGATGTCGATCTCGGCTCCATCGCGGCCGCCGTTGCCGATGCGCCCCTGCGCCGCGTCGTACAGCCAGAAGGCCGCCCAGGTGCCCGGCTGCCGGGGGACGCGGCAGCGGATCTCGTAATAACCGAAGGCGTGCCTGAACTTGCCGCGGGTCCTCAGGCCGCCGCAGCCGTACTTGCCGTCCTCCAGGGTGGAGCGGACGACGAGGTTCCCCTTGCCATCGAGAAAGGCATTCTTCCGGAGCCACCAGGCGCCGCGGCGCTTCCCGTCGCCGACCTTTTCCCATTTCGCCGCGTCGAGCTCCGTGCCCTGAAAATCATCGGCAAAAACCGGCTTCCATTGGGCGCCCGCCGGCGGGTCGGCCAGGAGAGGAACGGCGGCGAGCAGGGCGAGGACCGGCGTTGGGATCAGTTGAAATCGCGGCATGGCGAACCTCCTCGGCGAAGAACGAGCCATCGTAGCCCGGTGGAGACAATCAGGCCAGAAGCCTCTTGGGCGCCTTCAGAATTCCCAGGCGGCGCGGATCCCCGCGGCGCAGCTCCAGCGCTTGGTGGCGCCGTCGAAATGATCGTAGCGCCGGCGGCGCGATCCGTCGGATACGGTTTCCTTGCGTCGTTCCCACCAAGAGCTCAGGATCGTCGCCTCGCCGAAGAGGCCGATGTGGAGGCGGTCCAAGGGCTCGAAATCGATCCCAAGGGTCGAGATTCCGAACAACGCCGTGCCTTCGGTGTGGGAACGCATGGACCGGAGCCGGTCGCGCTCCCTTTCCCAGAACGAAGCGAAGGCGCTCCCCGAGCACGACCAGTCGACGGTCCACAGCGGCGCCGGCCGCCAGCGCACCGCCACGCCGAAGGGGAAGGACGCGCGTTCCTGGCGGAACGAGTAGAGCTTGCCATCCGCGCGGAAGGTCTGCGCCGGATCAACAGCGATCTGCCGAGGGTTGCGGCCCGAGAAATCGAGCGTGTCGTAGAAGGCGCTGAGTTTGAGGCCGAAGGCCCATTCGTCCGTGCGCGCGACCCAGCCGGTGGCGGCGCCCTCGAGGGCCCAGGCGTCGAGGCCGGCGTTGCTGCGCCGCCGGATGCCGGATGAATGTCGGGCTTGCAGCGTGCCCGCATCCCTATCCAGCGTGAACCAGGCCGCAAGGTCCAGCTCGATGACCTCCTCCAGGCGCAGCCTGAGGGGGAAGCGCGCGCGCGCGTTGTTGATGGGCACCCGCAGGGACCAGCGCCCGGAGCCGAGCGCATCGACGCCGCGGTAGCTCTTTTCGATGCGGCCCCAAAAAAAGGACGTTTCCAGGCCGGGTATCGCCGCGAACGCCGCCGGATCGGGGGCGGGATCCGCGCGGGCGGGCGACCCGGGCGCGAGGAGCGCCAGGGCGAAGGCGGCGGCGCGGAAAGAGGCGCCGCAAAAAAAAATGGGGGTGCGCCCCGTCAGGACGCCCCCCCATCCCGATCGCATGGAAAGTTACTTCTTCGTGTACTTGATCGCGAAGCCGGTCAGTTTGACGGTCGCGGCGCTGTACACGCCGAACACGTAGTGTTTGCACTGCGTGTCGACCTTGATGCTGATGACGTCATCGCCGCCGGCCGCCTTCGCGGCCTCGAAGAGCTTGGCATAGCCGTTGTTGCCTTCGGCGACCATGCCGAGGATGTTGGTCGACTTGGCCTCCGCGGAAACCGGTCCGATGATCGTGAAATCCGACGTGGTCAAGTTGTAGCGCGCGGCCGCGCCCACGTAGTTGGGATAGGTCACGTCGCTGACGATCGTGCCCGTGCTAGCGCCCATGGGCGTGCAGGAGCTCATGAAGCCCGCGCAACCGGGCAGAAACGCGATCACCGTAGCAATCGCAACCAACGCCACAAGTCTGGATCCCATCGTGTCCTCCTTCTGACTTGGACTAACGGTTTGCCACCTCCCGCGCCCTTGTTCTCGGGGCACCCCACGGGAGATTCAGCCATGGATTTCGCCACCCTGCGCGAACGAGGCGCGCATGCGTCTCGATGCGCGGCGTGAACGATTACCATCGCCTCAGATTCTTCGGCCAGGCGCCGGCGGCTCTTGAGCCTTTGTGCCCCCGCGGGCGACTCGGGAGAGGCACTGTTTTCGCGCGGCGGCGGACGGTTTCGGCGGCGCCTTCGAGCCGCGGCGCTCGGCGGTTTCGCGGGTGCCCTGTTTATCGGAACGTCCCGCGTGCGACGCTGAGCCGCCGCCGAAATGAAAGCCGCGCGCCGGCGCCGGTGGGCGCCTGCGCGGTTTCCGCGGCCGCGAGAGAAGGCGGACGATCCGGCGAGGGAGCCCGGCTCGCGGCGAGGAAAGGCGGCCGCGGTTTTGGGCGTGGTCCGAGGCCTCGTTTCCGCGGAGGCCCGCGCCTATAATGACCATGCGGTCCCGCGAAGCGCGCGCGGCAAGCTTCGGTGCGTCCCGCGGTCGCCGTGAAAGGAGCGAACGCAATGAGCGGCGTGTACGCCCGTTGGACTTGCGTGTTGCTGGCGGCGCTTGCGGCGGCGTTGGCGCCGGCGGCGCGGGCTTCGGAGGGCGCGGACCTAGGGATCGCCGTTCTGAAACGCGCCCTCCCCATGGGATCGGTGAGCGCCTTCTGGAACGCCGACCTCCAGTATCGCGATACGCCCACCCTGAAGCCGCGCACGGCCGTGACCGTCGCGGAGCTGCGGGGGCCGGCCGCGATCACGCTGCTGCGCATCTCCCACGTGCCGCAGCTCGGCCGGGCGGGCTTGATGCGCGGGCTCGTTCTCCAGATCCGGTTCGACGGCGCCGCCGAGCCCGCGGTCCTGTGTCCGCTCCCGGACTTTTTCTGCGACGGGCTCAACGGGCGGAGCGCGGAGTTCGCGGCGCGGTACGTCGAGAAGGTTCCCGTCGCCCTCAACGCGTACTTTCCCATGCCTTTCAAGGAAGCGGCCGAGGTTGTCATCCGCAACGACACCGACGTGAAGGCCACGGCGCGTACGCGTACCTGGAATGGGAGGCGCTGCCGGCCTGGAATCCCGACCTGGGCTACTTTCACGCCACCTGGCGCAGGAAAGCCTTCGTGCTGGCGAACGACACGCGCGAGGAGTTTTTCCGCGTGCGCGGGAGGGGCCACCTCCTGGGCCGGCACTTCAGCGTGGCCTCGGACGAGCCGAGCTTCCGGGGGTTTCACTTCATCATGGAAGGGAACAACGAGGTGGACATCGACGGCCGGCGGCGGTGCTTCGACTATCTGGGTTCGGAGGACTCCTTCACTTTCAGTTGGGGCTTCCAGAAGCTCTTCGCGGCGCCGCGCGCCGGCATGAACCACCTGAAGATGGACGGCGCCGCGTCGCGGCTTTCGATCTACCGCTTCCACGACCATATGCCCATGCGCTTCGACCGCGAATTGGTCTGGACCATCGACTGGCGCAGCGAGGACCCGGGTTTCGGGGCGCAGTCCGGTTGGGTCGACTACGCCTCGGTTTTCTACTGGTATCAGGACGCGCCCGGCGGCTTCCGGCACGAGCCGTTGCCCCCCGTGGAGGAGCGTTGTTGCGACATCATGCCCGCGCCCGAGAAGACGCCGGATCTCGGCGCGGCGCTGGCGGCGCTCGCCGTGGATCCCCTGTTGGAGAACGAGTTCGCGGCGGCCGATGATCTGGAGCGCGTCGCCGTCCTGCAGGCCTATGTCGGGACGCACCCCTTTTGGATCGACACGCCCGAGGCGCGCGGCGGCCATCCGGGCCAGCCGCACCCCGGGCGCCGCGGCATCCTGGCCGTTCACGCCGAGGGGAACCGCGCGCCGTGCTTCGTCCTGCGGAAGGTGACCCTCCCCGCCGGCGCGGCGGCGCGCCTGCGCATCGTCGTTTCGGGCGATCCGTATGAGGGCCCCGGCTGTAGCGACTTCGTCCTGCGCGCGGGCTTGATCTCCGGCGGGGCGCCGGAGTGGTTTCCGGAAGAGGTCATCGACGCGGGGAGCCAGGCCTCCGAGGAGGGCTGGAAAACGCTGGAATATCCCCTTCCCGCCGGCCTGGCGGGGACGACCATCGGCATCGTCGTCAAGGTCGCCTACGGCGGGCCGAAAGGGATTGGCAACGAGGAGGCCTTTTTCGACGCGATTTCCGTCATCGCGGAGCCGAGGTGACCGCCGTGCCCGGGCGACGCGTCTCCGTGGCCGCCGCGCTGCTGGCGGCGCTTTCGGCCGCCGCGGCCGAGGAGCACCAAGGGCGAATCGCGCTTTTCGCCGACCAAGCCTTCCGCCGCGGTTTCGCCTTGAGCTATCCCTCGAGCGCCATGGGGAGGCGGGTCGAGAAGGTCTTGGAAACGGAGAGCGGCGGCGCGCCAGCGTGGCGCCTCTGCCAGTGGGCGACGCGGCTTTCGCTGGCCGATGCGCCGCTGCGCCGCCTGCCCGGGAACGAACTCTCTTGGGAAAACGAGACCAAGCGCGTCGTTCTGGGGAACGGCGCCGCCGAGAAGCCGGATCTCATCCTCGAGGTGCGCGGCGGCGCCGAATACCAGGGCCGCGTGCGCCGCGCGGGCGAGCCTTGGCCGCATCTTCTCGTGGAGCAGGACGCGCTCGCGGTCGTGCCGCTCGACAGGCCGGCGAGCCTCGAGCTCGAGGTGGAGCTCAAGCTGAGCCGGTTCGAGGACCGCATGGCGGGGCGCGCCGACGCATCGCTTCACGCGGCGCAATTCCAGCTCTTCTTCGTCGTCAAGGAGACGGCGCCGGGGGCGGACGGCGACTTCTTCTGGTTCGGCGTGCCGTTTTTCGATTCCCGCGGGGAGTATCCGGCGGCGTACCGCGCCAAGGACGGGGGCAAGGATGATGCGACGGGGAAGTTCATCTACACCATCGACGGCCGAGAGGCGCTTCCCGCTCCGCCGCGCCTCGGGCAATGGGTGAAGGTGCGCAAGGACCTGCTGCCGTCCATCGCCGCCGGTCTTGCCTGCGCGGTCGAGCGCGGCTTTCTGGCCAACGGCGAGCTCGCGCGCTACGCCGTCGTCAACATGAACATGGGCTGGGAGCTTCCGGGCGCCTACGATGCCGCCGTCGAGGTGCGGGGGCTCTCGGTCGCCGCCGTTCTGCGCCCGGGCGCGGACTGTCCGCGGGGGGCGAGGGCGCCTGACGCCGCCCGCCCGGCCGTCACCTCCGGCGCAGGAGGTCCCCGAAGCCGCCGAGGAGCGCGTACTTCTTCTCCCAGGGCGTGTACATGAAGCCGCGCACGCCGGGCACCGTTGCGGCGAGTTCGATCCACCGCCGCACATCGCCCAGGTCGGCGGCGTCGTAGTAGCAGGCGATCAACGTCGAGAAGCCCTCCTCCGCGAAGAAGCGCAGGCTCTCCGCGCGGGGCGCGCCGCCCCAGACGGCCATGGTCAGGTCCTTGGGAACGTGCCGCCAGGAGCCGGTGAAATCGCCCTCGGCGAGGTAATAGTCCCCGCGGGCGTTGTGATGCGGGTCGAACATGTCCGACCAGACGCAGACCTCGACTCCGGGATTGTGGCGGCGGAGAGCGGCGACCTGGCGCGTCACGCACTCGCCCAGCAGGGCGCCGAGGTCTCGGCCGCGGCACGCCGGGCAGGTGCCTCCCATCCGCACTTCGTCCATGTTGAGGAGCACGCGCCGCGGGCGGAGGCGCTCGGCCAGCAGCCGCGCCTCCTCCTCGTAAATCGCGTAGAGCGCCGGCTCGCCCATGCAGACCGTGATCTGCGATTCGTTGATCACCATGGGGTGAAACCAGCTCACGCGCAGGCGGTCGCCGTTGCGGATTCGGCCGCCCGGCAGCAGGCGGAGCGCGGGGGCCTCGCGGTCCACGTCGTGGAAGTTGAAGCGGGGATCGGCCGGCGGCGCGTAATCGCGGCCCTCGGCGTAGACGACCGCGCCGTCTTCGCTCGCGACCTTGACGGGAGTGGCGGGCCGCGTGAGGACGTTGATCGGGCCGACCTCCTCCATGGTCCAGTCGTCGAGCCAGAGTTTCCCGGCGCGTCCGCCCCACATGCCGGCATAGAGCCGCAGGCGGTCGAAGCCGAGGCTGTTGACCAGCATGGTGAGCTTGCGCCAGCCGCCGGTGGGCTCGATGCGGAAGGCGCGCGGCGCGACCTGCCGTCCCTTGTCGCCGCCGAGCGCCATCAACTTGAAGGCGTGCGCGGGCTCCAAGCCTTCGGTCTTCACCCAGATGCTCACGCGGTAGCAGCGGCGGGGCCGGACGCGTACCTCCTGCATCACGCGGCCGTGGCCGTGGGGATTGGCGGTGAAGTTCTCCAGGCGCAGCGACGTTGAGCCGCCGTGCGCCGTCGTGGTGTCGGCGAAGCTCGTAACGCCGGGGTCGTCGTGAAACGCGAAGGCCTTGAAACGGTGGCCCGCGTGCTCCTCGAAGCCGCCGTTCGCGATGCGCACGTCCGGGTCGGCCTCGAGGCGGGCCGTGTCGCCCCGGACCGTGAAGAGCGCATCCTCCACCGGCAGGCCCTCGGCGAGGCGGCGGTCGTGGGCGAGCGCGGCGCCGCCGTAGCCCACGGAGAACACCGCGGGGATCAGCTCCAGGCCGTTGGCGTCGCAGGCGGCCTTGACGGCGCCCAGCCTGCGGAAGTAGTCGGGCGGCTGCTTGCAGAGCGTGTCGAGCCCCGCCGAAAGGACCGCGCCGTTGAGCCCGGCGCGCGCCGCCGCGCCGAGCACCTCTTCGATTGCGGCGACATCGCCGTCGGCCCGCAGGCTCCAGCCGAAGATCCAAACCCAGCGGCAAGGCCAGGCGGGCGCGGCGGACTCCGGCGCCGCGGCGGCCGCCCAAAGGGCTGACGAGAACATGAACGCCGCGGCCAGAACTTTGCTTCCCATAAGCCGCATTCTAGCATTCAAAAGCCATGACGGGCAACGGAATGATGCCGGGGGGCGGGCGCGGCGGCGCGTCCTCCGGAGCGGTGGCGCCGCCCCGCGGCGGGAAGTTCCGCCGCGCGCCGGCGCCCGCGGGGCCGGCGGCGCCGTTGCAATTCCGCCGGCCGGCCGCCATCATTCCATCGTCTATGGATCGCGGACTCCCCGACAGCACCGCCCGGCCTCAGCCGCCGCTCGACCCGCGGCGGCTGCGTGTCTTCCCGCTCGCCCAGCGCGAGAGCCTCGCGCGGATCGAGGCGGTTCTCGTCGATCCGGCGGCGCCGCCGCCGCCCGTGAGCGCGGCGCTTGCCGCCGAAATCCGCCTCTGTGCCGAGCGCCTGCGCCAGGCGCGCGCCCGGGCGGCGAGCCGCATCCTCATGTACGGCGCCCACCTCGTGCGGAACGGCGCCGGCCCGATCATCGAGCGGCTGCTTGCGGAGGGCTGGCTGACGCACCTGGCGACCAACGGCGCGGGCACGATCCACGACTGGGAGTTCGCCTTCCTCGGCCGCTCGACGGAGAGCGTCGAACGCAACGTCGCCGCCGGGACGTTCGGGGCGTGGGAGGAAACCGGCCGCAGCATCCACATCGCCCTGATGGCCGGGGCGCTGCGGGGCGAGGGCTGGGGCGCGGCGCTGGGGCGGTTCATCGAGGAGGATGGCGCCGAACTGCCCGCGCCCGAGGAACTGGAGGCTGCCTTGAGGCGCGAGCCGTCGCATCCCCTGGCGCCCGCCCGCGCGGAGCTGCTCGGCGCCATGCGGGCGCACGGGCTCCGGGCGGGCCGCGAGGAGGTGCGGCACCCCTGGAAGCGGACATCGCTCCTTGCCGCCGCCTTCCGGCTGGGCGCGCCCGTCACGGTCCACCCTGGCATCGGCTACGACATCATCACGAACCACCCGATGTTCAACGGCGCGGTCCTGGGCCGCGCCGGCGGCATCGACGCGGCGCGCTTCGGGGGCGTGGTCGAGGGGCTCGACGGCGGCGTCGTCATCTCGGTGGGTTCGGCCGTGATGGCGCCGCAGGTGTTCGAGAAGAGCCTGAGCGCCGTCAACAACCTCCGCATCGCCGCCGGCCGCCCGATCGTCGGCGGCCACGCCATCTTCGTGGTCGACCTGCAGGACGGCGGCCGGTGGGACTGGCGCCGCGGCGAGCCGCCGAAGGACAACCCCGCCTACTATCTGCGCTTCTGCAAGAGCTTCGCCCGCATGGGCGGCCTCATGCGCTATCTTCAGTGCGACAACCTCGCCTTCGCGCAGAATCTGCTTGCCGCGCTGGAGGGGCGCGCCGTGGCGGAGGCCGCGCCATGATGCGCGAGCGCTTCCTGGAGATCACGGGGCGCTATGCCGCCCTGCGGATCGCGCTGGCCGGCGACTTCTGCCTGGACCGGTACCTCGAGATCGACCCCTCGAAGAGGGAGACCTCGCTTGAGACCGGCCTCCCGGTCCACAACGTCGTGCGCGTGCGGAGCCAACCGGGCGGCGCCGGCACGATCCTCGGCAACCTCGAGGCGCTCGGCGTCGCGGAGATCCACGCCGTGGGCTTCTACGGCGAGGACGGGGAAGGGTTCGAGCTGCTGCGCGCGCTCGAGGGCGCGCGCGGCGCGCGCCTCGATCATTTCATTCGAACGCCCGCGCGGCGCACCTTCACCTACTGCAAGCCGCTCGTCGTCGAGGCGGACCGGCCGCCCGTCGAGCTCAACCGCCTCGACTCGAAGAACTGGACGCCCACGCCGCCGGAGCTGGAGGCGCGGATCTGCGCCGCCATCGAGTCGCTGGCCGGCCGGGTCGATGCGTTCATCCTTCTGGAGCAGGTCGAGGCGGCCGAGACCGGCGTCGTGACCAGCCGCGTGCGCGAAGGCCTCGGCCGGATCATGGCCGCGCGGCCGGACCTCCTGATCCTCGCGGACAGCCGGCGGGGCCTGGGAGACTGGCCGGCCGTGTGTCTCAAGATGAACCGCGCGGAGCTCGCCAAGCTCACGGGCCTGCCCGATGCGGGCGGGATCGCCGCGGCGCGGGGCCTGGCGTCGGAGCTGGCCCGGAGCCGCGGGGCGCGCGTCTTCGTCACGCTCGGCCCCGAGGGGCTCCTCGGCGCCCTGCCGGACGGCAGCGTCGAACACGTTCCGGCGCTGCCCCTCCGCGGGCCCATCGACATCGTCGGGGCGGGCGACGCCGTCAGCGCGAATCTGGCTTGCGCGCTGGCCGCGGGCGCCTCGCTGCGCGAGGCGCTCAAACTGGCGCTGGGATCAAACAGCGGCTGATGGAGAAATAACCATGTCTAACACCCTTTCCACGGTTTTCAATCTTTTCCCCTTTGGACGCATCCGGCGCAACCACGCGCTGGAACATGCCACGCTGCAGGTGCTGGCGCGGCGCGCCCCCGGCCGCATGCTGGCAGGCTATTCAGATGCCAGCGGCTTCTGGATTGTGGGCAATGTGAGCACCGAAGACCTGCTGCAGGCTGCCGATGAAGCCGTGCGCCGCCTGCGCGCCGGCCGCGATCTGCGCATTCAGGTACGCCGCCACCGCAGCGACGACGGCCGGCTACTACACCCGCTACCTCACCGAGGCGACGGGTGAGCTACCCGGGCAGTGGCTCGGGAACCAGGCCGACCGGCTCGGGCTGCACGGCGAGGTGACGACCGAGGCATTGCAGGCGTTGCTGTCGGGATGCGACCCGGTGACCGGCGCGACACCCGGGCATCCGCTCGTCGATCGCACGCTGTCGAATGGCAAGGTGATCCGGGCGGTCGCCGGGTCCGACGCCGCCGACGCCGGCTGGTTCGATGTTGACGTGCTCCTCGGATCGTCCCGGAGGCTCGCCTTTGACCACCACCGCATCCTCACCGACGGCGTGGCTCGGGCGCGAGCCAAGCTGGAGTACTCACCGCTGGCGGCGGCTTTCTGCCCAGCGGAGTTCACTATCGGCGAGCTGCGCCAGGTGTACGAGGCGGTTTGGGGAACCGAGCTGGACCCTCGCAACTTTCATCGCAAGGTCACCAAGACCCCGGGTTTCGTCGAGGCCACCGGCCGCACGACAACCCGCCAGGGCGGCCGCCCCGCCCAGCTGTATGCCGCCGGAACCGCGGAGGCGCTCCATCCCCCGATGCAGGCGCCGGAGGGCTGTGGGTAGGGTCCACACATGGCGCGAACCGCAGCGACATCGAAACCGAAACCGAAGTCGAAGTCGAAGTCGAAGTCGAAGTCGGGCGATGGGTTGACGGTTGCGGTCACCGGCCCAACCGGCACGTTCGGGTTCGGCCTGCTGCCGCTGCTGGAGGCCGACGACCGCATCGACAGCATCGTCGGCGTGGCCCGCCGCCCGTTTGATCCGGCTGCGCACGGATGGCACAAGATGACCTACCGCCGGGGCGACGTCCGCCATCCGGACGTGTTGGCCGAGGCCTTCGAGGGCGCCGACGTGGTGGTGCACCTCGCCTTCATGATTACCGGCTCGGCATCCCGCGAG
>ERZ1026810.1179-NODE-1179-length-10777-cov-3.287700_pt1 | contig 10777 bp, 9 predicted proteins | sample MGYA00520872_ERZ1026810 | MGnify/ENA primary metagenome ERZ1026810 (study PRJEB33270, sample SAMEA104284477) | anaerobic digester metagenome | biome: Anaerobic digester microbiome; feature: mesophilic sludge digester; material: Anaerobic digester biomass | place... | reverse complement strand
GTATGTATGGTATCGTACGATGGTTGTGAGTATGAAGATTTGGTTATTAGTGTTTATGTTTGGCACAGTGTTCTATATGTTGTTGTATGTTTTTTTTTTTTAATGATACGGCGACCACCGAGATCTACACAGAGTAGATCGTCGGCAGCGTCAGATGTGTATAAGAGACAGTTCCTAAGCGGTACCAAATGATTGCAATAATAAAGTAGGCGAGTAAAAACATCCAATTCCAGGTGGAAGTGGCTGCGATAAGGAAAGCAAAAGAAAATATCCACCGTGCCCGCGGGTCAATATGATCCATAGGGCTATTGCGATATTTATAGCGCCAACTCACTAACATAATAGAGAGAAAAAGTTAGGGCAGGCTAATATTCCAGCCTGCCCGATTTTTTTAGTCTCGGCCGCTCCGTTCCACGATTGCAGCGTAAGCAATCATCAAGAGAGGAACGAGGATCAGACCATTGATGATATCCGATAGAAAGGCTGGCAAAAAGTTGGCGAAAATTACTGTGTTTATATCTGCGCCAGATACCCACATTTCGGAAAGAGAAGCCAAACCCATTCCAGCTAGGGCTCCTAAAACTACAAATATCTCTGCTTTCCAGATGGATTTGCTGGCGCGGAAACTCTCGATAGTGGGATAAATCAAACCCGGGATGAGGCCTAACAAGCCATTACCCAAATCCCACCAAAGCCAAAAGCCATAACCAGAGAGCAAATCTGCCAAAATATTGCCCACAAAGCCAGTGATAAACCCTACGATCGGACCGAAAGCCACACCAAAGAACATGGGTATAGCCACAGCAGGACGGATGGAAACATTCCCAGCCCCAGGTAATTGCAGCATATTGGTTGCGATAGCCAATACGGCATATAGCGCCGCACCAATGGCGGCATAGACAACTTGCTTGGTTTCAAAACCCCACAACTTCTTTTTTTCTTCCATGAGAACCTCCTTGTGAAAATAGATTGGTGAATGAGATAACTCTATTTTAATCCATAAATTGCGCTAATGCTTCAGCTCTTAAGAATTTGCCTGTTTTTGGGTACATTTGGAAGTTAAGCTCGAGCAAACTGGTGGCAACCAACCGCCACTGGTTAATTTTTTGCCTATCTTGGAGTACATCTACAGGTTTTCCATCCGCTACAATTTCTCCATCATAAAGCACGATGATGCGGTTAGCATAAATCAAAGCCAAGTCAAGATCGTGCGTGATGAAAATGATGGAATCAAAACCAGGCATTTGCAAGATCGAATCCATAAAAGCCTGGTAATTCCAATAATCTTGACCAGCGGTGGGCTCATCCATCATCAAAATGCGCGAGCGCATAGAAAGCACAGAGGCGATGCTCACGCGTTTTTGCTGCCCAAATGAGAGTGCGAGTGGAGGAGTTAGCAATTCGTCTTCTAAATGCACTGTTTCAATTGCCCATTGTACATTTTGGGCAATGGTCTCTTGATCAAAACCCAAATTTTTAGGACCAAAGGATAGCTCTTCCTTCACAGTAGGTGCGAAAAGCATCTGTGAGGGGCTTTGGAAAACATAGCCGATCGTTCGGGCAGCTTTGGCTACAGTTAAAGTGTGCGTTTCCACACCTTCTAAGAAAACCTTGCCCTTTGTTGGTTTAAGCAGCCCCAAGGCTTGTTTTACCAGTGTCGTTTTCCCAGAACCGTTGTGCCCCAAGATAGCAATGACTTCGCCGGCATGGATCTTGAGATTGATATTGTGCAACACTTCTGGCGCATCGTCATGATAGCGAAAGTGGACCTGCTGAAATTCAATCAGCGGATTACTGGTATCTAATAGTGGAACTGCGGGTTCAAAATTGGGCTGTGGCTCGGCTTTAGCGCGTTCAACAACGATTTGAGCGGGCAATTTTATCTTGTGATAATCTACCACTTGAACGAGACCTTGAATATCACCATGAAAGCATATTCGACCGGCTTCCATATAAACGACGCGCTCTGGTTCGATGGTTAAGACGTCCTCAACCCGATGTTCGACGAGCATTATCGCCATGCCTTGATCGGCAAGCTCTCGGAAGAGCAGCAAGGCTTCCCGTGCAGAGGCAGGGTCAAGGCTTGCCAAAGGTTCATCTAAAAGCAGAATTTTAGGCTGCATAGCTAACACACCTGCTAAAGCCACCTTTTGTTTTTCACCGCCAGAGATGCCGAAAGTTTCTTTGTCGCGTAAGTGTAAAATGTGCAAACGATCTAAGGCAGCTTCACCTCGGCGGATCATTTCCTCGCGCGGCAATCCTAAATTTTCCAACCCGAAGCAGACCTCGTTGAGCACATAGCTGCCCAAAATTTGCCTTTCGGGATCTTGCAGCAGCGTGCCCACTTTTTGAGAAATTTCTGCTAACTTCATCCCCGCATTGCTTTGCCCATAAATTAAGATATCTCCCGAAAGCTTGCCACGATAAGAATGCGGGATGAGACCATTGATGCAACGTAGTAATGTAGTTTTGCCACACCCGCTGGAGCCAGCTAACAGCATTACTTCGCCAGGGTGTAATTCTAAAGATATATCTACGATGGCTGGATTGTTGCGAGACCGATATTGGAAAGATAAATCACGAATGACCAGCGGTAAAGGATCGGTATCAGCCATTGAGGCGGACCTCAACGATATCATCAATCTGCGCAGCAAGAGCCTTTTGGGCGTTGCCATTCACTTGAGCAATCTCGATATAGCCCTCGCTATCCTCCAGCGCCACGAGGTCACCGGGCTTGGCATGCCCGTAGGAGGGAACCAGACCGTGCAGCGTCTGACCATGGAGCGTAAAGGTTACGTTTGGGAAGTCTTTCACCCATGCAGCGGGCAAATCTGTGGTTAGGTTCCCAAAAACATCAGCTAAAAGGATATGAGCCTGATAGCCTTGTGGAGTGCGTATAGGTTTAGGTAAGGGTGTGCGCACAATTTCGGTGATAGGCGTGCCGAGTTCACTGAGGGGAACGCCAGCCGCGAGATGTGCGCCGCAAGGAGCAAAAATATCGCGTCCATGGAAGGTATGGCTCACGTTTTTCAGCCAAAATTGAGGCTGATCAAGACAGACCAACTGGATAGATTCTCCCGCAGCTTCTGCATCCTCCAGTAGGGGAGTGAGCAAGCCGTTATCAGGCGCAATAAAGAACTGACTGCCAAAACGTGCGCCAATAGCTCGTCGTTCTGTGCCGACGCCCGGGTCGATAACCGCAATGTGCACGGAACCCGAAGGAAAGAAGGGCACCGCGCGCCACAATGCAATGGCACCCTGGCGGACATCCTGCGGGGGGATTTCATGGGAGATGTCGGCAATCTGTGCATCTGGAGCAATGCCCCAAATTACGCCTTTCATCGTGCCAACGAAGCCATTTAAATTACCAAAATCTGTTGTTAGGGAGATAACGGTCATGCTCTAAGATTAACCTTAGGATAATAATACGTCAAGGGAACGTGTTAGTTCATCTAAAATGTTACCGAAATAGAATCGTTGGGTCAAAAGAAAATGTTACCGAGGTGAACGGTGAGCGAAACAGACCCAATGAATATCGATGAACGCAGGAAGTATCTTCAAAGAATGTGGGAACGTTATCATTACGCGAGTAAAGGCGATAAAACGATGTTGCTAGATGAAATGGAAGCAGTGACTGGCATGCATCGCAAGTCGATCATTCGGTTAATGCAGGGACGCAGGGGTCGCAAGAAGCGAGAAAGAGAGCGGGGAAAGGAATATGGGAGCGAAGTGGAAGATGCGATTCGGGTGATAGCCCGCAGTTTAGATTACCCTTGTGCGGAACGGTTACAACCCTATTTGGTGCGGATGGCCGTTCAATTGAGCGCACATGGGGAATTAGTGGTTACATCCAAAACCTTAGAAGCATTAGGTAGGATCAGCATTTCCACGGTCAAACGCATGCTTCGGCGAATAGGTCCTAAAACCGAGAAGATAGCTTCTATTCAGCCTAAGAGGCCGAGGGGGAATAGTTTACGCCGCCAATATCCCATGAGCCGCATTGCCTGGGATATTGCTGAGGCAGGGCATTTAGAAGTCGATTTGGTGCATCATTGTGGAGCAAGTGTTCGTGGGGAGTATATCTATACCTTGCAATGGGTGGATGTTGCCAGTGGATGGTGTGAAATCTTTCCTATCTTTGGACGTGGATTTCTGGTGATGCGAGATGCTTTTGAATATCTGCACCAACGCATTCCATTCCCAGTGATTGAATTCCATCCTGACAATGGGGATGAGTTCTTCAATCAATTCTTGTTACGTTATTTTGAGGATAAATTGCCTGAGGTTCATATCTCTCGCAGTCGTCCCTATCAGAAGAATGATAATCGCAAGGTTGAAGAAAATAACCATAGCTTGGTGCGGGCTTATTTAGGGGATGCTCGCTATGATACTGTGAGTCAGCTAGCAGTCTTACGACAGCTTCACCAGAAATTATGGCTATATCACAACTTTTTTCAACCGATGATGAAAGTAAAAGCCAAAGAGTATGTTGAACCTCTCAAATATCGGCGGAAATTTGACACAGCGCAAACACCTTTTGATCGTTTAGTCCAAATGGAGTGCTTAGGTGAGGCGACCCAAACCGAGCTGGAAAACCTACGCCAATCCATCGACCCCTTGGCATTGCGAGATGAGATCGAACAGTTGATCATGGAACTATCAGTATTGCCCTGCGCTGAGCCAGGTGCAAAGATTAATGTTTACGATACCCTAATTATGAAGGAGGAAGCTGCTGAGCTTTAGTAACATTATGCCCTTCGGGTATTATCAATTGAACCAACATTCACTTTTCGGTAACATTATCTTTTGACTTGACAGGGCAAGCTTTGAGGAGGCTTGTGCCATGAAAACTTGCAACAGTCAACTTACCAATGATGGTTCGCTACCTTACTTTTCGCGTCTCATTGGTTCCGTTCTCCTGGGGGTTTGAATCTGTGCCAAGAGCGGCTTCTGGATCTTCAGTCAGATTGCCGCTCGCGTCACTGGCGATACCTGATCCACTGCCAAAACGGAAAGTAAGTGAACCGATTTGAATGATGTCACCTTGCTTTAGGATGAAGCCGCTTTGACCAACGGGAGCATAATTAACCCAAGTGCCGGCTTTGCTATGGAAATCAGTCAGCAAGAATTTTCCCTCTGGCAGCATTCGCAGCTGACAGTGCATCGGCTCTAGGGCTGGATCCGCAAAGGAAAGTTGGCACAATTCAGGATCCCTGCCAATGAGCGTAAGCTCCTGTGTGATGGGGATTGGCTTTTCTGGTAATGGAGTGTTATCCGCGTCCAGGTGTGTAAGCGTCGCCAAGATTTTTTGGGCGGGGGGTAAGGTCTGCTCTCCTGCTTCCGATAACGGAACTTTGTTTGCCAAACGTCTACGCTTTCTGCGTGCGGGCAGAACGATGAAAGTCAATAATCCAACTAACAAAGCGCCTAGCAGCCCCAAGAACCACGGGTTGCGCCAAAAAGCGCTGGAAGGTGAGGATGGGACTGGCAATACTTCCAAATCAAGCGGTGTGAGTGCGGATTGTCCCGTCAGCCCGAGCTCATCGCTGATTTTTGCTTGCAAACTGAGGCGCTGGGACTCGGGAAAATCACCAAAATCAACGCTGAAGTTAAAGTAGGGAGCAGAAGTGTTTTCCTGATAGAGGCTTCCATTTACCCACAAGCTGGCTTTGGTAATGCTGCGTGGGTGGCTATCCGGGAAACTGACGGTGATATCCACTGGCAGCTCCGTTGGTGTAAGTGAGCCATCCGCTGCAGTTTGGACACTTACTTTTTGGGGCAAATTGATAAACTCCACTTCTGGCGGCAGCACCTCGACGGAAAAGGTAATTTTCGGAGAGGTTACCTCGCCCGCACTAGTCTGCAGGCTGAGCCCTAATTGGTGCTCACCACTTTTGCGTATCTGAGAAAGATACGATATCTGGTAACGTTTACCTAAACCGAGAATGTAACTCGCTGGGTCAGGGATAGGCTCAGAGCCGGAAAAGAGAAACAAGCTGCCGCCACTGCCTTCGGCTAAAGTGCGCAAATGTGTCACTTGCGGGTATGTGCTGACTTCAGGGTTCTCCGTGAGCCAAATATTGATGGTGATGTGATGGTCAAGCGCGGTTTGGAGCATTTCATCCAGTTGTGCGTCCTCGCCAAGGAGCGGCAGTACCGTAATGTAAAGCAGCGTTTTATCCTGACCGCTCTCATCTGCGCTGAGAGCCTCCAGAGCATGCTGCAGGCTGATGAGGCTCGACTGCATCTGGCGCATATTGCCCGGATAATCAGCAAGGGCTATTAAAAGCGAATCTAGATCGGTGAAACCCGTCTGCTCATAATCCGGGTTGATAAATAAGCTGAAGCGGTCACCTGAGCCAGGGATGAGGCTCTGATTGAGTTGGGTGAAACCCCGAATGAGTTTATCGTAACGCGAGATGCCGTTCACGTCCCGCCAAGCCAAGGCTATGCCAGGGTTGATGGCTAAGGCAAGATGAAAACCCTCATAGTTTTCCACCACACTGCGGATTGGCAGGATATTTTCGTTTTCCAGGACTTGCAATGTGGTTGAGTCTAGCTGGTCCACAGCGGGGTCCGGCAGGTTTCGTGGTTTGACCTCCGTACGAATGAGGGGAAATTCGCGTGTATCGATGTTGCTGATTGCTAAGCTGGGCAGTGGCGTCGATAAAACTGATGCCTGAGCCGAGAATGTAAGGCTCAAGGTTAATCTTAATAGCAAGGCAATGAGCACAACAACCTGCATAAAAATGTGCGGGATATAAAGTTGTGTTCTTCTTCCTAAGATATAGGTGCCGCGCTGTTTACTCATTGGATTTCGATTCACAAAACTCGATTTTATTTTCAATAACATGAAGATTTCACGATTTGGTTGTAGCTAAACCTAAGAGGTAATCCTCTCGAGTAATGCGAACTTCAACCAAACCAACGGTTTGACTCATAGATTTAAACCCGGCAGCAAGGTGCATTTGCAAGGCCGAACCATCGTTTCGATTAATCTCAAACTCGTTGCGAATCTCAGAAATTCCACAATGGATAAACGCATGCTTTAAGAGAAGGTTTAACGCTTCGGTTCCATAGCCCATTTGACGGTAAGGACTATAAATGACAATGCCCATATCCCACCAATTCCCTTGGGCAGATTGATGGAAGTTCACAGTCCCAATCCATTGACTGTCTGCAATGCGTTCCACATAGGCGAAGAAGCGTTCTGGTTCATGGCCTATCCAATGCTCTATGAAATCAGCCCATTTGTCTTTGGGAAAATCAATACAACCGGTCTCCTTATGGTACCCAGGATATTGGAGATCCAAATTGGCGTTATAAGCCATGGTAAATGGGTCTTGTTGTATTTGCTCAACAAACCAAAGTTCGTTTTGTTCCGGAATATGTAAAATTAATCTTTGCTTGTGCATATTACCTTAGTAATTGATGCAATTCGGTCTTTATTCCCACTCGATCGTAGCGGGAGGTTTGCTGGTGATATCGTAAACCACGCGGTTGATGCACGGAATCTCGTTGATAATACGATTTGAAACACGCGCCAACAGCTCCAGAGGTAAACGTGCCCAATCGGCGGTCATAAAGTCAGTTGTGGTAACAGCACGCAGCGCAACCACTTCCTGATAGCTGCGCTGGTCACCCATCACGCCAACCGTTTTAATCGGCAGGAGCACAGCAAAAGCCTGAGAGGTTCCATGCACTCCACCGCTGGCATCTTCTTGTAGTTGCAGGAGGCCCGAATGTTCTAGCTCTTCGGTGAAGATGGCGTCCGCTTCCCGCAGGGTTTCCAAGCGCTCGCGGGTAATTTCGCCTAAGCAGCGCACGGCTAGCCCAGGACCTGGGAAGGGTTGACGCCAGATTAGGCTGTGCGGCAAGCCGAGTTCTTCACCCACCGCGCGCACTTCGTCTGTGAAAAGCAGGCGCAATGGTTCAACCAATTTGAAATGCAGGTCTGCCGGCAAGCCGCCCACGTTATGGTGGCTCTTGATGCGCTGAGCTTGCGAAGCGCCCAGCCCTTGGGACTCGACCACATCTGGGTAGATCGTGCCTTGCACGAGGTATTCAATCGGTCCAATTTGCCGGGCAGCGGCTTCGAACTCGCGGATAAAGGTCTCGCCAATAATCTTGCGCTTAGTTTCTGGGTCGGTAACCCCCTGAAGTGCGCTCAAGAAACGCTCGGAAGCATCTACGACCATCAAGCGCTCCCCCAGCAGCGGGCGGAATGCGGTTTCCACTTGCTGCCGTTCGCCTTTACGCAATAAACCTGTATCGATAAAAACGCTATAGACCTGCTCCCCTAAGGCGCGCTGGGCTAAAGCCGTCGCCACGCTGGAATCCACGCCGCCGCTCACTGCGGAGAGCACCAAACCTTGCCCCACTTGCGCGCGAATACTTGCGACACTCTGTTCAATAATGGAAGCTGGAGTCCAATCGCCCTTGCAGCCGCATATATCGATGACGAAACGGCGCAGGATTTGCGCCCCTTGGGGAGTATGACGCACTTCGGGGTGAAATTGCAGACCAAAGCGGCGCTGCTCTAAGTTTCCAATAGCAGCGATGGGGCTATTGGCAGAGCGTGCCAACACCTGCCAGCCAGGCGGCTGCCGTTTTATTCGGTCGCCATGGGACATCCACACGGTCATTTCACCTTCTGGAAGCAGAGGATTTGGCACCAACACCTGGATAGTTGTCAATCCGTATTCGTGCTCCTGCGCCGGGGTAACCTCGCCGCCTAATTGGACGGTGAGCGCTTGCATGCCGTAGCAAATGCCCAAAATAGGCAGGTCACTCTGCAGGATTGCGGCAGGAATTTTTGGTGCGTTTTCTGCATAGACTGAAAGTGGACCGCCAGAAAGGATGACCCCCCGGGTGTTGGGGTCAAGGAAGTCTGCTTCGGCAGCGTTCCAGGGTTTGATTTCACAATAGACTTGTGCTTCGCGTACCCGCCGGGCAATAAGTTGGGTGTATTGGGAACCAAAATCGAGGATGAGAATTTTATCGGTCATGAAAAGCGGAGTTATCTAATCAGCGAAGACGATTTTACCGTCCTCCATGGATGTGATTACAGCTAATGTGTGAATAGGAATATGAAGCGAAGAAAGCAGCTCACGACCACCTTCGAAAGTCTTCTCGATGAGTGCGCCGATGCCGACGACTTCCGAGCCTGCTACCTGGGCTAAGCGCACTAAGCCGGCAATTGTTTGACCGGAGGCTAAAAAGTCATCGATAATTAGAATGCGTTCACCTTTTTCCAAGTACTCCGGTGAAACGATCAACTCCACTTTTACCCCTTTGGTATGTGAGGGAGCAACTGTCAAATAGACTTGATTAGGCATGGTTACAGGCTTGGATTTGCGGGCGTAAACCACGGGCACCTGCAGGTATTTGGCGGTCATGAGCGCCGGTGCGATGCCGGAAATCTCAGCGGTGAGAACTTTTTCGGCTCGGACAGGGGCAAAAAGGCGTGCCAGTTCCGCTCCACAGGCATCCATCAGCATCGGGTCGACTTGATGATTGATAAACCGATCCACTTTGAGGATACCATTGCCTAAATTGCTTCCGTCTTTCAAAATGCGTTGTTTGAGTAATTCCATCCGTTAACTCCATCCACTCATTTCAGTTCAATACATATAAAACCCGCGAAATGTTTTCGGCTCATCTCCACAATTCGTGTTTTTGGAGGAAGGTTTTTTAAATCTTCCTTTTTATGCTTTCTGATGCAGCAGCTCGCCTTGTGCGACGGTTACGGCTTTGCCACCGATATAAACGCGATCTTCGCCTAAGCGCGCCCAGACTTCGCCGCCGCGTGGCGAAGCTTGATAGGCGTGGAATTTGCTCTTCCCCAAACGTTCAGCATAGTAAGGGGCGAGCACACAGTGCGCCATACCCGTGACGGGATCCTCATAGATCCCGGTTTTAGGTGAGAAAAAACGCGAGATGAAGTCATACTTCTCTGCGCAAGGCGCCGTAATGATAAGGTCAACTTGCTGGAGGGTGGCAATTTTCTTCCAATCGGGTTCAAAACTGCGCACCGCTTCCGGGCTTTCTAATTCCACCAGTAATACCTGATCGGTATAAACAGCGGCTGCACGTGGTTCCAGCCCCAGAACATCGACAATCTCAGGTGTGATTGGTAGAGGGGTCGGGTTGCGGCGGGGCATATCGAGTTCTATGGTCCCATTGGAGAAACTCGAAGTAATTTTGCCACTTAGGGTGTAAAAAGCGATGGTTTCATCGGGCTCGAAAAACCCGAATTCATACAAAATGTGCGCACTAGCAAGCGTGGCATGTCCGCACAAATCCACTTCGGTTTTGGGCGTGAACCAACGTAAATTGTAGCCCTCTCCTTTGGGTAGGAGGAAAGCGGTCTCCGAAAGTGCCATCTCAGCCGCTACTTGCTGCATCCACGTATCGCTGCGCGGAGATTGCAGCATGCAAACCGCTGCGGGATTGCCCTTAAAGGGTTCTACAGCAAAAGCATCGACGTGATAAATCGGAATTTTCATCTTTAACTCCTGATTTTTGCAGTTGCTTCATTTTAGCAGATTGTCTGGAAAATTGAGATAGAAAAGTGGAGAGATTCTGATGAAAATGAGCAAGTATGAGAGTCATGAATTCAAATAAAAACAGTATTCTGGCGGCTTAATGAATTTCTTTGACTGATTGAGTCAATCCCGCAAATTGAATGGTGTATCACGACGAGGTGCCAAGGCTAAATAGAAATGTCCTAATGAGTGGATAAAGTCCTCAGTGTGGGTTTTTTCTCATAATTAAC
>ERZ1026810.1173-NODE-1173-length-10799-cov-2.586019_pt1 | contig 10799 bp, 9 predicted proteins | sample MGYA00520872_ERZ1026810 | MGnify/ENA primary metagenome ERZ1026810 (study PRJEB33270, sample SAMEA104284477) | anaerobic digester metagenome | biome: Anaerobic digester microbiome; feature: mesophilic sludge digester; material: Anaerobic digester biomass | place... | reverse complement strand
GCTTGACAAAGCAATGTAGTTGTTGGGTATGTATGAATGGGTATGGGGTTTGGTTGTATCTATTTTTGTTAAATGATACGGCGACCACCGAGATCTACACAGAGTAGATCGTCGGCAGCGTCAGATGTGTATAAGAGACAGGTATGGAACATGACTGTGCTCGACGACCACATGACTGAGATCCTCCTCAGCCCTGCTGAGGTGCTCGCAGCCGTCGCCGACATCGACCGTCGATCAGCCCTCCTAGCCCTGGCTGTGCGCCGCCTGGAAACCTCCGGCGAGTACGCAACCGGTGGCGCGGTGTCGATCAACGCCTGGCTACGCGAGCACGCGCGCATGACCAACCAACGCGCCGGCGAACTCGTCTACACCGGCCGCTTCCTCGACACCTACCCCGCCTTCGCCCAAGCCGCTGTCGCGGGCACGCTGTCGGGGTCACAGATCGACATCGCCCGCCGGCTCAACCGACACAAGTACGCGACCGCACTCGCCGCACACCAAACCGAACTGGTGGAGCTGCTCGCGACTGCAGACATCACCGTCACTGGCAAGCTCGTCGATCACTGGCGCACCTGCGCCGACGCCGTTGCCGACGATGATGCGGCACCTGGGTTGGAGCCGGTGTGTGAATTGATGTTCGGCCGCACGTTGGACAACGAACTGCACGGCACCCTCAACCTCCACGACGCAGCGGCGACCGAGTTCGAGAAAGCGATCAACAACGCGATCACCCACGACCGTGACGACGAAACACGGTCACTGGCCGAACGACAAGGCGACGCCTTGTACGACATCGCCGCGTTCTTCAACAAGAACCACACCGGTGACGGCACCCCCCGCCACTTGCCGTCTGTGTCGTTGTCGGCCGATGTCTCCACCGTGATCACCACCACACCCGAGGGTGTCAACGACGACACCCAACAACCCATGAGCCCGGCCTGCACCGCCACCTACCTGTGCGACTGCCGCATCCATGTGATCCTGCGCGAGGCCGACACCAACCCGGCGAAGTTCGGGGTCAGCACCTACAGCGTGCCCCGCAGCCTGTTTCGCAAGGTCGCTGCCCGCGACGGCGGGTGTCGTTTCCCCGGCTGCAACCGGCCCGTCAGGTTCACCGACGCCCACCACATCCACCACTGGCAACACGGCGGGGCTACGGACTACCACAACCTTCTGCTGTTGTGCTCCAGGCACCACCACTACGTGCACCAGCAACAGTTGATCGTGAAGCTCGAAACCAACGGCACCGCCCACTTCACCTGGCACCACGGCCAACACCGCCACACCCGACCCCGCGGCGCACCACCCACACGACCCGCACAACCAACGTCGTCCGGGTAGACCCCGCCAGCTGCAACACTGCCGAACCCATCCACTACCGCGGCACACGCCGCGGTAGCGGCGCGCTCAGACCGTGGTCCTCGGGCTCGACGGCTCGGCCCCCGTTTCCCGAGGCGGGCTACTCTTCGCCCGCGATGGGGCACGCAGACGCGATCAGGGTGATCGAGCGACGGGCGATCGATCACCGAGCGGCTTCGAGAGCGCGTTGGGCGACGTCGACAGCCGTCGGGGATCTGGAGGTGTGGGCGGATCGACTGCGGTCGACCGGGCGTCTGACGGTGAACTTCCACCCGGACCGGATCGGTCGAGACGGCCGCTCGGTCGTTGCCGGACTCCTGGCCGATGGTGCGTATCGAAGCCAGTGGGTCACCGGCATCTCGACTGGAAGCCGATCGGCACTGCACGGTGGAGAACGGCACCGCTTCGAGCGCGAGTTCTTCGCCAGCGCCTACGACGACATCGACCCGGCTTCCGGCGAGCACCCCGTCTACGGCGCGTTCGACCTGTTGCTCGACGACCACGGCGGCTCGCCGCGGTTCGGATCCTGCTTCGCCGTGTTGCGGTCGCACGTTCGCGAACGAACGACGATGTGCGTGGGTGACAGTCACGCCGCTCCACAAGATGTCGGCACGTTCGACGAGCCGTGGAGCATCCTCGCCGGCCTCGGCGAACAAGCCGCCGAACGCAACCTCCTCAACCGAAAGCTCGACATCGAAGCGCTGATGGCGATCATCCAACGACAGGACCGGCCTCGGTCGGCGAGCCGGGACCTCGACGGCTACGTCGAGATCCAGGTCCACGGTGGCCTCGACATGGCCGAAGATGTCGAGGCCATCGTGCTCGATCCGTCCTTTCGCGGTAGCGACATCGAACAGGACAGTGCCGCCGCCGCTGCACAGTACGGCTTCGAGCTCGCGTGGCACCGAGGCTCCGAACTGGCTGTCGAACACGTCCCCGACGACTTCCGCGGCGCGACCATGCCAGCACTCGCGCGCCGCGTGGCCGGCGCCGACGGGATCGTTCACGCCCGAGCGATCGGCGTCGCGGCCGCTCACCACCCGTTCGAAGAGCCCTCACTTCTCGGCGATCCTGCGGACTCGATGCCCCAGCAACTGAAGTACCTGTGGCACACACTGCTCGCGCACGGCAACGACGCCGCTTCGTAGAACGGATCGCGTCACCGACCGCCGGCTTTCCGCGACGGCCGCAGCGAGGCGGACGTTGGCTGACACGACGTCAGCAGACGACCGGATCCACCGTCAGCGTGCCGTCCGTTGTGTCGAGCGTCGCGAGCGAGCCGAGTGGAAGCGCCGTCTGGTCAGGGGTTCCGCTCGAGCCGATGAGATCGTGTCCCGCGAAGAGCCCTCCGAGCACCGGGACACCGAGGTGGCCAAGACGGTCGGCAAGGACATCAGCAAGTGCCCATCCTCGATCGGAGTAGCCCCGAAACCCCTCGAACGACCCGAGCGCGACGCCGACGATGCCGTCGAGCGCTCTGGAGCTGATGAGTTGCGTGAGCTGCCGATCGATCGTTCCCAAGCCGACGACTCGTTGGTCTTCCAGGAAGAGGATGGCACCGGACATCGAAGGCATGCGCACACCGGTCGAGGTCGCCAGCGATGCCAGATTCCCGCCGATCAGACGACCTCGGACTGTCCCCGGGATGTCGGCAGCGGCGGACACCGCTCCGGGCACACGCCGTAGCACGAGTGGGTCGGTGGTCATCAGCAGTTGGCGGACCGAGGCCTGTGCCGCTTCCCCGACAAGACATCCATGGATCCCGCCGAGCTGGCAGTGGTGCAGCAGCGAGAGGTGCAGGTACGTGATGTCGCTGAACCCGACGAGGGGCTTGGGGTCGGCCCCAACGGCTGCGAAGTCGATCTGATCGGCGATTCGGTACGCCCCGGCCCCTCCCCTGGTAGCAACGATGGCTCGGACCTCAGGGTCCCTGAACGCCTCGTTGAGGTCATCGAGTCGGTCCGCATCGGAGCCGGCCATGTAACCCCACTTGTCGAAGACATGAGGTGCGACTTCACCGCGCAGCCCCCAGCCATCGAGAACCGCGAGGCAGTTGTCGACCGAAGCTCGATCGGGAGAGCTGGCCGGAGACACAAGCCGAACGCGGTCACCAGGCCGCAGCCTCGGTGCAAGAAGGAACCCGGCCGTCATCGCGCCATCCAACCACATGGTTGATCCTGGCTGTTGCGCCTCGGGAACTGTTCGCACGGGCGCTGTCGGGCGGAAAACTCACGAGCCGGCGCCTCGTGTCGGCACTGTTGGGGCTGAGTGCGTGGCCGGCCATCTCGACACGGTGGGCGTTGCGGCTGCACCGAGCTTTGTGCGTTCCGCCAGCGGACAGCGGTCGTCGTGCTCGGCTCTCCATGGATCGCCGGATATCAGCGGGGTACGGATGTGCTCGGCTGACATCATCTCCACCATGGACAACAAGCGGGCCACCGAAGTGATGGAAGCGATGGTGGCGATGTTCGCTTCCGGCGATCCTTCAGAAGCGTCTGCCTCTGTGGATGAGGCCTATCTTGACCACCAAGGTCTCGGAGCGGGTCCCCTCCACGGTGTCGACGGCTTCGCCTTCGTGGTTCGTGCGAACTTCGCGTCGTATCGACACCTCGAAGTGCGGATCGAGGACCTGTTCGCATCCGGTGATCGCGTGGCGGCCAGAATCACATGGGTCGGCCGTCGCAGCAACGGCGAGCACACCACACGCGAGACGATCGACATTCTTCGCGTCTCGGGTGGTCGAGCCATCGAGCACTGGGGTGCTGCCGTCTGAGGATTCCTCGCGCACCCCAGCGCTCGACCACCCACTCCTACTGCTTCGAGCGGGCTCGCGTCGAGGGATGGCAGGGACGTGGGTGCTCGGGCAGCATGGCCCTGATGCGAAATCCGCTTGCTGGTCGAGGCGTCGGTTGGTCAGGATCGTGTGATGGATCCTGTGGTGAGTCGGGTACGACCGAGCGACGCCTCGGAGCTCAAGAAGATTCGACTGGCCGCGCTGCTCGACTCTCCGTTCGCTTTCGGTTCAACCCATGAGGCCGAGGTGCAGCGGACGGACCAGGATTGGCAGGTGCGGGCGGAGCGCTCGTCGGCGGGGAGCGACAGCGTCACCTTTCTGGCCTGGAGAGATCGCACGCCCATCGGGATCACCGGCGGGTACCGGCCCGAGCACTCGCCGGAGGCCGTCGAACTGGTGTCGATGTGGGCGGCCCCGAGCACCCGACGTTCGGGTGTCGGGCGTCTGCTGGTGCAGGCCGTCATCGACTGGGCGATCGACACTGGTTCGTCGTCGGTCGGGTTGTGGGTGACGCGCGGCAACGAGCCCGCTCAACGGCTGTATCAATCGATCGGGTTTCGCGTCACCGGTGAGCACCAACCGTTGCCGTCCGACCCGTGCAAGGACGAGGTGCGCATGGTGCTCGGCCTCGACGCTCGCTGAGCGAGGACGGTCTTCTCGGCAGATGCGGAGCGGCCCGCTCGTCCGAGCCTGACGCAGCCGCGTCCGGCATTGCTTCAGTCGGTGCGCCGACCCAGCAACGCGAGGAACTGGGCCGTAGGTGATGGGTCGCTCGTCACCACCACGTCGGCGCTGAAGAACGGCGGCTGGCGCATCGCCGCGATCACCGGGGTGGCCTGCTCGGTGGCGTGAGCGACGAGGTCGTCGTCGAGTTGGTCGGCGACGCGCCCGGCGCGGGCCAGATCCCACGTGTGCGCGAGCGTGTCGACGACGTTCCACGCGAGGAAGTTGTCGACCGTCTCCTCGGCCCGGAACGTCTGCACGGTGTGGTCGAGCACGCCGGGAGCGTCGAGGGCTGCGAGCACCGACTCGCGTGCGACCGACCACGCACGCAACGGATCGGAACCTGCGAGGTCGCCTGGCGTGCCGTACGGGTTGAGCGTCGGCTCGACGCCACGCGCCAGCGACTCGACGTAGCCCTGCACGGCGATGACGTGACCGAGCACGTCACGTGCGGTCCACCCCTCGCACGGCGATTGATTCGACCATGCCGAGGCTGGCACCATGCGCACCACGTGGTCGAAGCCGTACAGCGCCTTTGTGTAGATGCGAAGGTTCTCGGTCATCTGCGCACCGTAGTGGACGTGGCGCGAGGCGCTCACGCCTTCAGGCGGGTGTTGTCGGGGTCGTAGAGCGGGCGGTCGTGGCGGGTGGCCGGGATCGGCTCGCCGTAGACCTCGATGATGAAGTCGTTGCGCTCGGCAAGCTCCACCGGCAGGTAGCCGTAGGCGATCGGCTTGCCGATGGTATGGCCGAAGTTGGCGCTGGTGGTGAAGCCCACCACGGCGCCGTCGGCGATGATCGCTTCGCCGCTCACGGGGTACGCCATCGACTCGAGTGTGAACGTGCACAGCTTGCGCGCGACCCCTGCCTCCTTCTGCGCGACCAGCGCGTCGCGGCCCAGGAAGTCGCCCTTGTTCAGGTTCACCCGCCAGCCGAGGCCGGCCTCCCACGGCGTGGTGTCGGGGGTGACATCGGTGCTCCAGTACACGTAGCCCTTCTCCATGCGCATCGTGTCGATGGTGCGATACCCCACGTCGACGATGCCATGTGCCTGGCCGGCTTCGTGCAGCAACTCGTAGACGTGCGCGGCGTACTCGGTGGGTATGTGCAGCTCCCAGCCCAGCTCGCCGACGTAGCCGATGCGCACGGCCAGCACGGGCGCCGAGCCGATGGTGATCTCGCGCGCCTTCGCGTACCGGAACGCTTCGTTGCTGACGTCGTCCTCGCACACGGACTGCAGCACGTCGCGGCTCTTCGGGCCGACGACGTTGACGACCGCTCGCGCGGAGGTGAGGTCGCGCACGATCACCGAGCGGTCGTCGGGGGAGTTGGTGCGGATCCAGCCCATGTCGTGTGCGCCGAACGCAGAGCCGGTGACCACGTAGAAGCTGTCGGGTGCGGTGCGGATCATGGTGAGATCGCACTCGATGCCACCGCGCACGTTGCACAGCTGCGTATAGATGACGGTACCGACCGGCTTGTCCATGTCGGCGACGCTGAGCCACTGCGCTGCGGCCAGCGCGCCGGGCCCGGTGATCTCGAACTTGGCGAAGCTGGTCTGGTCGATGAGGCCGACGTCTTCACGCACAGCCAGGTGCGCGGCGCGGACGTGCGGCCACCAGTTGGGCTCGGTGAACGACGGCTGATCGACGGGCTCGACGCCGTCGGGAGCGAACCAGTTCGGGCGCTCCCACCCGCCGCGCGACCCGTAGACCGCGCGGTGCGCAGCGAGGGTGTCGTGCAGCGGGCTGCGCCGGATGCCGCGAGCGGTGACCTTCTCGCTGCCGGGGGCCGCCAGCTTGTAGTGATGCGCGTACATCTCGACCATCCGCTTGTCCATGAACCGGCGAGTGGTGTGGTGGAACGAGAAGCGGCGCACGTCGAGCGGCCACAGATCCAGCGACGGACGGCCCTCGAGCATCCACTCGGCCATCATCTTCCCCGCGCCGCCGCCGGCGGCGATGCCATAGAGGAAACCGGTGGCCACGTAGTAGTTGTCGAGCTCGGGCACGCGGCCCATCACGAAGTCGGCATCGGCGCTGTAGGGGATCGGGCCGTTGAGCAGCGTACGAATGCCGGCGGTCTCGAGGCATGGTGTGCGCTTGGTGCCCAGCTCGGCGAGCTGTGCGAAACGGTCGAAGTTGGGCTCGAACAGCTGACGCTGGAACGACGCCGGAATGCCGCCGTCGTTGCCCGATCCGGTGCCGAACGCAACCGTGTCGGGTTCGTAGCCGCCGATCAGCAGGCCCGGGCCGTCGGGCTTGTAGTACACGAGGTGGTCGGGGTCGCGCATCGTGGGCATCTTGCCCAGCTCCACCGGGGTGTAGCCCTCGATCGGGCCACTGATCAGGTACTGGTGCTCCACCGCAGTTGCGGGAATGCGCACGCCCGCCATGCGGCCCACCTCCATGCCCCACATGCCGGCCGCGTTGACGAGCATCTCGCACTCGATGTCGGCACTGGTGCCGGTGCCGTCGGTGTTGGCGGTGTGGACGGTGTGCACGGTGGTGCACCGGCGACCATCGACCGTGATCGAGGCGACCCGCGTGTGTTCGTGGATCTTCGCGCCGCGCATGCGGGCCCCGCGAGCGATGGCCTGGGTGACCGACGCCGGGTCGATGTAGCCGTCGGTGGGGAGGAATGCGGCCGCGAGCACGTCGTTCGTGGTCATCAGCGGGAAAAGTTCCTGCGCCTTCTGCGGGGAGACGATCTCCATCGGCAGGCCGAAGCTCTTCGCCATCGTGGTGAGCCGCTTCAGCTCCAACACACGCTCGGGTGAGCAAGCCAGGCGCAGGCTGCCGGTCTCGTGCCAGTCGACGGCCTGCCCCGTCTCGGCCTCCAGCCCGCGGTACATCTCCACCGACTGCTCGAGCATGCGCGTGGTGTTGCGCGACGACCGCAGCTGGCCGACGAGGCCGGCCGCGTGCCACGTGGCACCGTCGGTGAGCTGGTGCTGCTCGAGCAGCACGACGTCGTTCTCGCCCATCTGGGTGAGCCAGTAGGCGATGCTGCAGCCGAGGATGCCACCGCCGATGACGACGATGCGGGCGCGGGTGGGGAGCGAATCACTCATCGGGGTCAGGCCTTCACTCGTGCGTTCGTCGGGTCGTACAGCGGTTGCAAGGAGACGGTGGCGGGCACGCGCTCGCCGGCGACCTCCAGCTCGTACGCGCCGGCGAGCACCCACTGGGCGTCGAGGCCCGCGGGGTTGCGCACGTAGCCGTACCCGATGGAGCGACCGATGGTGTAGCCGTAGCCGCCGCTGGTGAGCCACCCCACGCGCTCGCCGTCGCGGTAGATGGTCTCGCGGCCCAGCAGGATCACGTCGCGCCCCACGACCGACGGATCGACGGTGAAAGCGGCAAGCAGCTTGCGTACACCTCCGGCACGCTGAGCCTCGATGGCCTCGCGCCCGCGGAAGGCGATGCCGCTCTTCGTCTTCACCGCCCATCCGAGACCCGCTTCGATGGGGGTGTGGTCGGGGCCGATGTCGCTGCCCCACGCGCGGTAACCCTTCTCCAGCCGTGTGCTCTCGATGGCGCGGTACCCGGCGTTGGTCAACCCGTGCTCGGTGCCGGCCGACATCAGCGTGTCGTACACGTTGGGTGCGTACTCCACCGGCAGGTGCAGCTCCCAGCCGAGCTCGCCCATGTAGGTGATGCGCAGCGCGCGCACGGGGCAGCCGGCGATGCCGATGGTCTGGAACGTGCCGAAGGGAAAGGCCTCGTTGGAGAGGTCGGCGGCGGTGACCGTGGAGAGGATGGAACGCGACGCCGGCCCCATCAGGGTGAGCACCGAATACGCCGAGGTGACATCGAACAGCTGGGCGTTGGCTCCCGACGGGATGTTGCGCCGGATCCAATCGAAGTCGTGCGAGGCGAAGCCGGTGCCGGTGACGATGTAGAACTCGTCGTCGGCCACCCGGGCCACCGTCAGGTCGGCCTCGATCCCGCCCTGGTCGTTCAGCATCTGCGTGTAGGTGAGCGAGCCCACCGGCCGGCGTACGTTGTTGGAGCAGATCCAGTCGAGTGCGGTGAGCGCATCGGGGCCCTTCAGCGCGAACTTGGCGAACGACGTCTGGTCGATGAGCACGGCAGCGTCGCGACACGCGGCGTGCTCGCGCCCCACGGCGGCGAACCAGTTCTGCCGCTCGTACGTGTACACGTCGTGGTCGGCCTCGCCGAGTGCTGCGGATGCGAACCAGTTCGGGCGCTCCCAGCCCAACTTCTCGCCGAACACTGCGCCGCGGGCGAGCAGTCGGTCGTACAGCGGCGAGGTGCGCGCCGGGCGGCCGCTGTGGTGCTCTTCGAAGGGCCACGCCATCGTGTAGTGCTTGCCGTAGGCCTCCAGCGTGCGAGTGCGTACCCACTCGGTGTCGGTGTGCGGCCGGCCGAAGCGACGGATGTCGACCACCCACAGGTCGTACGGCGGCTGGCCGTCGTGCACCCACTCGGCCAGTGCCTGCCCGGCGCCACCACCGGCGGCGATGCCGAACGCGTTGAAGCCGGCGCCGACGTAGAAGTTCTTCAGCTCGGGTGCCTCGCCGAGGATGAAGTTGCCGTCGGGCGTGAAGCTCTCCGGCCCGTTGATGAGCGTGCGGATGCCGGTGTTCGCAAGTTCAGGCACGCGGCCGATCGCCAGCTCCATGATCGGGGCGAAGTGGTCGAAGTCGCTCTCCAGCAGCTGGAACTGGAAGGGGCGCGGGATGCCGGCGACCGCCCACGGAATGGGGTTCGGCTCGTAGCCACCCATCACCAGGCCACCGACTTCCTCCTTGTAGTACGTGAGGCGGTCGGGGTCGCGCAGCGTGGGCAGGTTGCGCGGTACCTCGGGTGTGAACTGCTCGGTGATCACGTACTGGTGCTCCACCGGCACCAGCGGCACGTTCACACCCACGGTCGCGCACAGCGCGCGAGTCCACTGGCCGCCGCACACGACCACCTTCTCGCACTCGATGCGGCCCTCGCTGCCATCCGGTGCGACGGTGACGACGGCCTTGATCACGCCGGCTTCCACCTCGATGCGCAGCACCTCGGTGTCTTCGCAGATGGTCGCGCCGTGCATGCGTGCACCGCGTGCGAGGGCCATCGTGATGTCGCTGGGGTTGGCCTGCCCGTCGGTGGGCAGGAACGCAGCGCCCACCACATCGTCGATCTCCATCAGCGGCCACAGGTGCTGTGCCTCCTTGGGGGTGAGCTGGTGCATCTCCAGCCCGAAGCTCTTGGCGGTGGTGGCCTGCCGCTTCACCTCCGTCCAGCGCTCCTCGTTGCACGCCAGGCGCAGGCCGCCGTTCATCTTCCAGCCGGTTGCCTGCCCGGTCTCGGCTTCCAGGGTCTTGTACAGCTCCACCGAGTTGCCCAGCAGCTGGGTGATGTTGGCGCTGGTGCGCAGCTGGCCCACCAAGCCGGCCGCGTGGAAGGTGCTGCCGGAGGTGAGCTTGTGCTTCTCCAGCAGCACCGTGTCGGTCCAGCCCAGCTTCGCCAGGTGGTACGCAGTGGAGCAGCCGACGATGCCGCCGCCGATGACGACGGTGCGGGCTGCGGTGGGAAGTGCGGTTGGTTCGAGAGCCACGGCTGGAATCCTCGCGCGCGCAGCAACAGAGATGGCCGGATGTGTTGCTTTGTGTTGGAATGCTCACCATGCCCCTCTACGAGGACGACGTCATGCACGCGGTCGCGCTGCGCGGGTCGGTGAGCGTGCGCGAGCTCGCCATGCTGCTCAACGTCAGTGAGCAGACCGTGCGCCGCATCGTCAAGCCACTGGTCGAGCGCGGTGAGGTGGAGAAGGTGCACGGCGCGGTGGTGGGCCTGTCTCTTATACACATCTGACGCTGCCGACGATCTACTCTGTGTAGATCTCGGTCGTAGCCGTATCATTAAAAAAAACACCGACAGCGCATCCCTACGCCTGCTACCTCCCTATA
>ERZ1026810.1172-NODE-1172-length-10799-cov-4.759277_pt1 | contig 10799 bp, 10 predicted proteins | sample MGYA00520872_ERZ1026810 | MGnify/ENA primary metagenome ERZ1026810 (study PRJEB33270, sample SAMEA104284477) | anaerobic digester metagenome | biome: Anaerobic digester microbiome; feature: mesophilic sludge digester; material: Anaerobic digester biomass... | reverse complement strand
GATACGCTAGCTTGTCGTGTGTGTTGATGGTGGCTTTGTGTGGTGTTGTTTTTTTTTTTCAAGCAGAAGACGGCATACGTGATGCTCAGGAGTCTCGTGGGCTCGGAGATGTGTATAAGAGACAGACGCTGGCCTGCGGGACGGGGGCCGTGGCGACGGCCCCCGTCCCGCAGGCCAGCGTCTCGTCCTCGACGCCGCGCTCGTAGGTCCGGGCCTGATCCGGTGCCGCCCGAGCACCCGGGCGAAGTTGGCGTTCGTTCCGGCGGGCCTGTACTCCCCGTGGTAGCGGATGGTCCTGCCCATGGTGAAGACGTCATGGCCGTCGACGTCGTCGACGAAGGCCACCACGTGCGGCACCCCCGTGTTGATGCTGCTGACCAGGGTGGGGACACCGTCCAGGTCGATCGTGTAGGCCCTGCGGAGGTCCTTCGGGTCCGGCAGACGCAGCTTGACGGACTGTCCCGACACCTCGGCGTCGATAATCCCCGCCCGCGTCTCGAAGGACATCCGCTCCGGGGCAATCCCCCTGATGAGGGCGAAACGCGCCGCGCACCGGCCGCCGTTGCCGCACATCTCCACCTCGCTGCCGTCGGCGTTGAAGAAACGCCAGCGGAAATGCGCCCTGTGCGAGCTCTCGATGAGGATGAGCCCGTCGGCCCCCACGGACACGTGCTGCCGGCAGACATGCTTGACGAACTCGTCGACTCTCCCGACATCCTTCAGGGCATTCTCCCGGTTGTCGATGAGAATGAAATCGTTCCCGCTGCCCTGGATTTTGTAAAACTCGATCATGAAAACCTCTTTGAGGTTTAGGCATCGGGCATCAGGCTTCAGGATAAAAGAATCTTTCCGTTCATGCCCCGAGTCCCGAGACCCTGGACCATTATTTCAAGAATGCCGGCACCCTCTCACCCCGGGTGAGATCGGCGTACTCCTCCCGCTTACGGACGACGTGGAATTTTCTGTCCTTCACCAGGACCTCGGCGATCCGCGGCCGCGAGTTGTAGTTCGAGGCCATGGAGAACCCGTAGGCGCCGGCGCTCATCACGGCGATGAGCTCGCCGCGCTCGAGCTTTGGGATCATGCGGCCCTTTGCGAGGAAGTCCCCGGACTCGCAGATCGGCCCCACGACGTCGGCCAGGAAGCTCCCGCGGTCCCTGATCACCACGGGCTGGACCTGGTGGTAGGATCCGTAGATGCTCGGCCGGATGAGATCGTTCATCCCCGCGTCGACGATGACGAAGTTCTTCTCCCCGTTGCTCTTGGTGTAGAGGACCCGGGAGACGAGGATCCCCGCGTTTCCGACAATCACCCTCCCGGGCTCGAAGATGAAGGTCACCTTCAGGTCGCGTGCCGACTCGATGACCGCCCGGGCGTATTCCTCCGGGTGGGGCGGCATCTCCTCGTTGTACGTGATCCCCAGGCCCCCTCCGAGGTCCAGGTACCGGATCTCGATGCCCTCTTCCCGGAGTCGGCCGATGAGACTTTTCAGCCTCTCCAGGGCGTCGATGAAGGGGGAGATCTGCGTCACCTGGGATCCGATGTGACAGTCCACTCCGACGATCTCCACGTGGGGCAGCGTTCGGGCCCTCCGGTACTCCTCGAGCGACTTCTCGATGTCGATCCCGAACTTGTTGGACTTCAGCCCCGTGGAGATGTGGGGGTGCGTCTTCGGGTCCACGTCAGGGTTGATGCGCAGCGAGATCCGGGCCTTCCTCCCCATGAGACCCGCCCGCTCGTTGATGACCCCCAACTCCTCGGAGGACTCCACGTTGAACATGAGGATCTCCGAGCGCAGGGCGAAGTCGATCTCGTCGACCCGCTTGCCCACCCCGGAATAGACGATCTTTCCGGGGTCCGCGCCGACCTGGAGCGCCCGGTAGAGCTCTCCGCCGGAGACGATGTCCACGCCGCCCCCCTCCTTGACGAAGAGCCGCAGGATGGCCAGGTTCGAGTTTGCCTTGGCCGCATAGCAGATGATATGGGGAACATCCCTGAGGGCCTCGTCGAAAACCCGGAAGTGCTGCAGCAGGGTCTTGTGGCTGTAGAGGTAAAACGGCGTGCCGACCTTTCCGGCGATGACCTCGACGGGCACGTCCTCGCACCAGAGCCTGTCGTCGCGATAGTTGAAGTCGTTCATCCGTTTTCCTTCGGGGCAAACGGCACAGGACAACGGGCTCGAGGCTGAAAGAAACCGGATAGGGTACTTGCCTTTCGCCTTTCGCCTTTCGCCTTTCGCCCTTAGCCCTTCGCCCTTAGCCCCTTGCCTTCTCCATTGAACATCGTCTCCGCTTTCGGCTTCTCCGGCGGCAGGGGATCGCCCTTCTTGCCGCAGGCCGTCCCGGCCAGCAAAAAGAGTGCTATTATAATGACGCCGGCCCGTCTCCACAAGCGCGTTCTTTTCATCGTTTCCCCTTCTCCCCGCGACCTGCGACCCTCGCCGATTTTTCGGCCCGTTCGATCTGCCTGAGCACCTCCTTCTTCGCCGTGCCGCCCAGGGTGCCCCGGGCGTTGACGGCCTTCGTCACCGGGATGACGGCATAGACACCGTCATCGAACCCCGTGTAGAATTTCCGGAACTCCCGGAGGCTGATGTCGGCCAGGTCCTTCTTCCTGGAGATGCAATAGGCCACGAGCCGTCCCACGATCCCGTGGGCCTCGCGGAAGGGCACCCCCTTTGTGACCAGGTACTCCGCCACGTCGGTGGCCGTCGAGAACCCCTTCGCGGCCTCCTCCGCCATCCGCTGCCGGTTGAAGGAGAGGTTGCCGACCATCCCGATGAGGACCATGAGGCTTGCCTTCACGGTGTCGACCGTGTCGAAGAGGGGTTCCTTGTCCTCCTGCAGGTCCCGGTTGTAGGTCATGGGAAGCCCCTTGAGGACCGTGAGGATCCGCACTAGGTTCCCGTAGACCCGGCCCGTTTTCCCCCGGATCAGTTCGGCCACGTCGGGGTTCTTCTTCTGGGGCATGATGCTGGATCCCGTTGTGTAGGCGTCGGCGATCTCCACGAACCCGAACTCGCCCGAGGACCAGAGGATCAGGTCCTCACAGAACCGGCTCAGGTGCATCATCAGGAGTGATGCGTCGAAGACGAACTCGGCGACGAAGTCCCGGTCGGAAACGGCGTCCATGCTGTTGGCCGTCACCGCCCGGAACCCGAGCAGCTTCGCCGTGTATTTCCGGTCGAGGGGCAGGCTCGTCCCGGCCAGCGCCGCCGAGCCCAGCGGCATCACGTTGACCCGCTCGAGGCACTCGCCAAGCCTCTGCGCGTCGCGCTCGAGCATCTCCCGGAAGGCGAGCAGGTAGTGCGCGAGCAGCACCGGCTGCGCCTTCTGAAGGTGGGTGTAGCCCGGCAGGACCGTGTCGATCTCTCTCTTCGCGACGGCAACGAACGTCCTCTGGAGCCCCGCCACGAGGTCGAGGATGTCCCCGATCCGCTCGCGGAGGTAGAGCCTCATGTCCGTGGAAACCTGGTCGTTCCGGCTCCGGCCCGTGTGGATCTTGCCTCCGGCGGGCCCGATCCGCTCGATGAGACCCCGCTCGATCGCCATATGGATGTCCTCGTCGGACGGTACGAACCGGAATGTGCCCGCTCGGATCTCCTCCCGGATCTCCCCGAGGGCCTCGATGATCCGGGCCGCGTCGTCGGGCGGGACGAGCCCCTGCCTGCCGAGCATCCGGCAGTGAGCGATGCTGCCCTCGATGTCGCAGTCGAAGAGCCTCGCGTCGAAGGGAAGCGATGCCGTGAAGAGCTCCACGAGCCGGTCCGTTTCGCCGCTGAACCGTCCGCTCCAGAGTTTTCGCCGAGTTTTTCCGCTCATGGATCACCCATCCAAACAGGCTAAAGGCGAAGGGCTTAAGGCTTGGGGCAGGAGTGCGAAGATTTTTCCCGTCTTTGCCTTACGCCTTTAGCCTTACACCCCGGGCCGCGCGGCGATCAGCCGCGCCTCTTTTTGAGCAGCGCCGCGATGCGCAGGCGCAGGGCGTTGAGCCGGATGAAGCCCGTGGCATCCTTCTGCTCGTAGCCTCCGCTCTTTTCGAAGGAGGCGATGTCCTCGCTGTAGAGCGAATAGGGCGACTTTCGTCCAACGACGATGCAGTTGCCCTTGTAGAGCTTCAGCCGCGCCGTGCCCGTCACGCTCTCCTGCGAGGCGTCGATGAGCTGCTGCAGGGCCTGCCTCTCGGGCGCGAACCAGAACCCGTTATAGACGAGCTGGGCGTACTTGGGAATCAGGCCGTCTCGCAGGATCATCACCTCGCGGTCCATGGTGATCGTCTCGACGGCCCGGTGCGCGGCCCAGAGGACCGTCCCGCCGGGGGTCTCGTAGACGCCCCGGGACTTCATGCCCACGAAGCGGTTCTCCACCATGTCGACGCGACCGATGCCGTTGGCGCCGGCCACGGTGTTGAGGTGATCGAGCAGGACGGCGGGGCTCATCTTCCTGCCGTCGACGGCCACGGGGTTGCCCTTCTCGAAGTCGATCTCCACGTACGTCGGCCGGTCGGGGGCCTTCTCGGGGGAGACGGTGATCGTGAAGATGTCCTCCGTCGGCTCGTTCCAGGGGTCCTCCAGGATGCCGCCCTCGTGGGAGATGTGCAGGGAGTTGCGGTCCGAGCTGTAGGGCTTGTCCTTCGAGACGGGAAGCGGGATGTTGTGCTTGGCCGCGAAGTTGATCATGTCCTCCCGCGACGTGAAGGTCCACTTGTCGTCGCGCCAGGCGGCGATGATCCGGATGTCCGGGTCGAGGGCCATGTAGGTCAGCTCGAAGCGCACCTGGTCGTTGCCCTTGCCCGTGGCCCCGTGACACACGGCGTCGGCCTTCTCGCGGTGCGCGATCTCGATCTGCTTCTTGGCGATGAGCGGCCGCGCAATCGAGGTCCCCATCAGGTAGGTCCCCTCGTAGATGGCATTGGCCCGCAGCATGGGGAAGACGAAGTCCCGCGCGAACTCCTCGCGCAGGTCCTCGATGGTGCACTTGCTGGCGCCTGTCCTGAGGGCCTTCTCCTCGAGGCCGTCGAGTTCCTCCTTCTGGCCCACGTCGGCGGCAAAGGCGATGACCTCGCAGCCGGGGTAGGCTTCCAGGAGCCACTGGATGATGACCGACGTATCCAGCCCGCCCGAATAGGCGACAACCACTTTTTTCACCGGTTTCGACACTGTTTTCTTCCTCCTCTTTGAAATGGAAAGGGTCAGAGGGTGAGACGGGAAGGAGGCCGGACGGGCTCGCGGCAGGCCCGATGCCTGCCGATCCCCCGGCCTTCGCCCCTCATACCCTCAACCCCTCTGCCGTCGGCAAAAACGGCATCCTCGTTTCATGGCAGGCGTTACCTGCCCACCAAGATCTCAAGAATGGCCTTCTGTACGTGGAGCCGGTTCTCCGCCTCGTCCCACACGACGGACTGCGGCCCGTCGAGGACCTCGGCCGAGATCTCCTCGCCGCGATGCGCAGGCAGGCAGTGCATGACGATGGCGTCGGGCCTGGCGTTCTTCATCAGCGCGCGGTTCACCTGGTAGCCCTCGAAGATCCTGGCCCGGGCCTCCTGTTCGGCCTCCTGGCCCATGCTGGCCCAGACGTCGGTGTAGACCACGTCGGCGTTCTTCACCGCCTGGACGGGGTCCCGGTACAGGGTGACGCCCTTCGGGGCCTTCTTCTTTCCCCTCTCCAGGATCCGCGCGTCGGGATCGTAACCCTTCGGACAGGCCAGCGCCAGCCGGAAAGGCAGCTTCGCCGCCGCGTCGATCCAGGAGTTGGCCACGTTGTTGCCGTCGCCCACGTAGGCGATCCGGAGCCCCTCGTAGCCGCCCTTCTTCTCGACGAGGGTGAACAGGTCGCTCACGATCTGGCAGGGATGCATGAGGTCCGTCAGGCCGTTGATGATCGGGATCGTGGCATGCCGCGCGAACTCCTCGACGGACTCCTGCGAGAAGGTCCGGATCATGACGGCGTCGAGGTATCGCGAGGCGATCCTCGCCGTGTCGGCGATGCTCTCGCCCCGGCCCAGCTGGGTGTCGCGGCTGTTGAGATAGATGGCGAGCCCGCCCAGCTGATACATCCCGGCCTCGAAGGAAAGCCTCGTGCGCGTCGAGGACTTGTCGAAGATCATCCCCAGCGTCCTGCCGGCCAGTGGCTGGTAGATGATCCCGTCCTTCAACATGGACTTGAGGTTGGCCGCGTGGCGGAAGATGCGGTCGAAATCCTTCCGGGTCAAATCGTAAACGCTCAAAAAATCTTTCTTCACCGCTCCAGCACCTCGTCGAGTACTTGCACCAGCCGGTCCACATCCCGCCGGGTGATGACCAGCGGGGGCACCATCCGAAGGACGTGGTCAAACGTACAGTTGATCAGGACCCCCCGCTCGAGACAGGCCTTCACGACGGCATTACCGTCGACGCCGAGATCCAGCCCGACGAGCAGGCCCTTGCCGCGCACGTCCTGGACGACGGGATGATCCTTCCTGAGCGACCACAGCTTCTCCCGGAGGTACTCGCCCGTCTGGGCGCAGCGCTCCAGGAAGCCCTCCGACAGGACCGTCTCCAGGGTCGCCACGGCCGCGGCCATGGCCAGCGGGTTTCCACCGAAGGTCGAGGCGTGAGTCCCCGGGCCGAAGGCGGCGGCGACCCTCTCCGTCGCCGCGAGCGCCCCCGCGGGAACGCCGTTCCCCAGGGCCTTGGCAAGCGTCATGATGTCGGGGCTCGCCCCGTAATGCTCGTAGCCGAAGAGCTTGCCCGTGCGGCCCATGCCCGTCTGTACCTCGTCGAGGATCATCAGGATGCCCCGGCGGTCGCAGATCCCCCGGACGGCCTTCAGGTAGCCCTCGTCGGGCACCCGCACGCCGCCCTCGCCCTGGATGGGCTCGAGCAGGACGGCACAGGTCTTCTCCGAAAGGGCCTTCTCGAGCGCCTGCACGTCGTTGAAGGGAACATACCGGAATCCCTCGGGCAGCGGCGCAAAGCCCGCGTGGAACTTTTCCTGTCCCGTCGCCGTGATGGCCGCAAGCGTCCGGCCGTGGAAGGACCCCTTCATGGTGAGGATCTCGTACCGGCCGCCTAGGCGGTCGTGCCCGTACTTGCGGGCCAGCTTGATGGCCGCCTCGTTGGCCTCGGCCCCGCTGTTGCAGAAGAACACCCGGTCGGCAAACGAGTGCTCCGTGAGCATCGAGGCCAGCCGGATCTGGGGCTCCGTGTAGTAGAGGTTGGAGACGTGCATCAGGGCGCCGGCCTGCCGGCAGATCGCCTCGACGACCTTCGGGTGCGAATGGCCCAGGCTGCAGACGGCGATCCCCGCGACAAAGTCGAGGTACTCCTTCCCCTCGATGTCCCAGAGGCGCGCGCCCTCGCCCCGGACGAAGACGACGGGCTGCCGCCGGTAGGTCCCGACGATGTTCTTCTCCGACAACGCGATGAGTTCTTCCTGGTTCATTTTCCCCCGGACCCCGCTAGAGAACGATTTCCGTGCCGATGCCCTGGTCCGTGAACACCTCCAGCAGCATGGCGTGCTTCTTGCGGCCGTCGATGATGTGCGCCTTGGCGACCCCGCCGCGCAGCGCCTTCAGGCAGCACTTCACCTTGGGGAACATGCCGCCCGCGATGGTCCCGTCGTCGATCATCTGCAGGGCCCGCCCGTTGTCCATCGTGTTGATGAGCTGCCTGTCCCGGTCCCAGACCCCCTCCACGTCCGTCAGCAGGACGAGCTTCTCCGCCTTCAGGGCCGCCGCCACCTCCCCGGCCACGATGTCGGCGTTGATGTTGTAGGTCTCCCCCCGGTCGCCCATTCCCGTGGGGGCGATGACGGGGATGAAGCCGTTCTTGACGAGCGACAGGACGAGCTCGGCGTTGATTTCCCTCACCTTGCCCACGAGCCCGACGTCGATGATCTCCGTCGGCATGTCCTTCTGCTTCTCCTCGTTGAGGTAGTACTTCTCGGCGCGCGTGAGGTTGCCGTCCTTGCCGGAGAGCCCCACGGCCTTGCCCCCGTTTCGGTTGATGAGGCCCACGATCTCCTTGTTCACCGAACCCGCGAGGACCATCTCGACGATGCTCATGGTCTCCTCGTCGGTGACCCGCATGCCCTGGATGAACTGCGACTCCTTGCCGAGCTTCTTCAGGACGGCCCCGATCTGGGGGCCGCCGCCGTGCACGACGACGGGGTTGATCCCGATGTACTTCATCATGACGATGTCCATGGCGAAGAGCCTCTTCAGCTCGTCGTCCACCATGGCGTGTCCGCCGTACTTCACGACGATCGTCTTGTTGTAGAACCGGCGGATGTAGGGCAGGGCCTCCAGCAGGATCTCTGCCCTCTCCTGGGCACCCAGTTTCATGTCGGTCATCGCATCACCCCCCGGAATCAGCCTATCGTCAAAATGGGGGAAATCGCCCCCCCGTCTTTTGCCTTGCGCCGTTCGCCTTGCACCGCGCGCCCAATGCCTGCCTTTACAGGATGTACCGGCTCAGATCCTCGTCCTCGACGATGTCGTCGAGCTTCTCCCGCACGTAGCCGGCGTCGATGAGGACGTCGCGGTCCGCCATGTCCGGCGCCTCGAAGGAGATGTCCTCGAGCATCGTCTCCATGATCGTGTAGAGGCGCCTCGCGCCGATGTTCTCCGTGCGCTCGTTGACGAGGGTCGCCACCTCGGCGATCTCGGCGACGGCGTCCTCCGTGAATTCCACGCGGAGCCCCTCCGTGGCGAGCATTTCGATGTACTGTTTCACCAGGGCATTCGACGGCTCCGTGAGGATCCGGATGAAATCCTCCTTCGTCAGCGAATCGAGCTCGACCCGGATCGGGAAGCGCCCCTGCAGCTCCGGGATCAGGTCCGAGGGCTTCGCCGTGCTGAAGGCCCCGGCGGCGATGAACAGGATGTGGTCCGTCTTGACCATGCCGTGCTTCGTGTTCACCGTGGAGCCCTCCACGATGGGCAGCAGGTCCCGCTGGACGCCCTCGCGGGACACGTCGGGCCCGTGGCTCGCGTTGCTGCCCACGATCTTGTCGATCTCGTCGAGGAAAATGATCCCCGACTGCTCGACGCGGGTGTGGGCCAGCCGCACGACCTTGTCCATGTCGATGAGCCTCTGCACCTCCTCTTCCTCGAGGATCGCGAGGGCCTCAGGGATCCGCAGGCGGCGGCGCTTCTTCTTCTGCGGGAAGAGGTTGCCGAACATCTCCTTGATGTTGAGCCCCAGGTCCTCGACGCCCGAGGACGAGAAGACCTCGATCATGGGTCCCCCGGCCTTCTCGGTGACCTCCAGGTTGACGACGCGCGCGTCGAGCCGCCCCTCGCGCAGCATCTGCCGGAGCTTTTCCCGCGTGTCCGAATGTCCGGCCTCGCTCTCACCCGCCGCGGCCTCCACCCCCTCGGGGCTGCGGATCTCGGCGCGCCTCACGGGCAGCAGCAGGTCGAGGACGCGGTCCTCGGCCATCTCCTTCGCCTTTTCCCGGACGTTCTCCATCTCCTCCTGCTTCACCATGCCCACGGCGATCTCCATGAGATCGCGGATCATGGAGTCCACATCGCGCCCCACGCAACCCACTTCGGTGAACTTCGAGGCCTCGATCTTGAGAAACGGCGAGTTGTCCAGCTTCGCGAGCCTCCGGGCGATCTCCGTCTTGCCTACGCCCGTAGGGCCGATCATGATGATGTTCTTCGGGGCGATCTCGTCGCGCAGGTCCGGCCGGACATTCTGACGCCTCCAGCGGTTGCGCAGCGCGATCGCCACGGCCCTCTTGGCCTCCGCCTGGCCGACGATGTACCGATCGAGCTCGGAGACGATCTTTTTCGGTGTTAACTCTATGGCTGACATTTTCCTTCCCGATACCGGACTGTCCGCCGGATTCCTTTCCGTTCACATCCATTGAGAAGGCAAACACCTTCTTACCTTCTTACCCTCTTACCCTCTTACCTTCTTACCTTCTTACCCTCTGTTTGCAGGGCGCCTACCGCTTTCCTTTCGCCTTTCTGTCCGGCTCGGGCTCTTCCTCCGCGTTCAGGTCGATCTCCTCGAGGGTGACGCGGTCGTTGGTGAAGATGCACAGCTCCGAGGCGATCCGCAGGGACTCCCGGGCGATCTCCGCCGCATCGAGACCGGAATGCCTCACGAGGGCGCGCGCCGCCGCCTGCGCGTAGGGGCCGCCGGAGCCGATGGCGGCCACGTCGTCGTCGGACTCGATCACGTCGCCGTTTCCCGAGATGACGAGGAATCCGTCGCGGCTCACGGCGATCATGAGGGCCTCCAGGTGCCGCAGCACCCGGTCCGTCCGCCAGTCCTTCGTCAGTTCCACGGCGGCCCTCAGCAGGTTGCCGTTGTACTGTTCGAGCTTCTGGTCGAAGCGGTCGAAGAGCGTGAAGGCGTCCGCCGTTGCGCCGGCAAACCCGACAATGACCCGGTTGTGGAACAGCCTGCGGACCTTGCGGGCCCCGTGCTTGATGATCGTCTGGTCGTACGTGACCTGGCCGTCGCCGGCCACGACCAGCTTGTCCTTGTGGCGGATGGCGAGGATGGTGGTGCCGTGAAACTGCATGTTCACTCCCCGTTTGCGCAGACAACGCAGTCCGTTTTCGGCAAAAGGCGCGTGGTCGAGGGATCAGGGCGAGGGGAAAGACCTTGCCCTGTTTCCCCGGACCTTACGCCGTCGGCTTTACGCCCTCCGCGCTTCACCCCTTTGCCTTGGGGCTGTCTCTTATACACATCTGACGATGCCGACGATCTACACTGTGTAGATCTCGGTGGTCGCCGTATCATTAACAAAAAAAAAAAAAAACAACAGCTAACAAGCCGTGCACTACTACTGCCCAATGTC
>ERZ1026810.1171-NODE-1171-length-10805-cov-4.898202_pt1 | contig 10805 bp, 10 predicted proteins | sample MGYA00520872_ERZ1026810 | MGnify/ENA primary metagenome ERZ1026810 (study PRJEB33270, sample SAMEA104284477) | anaerobic digester metagenome | biome: Anaerobic digester microbiome; feature: mesophilic sludge digester; material: Anaerobic digester biomass... | reverse complement strand
TGTATTGGTTGGTAGATTAGGTGGAGAGCAGGCTGGCTGCCTCTTCGACAGCCGACACGCGCACAATGCGCGTGATGGTGTTAGAGGAGGTGGAGTAGGAAGGCGCGAGCGCCTGGCCCAGGGTGAACGTCACCGTGATGTCCAACCGCGGCGACTGTCTCTCGATGAGCGGCGTCGCGCGGGAGCTTGCCGCCGACGAAGACCTTCCCGTGAAGCTGCCCTCGTTCGAGATGCAGGCCGGCTGCCCGCCGGCCAAGATCTGGCTGACGCCGCCGACGAAAATGGACGAGACCCGGCTGAAAATGGAAGGGTACTACGCGATCTATTCCCAGGTGGGGGCACGGACGGAGATTCCGGGGTGTTCGCTGTGCATGGGCAACCAAGCCCGGGTGGCCCCCAAGGCGACGATCCTGTCCACCTCGACCCGCAATTTCGACGACCGGATGGGCGACGGGGCCCGGGTCTATCTGGGCTCGGCCGAGCTGGCGGCGGTCGCCGCCCTCAAGGGCGCCCTTCCGAGCCCGGCCGAATATTTCGAGACAATGAAGGCGAAAGTGTTGCCGGCGGCCGAGGAATTGTACGCCCCGCTGGATTTCGCCGGGACCAAGGATTTTACCCTCGGCTACGCCGGGGACAGGTGAGCGCCGTGATTACCCTGAACGGACAACGCACCCTGATCACGGGCGGCTCCCGCGGCATCGGCCGGGCGGCGGCGATCCTGTTCGCCGAGGCCGGCAGCGACGTCGCGTTCAATTATGTCCGCGACGAAAAAGCGGCGGCCGAGGTCAAGGAAGCCGTCGAATCCCGAGGCCGGCTCTGCCTGGTCCGGAAAGCCGACCTGGCCCGCCGGGAAGACGCCGCGGCCCTGGCCGGGGCGGTCGCCGACGCCTGGGGAGGCGTCGACATCCTCGTCAACAATCACGGCATCTGGACTTACCTGGAAATGGGCGAGGGAAACGTCGAGGCCTGGAAGACGACGATGGAGGTCAACCTGGACGGCGTTTATTACCTGACGGACGCCGTCGTCCCGCAGATGAAGGCCCGCAGCAAGGGATGCATCATCAACGTCGGATCGACGGCCGGAATCCGGGGCGAGGCCCATCATTCCCATTACGCCGCGACCAAGGGAGCCTTGAACGCCCTGACCAAGTCCTGGTCCTCGGAGCTGGCTCCCTTCGGCATCCGGGTCAATTGCGTCGCCCCGGGCTGGGTGGACACGGACATGAGCGCCGGTTCGTTCGCCGACCCGGCCTTCCGGGAGAGCATCCGCCAGTCGATCCCCCTGAAACGCATCCCGCCGGCCGAGGATATCGCCGGCCCGATCCTCTTCCTGGCCTCCGACCTGGCCCGGCATATCACCGGGGCGATCATCAACGTCAACGGCGGAGCGGTCCTGTGCGGTTGACCCCGGCCGAAAAATTATGCCTTGACATCCCTTTCGGGCTTGTGTTATTCAGGAGGGCGGTTTAAAGAATTCCCATGGGAAAGAAGCATCTCTCCCTGATCGTCATTCCGCATACCACCAAGTCTCCCCGGACATGGTCGTTTTCGCGGAGGACGGTCAAGGCCGCGACGGTTTGCGGCATCGGTCTGGCCGTTTTGATGACGGCCGTTACGGTCGATTATGTCCGCGTCCGCCTTTCCCGCCGGAGCTACCACTCCCTGGTCGCCGAAAACGCGAAGCAGAAGGAAGAGCTGCGCGTTTATGGGACGAAGGTCGGGGAGCTGGAGCGGAAGCTGAACGGCTTCCGGGAATACGCCGGCAAGCTGAATGTCTTCGCCGGGATCAAGTCGCCGGAAATGTTGACGAATCCCGGCGTCGGCGGCGGGCAATCCGCCTTTCCGCCGGATGCGGCTCAAGTGATCCCTCCTCCCGGAAATCCGCCGCCGTCGATCGCCTCCGTCCAGGATCTGACGCGGACGGCCGATGACCTTGAGAAAAACCTTGACGCCCTGCTTTCCCATTTCGAGCAGCTCCAGGGCCAGTTCGCCACCCGGCCCTCCATCGCCCCGGTCATCGGCTACCGCTCCAGCGGTTTCGGCTGGCGCCTCGATCCGTTCGGCTCGGGCCGGCGTGCCTTCCATTCCGGCCTCGACATCGCCACGGTTCATGGAAATCCGGTGGTCGCCACGGCCGACGGCGCCGTTCTCCGGGTCGCCTACGACGGCGCCCTGGGGAACAATATCATCATCAACCACGGCAACGGAATCACGACGCTCTACGGGCACTTGAGCAAAGCGCTTATCAAGCCGGGCGCCCGGGTCAAGAGAGGCGATACGATCGGCCTCGTCGGACGGACGGGCCGGGCGCTGGGCGACCACGTCCATTACGAGGTCCGCCTTAACGGCAGCGCGGTCAATCCCAATTTGTATATCTTGGACGAATTCTGACCGCTATTCGAGCAAATCCCCCGCTTGAATCCCTCCCCCCAAGACGAAGGCATGGGCGTCCATTTCCGCCCGGCTTTCCGGATGGAGGCGGGTGATCAGATAACGCGTCCCCCCGCCGCAAGCGACCGTAATCCCCTCCTTGGACAGGCTTGTCACCGTCCCCGGCGGGCCCTGATGGGCGGGCGTGGCGACGCCTTCGACGGGCCGGCCGGCGAGGATGATCAACCGGCTTCCCCGCAGCCGGACGAAGGCCGCCGGTTTCGGGCTTAAGGCCCGGACGCGCCGGTCGATTTCGACGGCGCTCCGCGTCCATTCGATCCGGCCGTCCTCCTTGCGGATCTTAGGCGCGAGCGTCGCCAGCGAATGATCCTGGGAACGGGGGATGATTTCATCGATGCGGTCGAGCGTTCGGAGAAGAAGTCCGGCCCCGAGCGAGGCCAGGCGGGCTTCGAGCTCTCCGGCCGTTTCCAAGGAACCGATCGGAGTTTCCTCCTCGGCCAGGATGTCGCCCTCGTCCATTTTCTCGTTCAAGCTGAAGATCGTCACGCCCGTCCGTGTCTCTCCGGCCGCGATCGCGGCCGCGACCGGGGCGGCTCCCCGGAAGCGGGGCAGGAGGGAGAAATGGACATTGACCGTCCCCCGCGGCGGAAGGGCCACGATCGTCATGGGGATGATCTGGCCGTAGGCGACGACGACTTGGATATCGGGAGCCGCGGCCCGAAGCCGGTCGAGGATCTCCGGATCCAAACGGATTTTTTCCGGCTGGGCGACGGGGATCCCGCGGTCGAGGGCGAACCGCTTGACCGGACCGGGAAGAAGGCGCCTGCCTCGTCCGACGGGGCGGTCGGGTTGGGCGATGACGAGAGGGATTTCGTGGCCGGCTTCGAGGAGGGCCTGGAACGAGGGGACGGCCGCCTCGGGACTTCCGAAAAAGACGACGCGCATGGGGGCGTTCAGGGCTTCGCAGCCGCCGCTTTTCTGAATTTCTTCCGGATCAAGCTGCGCTTCAGGGGGGAGAGGCGGTCAACGAACAGCTTGCCGTCCAGGTGATCGATTTCGTGGCAGAACACCCGGGCGAGAAGATCCCGGGCCTCCAAAACCCTTTCCTTTCCTTCAAGGTCGAGCCCCTGGACCGTGACTTTCTGCGGCCGGGTCACTTTTTCGAAGACTTCGGGGACGGACAGGCATCCTTCCTCCCGGATGATTTGGCCTTCCTGGGAGGTGATTTCCGGGTTGATCATGATGATGAGATCGTCGGGATTTTCACCGATGGAAAGATCGAGGACGATCAGGCGGACGGAAACGTTGACCTGGGGGGCGGAGAGGCCGAGACCCGGGGCGGCATGGAGGGTTTCGATCATGTCCCGGGCCAATGTCCGGACGCCGTCGTCGATGACTGTGACCGGAGCGGACTTCGCGGCCAGGGTTTTATGCCCGATGGTGATAATGGGTCTCAGGGACATGGGCCGTTTCCGCAAAACATTTTAACGGAATTTTCCGTTGCTTTCCAGGGGGTGAAAAAAAGAGCGCCGGCGCGGCGGCTTGCCGGCGGCCGCCGGGCGGCTTCTCGAGAGGAAAAAAAAAGGGGGACGGAACAAGGTTCCGTCCCCCTTTTTCCTTGCTTTACATAACCGCCGACGGCGGCGGGGGCTCATCGGCCTTTCCGGCGTTCCGGATCGGCACGTAGATCAGGTACCAGGCCATGGCCGCGATGGCCAAGAGGCCGAGCCAGTAGGACGGGGCGCTGAAGAGGCGCGGCACGTCGAACTTAATGGCGTTCTGAAGGAACAGGATTTTCCAGAGGGCCTTGAACAAGCCGGTCAATCCCTCGCCGGCGATCAGCCCGGCGGCGATCAGGATGCCGACGTTCTCCGCCCGGGCCTTCTGGGCGGGATTGAGCCGGCGCTTGGCCACGGCCTTGTCGGCCAGTCCCTTGATCATGCCGCCGACGAAGATGGCGAAGGTCGTTTCCAGCGGGAGGTACATGCCGACGGAAACCAGCATCGGAGATTTGACTTGGAGAAGAATCATGGCGAAGCCCATCAGCATTCCGGCGATGACCAGGGGCCAGGCCATTTCTCCGCCGACGATCCCCTTGGCCAGGGCGGCCATCAAGCCCGCTTGGGGGGCGGCCAGCTCGCGGCTGCCGAACGTGTAGGCGCCGTGGAGCAGCATCATCGGAAAATACATAACGGCCGCGGCCAAGAAGATTCCGATGACGTTTCCGACCTCCATTTTCCATGGCGTTCCGCCGAGGATGTGCCCGACCTTGAGGTCCTGGAGCATTTCGCCGGCCACGGCCGAGGACACGCAAACGACCGCGGCCACGCCCAGGACGGCGGCCACGCCGCTGGCCCCGGCCGCCCCGACGACGACCATGAGGAGGGCGGCGATGATCAAGGTCGAAAGAGTCAGGCCGGAGATGGGATTGTTGGAGGAGCCGATCGTCCCGACGAGGTTCCCCGAGACGGCGGCGAAGAAGAAGCCGGCCACGCCCATGACGACCGCGGCGATCAGGGCCGGGAAAAACGCCCCGGCGAAAACGCGGTAGACGAGAATCATGCAGATGAACGTCAGGGCCAGGCCGCCCAGGACGATCTTGATGTTGAGGTCTTTTTCGAGACGGGAGACGACGTGAGTCTGGCCGGTCGCCTTCTTGACGTCGGAGAACGACCGTTTGACGCCGGCGGACAGGTTCTTCCGCATCTTGAAGAGCGTGTAGCCGGCCCCGACGAGCATCCCTCCGACGGCGATGGGCCGGATGATGAACTTCCATACGTTGGTGACCAGGCCGCCCCAATCCTCGGCGGGAACGACGGCCCCGGCCCCGTAGATCATGTCGATCAGCTGGGGGCCGAGGAAGAACATGAGCACCGGGGCGAACAGGCCCCAGGCCAGGAGGCCGCCGGCGAAGTTGAGGGAGGCCAGCCGCGGGCCGATGATATAGCCCACGCCGAGGTAGGCCGGGAAAATGCCCGGGCCCGAGACGGAGACCATGCCGCCGGCGGTCACCTTGGTCGAGGCTTCCTCCGTTCCGAGACGAACGAAGCTCTGGCCGATCTTGCCGATCTTGAAGAGGAAATCCTTGCTGGAGGCGTAGATGCCGAACATGTCAAGGGCATAGAAGAAGGACCCGGCGCCCATCGCCCGGAAGAGGTGCTTGGCGCTGCTGCTGCCGTGCTGGCCGGCCTTGTGGATCTCGGCCGCGGCCACGGACTCGGGAAAGCCGAGCTCGGGATCGGTGACCATGACCCGGCGGAGGAAAGTGACGAACAGGATTCCGAGAAGGCCGCCGACGAAGAGCAGCGCGGTCGTTTTAATATAAGCGTCGAAGGTGTCGAACTTCAGCCACACGCCGGCGATCAAGAAAGCCGGAATCGTGAAAATGGCCCCGGCGGCGACCGATTCTCCGATGGAACCGACGGTCCGGGCGAAGTTCTCCTCAAGAATGGAACCCTTCATCAGGCGCAGGACGGCCATGCCGATGACGGCCGCGGGGTAGGTGGCGGCGATCGTCATTCCGGCCCGCAGGCCGAGGTAGGCATTGGCCGCTCCCAGGACGACGGTCATCACGAGCCCGATCAAAAGGGCCCGGAGGGTGAATTCCTTCATATCGGTTTTTTCTGGAACGAACGGTTGATGGCTCATGCGGCCTCCTTGGAACGGAAGCCCCATTTATATCGGGAATCATGTTTTCAGTCAAGGGCGGACCTCTTCCTCCCGTTTCCGGGCGTCCGCCGGCGGCGGATCCGCGTTCCATTGCGCCCCGCGGCGAATTGTGTTTAAATAGCGTCTCTCAAAAGAATTAGGATTCACGCAAGGAAGAGTTCGGCATGAGTCTTTATCGCTGGTTCAAGAACAGGCTTTTCTGCGACTTAGCCATCGACTTGGGAACGGCCAACACCCTCGTCTACATGAAGGGCAAGGGGATCATCATCCAGGAACCGTCCATCGTCGTTCTCAACAAGCAGACCGGCAAGGTCGAGGCCGTCGGCCAGCGGGCCAAGGAGATGCTCGGGAAAACCCCGGCCAACATCCTGGCCATCCGGCCGATGCGAGACGGGGTGATCGCCGACTTCGAGATCGCCGAGAAGATGCTGGACTTCTTCATCAAGGAAGCGACCAACAACCGCGGATTCCTTCTCCGGCCGCGCATCGTGATCGGCATTCCCACCGGGATCACCCAAGTCGAGCGCCGGGCGGTCAAGGACGTGGCCATGCGGGCCAAGGCGACCGAGGTCTTCCTTGTCGAGCAGCCGATGTCGGCCGCCGTCGGGGCCGAGCTGCCGATTTCCGAGCCGACGGGGAACATGGTCGTCGACATCGGCGGCGGGACCACGGATATCGCCGTCATTTCCATGGACGGCATCGTCTTTAATCATTCGATCCGGATCGCCGGCAACGAGATGGACGAGGCGATCCTTCAGTATCTCAAGAAGAAATACAACCTCCTGATCGGGGAGCGGTCGGCCGAGCAAGTCAAGATCCAAATCGGATCGGCCTACCCCCTCGACCAGCCCCTGACCATGGAGATCAAGGGCCGCGACCTCCGCGAGGGCATCCCGAAGACGATCGTCATCGATGACCAGGAGATCCGCGAAGCCCTCGAGGAGGTCGTGGGGGCGATCATCAACGCCGTTCGGATCGCCCTGGAAAAAACGCCTCCGGAGTTGTCGGCCGACATCATCGACCGCGGGGTCATCCTGACCGGCGGCGGAGCTCTTCTCAAGAACCTGGACAAGCGCATCCGGGAAGAGACGCAGCTGCCCGTGTTCATCACCGACGATCCGCTGACGGCCGTCGTCCTGGGAGCGGGAAAGATGCTGGACGATATCGACCTGCTCCGCAAGATCGCCATTCCGTAAAACGGCGGCCCGGCCATGCCGCGATTTCTGAAGGAGCGCAAAAACGGACTTGTGCTGGCGGGCCTGATGTTCGCTCAAGCGGTCCTGCTTTCCTTCCAGATCCCCCTCGGCGAGGAGGCCAGCTATATCGAGCGGGCCGCGTTCGCCGTCTTCGCCCCGATCCAGCACGGGATTCGGAGCGCGCTCCGGGGCGGCGGGGATTTCTTGGGACGGTATCTTTACCTGCGCCGCGTGGAGGAAAAAAACCGGAGGTACCGGGACGAATTGTTCCGGCTCCGGCAGGAGAACGCCCTCCTCCGAAACAGCCTCGAACGGCTGGAGGACCGGGCGGCCGCGGACGCGTTTCTCAACCGGCTGGACCGGGCGTTCGTCCTGGCCGACGTCATCGGCGTCGATGCCCTCCAGCCCTTCAAATCGATCGTCATCAACCGGGGGACACGCCATGGAGTGCGGCTCCAGATGCCGGTCGTCGACGCCCGGGGACGTCTGGTCGGACGGATCATCGCCCCGATCGATTCCGGCGAAGCGACCGTCCAGCTCATCACCGACAACCTCAGCGCGGTCAGCGTCCGCGGCCTGGAGCACCCCGTCTCGGGGATCTTGAGCGGGGACCCGGCCTCCGGCCGGGCTTGGATGATTTATGTTCCGGCCTCCGACGAATCCTTGGTCGAAAACGAAGCCCTGGCGACGACCGGGTTCGACCGCGTTTTTCCGCCGGGACTTCCGGCCGGAACGATCGTCTCCATCGGGACGGACGGATCGCTTTTCAAGAAAATCGCCGTCCAGCCGGCCTTCGATTTCCGCGACCTGGAGATCGTCGCTGTCTTGACCGGGCCGTCGGGGGGAAGGGAATGAGAAACTGGATCGACGGCGCGCTCGCGGCGGCGGCCGCCTTTCTCGCCTTTTCCCTGCTCCGGCCTTTGTCCGCCTCCGCCGACCTGGTCGTGGACGTGTTCTCCGTGGCCGTCCTCGTCTTCGGGACGCACAAGGGCGAGGCGCCGGGGGCTGTATTCGGCGCCGCCTGCGGCTTGATCGTCGACGCGTTTTCCCTCGGCGTCTTCGGCCTCGCCGGTTTGAGCCTGACGCTCGGCGGTTTCCTGGCCGGATACGTCTCCCGCAAAATCAACATCCAGCCGTTTTTCCGGATGTTCGCCTTTTTCGCCGTCCTGGCCGCCGGGACGTTCGCCGGCTGGGCCGGGCTTTCGGCCCTGATCGGCCGGAGTCCCCTCCCGTGGTCCGGGGGGCTCCTCCTCCTGCGCCCGGCGGTATCGGCCTCGGCGGCCGCGATGATCAACCTCGGAATCCGCCGATGGAAAGCCCGCCGTGAGCGATAAGGGCATTTACGAGGATTTCTCCCTGGTCCGCCGCCGGGCCCGGCGCATTTTCGTGATCGTCGCCGTCTTGTGCGGCCTGGCCCTGGCCGTCTACTGGAAAATCCAGATTCTCGATTATAAAAAGTACGAATCCCTGGCCGTGGCCAACCGGACCCGGGAAATCATCCTGCCGGCGCCCCGGGCGATTCTGACCGACCGGACCGGGGACATCATCCTGGCCGACAACCGGGCGGCTTTCAAGGCTTCCTTCATCCGGGAGAACACCCGGGACGAGGCGGCCTCCATCGCCCGCGTCGCGTCCCTCCTGGAGTTGGATCCCTCCGTCGTCGCCTCCCGCATCGAAAAATACAAGTCTTGGCCGGCCTTCCGGCCCATCGTCGTCAAGGACCGATTGACGTTCGAAGAAGTGGCCCGGATCGAGGCGCGGAAAAACGACCTGCCGGAATTGATCGTCGAGACCGAGCCGAGACGATTATACCCGCGACAGTCGTTCTGCTCCCATGTCCTCGGGTACCTGCAGGAAGCCGACGCCAACGACCTGAAGGAACGGGCCCGAGAGCTGCGGCCCGGCGACATGGTCGGAAAAATGGGAATCGAACAAGGATATGACCGTCGCATCGCCGGCCGGGAGGGACGGGTCATCGACGTCGTCGACAGCCTCGGCCGCAAGCAAAGCGAGCTGGAGCGCGTCGACCCCGTGCCTGGAAAGAAGCTGGCCCTGACGATCGATTACGATCTCCAAGCCAAGGCCGAGGAGCTCCTGGCCGGCCGGGAGGGGGCGATCGTCGTCCTGGATCCCTCGAACGGAGAGATCCTGGCTCTGGCCAGCTTCCCGACGTTCGATCCGAACAAATTCATCACCCGTTTCACGCCGGAGGAATGGCAGTCGTTCGTCAACAATCCCGACAATCCCCTTCTCAACCGCGCCTTGCAAGGGCAGTATTCGCCCGGGTCGTTGTTCAAGCCGGTCATGGGGATCGCGGCTCTCGATTCCCGAACCATCGGCCTGGAGACGACGTTTTATTGCGGCGGGGGCATCGAGATCTACGGAGCCCTCCGCCGCTGCTGGAATGAGGCCGGTCACGGCGCCCTTTCCCTGCGCGACGCGATCCGGTATTCTTGCAACGTCTTCTTCTATCAGCTCGGGCGCCGGATCCCGATCGATACCATCGCCCGGTATGCCGAGATGATGGGGCTGGGGAGGAAAACCGGCGTCGACATCCCCGGCGAAAAGGAAGGGCTGGTGCCCTCGACCCGGTGGAAAAAAACCACGCGCAACGAGGAGTGGTATCCCGGAGAGACCATTTCCGTGGCGATCGGTCAAGGGCCGCTCCAGGTGACGCCGCTGCAGATGGCCGTCTTGACCGCCCGGCTGGCCAACCGGGGGCGGGGCATTCGGCCTCATCTCGTTCTCGGCGCTTCGGAGGAGCCGCCGGGGGATTCCGCTTTGAACGTCCGGCCGGAGGTTTTCGAACAGGTGATCGAGGGGATGTGGCGGTCGGTCAACGAGGGCGGAACGGGCCAAGGAGCCCGCGTCGAGGGCTTCGCCGCCTGCGGAAAGACCGGCTCGACCCAAACGATCAGCCGGGAGACGGCCGAACGCATCGGAACCGGGGCCAAAGCCGCGAAAACGCACTCTTGGTTCACCGGGTTCGCGCCGCGCGCTCAGCCCCGGCTTGTCGTCACCGTTCTCGTCGAATACGGGGGCGGGGGAGGGGCGACGGCCGCGCCGATCGCCGGGAAATTGTTTTCTCTTTATAAATCAAACCATGATCGACCGCGTTCAACTCAAGGAAATTGACTGGGTGCTCACGGCCTTGATGGTCGCGAACACTCTCGCCGGGATCCTTCTGATCTACAGCGCCTCGGCCGACAGCGGCGGCGGATACGCCTGGAAGCAGCTTCTTTGGATGGCTGCCGGATTGATCGTCTTCTTTCTGACGATCTCCATCGATTACAAGGCCTGGATGGCCTTTGCTCCTTATATCCTGTCTCTTATACACATCTCCGAGCCCACGAGACTCCTGAGCATCTCGTATGCCGTCTTCTGCTTGAAACAAAAAATACAAACAACAATTTCTCGTTTTAAAAGTTCACTTCATCCATCATCCTTCATATATAACTCCTCTTTACTCATTTGCTCCCATAACATCCAACATACTCCCATCACTCTTTCAGCTTACGTATTCCCCCTGATGCTCCCTCATACATATAA
>ERZ1026810.1163-NODE-1163-length-10874-cov-3.684284_pt1 | contig 10874 bp, 10 predicted proteins | sample MGYA00520872_ERZ1026810 | MGnify/ENA primary metagenome ERZ1026810 (study PRJEB33270, sample SAMEA104284477) | anaerobic digester metagenome | biome: Anaerobic digester microbiome; feature: mesophilic sludge digester; material: Anaerobic digester biomass... | reverse complement strand
GTCCACATGGACGGCGACTATGCACTCTGGTATGTACGCGCCCGCCTTAATAGCTCTGATTTTGACCGCACCCGCCGCGCACAGGAGGTAATCCAAGCCATTGCCCGCAAAGCACTCAGCCCAGCTTACATCTTCCGTCTGCCGTCTTTTATCGAAACTGCCTTAGATGTGGTCGAAACGGATATGAGCGTTGCGGACATGTGGTTATATGCCTTCCCGCTTTCCAAATTTTTCAGGCAAGACTTGTTTACGACCTACACCCTTACCCCCAATGAAGCTGCATTTTACGTTACCGATGAGGGTGCCAGTGTTTTACTGCCGAATGTCCCCGCCATTCAAGCAATTTTGCAGCAAGTCTTCTGGATTGAATAAAAAATAGCTTAGCGCTTGGGCGGTGCTAAGTGGAGATGTAAAATCTCAGGCTCATCCCCAATCAACCGCCAAGCCTGGGAAATGCGCAGCCCGCACACCCATAAAACTGAACCCTCAGAGAGCACCAGTGGCCATTTTGCCCGTGCTCCCTGGGGGATTTTTTCATTAATAAAAAAATCGCTTAGCTTCTGATGCTTGCCTTGCATACCCAGCGGTGCCCAGCGTTCTCCGGGGCGCATACCGCGCACCTCCATGGGCAGCACCAGGTCAGCTGGGTTCAGCCAAGCATGCTGCCGATCTTGCTGCAGCTCTATGGGTTGGTTTTCGTAAACTTTTCGGCTTACCAATTCTGCTTCTAACCGCCAGCCATGCGTCAACTGCAAAGGCTCCCCCAAATCGAGTGCATAGGTCTTTTCTGATGGTAGTTGTGGGAATTCTAGGAAACCCACCTCTGCTCGGGAATAGCCTAATTGAATCGTGTCGTGGTTCACCCAAACTTTGATCTTTGCTAAGAAATCCACCTGATCTTGTCCGTTTAGGATTGCCTTTCGTACCCGTTCGACGGCTTCATATCCAATGTTACGCAACCCGGGCACAAGTTCGTTGAGTGCGTGCATGAGCACGCGGCGTTGCAGACCTGCTTCTAAGCTTAAAAAGCTGCCTTGATCCAGCAGCAACCAATTTTCTTGTTTGTTCCTCAGGCAAGCTTCAAAGGCTTGCTCCTCGAGTTGCTCAAGCAGGCGGGCATCCGATTGCAAGGCTAAGGTGTTCCTGAGCACCACTCGTTTGAATGCCGGATTCACTTGTTCGAGCAACGGAATGACTTCCAAGCGCAGCCTATTACGGAAAAAGCTAGGGTCTTGGTTGCTTTCATCACTCAAGAAGAGCAAGCCATGCTTCTGACAATAAGCTAAAGCTTCTGCATGAGAGACTTCCAACATCGGTCGTAAAATGGGCACTTGCGCGTTAAGTTCTTTCTGGTAGCTTACGGCTTGCATGCCTCGCAGCCCGTTGATCCCCGCACCTCGCAGGAAGTGCATTAAGACTGTTTCCACCTGATCATCAGCAGTATGCCCCACCACAACGCCACCAGCACCGCGCGCCTCGGCTAAATCTAAGAGAAACTGATAACGGCAAATTCTAGCAGCTTCTTCAATGCCTAATTTGTGTTCTCGAGCATAAGCCTGCACATCTGCTTTGCCAACTTCGCAAGGAAGCCCCCAGCTTTGCATCAACAGCTGAACCTGTTCTGCTTCTTGGGCTGAAGTGGGGCGCAAGCCATGGTCTAAATGACCGACAATTACAGCGATATCGGCTTTCCACAAGCAATGCGCTAAGGCTAAACTATCCGCCCCGCCAGAAACGCCGACCACAAGGGGTTGTGATGCTTCATACCCGCAGGTTTGAAACAAAGCCTCAAGAATTTTTTCGGCAATCATGTCAAAAATTATACCTTACGTACGCGAACCCTTTAGACAAGTATTCCTTCGGGGATTAGTTACGGCTTACCCTTGGTCGGCTTGCATTTGATGTATACTAAGCACAGAGAAAAGAAGATATGAACGCGCGCCCTATATTACTTGGCATAACTGGGAATATTGCCTCTGGTAAGAGCGCTGTCAGGCAATACCTCGAAAACGAAGGCGCCCTAACCATTGATGCCGATTTGTTGGCACAATCTACTTACTTCCCGGGCGGTCCAGCCTACCAACCCATATTGGACACTTTTGGGGACGATTTGTGCTTTGGAGATGGGCAAATCAACCGCTCCCGTTTAGGTCGCATCGTTTTTGCCGATCCAGCTGCTATGCAGAAATTGGAAGCTATCATCCACCCTTTGGTAACCGAGCAAATATTAGAAATCACTGCACGTGCTGAAGTTGGTTTGGTAGTCGTCGAGGCGATTAAATTGTTCGAGGCAGGGATCCACGAAAAGTGCGATGCTGTCTGGACGGTCGCTGCTAATGAAAACGTGCGCAAGGAAAGGCTCATGAACACGCGCGGCTTAACTGAAGCCGACGCCATGCGGCGCATTCGCTCCCAAAGCCCCGAAGAGGAGAAAATTCGCCGCTCTGATTACGTCATTTATACCGATAACGACTTCCGCTCTACTTACGAGCAAACCATGCAGGGTTTAGCTGCGCTCAACCCAGATTTGCCAGGAGAGGTAGTTTCTTTTACTGGGGAAGTCTATCGCCCCTTACGTCCAATGGATTTCGACAGCTCCTCTGCATTGTTTTCTCGGATCTTTTCGCGGGAACAGACTGAGGATGATTTATTCCGATCGCTTAGCCGCCAGTCAATCTTGGCAGGCTTCCATGAAAACGAAATCACCACACTCGCCTTTTGGAAGACAGAACTTTTTCTCAGTTTGATTCAGAACATAATCCCTTATGGACCCAAATCTGAGGAAGCAAAGCGCACCCTGGAGGTGTTAGCGATTATTGCGCATGCTCACCTTTGTGAAGCTCTTTATATCTCCCGTGAGTTGATTCACCCTGCAGCAGCAAAATCCCTTGGCTATTTGCCCGGTGATTATTTTCCACCGGAGCTTAATCCCTACGCCGTAACGAACTTCTTACGCAAGTACGGCTTAATGCCAGAAGAGGTGTTTGTTAAACCTGACCTTTAAATTATTCGTGCGATAATTGGTATTATTCAAGTTATACTTAGAATAACAGGTTGAAAGCAAACCACCATGCAAGAACTGATCAACGATATCCTTTTCATTTTGCAGCGCTTTACTTGGTCAAGCGTATTGGATATTGCGTTAGTAACTGCCTTCTTTGCCGTCCTACTCTATATGCTGCGGGATACCGGCGCGGTGACGCTCTTGCGCGGCGTACTCTTGGTGGTCGTGCTTATTACCCTGCTCACTACGTTTATCGAATTGCCCGCTTTTTCATGGTTGATTAATGTGATCTCGCCAGCACTGATATTTACCATCCCTGTCATCTTTGCCCCCGAAATCCGCCACGCCTTAGAACAAGTGGGGCGTATTAGCAACATTAACTTTCTCACCCGGCGCGTCAGCCCAAAGGAACGCGAGGTCCTCGAAAAAACATTGCAGGAGATCACCAAAGCAGCCGTGCGCCTTTCTGAACGCCGGCATGGCGCACTCATCATTATTCGGCGCAATGATTTCTTGACACAATATTACAAAACTGGCGTGATTCTCGACGCTGAAGTGACTGCTGAACTCCTTCTTCAGATTTTCTACCCCAATACCCCATTGCACGATGGCGCTGTGATTATCAATGGTAACCGCGTTGTTGCAGCTGCCTGCGTGATGCCGCTTTCAGCCAGCGGTGTGCTTAACAGCCTCCCCGAGCGCTCGATGGGGCTGCGGCATCGCGCTGGTTTGGGGATCAGCGAGGTCAGCGATGCCATTGCCTTAGTCGTCTCGGAGGAGACTGGCAGTATCTCAATTGCCTATCAAGGCCGCTTCATTCGCCGATTGGATGGAGAGCGCTTACTCAACACTTTACGTGCGCTGCTCTTCAGTGAGGATCAGCAACAAACAGATAAGAAACGCCGTCCACGTGCAGAGAAGAAAGCCAAAGAAAAGAGCGAAGGAGGGACCCAGGCGTGAAAGTTATCCGTCAGATCCTCAGATTCCTGCCAACGCTGCTGACTGCACTGATCTTAGCCCTGATCGTGTGGGTCTCTGCTGTAACCAGCAGTGATCCGAACGAAATCGTAACTTATCCCAAACCGATTCCCCTTTCAGTCTTGGGGCTTGATCCAGACTTGATCATTGCCGGAGATATGGTAGACACGGTTACGGTAACCATTCGTGCACCTCATTCAATCCAACAAGAATTGGTGAGCAAGCCGGAGAGCATTCATGCTTTTGTGAACCTTTCCGGGTTAGGAGCAGGGGTTCACACGCTCCAACCTGAGGTTATCATCGATATCCGCCCAGCGCGGGTAGAGAAAATCTCCCCTGAAACTATCACAGTCACCTTGGAAAACTTGCTCACGCGGGAATTTCCTATCGATTTGCAATTAACGGGCAGCTTACCAATCGGCTACGAAGCTAGCCAACCCTCATTAGAGGCGGAAACAGTGCTTATCACCGGACCTGAATCAAAAGTCAGTCAGGTGGTAAAGGTGATCGCTACCGTTGATCTGAACAATGTGACCACCAGCATCTCCCGCGCTGTGGAACTCAAACCCTTAGACAACCGCGGGGTAATTGTTAGCGGCGTCAGCCTGAACCCAACCCAAGTGACTGTTGAAATTCCTGTCCGGCAGCTTGGCGGCTATCGCAACGTGTTCGTCAAGGTCGTCACCACAGGGCAAGTGGCGCAAGGTTTCTACCTAACCGGCATCAGCGTCAACCCGCCAACAATTACGATTTACACCACCGATCCAGCTTTAGCGACAAACATGCCAGCCTACATCGAAACCGTACCCATCAGCCTCAATGGTGTAAGGGAAAGTTTCGAAAGTGTAGTCGCTTTAAACTTGCCTGAAGGTATCCAGGTGGTTGGCGAGCAGAACGTCACCGTAACTGTGGGCATTGCAGCGATTCAAAGTTCTCTCCAGTTAGTGGACGTGCCAATTGAGGCTATCAACGTAGCCAGCGGATTGAAGGTAACACTCTCCCCAGACCGCGTTAATCTATACCTTTCTGGGCCGCTCTACCTCCTCGAACAGCTCAATGTTGCTAACATCAAAGTGACCGTCGACTTAGAAGGGAAGACTGCCGGCACCTACCAGCTAACCCCCTCTGTGGACCTTGTTTATGAGGATTTGGAATTAGATTCAATCCTGCCGGCAACAGTCGAAGTGGTACTCTCGCGGTAACAATAACCAAATTCAATGAGAAAGCGATTTAGAGATTAATGAGAAAACCAGTTGTAGTACTGGTCGGAAGGCCAAACGTAGGTAAAAGCACCTTATTCAACCGCCTGGTCGGGGAAAGATTAGCCATTACTGACGAAGTCCCCGGCACCACGCGGGACCGCTTGATCTCAGAGGCTGACTGGGCGGGGCATGATTTCTTCATCGTAGATACCGGCGGCTTGGACCCATCTGCTCAGCGCAATCAAGAACCTCTTTCCATCGGATCTGCAGAGTTTATGGCTGATATCCGCGCTCAGACCGAGTTGGCAATGCAAGAAGCTGACGTGATCCTCTTTCTTGTGGATGCTCAACAAGGTGTAACCGAAGCAGACCGCGAATTAGCACAGCTCCTGCGCCGCAGGCAGATGGTAAAGGATGGCAAGCCATTCCCGCCAGTCATCTTGGCAGCTAATAAAGCCGATAGCGCAGCTGCACGTATGAATGCGCTAGACTTTTATTCCCTTGGAATAGGGGAACCCTTCCCTATTTCTGCTATTCATGGCACGGGCACAGGAGACTTGCTGGATGCGGTGGTTGAGAATTTCCCTTCAGCGCCTCAGGAAGAAGAGGAAGATACCAGCATCAAAATTGCCATTGTGGGCAAGCAAAACGCAGGCAAATCCAGCTTACTCAATAAGTTAGTTGGGCAAGAGCGCTCTATCGTTAGTGACATTCCAGGCACCACGCGGGACGCCATCGACACATCGATTGATTTTGAAGGCAAACAAATTACGCTTATTGATACTGCCGGCATCCGCAAGCGCGGCGCTATCGAACCTGGCGTGGAGAAATATTCGGTGCTGCGTTCTTTTCAGGCGATTGAACGCTGTGATGTTGCCTTGCTGGTTATCGATGCAGCTGCCGGAATCACTGCTCAGGATACTCATATTGCCGGCTACATTTTAGAGGCGATGAAATCCGTGATCTTGGTGGCGAACAAATGGGATCTGGTAGAGAAAGACGAAAAAACAATGGTTGAGTATGAGCAGCGCATCCGCCAGGAATTAAACTTTCTGCCTTATGTTCCCGTCGTTTTCATTTCTGCGCAAAGTGGAAAACGGGTCAATCAGATTTTACCTTTAGCCTTGCAGGTGTACGAAGAACGCCATGCGCATTTGCCTACTTCACAGCTTAACCGCATCCTGCAGAATGCACAAGATATGCATCAGCCACCCTCTGCCGGAGGCAAGATTTTCCGCATTTATTACGGCACCCAAGTGCGTTCGGACCCACCAACTTTCATTTTGTATTGTAACGATCCGCGCTTAGCTCATTTTACCTATATGCGTTACATCGAAAACCAAATTCGTAAGGAATACCCGTTTTTGGGAACACCCATCCAGTTAGTCCTCAAGCAGCGCAAGCGTGAACAAGATACATAAGGCTTGAAAATTCGGTTTATAATACGCATAAACCTACTGGAAGGACCGATTAAAGCCATTGGATCAATTTACAAGCCAAGTCTCCCCGGAACCCGAGGGACCTGAAATTAAAAAGAAATCATCACGCGCCGGCTTTTGGCTGGATACACTTGAAACTATCCTATTAGCTTTGCTGCTTTTTTTGGCAATTAATACGGTCACGTCCCGAGTGCGCGTGGAAAACATTAGTATGGAGCCGACGCTCCAACCAGGTTACCTCTTGATTGTCAATAAATTGGCATATAAATTGGGCGAGCCGAAACATGGTGATATCGTCGTCTTCCACTATATGGGTGATAAAAACGAGGATTACATCAAGCGTGTCATTGGGCTGCCTGGTGATGAGGTTAACATTGAGAATGGTACAGTTTACGTAAACGGCATTGCCCTGAGTGAACCATATATCGCGGCATTTCCCGCTTATAGCGGCACATGGGTAGTTCCGGAAGGCAGCTTATTTGTCCTTGGGGATAACCGCAATAACTCTTCGGATTCGCATCAATGGGGCTTCGTCGATTTGGACGATGTTGTTGGTAAGGCTGTATTCATTTATTACCCCTTTGATGTGATTGGTTCTTTGGTAATCCCTGACTTGGTTCAGGCGGCTCACTAAGCAAGCCGGCTTACCTGCACTAAAAGGTTACAGAAGGTAACATATCCTCAAAAGAGCGTATAATCAGCAATCATGAAACCAAATTTACCACCCAACCCGGAAACCTGCCCCCATTGCTACGTCGGGCGCATCCAGCAGAGCGTCATCACTTATACTACCATTATCGACGGTGAACTGCTTAGCGTGCCGGACTTTCCGGTGTGGCGTTGCAACGTCTGCCATGCTTACGTCTACGACCCCGTCGCCATGGGTCAGCTGCAAGCCTCCCTTTCTGCCCATCAAAAAGCAATATTGAACGAAAAAGCACGCCGAACCCCACGTAAAACCGCTGCATCTTAAACTTTTCCTCTTAATTTGCCTTAGGGTTGTTCTTTAATTCCCACAATAATAAGAAATCTCTAAGAAAACTATCGAAAATTTGACGCGCACAGTGGGGCGTGCTATTATTGAAGCGTATCATTATATTTTTTTCATTCCGTACCTTAATAGGAGGATTTATTCATGAGCGCAATATTATTATCCCGAATTATTGGCGCAATCGTTTTTGGAATTATTGGCTTTTTTTCTGGTACACCGATCCATGATTACCTGATATCGTTTTGGGTAACCTACCCCCTTCGCGATGGAACCACAGTTATTATTTGTGTAATTCTGTTTGCTATCATAGGATACATCATCACCCCATGGATCACTGTAAAACCAGTCCAATCGATTGCTAAAAAAATGAGCAAGTCCTCACCACGAGCGCTATTAAGCGCTTTGGTGGGGCTGATTTTAGGGCTGATTATTTCAGCTTTACTTGCATACCCCATCTCGCTTCTGCCCGACCCGTTAGGGCAAATTTTACCTTTAGTGATGGTTGTCGTTTGGAGCTATTTAGGTGTGAGCTTATTTTATTCGCGCGGCGAAGAATTTAGTAATGTTTTTCACACCTTTTCCAACAAATTCTCCAGCAAAGGCTCAAAAACGCAAGTTGATGGGGAGTATCGCATCTTAGTAGACACCAGCGCGATCATCGATGGGCGCATTGCGGACATCGTTAAAACCGGCTTCTTGCATGGCACGCTAATCGTGCCCCGCTTTGTGCTCAACGAGTTGCAGTATGTTTCTGATTCAGCGGATTCCCTGCGCAGGCAGCGGGGCAGACGTGGGATGGATATTTTAGCTGAGCTGCAGCAGAATGAAAGCATTCCCGTCGTCATCAGCGACATCGACGTGGAAGGCGTGCGCGAAGTGGATGACCGTTTGGTCGTGCTGGCACGTCAAATGCGCTGCCCTATTTTGACGAATGACTATAACCTCAACCGCATTGCCGAGCTGCAAGGTGTGAAGGTGCTCAATATCAACGATTTGGCTAACGCGGTTAAAGTTATCTTTTTACCTGGCGAGAGCTTCAAAGTGCACATCATTCAAGAAGGTAAAGAATACAACCAAGGTGTCGGCTTTATGGATGACGGTACAATGGTTGTCGTTGAAGACGGCCAGCAGTACATGAACAAAGAAATCACCGTCACCGTCACTAAAGTGCTGCAAACTTCTGCCGGGCGTATGATTTTTGCTAAGCCCGAGACTGAATAAGCGCTGGAGGTGAGCATGGCGCTGAAAATTTACAACACCCTGACTCGTACCAAGGAAGTGTTCCAACCGCTGGAACCCGGCAAAGTGCGCATGTATGTTTGCGGACCCACGGTATATGACCGTGCACACATTGGTCATGCTATGTCCGCTATTGTGTTTGATATCATCCGACGCTACTTGGAGTATTCTGGCTATGAAGTGCGCTTTGTGATGAACTACACCGATGTGGATGACAAGATTATCGAGCGCGCCAAACAGCTGGGCATCGATCCGTTCGCTTTAGCCCAACGTTACATCGAAGATTATCAGCGCAATTTAGAAGCCCTCAACGTCAAACCTGCCACGCTCAACCCGCGCGCTACCCAAGAGATGGATTTCATCATCAACATGATCCAAAAGCTCATTGATGCCGGCGCTGCTTACGTGGTCGATGGCGATGTGTACTATCGCGTAGAATCGGACCCGGAATATGGCAAGCTCTCTGGGCGCAAGCTGGAGACGATGAATGCCGGCGCCCGCGTACAAGTGGATGAGCGCAAAGAGCACCCAATGGATTTTGCCCTGTGGAAAGCAGCCAAAGAAGGCGAACCAGCTTGGGATTCGCCCTGGGGTAAGGGCAGACCTGGCTGGCATATCGAATGCTCCGCCATGAACATGCACTATTTGGGCGAGCAAATCGATATTCATGGTGGCGGCACCGACCTGATCTTCCCGCATCACGAAAATGAAATCGCCCAGACGGAAGCCCTTACCCATAAGCCGTTTGCGCGTTATTGGATTCATAACGGCATGCTCACCTTTAAGTCCGAGGAAATGCACAAATCGATGGGCAACATGGTCAGCATTGACGAATTCCTGCAGAAGCACCCTGGCGATGTGATGCGGCTGCTGGTGCTCAACGGCTCTTACCGCAGCCCACTCACCTATAGCGATGAAGTGCTGGAGCAAACCGAACAGGCTTACCGCCGGCTGCTTTCGGCTAAAAAGCCTGCTTTGCCCAAGGCACCAGGCATCAGCCCGGAGAAGGCGCGAGCTTTGATTGAGGCAGCCCAAAAAGCCCATGACCAGTTCGTCGAAAGCATGGATGATGACTTTAACACGGCGGCTGCAATGGCTGCAATTTTCGAGCTGGTCAAGCAAATCAACCAAGCCCGAGCGGAAGGCGCCACCCAGGCTCAATTGGAGCCAGCCCAAGCCATGTTCAATGAGCTCACCGGCGTCTTAGGGCTGCAGCTCCAAGAGCAAGCCGGCGGGCAAACCAGCGCTGACCCGTTCATCGATTTGCTCGTGGAGGTGCGCAATGAGCTGCGCGCGCAAAAGAACTGGGCGCTCTCCGATAAAATCCGCGACGAGCTCAAAGCCTTGGGTGTGATCCTCGAAGACAGCAAAGATGGCACCACCTGGAGCTGGGAGTAGCCTTGAAGGAATGGATCACCGGGCGCAATCCGGTTTATGAAGTCTTACGTGCCAAAAGGCGGCAAGCTTTCAGGCTGCTTGTGGCAAAGGGGATCAAACCAGAAGGTCAGCTCCCCCAAATTTTGCAAATAGCCCAGGCACGCCGCCTGCCCATCGAAGAAGTCCCTCGCGCCCAGCTGGACGCGCTTGCTAATCACCATCAAGGCGTTGCCCTAGAAGCCAGCAGTTACCCTTATGCCGCGCTAGAGGATTTGCTGGTTAATTCCCAAAGGCAACCCGAACCGCCTTTTTTCTTGCTCCTTGACGCGCTCCAAGACCCACAGAATTTGGGCTCGCTCCTGCGTACTGCCGAAGCCATGGGCGTGCATGGGGTCGTGCTCCCCTCGCGGCAAGCGGCGCAGATTACTCCGGCAGTGGTGCATTCCAGCTCTGGTGCGAGCGAACATCTGCTCATCGCCCAATATAACCTGGCTCAAGCCTGTCTCTTATACACATCTGACGCTGCCGACGATCTACCCTGTGTAGATCTCGGTGGTCGCCGTAACATTAAAAAAAAAAAAAATACCAGACATCTACACAGCACAAGACATGACTCGCATAGCTATGTTCTAGCATACTGACGA
>ERZ1026810.1160-NODE-1160-length-10878-cov-2.470468_pt1 | contig 10878 bp, 8 predicted proteins | sample MGYA00520872_ERZ1026810 | MGnify/ENA primary metagenome ERZ1026810 (study PRJEB33270, sample SAMEA104284477) | anaerobic digester metagenome | biome: Anaerobic digester microbiome; feature: mesophilic sludge digester; material: Anaerobic digester biomass | place... | reverse complement strand
ACGGTAGACGGCGCCCACCTGGATCTACACGTGGTAGATCGTCGGCAGCGTCAGATGTGGATAAGAGACAGGCCCCGGACGAGTGCATCTGCGGACGCCCGGCGGCCGACGAGCCCCCGGCCGAACATGTGATGACGGTGGGCAGCATGATCTGCGACCTGGACGAGCGTCGTCTGTACGCGTGCGCGGGTCCGCCCTGCGAGAACGAGTACCGCGTCTTCGAGATGGAGGATTGATGGCCCCCTACGATCTCGTGCTCGCCGACGGCCGTATCGTCGACGGCTGCGGCAACCCCTGGTACCGTGGCGACGTAGGGGTGCGCGGCGACCGTGTCGCCGCGATCGACGCGCCGGGGACGCTGCGCGGCCGGCGCGTGATCGACGCGGAGGACCGGTACATCGCCCCGGGCTTCGTCGACCCGCACACGCACTCCGACCTCACCATCCTGCTGCACCCACGGGCGGAGACGGCCGTGCGGCAAGGGGTGACGACGCACGTCACCGGCAACTGCGGCATGTCGGCGGCGCCGCTGACCGAGAAGCATCGCGACGACGCCGTCCACAACTGGGCCCACTACGCCTGGGGTCTCGATGCGGTCCCGTGGGATTGGCGCAGCTTCCGCCAGTACCTCGCCGCGTTGCGGCGCAGCGGACACGCCATCAACATCGCTCCTCTCGTGGGCCACGGCGCGCTGCGGCTCGCCGTGGCCGGATTCGCCGAGCGTGCCGTCACGGAGGGCGAGCTGCGCCGCATGGAGCGGCTCCTCGAGGCGAGCCTGCGCGCCGGCGCGCACGGCATGTCGACCGGCCTCGTCTACCCGCCCGGGTGCTTCGCCGACACGCAGGAGGTGCTGGCGCTGTGCCGCGTGGTGGCGCGCCACCACGGCATCTATGCCTCGCACGTGCGCGGGGAGCGAGAGACCATCCTGACCGCCGTCGCCGAGGCGCTCGATCTCGGGCGCGCCGCCGGATGCCCCGTGCAGGTGTCGCACAACGCGCCCAAATGGGGCGCCCCCGAGGACGCCGCCGCCGACCGCGGCATGGTCGAGGAGGCGGTTCGCGGCGGGCTTGACGCCACCGCCGACAACGACGTGCACAGGGACCTGGCGCCGCGCTTCTCGCGGGCGCTGCCGCAACCGGTGCTGGACCTCGATCACGAGGCACTCATCGCCCTGCTGAGCGACCCGGAGGCGCGCGCGGCCCTCAAGCGCGAGGTGCTGGACGAGACCCTCCCGGGCGCGGGATACGCCGGCGTCGTGCGTCACGGGCGCTTCGACCGCGTGATCGTCTTCCACGCCGGCCGCCACCCCGAGCTGCGCGGGCGGTCCGTCGCCGACATCGCCGCCGAGCGTGGGACAGACCCGTTCGACACCTTCCTCGACCTCATCGTGGAGGAGGACGACGACCTCGTCGGGTTGTTCGACTACATCGAGGAGAAGAACATCCGGGCGCTGCTGCAGAGTCCTCTGGCCATGATCTCGTCGGACGGGCTCGTGATGGCGCCCCCGGAGCAGAGTCCCGACCCCTCCGTCTACTGGCCGTGCGCCTACGGGGAGTACCCGGGCGTGCTGGAGCGCTACGTGCGCGACGAGCCGGTGCTGCGCCTCGAAGAGGCCGTGCGCAAGATGACCTCCTTCCCGGCGCAGCGCTTCCGCCTCTTCGACCGCGGCGTGGTCCGGCCGGGCCTCAAGGCCGACCTCGTCGTCTTCGACCTGGAGCGGGTGCGGGACCGCGCGACCAATCTGTGGCCGCACACCTTCCCCTTCGAGAATGTGCCACACGCGTCGCCCGAGGGCATCGACTGGGTGGTGGTGAACGGCGTACCGGTGCTGGAGGATGGCGAGCACACCGGCGAATTGCCGGGCAGGATCCTGACGCGCCCCCGGCGAGTGCGCCAAAACGTCTAAACAGAGAGCGCCGCTGCAGGCTCGTCCCCTCGCATTGTACGAGGACGCCGTGTAGAATACGGCGATCGATGATCACCGTCCAGGACATCCTCGAGATCCCTGAGCTCGATCTTCGGCTGCTGGCCGGCAAGGCCTCCGTCAGCAACCCCGTCCGCTGGGTGCACATCAGCGAGGTGCCCGACCCCACCAAGTGGCTCAAGGGCGGCGAGCTGCTCCTCACCACCGGCTACAGTTTCGCCGGCGACGAGGCGGACCAGGTCGAGCAGATCAAGCGGCTCATCGACCACAACATCTCCGGCCTCGGGTTCGGCACCGGCTTCAGCTTCGACAAGGTTCCGGCGGCGCTGGTGCGCGTCGCCGAAGAGTACGGCTTCCCGCTGTTCGAGGTCCCGTACCACGTCCCGTTCCTCGCCATCAGCGAGGCGGTCGCGTCCAAGATCGTCAACGAGCAGTACTCCCTGCTGCAGCGCAGCCTCGCCGTGCACGAGAAGCTCACCAGGATCGTGCTCGAGGAGAAGGGCCTGGAGGCCATCCTCTCGACGCTCGCGGCGCTCGTCGGCTGTTCCGCCGTCCTGTTCGACTTCCACGGCGTCGTGCTCTGCGAGGCGGCGTACCGCCGCCGCCTGGGCGCGGACACGGTCGCCGACCTCTGGCGCATGATCGGCGACCGTCGCGCCGATCGCCAGAACTTCGCGCTCAGCATGGATGGCGCGGGGTCGAGCGTACAGGTGTACCCGGTCGTGGCCTCGCACCGCATCGGCGCCTTCCTCGCCGTGGTCAAGGACAGCGGCGACTTCAGCGAGTACGACCGGATCATCCTGCACAACGTCGTCACGGTGACGGCGCTCGAACTGGTCAAGAAGAAGGCCGTCGCCGAGACGGAGAAGCGGCTCGCGGGCGACTTCTTCGACGAGCTCATCGCCAGCGACCTGTACGAGGAGGAGATCGCCCGGCGGCTCGCCTTCTTCGGCCTCGACGCGCAACTCGCTCATCTCATCGTCCTCGTCGACATCGACGAGGGAGAGGGCGACGTCGGCGAGCGTGGCGAGGCCGCCGCGCTCGATGTCAAGGAGCGTCTGCACTGGACCGTCGACGAGTTCATGGCCAGACGCGACGTGCTCAGCATCAGCGCGTCACGCAGCGACTCCGTCGTCGTGCTGGTGCAGCCGGGCGAGGCGGACGCGGCCGAGGTCATCCGGCTGGCCGGTGAGCTGCAGGGCGTGGTGGCCGAGATGCTGCCCGAGATCAGCGTCTCCATCGGCATCGGCCGCCCGCACCGCCAGCTCACCGACCTGCGCCAGAGCTACTACGAGGCCAGTTACGCGATCAGGATCCGCAGGCTCAAGGACGAGCGCGCCGTCATCGCCAGCTTCGACGACCTCGGCTCTTACGGCCTGCTGCTCGGACTGCAGGACACGCTCTCGCTGGAGGTCTTCTACGACAGCGTGCTGGGCAGGCTCCGCGACTACGACGCGCAGAACTCGAGCGACCTCGTCAAGAGCCTCGCCAGCTTCCTGGAGGCCAACGGCCACTGGGGCGACGCGGCCGAGAAGCTGTTCGTCCACCGCCACACGCTGCGGTACCGCATGAAGCGTGTGGAGGAGATCACCGGCCGCGACCTGGGCAGCTCGCAGGACCGGATGGAGTTCTGGCTGGCGCTCAAGGCGAGGGAGCTGATCGACCAGTCCAGGAAGGGCAAGCAGACGACGGCCTGAGCGACCCCCGAGCGTCGCCCGGCCGGCCCGGGGGCGGGCGACTCCCGTCTCACGACGTGACGAGGGCGCCGTTGTCGACGGCGATGCTGGCCCCGGTGAGAGCGTCGTTCTCGAGGCAGAAACGCACCGCCGCTCCGATGTGGGCCGGCGCGACCAGTCGCTCGCTGGCCACTCTGGCGGCCGCGCGCAGAGTTGCCTCCCGGTGGGTGTCGTCCGCCAGGTCCACCGGACCGGGGGCCACGCCGCACACGCGCACCGACTCCGGCGCCCACGCGCGGGCGAGTATCTTCACCAGATGGATCTGGGCCGCCTTGGCAGCGCCGTGGGCGGCGAATGTCGCCCACGGCTGCAGGCCCAGGTAGTCGGTGATGGCGACGATCACTCCGCCCGGCGCCAGGTGACGACGTGCGGCGCAGGCGCTGAAGAAGAACCCCTTCGCGATCGTGTCGAGCGAGGCGTCCCACGCCGCCTCGTCGATCTCCTGTGGCGGCCGCGGGATGAACGGACCGCTGGCCGCGTAGACCAGGGCGTCGAGGCCGCCGAGGGCCTGGGTGGCACGGGCGACGATCGCGGCGGCGCCCTCGGCGCAGCTCGCGTCGCCCGCCACGCCGTGGGCCGCCGGCGCCCCCGCGGCCAGCAGCGCCGCCACCCGGTCCTCCATCGCGCGGTCGTGCGTGCGGCTGGAGACGGCGAGCGCCGCGTCGTGCGCCGCGAGGTCGGTCGCGATCTCGCCGCCGAGACGGTGCACGCCCCCGACCACGAGGACCCGCGCGCCGGCGACCTTCATGCCGGCCCGCCCAGATGGTCGTAGAGCACGCCGGCGACAGCCGCGATGGCGGCGTCCGCACGTCTCGTCGCCTCACGGTCCAGCTCTTTCCAGAAGATGACCATGACCATCGGTACCCCGTTCGGCGTGACCACGATCGCGGCGTCGTTGCTCGTGCCGGCGACGCTGCCGGTCTTGTTCGCCACCAGCAGCCCGGCGGGCAGTCCGGCCGGGATCCTCTCACGCCACTCCTGCTGCGCCAGCACTTCGAGCATCAGCCGGCACGACGGACCCGAAGCGCAGCGGCCCTGGGCGATCGTCGCCAGCAGATCCGCCATGTCGCGTGGGGAGCCGCGGTTGTCCAGCGCCTGGTCGATGATGAAGGCCTCCTCGTAGTCGACCGATTCGTCGCGCCCCCAGCGGCGTTCGTAGAGACGCCGGAACGACGCGCCGCCGAGACGCGCGTTCTCGTCGAGCAGGCGTCGGAGCGCCGCCGCACCGTCGCCGCCCGCCTCGAGTTCGCGCCAGCGTGCGACGATGTCGGGTGCGGCGAGGCCCGCCCACTCGTCGCCGGCGCCGCAGCCGATGAGGAAGTACTCGCGGCTCGGCATGAAACAGTCGATCGACGAGAGCCCGAGAGCCCCCATCGTCTCGTTCACCGAGTCCAGGCCGACGAGACGCCAGAGCACGTCGGCGGCGGTGTTGTCGCTCAGGGTGATCATGAGGAACAGGAGGTCGCGCACCGTGGGGCGCAGCCCCTCGTGGCAGTGGATCAGCGTGCTCCCCGGGCTCTTGTCCGCTTCGGTGAGGGTGAGCCGCTGGTCCAGGCGCACGGTCCCGGCGTCGACGCGGCGCATGACTTCCACCATCACGGCGACCTTGAAGCAGCTCGCCAGAGGGTAGGGCTCATCGGCGGCGATGTGGACCTCCACGCCGCTGGCCAGATTGCGCGCCGCCACTCCGATCGTTCCGCCCAGCGGAGCGGCGATGTGTGCGACGCGCTCCTCGACGCCCCTCGAGTCCGTCATGTCCCGTTCCCGTTCGCGGGTCGGCGCCAACGATACCGCAGGCGACTGGTATGGTCCAGGCGTCGCTCTCCGCGCCGTTCAGTAATGGGCGCTTTTTTTGTGTTTTGGGCTTTTCTGGGCGTTCTTCTGTTGTAGACTGCGTCCGTGAGGTATTCGCCGTTGCCCGGCAACCCGAGTGGACAAGCAGCGAGGAGGAACAATGGTCGTCGGTATCCCCAAGGAGATCCTCGAGAACGAAGGTCGCGTCGCCGCCCTGCCGAGCGAGGTAGCCGAGTACGTCAAGATGGGCTTCGAGGTCCTCGTCGAGACCAACGCCGGCGCCGCCGCGTTCCAGTCGGACGACGACTACAAGGCCGCCGGCGCGTCGATCGTCGCGGACGTCGCGGACCTGTGGGACCGGGCCGACATCATCCTCAAGGTGAAGCAGCCGGAGCCCAACACGGCGCTCGGCAAGCACGAGGCCGAGCTCATGTCGGAGGGCAAGATCCTGATCACCTTCCTCCACCCGGCCAACCCGTCGAACCACGGCTTCGTGCGTACGCTGGCGGAGCGTAAGGTCACCGCACTCACCATGGACGGCATCCCGCGCATCTCCCGGGCGCAGACCATGGACGCCCTGACGTCGATGTCGACCATCACCGGCTACAAGTCGGTCATCATGGGCGCGCACCGCCTGCCCGAGTTCATCCCCATGATCGGTACCGCCATCGGAGTCACCAGGCCGCGCAACTGCCTCATCATCGGCACCGGGGTGGTCGGTCTGCAGGCCGTGGCGACCGCCAAGCGTCTCGGCGGCGTCGTCAGGGCGCTCGACATCCGCGAGGCCGCGCGCACCGAGGCCGACAGCCTCGGCGCCAAGATCGCGGGCTTCGAGGTGCCGCCGGAGATCGCCATGGCCGAGGGCGGGTACGCGCGCTCCCTGCCGCAGGAATGGCTCGAGAAGGAGCGCGAGGCCCTCAAGCCCGTGGCCGTCGACTCCGACCTCATCATCCTCAGCGCCCTGGTCCCCGGCGAGGTGGCCCCGGTGCTGATCACCGAGGAGATGGTCGCCGGCATGAGGCCGGGCTCCGTCATCATCGACGTGTCCGTCGACCAGGGCGGCAACTGCGCCTGTACGCAGGCCGGCAAGGAGGTCTACGTCGACGGCGTGCTCGTCTCGGCGATCGCCAACATCCCCGGGTCGATGCCGGTCGTCGCCAGCTGGCTGTACGGCAAGAACATGCTCGAGTACGTCAAGAACCTCTTCAAGAACGGTCTCGACGCGCCGGACTGGGACGACGACATCGTGCAGAGCACGCTGGTCACCAGGGGCGGCGAGATCGTCCACAAGGGCACCCTGCAGGCCATGGGCGTGAGCTCTGAGGGGGCGGCGTCGTGAGCAAGGACGTCCAGAGCGTCATCATCATGGCCCTGGTGCTGGCGGCGTCCGCCGGCATCGGCACGGCCCTCATCCTCAAGGTCCCGCAGCGGCTGCACACGCCGCTCATGTCGATGACCAACGCCCTCTCGGCGGTCACCATCCTCGGCGCCCTCCTGCTGTTCACGGAGCCGTCCCTCTCCCCCCTCGCGCTCGCGTTCGGGGCGGTCGCGCTCATCGCCGCGGGGTTCAACCTCGTGGGCGGGTTCGCGATCACGGCCCGCATGCTGAGGATGTTCAAGCGCTGAGCAGTCCCCGCTGAAGGCCCTCGGCGCCCGGGTTCGAGCCAGCGCCGAGGCGTTACTCACGTCGACATCTGTTACGCCGGGAGCGAAGAGCATGATTGAGGTAAGCACGCTGCAGAGGATCATCATCGAGCTGGCGATCGTCGCCGTCCTGATCATCGGCATCGCCCAGTTCCGCGCGCCCGTCGGGGCGCGCCGCGGCAACTATCTGGGCGCCGTCGCCATGGCATTCGCGATCGTCTTCGTGCTCGTCTCCAACGACGTGCGCGCGTGGTGGGTCGTCGGTCCGGCGTTCGCGATCGGCGCAGCGGTCGGCTGGGTCGTGTCGGAGCGCGTCAACATGATCCAGATCCCGGCGATGGTCGCGCTGCAGAACGGGATGGGCGGCCTGGCGTCGATGCTCGTGTCGTTCGTGGAGCTCACCCGCGCCTCGTCGGAGCTCAGCACGGTCAGCATCGTGTCGGGGTACGCGGGGATCGTGGTCGGGGCGGTCACGCTCTCCGGCAGCCTGGTGGCCGCGGGCAGGCTCTCCACTGTGCTCAAGCAGCAGCCCACCTTCTACAAGCGGCACAACCTCATCCTCCTGCTCGTCCTCGGCGTGATCCTGGCGCTGGTCGCGGGCGCCGCCCTCACCGGCGGCGCCGCTCAGCAGGCGTTCCTGCTCGGCCTGATCGCCGCGTCCCTGTACCTGGGCGTCGTCTTCGCGATCCGCATCGGCGGAGCCGACATGCCGGTGATCATCTCGTTCCTGAACACCCTGTCCGGCCTCGCGGCGGCGATCGTCGGCGTGACCATCCAGAACACGCTGCTCATCGCCGCCGGCGCCACCGTCACCTCGTCGGGCTCCATCCTGACGTGGGTCATGTGCACGAGCATGAACCGCAGCCTGCTCAACGTGCTCACCGGCACGATGAAGACCCGGGGTGGCGGCGGGAAGATCGAGTGGCCGGGCGCCGCCGAGGCCGCTCCCGCCGCCCCCGCGGCCGACGACCCCCAGAGCCGCTCCCTGGCCGCCCTGGCCGCGGCCGAGAGCGTGATCATCGTGCCCGGCTACGGCATGGCCCAGGCGCACGCCGCCCCCGAGGTCGCCCGCCTCGCCGACCTGCTCGAGCGGCGCGGCAAGCGGGTGCGCTTCGCCGTGCACCCCGTGGCCGGACGCATGCCCGGCCACATGCACGTGCTGCTCGCCGAGGCCGAGGTCGAGTACGAGAAGCTCTTCGAGATGAAGGACATCAACGACGACTTCGCCGCCACCGACGCGGTGCTCGTGGTCGGCGCCTGCGACGTGGTCAACCCGGCCGCCATCCGCACCGAGGGCACGCCGATCAGCGGCATGCCGATCCTGCGCGCCCACGAGGCCGGCGCCGTGATCGTCGCCAACCTCGACGAGAAGCCCGGCTACTCGGGCGTCGACAACCCGCTCTACGACGACCCCAAGGCGCTGCTGCTGTTCGGCGACGCCAAGGACACCGTCGAGCGCCTGATCGTGGGGCTCGAGAGCGCCGCCGAGGGCTGATTGGACGGTATGTCGCGTTAGACGCCGCACTCGACTGCCGTTGGGCGCTTCTCACAGCGCCCGCTCGCATGCCAGAATAGGGTCGCGTCCGGCTGCAGGGCCGGGCGCGACCCTTGCGTCAGCGACACGGGCCGGTCCTCCCCTCGACCGGGGGCCACGGGGACCGGCGGACCACGGCGTCGCGACGGGGAACCGGACGCCGGTCAACGGCGAGAAGGAGCACGAATGGGCGACCTGCTGCGCATCGATCTCACCGACCGAACCACATCCGAGGAGACCATCCCCCCGGAGCTCATCACGGAGCTCATCGGGGGTAAGGGGATCGGCACGCACTACCTGATGCAGGAGGTCGGCCCCGAGGCCGATCCGCTGGGTCCCCAGAACAAGCTGATCTTCACGGCGGGCCCCATCGGCGGCACGACGATGCTGGGCGGCAACCGGTACGCCGTGTACTTCGCCTCGCCGCTCACCGGCGGGTACGGTGAATGCTACTCGGGCGGCAACCTCACGCCGCAGTTCGCCAAGACCGGGTACAAAGTGGTCATCGTCGAGGGCAGAGCCGACTCCCCCGTCTATCTGGAGGTCAGCGAGGAGGGCGCGCGGGTCCACGACGCCTCCGACCTGTGGGGGCTGGACGCCTTCAAAGCTGAGGATGAGATCCTGGCCCGCACAGACCACAAGAAGGCGCGGGCCTGCGTCATCGGACCGGCCGGCGAGAGGCTCGTCAGGTTCGCCTGCGTCAACAACGACTACTGGCACCAGCTCGGGCGCGGCGGGCCGGGCGCGGTGTTCGGCTCCAAGAACCTCAAGGGCATCGTCTGGCACGGCGACCGCAAGGTGGAGGTGGCGCGGCCGGACGACTTCAAGGCCCTGGTCCGCGACATCGTCGACCGCGCCAAGGACGACCCCGGCGTCGCTGCGTATCAGCGTGGCGGCACGATGAACATGGTGCGCATCATGAACAGCGTCAATGCGTTCCCCACACGCTACTGGCGCAAGGGGACGCTCGAGAACTTCGAGCGCCTCACCGTCGAGACCATGCTCGCCGAGCACGGCACCGTCAACCAGGCCTGCCCGCCGTGTGCGATGCGCTGCGTCAAGCGCAACACCGTCCTCGAGGGACGCCACAAGGGCCTCGTGGTCGACGGCCCCGAGTACGAGACCGCCTACGTGTTCGGAGGCCTCTGCGAGATCGACGACCTCGCCGAGATCATGTGGCTGAACGACCTCTGCGACCGCCTCGGCGTCGACACCATGGACGGCGGCAACCTCGTCGCTCTCGGCATCGAGTGCGCCGAGCGTGGTCTCATCGACGAGAAGCTCACCTGGAACGACCCGGACGGCGTCGGCGCCTTCCTCGAGAAGATCTGTCTGCGCCAGGGTGTGGGCGACCTGTTCGCCGAGGGCGTGCTGGCGGTCGCCGAGGAGTTCGGTCTCCAGGATGTGGTGGTGCACGCCAAGGGTATGGCTCCGCCCGGATACGAGCCGCGCAAGATGAAGGGCATGGGTCTCGGGTTCGTGACGACCGCGCGCGGCGCCTGCCACCTGCGCGCCACCATGTACAAGCCTGAGCTCATGGGCCTCACCACGTATGGCGAGATCACCGACAAGGCGCCGATCTACGTCGACTGGGAAGACCGGCTCACCATCATGGACACGCTGATCTACTGCCGTTTCTACCGCGACCTCGTGCAGTGGCCGTACATCACCGCGGTGGTCAACGCCGCCGTCGGGACCGACTACACCGAGGACGACCTGCATCGCATCGCCAACCGTATCGTCACGATGACGCACGACTTCAACGCTGCGCGGGGCATCGGGCGTGAGAGCGAGACGCTGCCGGAGTGGGTCACCGAGAAGCCCATGGAGGACGAGGAGGCGCTCACTCTCCCGCACGACGAGCTGGCCTACATGCTCGGCGAGTACTACAAGCTCCGCGGCTGGGGGGAGCTGCCGCCGCTCGGGCAGTGAACTGAGAGACAGCGGGGACGGGGCGCCGCGGCGATGCCGCGGCGCCCCGTCGCGTGCCCGCCTAGACTAGATGCTCTGGTCGCTCCATTCGCGCTCGCCGCCGAGCCAGTCGGCGATGCGCCTGTACGGACGCACGGCGTCGTCGAGCGCCTGTCCGACGACCCGCAGCCGCTCCAGGGCCACCTGCATGCGGGCGATGTTCGCGTCGAGCCGCCCCGCACTGGCGGCGAGATGCTCCGCCGTCGCGGCGGCCTCGTCCGCCCGGGACTGCAGGCGGCCGGCGAGGGGCGCGATGCGCCGCGACACGGCGATGC
>ERZ1026810.1155-NODE-1155-length-10907-cov-3.090167_pt1 | contig 10907 bp, 8 predicted proteins | sample MGYA00520872_ERZ1026810 | MGnify/ENA primary metagenome ERZ1026810 (study PRJEB33270, sample SAMEA104284477) | anaerobic digester metagenome | biome: Anaerobic digester microbiome; feature: mesophilic sludge digester; material: Anaerobic digester biomass | place... | reverse complement strand
CCCTTACCTGGAGAACAAACTTCGCCTCCTCCAGGAGGTGGGGTTGGGTTATATTAAAATTGGTCAGCCGGCTCCCACTTTGTCAGGTGGTGAGGCACAGCGGGTCAAGCTGGCGAAGGAACTTTCCCGGCGGGCAACCGGACGCACGCTGTATGTATTGGATGAACCATCAGTTGGTTTGCATGCTGCGGATGTGCATAAATTAATCGAAGTATTGCAGCGGCTGGTGAGTGCCGGTAACTCAGTGCTGATTATTGAGCACAACCCCGATATCATCAAAGTATCCGATTACATTATTGACCTGGGACCTGAAGGTGGTGATCGGGGCGGTGAGGTGATTGCCACCGGCACACCGGAGCAGGTATGCGCCATCCAGAAATCCTACACGGGGCAGTACCTGCGCCAATATCTTGCAAATCACTGATCCCAGTTGGGGCAGGGTATTTTATTAGCCTGATCTCATGCCATCATTAAAAAGGGGTTCTTTTTACTTTATTTTGATTCGTTGTACAATGAATCAAGGCAGTGATGTTAATTGGTGGTAAAGGAGAGATGATGTGTCAAGCCCCGTTCCAATTCCAGCAAGTGAATCAACCGGCAGGCAGACATGGACAGGACGTTATAATGTTAGGGCGGTAGTCAGCTATCGGGATCGGAAAGGAAGATCTGGATTGATGCAGGTGATCACCTTTCAACCGTTCCTGTCCAAATTGGAAGCATTGAACCTGTTGGAATCACTTGACATCCATGCTGATATGGAGGGAATGATGTATTATTTGTCCCAGGTGAGGGACACATTCACAATGGAGCAGGCGGATCTCCTGGTTTCCTACCTGAATCAACGCAAGGGTAACCAAGGAGTAATGCGACCGGCTAATCTACCAGTACCCAACCTGATGGGAGCCAGTGCCATTCCCAACCTGCCATCCTTCCGCGATCGCAGCATCTATAAACTGTACCTGGAACCAGGTTACTGCCTGGAATTCAAGGTATCAGCCATTAACGTAAAAACCTATATTGCCATGGCGCACCTGTTCCGGGAATTCAAGGAACAGGAAATGAAAGAAGACCAATCCTTCACATCAACGAGTTGAATCCTGATGGGATAGGGTGTATTACCCTATCCCATCAGTTGGAAGTCAGGTTTGCTACTTGATAATCGCTGGTAAATATACCTGCTTGCCGACAAATTTATCTGACAGACCGGATGGAGAGAAACCTCCTGTCGATCCACCGACATGATACACTGTACCATTCAAAGTGACAGCGGATGTCCGGTAGAAGTTGCCACTTTCCAACCGCCCGGTATTTACCCAGGCATTCCGGGCAGCTGAATAGTACCAGGTTTGATCATAGACAAGCCAGCTTGGATCGACGCCATTGATTAACCACAGTTGCTCATCCAGGTCAGTCTGCCGCTTTGTGTACCCCATTCCCCACCAGCCGTTTGGCAAAATCCCCAGATCGGCATTTTCATCGTTCCAGACCTCTGTGGTAAGGTTGTAGCATTGGGTGGAATTCAGGGATTCCCCGGAAGAATGCACTCCGCCAATCACACAAAGCAGGCGGTAGGTGTCTGATGGTCGGGTGAAGATGAAAGCCGCATGGAAATCGCGCACCGCGTCAAACGGTGGTAATGGAGAAAGCCACTGGTTGGTTGCCGGGTTGTACACAAAGGTGGTTGCCAGGGTGCCATTACCGGGCGTGGTGGCGCCGCCGGTCAGGTAGCACCGATTGGTTACCGAATCCCACACCCAGGCGGGTGCCCAAATTGCGGTATGTGGTGGAGGAGTGCCGGAGGGAGTTTCAGCAGTCCAAGTGTTGGTTGCCATGTTGTAGCTCCACAAGCCGGTAAATCCTGAGGTGGAGGAATCGCCATAGATGAAAACTTTGTTTCCCACCTGGCAGCCTGATCGAGCATAGGTGTATCCAAAAGGCGGAGTTGACGATGGCACTGTGGTCCAGGTTTGGGTTGCCGGGGTATAGTAGCTGACACCGGGAGTGGTATATCCAGTGATGCTCCAGATTTTGCCATCATATGCAGCCAGCACATTGTCCATCAAGGCAATCGGGTTTTCAGGTATCTCCCGCCATTGTCTTTCTTCGACACAGCCTGTCACGACAAAAGGCATTCCCTGCTGGGTGAGGGTTCCAGAGTCATTTGCCGGACCCCAGGCGGCGCTGGAAGGTGTGTACTGGAGGGCATTCCCGGTGGTGGTTTGACCCAGGATAGTAATTGGGGGGGCCCATGGACCGGATGAGCCGGTACCGTCAAACATCCAATCCAGCCAATAGGTGCCGGGCGGCAGGTAGACATCGGCGCTGGCAATGGTCGTCATGATGGGACGGGTGTTGTTCGTTAAGGCATAATCGACAACCCGGTAACTGTCTGTCCAGGCAGTGCTGATCAGCCGGTTGGTGGTGAGGTTGCCATAGATGACACTGCTTGCCGGGTTATCGGGCGGTCCATCCCAGATTTGATAGTACAACCCTGTGAATGTCGAGACCGGGGGATCCGTGTATGTTCCTGTCTGGTAGGAAAAGAATGTCAATTGTTCAATTTTCCAGCCCTTATGCCCGGTGACGGTAAACTCGTCCGCCATCCGGTTTCCAACGGAATATTGCGCTCCAAAGCCGTAGGTATTCATACTCAATGTGGTTTGGAGGACACTGGCATCGAATCCGTTGTACCCCCCGCCGGGATGGGTGATGAGGGGACCATTATCCCAGAGAACATCATCACATCCACCGCCAATGCCGAAATTATCCAGCCGGGCGGTTCCGTCAAAACCGAGAATGCCAATCCCATCCCCCTCGGGGACAGGTGCACCCTCACAGACATAAGCCTGGTTGGGCTGGGTTCCCCCATCAATATTGGACAGGGTAATGGTGACCGTGGTGCCCACCCGGACCGCCTTCATGTGGGCGGTGCTGAAGGGGGATGAGAGTTCAAAAAAGCCCAACCCGAAACCTGTGCTGTTGTTACCGGTATAACATCCCCCATAATTAAACTTTCCCATATATGGCGCTTGTTGTTGAATTTTCAGGAACAGGTTGTCGATCCCTGCTCCATAGTTCAACAACAACCCGGTATATTGCAAAGTGGTTCCCACAACCGCAATATCCGCCTCGGCTGTGTCACCGTTTCCTGGTGCACCGTTATAGGTTGTCCTTCCATAATTACTGCAGGCCGCCGTGTTTCCAGTCACATTACAACTGCCATCGTGAACCGTCCAACCGGGTCCGATGGGACCATCCACCCGGTTAAAATCATCCAGCACATACTCGGTTGACATCGTTCCATACGGGCTGTCGGTCGCAACTCCGGATGAAACGCCAGTAAATGGTGATACCGATGGGTTGAATTCCGGAAATTGCGTGACATCCGGGGACCCTGCCGGGGGTGGATTGAGGAGAGTTTCATCCACCAGCCCGGGTGCCTGGCTTTGCCCTTTGATCACTTCCAATTGAGCCAACAAATCTTCACCTGCAATATCCTGGTCCAGCCGCCTGCCATCAGCTCCCCGGGGCGGATCTCCGCCTTCCGCATTGGCAACCTGAACTTTCGCTCTGCCGCTGAGTGTGATCATCACCAGGGCAAGGAGTGCAAGAATGGAAACCATTTTTAGCCTGTTCATCAAGACCTCCTGTTTTTTTCTGGCATTGAATTGAATGGATGAATGGGTTCGGGTTGCCATCCACATTCCTGGTTGATTAGGTACGCAGGAATACCAGAATCATGCCTGGAAGGCGATGAGCAGGCATTGGTGTAGAGTTTTTCTGGGATAGGGGAAAATGCGGTGATGTTACGCAGACGTGAGCGGCAAGCTGCCCGACATCATGCTTGTCCAATTTAATTATAGTGAAACGTAAACATTAAAGCAAGTTAATAAAGATGGGTAATTTATTGGATGATTTCATCCAAATGCGCCAGAGAAAAGAGAACTCTTGACGTGATGGTTAAACCGGATACAATACAAATGCCGGGGCGATGGCGGAATAGGCAGACGCAGCGGACTTAAAATCCGCCGGTAGAGATACTGTGTGGGTTCGACCCCCACTCGCCCCACTACTTCTGACAACCACTGATTATTAATTCAGACGGTTGAAATCAGCTTTCAATGCGGTAAAAGAAAAGGGGATTTCATCGAAATCAATATTTTCTTGTATTAATTTTCATAATGGCTGGCATTTATCCCGAATGAATTCCCAAAAGCAATGATTTCAGTCATTCCTGCCAGGATTAAAAATATTGACCTGATAAAACCACAAAGCTGCCGCCATTGTGATAAAGGTTCTGCAATCCACCATTTTCACATCTTAAATTAAGATATCAACAGGATCATGTTTCGATACATGATAAATATCATGTGTCAAGCATACGTCGTACCCTCAATTCTGGAATTAAAATCAGGTATAATATCTTGAATTCCAGAAGGACTTCATATTAAGTAAAAAAGGTAACCATCTCTACTATTTAAGGAGTACAAAAGATGAGTCACAAAATTGAACCGCGAGAATTTACTCCCATAGTTCTCAAGCGCAAAACTCCGGTTCCATCGGATATTGAGATCGCTCAAGCATCCGACATCAAGCCATTCACCCAGATTGCCGAAGAACTGGGCGTGCTGCCCGAAGAGATCGAACTCTACGGTTCCACCAAGGCAAAGGTGAAGTTGGAAGTTCTGCAACGCCTGGCAAATGTGCCGGACGGAAAATACGTGGATGTCACAGCGATCACCCCCACACCTTTGGGTGAAGGCAAGACGACAACCACGGTTGGTCTCAGCCAGGCTTTGGGCGCGCATTTGAACAAGCGCGTGATGACCTGCATCCGCCAGCCAAGCCAGGGACCCACCTTTGGCATCAAGGGTGGAGCCGCGGGCGGCGGTTACAGCCAGGTTATTCCGATGGAAGATTTTAACCTGCATCTTACCGGTGATATTCACGCCATCACAGCTGCCAACAACCTGCTGGCTGCAGCAATTGACGCCCGTATTTTGCATGAGAGCAATGCAACCGATGAACAACTTTTCAACCGTCTTTTCCCAGCTGACAAAGCCGGGAAACGCCGTTGGACCCGTGGGATGCTTGCCCGCATGGAAAAGCTGGGAATCAACCGGGCGGAACCTGATGATTTGACCCCGGAAGAACGGAAACGAATGTGCCGGTTGGATATCGATCCGGATACCATCACCTGGCGGCGTGTCCTGGATACCAGCGACCGCTTCCTGCGCACCGTGACGGTTGGTGAGGGTGATGATGAGAAAGACTTTGCCCGCCAGACCGGTTTTGACATTACCGTAGCATCTGAAATCATGGCAATTCTGGCACTCACCACCGACCTGGCAGACATGCGCCACCGGCTGGGTCAGATCGTGATTGGTTTAAGCAAGGATGGTGAAGCCATCAATGCCGAGGATCTCGGCGTGGCTGGCGCCATGACTGTCCTCATGAAGGACGCCATTAAGCCGAACCTGATGCAGACACTGGAAGGAACTCCTGTCTTTGTGCATGCCGGACCGTTTGCCAATATTGCGCACGGCAACAGTTCAATCATCGCTGACTGGATCGCTCTGAAACTGGCGGATTACGTGATCACGGAATCCGGCTTTGGAGCAGACATGGGGATGGAGAAATTCTTGGATATCAAGTGCCGCTACTCCGGCTTGATCCCCAGCGTGGTTGTAGTGGTTGCCACAGTCCGCGCCCTCAAGATGCATGGAGGCGGACCAAAAGTTGTGGCTGGAAAACCATTGGATCGGGCATATATTGATGAGAACCTGGAACTGCTGAAGGCGGGTCTGCCCAACATGGTCCACCACGTCAAAGTGGCTCGCAAGTACGGCATCCCGGTTGTGGTCGCAGTCAACTCCTTTGCCACGGATACCCCTGCAGAACTGGAATTGGTTCGCAAGGCAGCTGTGGAAGAAGGCGGCGCTGAAGATGCTGTCGTGTGCAAGAACTGGGCTCTGGGTGGTGAGGGTGCAGTGGATCTGGCGGAGGCAGTTGTTCGGGCAGCTGAAAAGCCCTCCGACTTCCAATTCCTCTACCCACTGGATCAATCCATCAAGTCCAAAATCGAAACCATTGCTCGCGAGGTTTACGGGGCTGACGGCGTGGATTACACCGAACTGGCAGAGGAACGGATTGCCGATTACGAACGGCTTGGTTTTGGCGGTTTGCCAATCTGCATGGCGAAGACACATCTGTCCTTAAGCCATGATGCCACGTTGAAGGGCGTTCCCAAGGGATACCGCATCCCGATCCGAGATATTCGCGCATCTGTGGGAGCTGGTTTCCTTTATCCTTTGCTGGGAACCATGTCCACCATGCCGGGTCTGCCCACCAGGGCTGTGTTTAATGATGTCGATTTGGACCTGGAAACGGGTCGAGTGGTGGGTTTGTTCTAAATCTTCACCGATTGATATTAATCCCCGTCCCCTGGACGGGGATTTTTTATTTAACCCCTTGACAAACAGCACAATTGTTCTATAATAGAACGTATGTACTATAATGTTCAATGCAGATCCAATTTTAATTCTGGTGCTGGTATTTTTAGTTTGATCCCAAAGGGCATCTCCATTGACCGCATCCCTGGAGAAGCCTGATGGAGCAGGTTGGAATGATTTTTCAAGCGACAAACATATGGTCGAATTATCTGATCCTGACGATCAATTATTCCTGGAGGGTGACATGAAGGTTGGAATGTTATGGTTTGATAACAATCCCAGGCTGGATTTGGCATCAAAAATAAATGAAGCCATGGCATATTACAGGCGGAAATATGGAGAACAGCCGGATTTATGTTATGTCCATCCAAGCATGATGAAGGATCGAACACCGCGCCTTTCAGGTCTGGAGGTTCGTCCCAGCCGGATGATCCTGCCAAACCACCTGTGGATTGGCGTCCGTGAACTCAAATGAGAATCATCGGTCATCTTCAGGCGGGATGGGCTCGTCCTCCGGATATATCCTGACGATATTCTCCAGAACACGGAACAATCGATTGGCAGGCTTGGCTGCATAGGTATCCGTAAATTGCTGGGCTGCTTCCTCCAAGCTGACTTCCTGCAATTCCTCACGCAAGTACCACAGGTACTCGATGATCCATAAATACAAATCTGTTTCCGTCCGCTCCGGGAAGGATTCCAGGACTTTTTGTTCCCGTATCACCCGGATCAATGGCATATAAACTTCATCGTACCAGCTGACAACTGCATCTTCCCAGGATACCTCCTGGTTGCGATTTTCACCCATGAACCATTGGTGTGTGCGGATATGATCCAGGAGCTGGGTGTAGACTCCCGGCAGGGTCAATTGGATACTGGCTTCCGGTCGCAAATTTGACAGGCGGGTATCCTGCATAAACATCAAAGGTTCGTGAGACAGGATTAAATAATCCAGATTGGTGGTCTCATCGACTGGTATGGGAACATCTATTTCAATCACCAGGGCATCAATAAATTTCTGACCCCGTTCGCGGGCGACGGATACCCGGTGATTTCCATCTCGAACGAAATAAATCTCACTGATTTTGTACACTTCGATGGGGGGGAGGATTAAATCCTGGAGATGGGCTGTATCAATACTCTCCCAACGCGGGCGGATTCGCTCATGGCGGGGCAGGAATACACTGTCAAAATCCTGGTAGCGACCTACACTACCAACGATTCGATCCAGGGGAATTTGGCGCATGCCAATGTAATGTTCACTGGCGAATGGCAGGCGTTTGCGGTATTCGTCAAAAGGGAGCAGGTAATTATCTTTGCGCTTCAGCCAGCTGACCACGGAACGCCAGAATCCTTTACGAATTGCGATGTTGAAATCATCACTCGCCATTTTTCGGATGGGGGGAGGGGCATCAGATGCCATGACAACCTCCTTGGCGGCAATCCTGATTTGAGCCTGTGAGGTATCGCCGCGGTGGATGGGCAGGGTAAATAATATTTCCCGATACCCATATGAATTAATCACCTGGGTATGTTTTACACGGGTTAATGGAACAATATTTTGAGTATATAGATGGATATGACCATGCAGATGCAATGTCGGCTGAAACACCTTGATCAGCCAGTTGTATGCTTTAATTCCTTGATGAGGGAGATCATCGGAATCGTGAATATGATACGGTGGTGCATGGGTGATAAAGATGTCCAAATAACGCCCATAAAGCAAATAATTGAGGAATAATCGGGGAACCATCATCCAGATCATCCCCCACATTTCGCCCTGGGTATATTGGTGGGGACCGTTGTTGTATTTCAGGCTTCCTTCAATCCCAGCCAACAGCAAACCTGTATCATCCTGGATGACCCGACGGTGTAAATCCACCGCTCCCCAAGGTGATTTACGATCTCCTCCAAAACCACTTTCCACCAGGGGAGAATGATTGCCGCGCACGTAGTACAACGGGATATTCAATATGCTGATCATGTACTCCAGGTAGTAATAGGGCAGGTCACCACAACCGATGATGATATCCACGTCATGGAAACGATCAGCAATGCGGGGTGAATACAGAAACCCCATTTCAATGTCACTGACTGAAAGGATTTTCATTCATTCCTCGATGTGGGCTCGACACCCATCGCTACAACAAAGGCCATGGCATATTGGCGGGTATGGCTGAGACTGATTGACCAGTCCGTTAATCCAAGATCGGCAGCTTTTTTCTGAGCATTGCCGTGCAGGAATAATAATGGCTCTCCAGTTTCCCCGCGGCGGATTTCAATTTCCTGCCAGCTGATAAGTCCAATGCCGGTTTGAAGGGCTTTGGCAACAGCTTCCTTGGCGGCGAACCGACCTGCCAGCATTTGCAAATTATCGGCGGTATCCTCCAGTTCTCCAGGAGTAAAAACCCTCTGCAGGAAGCGTGATCGTATTTCAGGTCGAAGATTTTCCAACCGCTGGATTTCCACCAAATCCACACCGGTGCGCAGCATTGAATTTACTCCAAATCCGGACCGGATGAGATGATCGCCAGCCGGTCGGTATGAATATATTTTCGGGCAGCTTCGAGAATGGCGTCAGGTGTAATTTTGGAGACATTCTGTGCATATAACCGGTAATAATCCAAACCGAGTTGAAAACGTTCAAGGTTTAACAGAGCACCTGCGACCCCTGCATTCGATTCCAATGAAAGGGGCAGCCGCCCGATGTAATTTGCCTGGCTGTCCTGCAATTCTTCAAGCGATACTGTTTCCTGCACAAAGCGCTGTAATTCCTGCAGGATTAAATCTATGGTTCGCTGCAGATTGGCAGGATTCACACCGGCTGACACCTCCCACGAACCACCCTGCTGCCAGGAGTTCAGGCTGGTGGATGCATGATATGCCAATCCCGCCCGTTCCCTTACCGCATCGCCGATGCGTCCCATCATGCCAAATTGTCCCAGGATATTATTGCCCAATGATGCAGCCAAATATTCCGGTGCAGTCCGGCAGGGACCGTGCATTCCAATCAATAAATCAGTCTGGCTTTTACCAGGCAGGGGAATATGTTGACGGACGGTTTTGATTAATGGTTGATAATCAGGCAGGGAATAGGAGCTGCTTTGTCGATCATTGATCCAGTCTCCCAATTTGGACTGGACCAATTCAATCACCCGGTCTGCTGTCACCGCTCCCACTACAACAATCACCATTCCGCGGGGTCCAAAATTCTTTTGGTGAAATTGAACCAGATTTTCGCGTTGGATGGAGCGAATTGAATCCGGATATCCATCCTCCGGTCTGCCATATGGGTGATTGGGGAAAAGAGTTTCATCAAGTGCGAGAGATGCCCGTTCTTCGGTATCCTGTTCCCGAATGGCAAGGTTGGTTAGAAATTGTGCCCGAAGCCGTTCCACATGTTCCTGAGGAAATACAGGTGTATACAGGCACCCGGCAAGCAATTCCAATAACAGGGATAAATCTTCCGCCAGGGCGCGCCCGCCAAAATTGATATTATGCACACTGGCGCCAAAACCCAGGCTGGCGCCCACGGATTCCAGTGAATTGTAGATTTCCTGGAATGAATGATATTGTGTACCTCGCATGAGTGATGTGGCTGTAAAGTGAGCCAGACCAAGCTGACCCTGGGGATCATACAGGCTTCCACCAGGCAGATAGCCCTGGAGAACCACGGAAGGACTGTTGAAATTATCCCTGGTTAATATGGTGATGTCATTATCCAGTACAACCCGGGTGATGTCATCAGGTCCGGGAATGGAGTTGCGGGAGGGATTATTCTGTTTTGTCATTCGGAGTCCTTCCCATTTCCTGTTGGCAAGTAGGTTCCCACCACCCGTTGATTTGGGGTGAGGTAAGCCCGGGCAACGCGTTGGATATCTGCCGGAGTGACTGCTTCCACCCGTTCGACAAAAGTCTGGAACCATTCGTAATGATCAAACATTTCAGCATATCCCAGCCAGAATGCCTGGTTTGTGATATTCTCACTGCCATATGCGAAGAGGGCGCGCGTCTGTTTGACAGCCCGTTGAATTTCATCCATGGATACCGGCACATCCTGTAAACGGGATATTTCAGTTTCAACGATTTGCAGCACAGCTTGAGGGATTTGATGGGGATGGACAGTGATGTTGATATTGTAAAGATAAGGATCAATCGTTGCTGGCAGGCTGCCATAGACTGATATGGCAAACTCACCTTCCACCAGCTGTCTCTTATACACATCTGACGCTGCCGACGATCTACTCTGTGGAGATCTCGGTGGTCGCCGTATCATTAAAAAAAAAAATAACCTCCTCACATCTCCTCAAGTTTACATGATCCGGTTATACAGCACAACTCTCTCACTATACCCTCGACAATAACTGACCTCGACGCTAGTGGCGTGCACCCTTCTCATCACACGCCTTAACAATCCCCCTCCATCACCACACACACCATCACAACTACTCCCTA
>ERZ1026810.1150-NODE-1150-length-10920-cov-3.647920_pt1 | contig 10920 bp, 5 predicted proteins | sample MGYA00520872_ERZ1026810 | MGnify/ENA primary metagenome ERZ1026810 (study PRJEB33270, sample SAMEA104284477) | anaerobic digester metagenome | biome: Anaerobic digester microbiome; feature: mesophilic sludge digester; material: Anaerobic digester biomass | place... | reverse complement strand
GCATACGAGATGCTCAGGAGTCTCGTGGGCTCGGAGATGTGTATAAGAGACAGGGCGACGGGCTATTATTATTTATAGTTGCCCTTGCCCCGCCTTTCCCGTGCGCGGGCAACAAAGAGGAGCTTCCTTGATGTTTTAGCTTTACTTTTTCTAAAAAATTAGTTATCATTATAATAAGCACTTTGGAGATGGTTTATTATAATTAGTATATTAAAATAGTTTACCAAAGTCAAGGTAATATGGCAAATAGTGTTAGTAAAAATATCCGCAGAATTCGGCAGGCAAAGGGAATGTCCCAAGATCGCCTTTCTAAAAAGGCGGACTTGGCTTTGAATACAATTGTTAAAGTTGAAACCGGAGAAAATCCCAATCCCACTGTTGAAACATTAAAGAAGATCGCTAAAGCACTGGGTGTTACAATCGGCGATTTATTTAAGGAATAACTATGTCTAACAATTCAGATTTAACATTTATCACAAACGAAAAAGGCCAAAATCTACTTGAGAGATTCAAGGTGTTGATTAAAGACACAGAATTTTTTGATGTCTTGGTTGGTTATTTCTATACAAGCGGTTTTTATGCGTTGTATAAATCTTTAGAGAAAACAAAAAGGATCAGAATCCTTATTGGTATTAGCACCAGCAAGAGAACTGTAGAATTGATAGAGAAGGCTAAACAATCAGAGCTGCAATTTTCTCATGCTGAAACAAAAGAACATTTTTCAAACTTACTCGTAAATGAGATGAGTGATGCCGAAGACAGCAGACCTGTTGAAGAAGGAGTAATGAAATTTTTGGAATGGTTACAAAATGGAAAGTTAGAAATAAAAGCTTATCCAACAGAAAATCTCCATGCCAAGTTATACATTATGTCTTTCCTTGAAGGAGACCGTGATGTAGGGCGTGTAATTACCGGTTCAAGCAATTTTACACAATCTGGCCTGGTAGACAATCTTGAATTTAATACAGAGTTAAAAAACCGTGCTGATTATGATTTTGCCAAGGCTAAATTTGAAGAACTTTGGAAAGTTGCTGTAGATGTAAAGGAAAAATACGTACAAACGATCCAAGAAAAAACTTGGCTAAATAATACGATTACCCCTTATCAGCTTTATCTTAAATTTTTATATGAGTATTTCAAAGACGAACTTCGTCAGACAGATGAAGTCATCTTCAAATATGTTCCGACAGAATTTAAGCGATTAGAGTATCAAGAACAAGCGGTATTAAACGCGAAAAAAATTCTTGAAGAATACGGCGGTGTTTTTATTTCGGATGTGGTAGGTCTCGGTAAAACTTATGTTTCCGCTATGCTGGCAAGCCAGCTTGACGGTCGCACTCTTGTATTAGCGCCTCCCGTGCTTTTGGAAAAAGCAAACCCTGGTTCGTGGCCAAATGTTTTTTCAGACTTCCGCGTGCCAGCAGACTTTGAGTCTCTCGGCAAGTTGGATCATCTTATTCGGCGAGGCACCGAAAAATACAAGAACATTTTCATTGACGAAGCGCATCGGTTCAGAACGGAGTCAAACATCACTTATGAAAAGCTTGCTCAAATTTGCCGAGGTAAAATAATAGCACTTGTTACAGCTACCCCGCTTAATAATACTCCAAAGGATATTTTGAGCCAGATTAAACTTTTCCAAAAAGCAAAGAAAAGCACAATCCCTAATCTGCCAAATCTTGAGTCTTTCTTTGGCCGGCTTGAACAGAGAATTAAAAAATTGGACAGAAAAAAGGATCGCGCAAAATATATGCGGACCGCCAAAGAAAACGCAAAAGAAATCCGAGAGCAGGTTTTGAAGTATCTTATGGTAAGGCGCACGAGAAAAGAAATTGAAACTTACTTCGCCGATGACCTAAAAAATCAAAAGCTTAAATTTCCAGAAGTGGAAACTCCGGAACCGATATTTTATCAATTAAACAAAGAAGAAAATGAGATTTTCAATAAAACCGTTGAACTTATTGCCAGAAAATTCAAATACGCCCGTTATATGCCTATGCTTTACTACAAAGGAGACGACAGGCCAGATCAGTTAGAAATTCAGTCTCAAAAGAATATGGGAAGGTTTATGAAAATCCTCCTCATTAAACGATTGGAAAGCAGTTTTTACGCTTTCCGGAATACCGTTAACCGCTTTGTTACTTATTATAAGCTTTTCTTAAAAGAGCTCGGGCAAGGCAATGTTTATGTCAGTAAAAAGTATGCAAACAAAATCTTTGAACTCTTGGAAAATGATGATGATGAAGCAATTCAAAGACTAATAGAAAGCGATAAAGCAAAAAAATATCCTGCAAAAGATTTTACTGAAAGCTTAAAAGAGGACTTAGAAAGCGATCTGCGTATTCTAAAAGAGATACAAGAGTTATGGAGCAGGGTTAAACGCGATCCAAAGTTACTTTCGTTTGTTGATATTCTTTCATCGCGACCTATTCTCAAGAAAAATAAGATAATTGTATTTTCAGAATCAAAAGCAACGGTTGAATATCTTGCTAAAAATCTGGAGAAAAAGTTCCCAGATGAAGTTCTTTCTTTCACTGGCGGATCAAGTGCGCTCATCAGAGAAAAAACAATTGAAAATTTTGACGCCCGGGCGCGTTTTCCCAAAGACGACTACAGAATCCTTATTGCTACTGAAGTTTTGTCCGAAGGCGTAAACTTACACCGCTCCAACGTGGTTATTAACTATGATATTCCATGGAATCCAACCCGGCTTATGCAACGTGTTGGTCGAATCAACCGCGTTGATACAACTTTTGATAAAATATACACATTCAATTTTTTCCCGACTGAACAATCCAACGACCAGATAAAACTCAAAGAAGCCGCAGAAGCTAAAATACAGGCATTTATAACGCTTTTAGGTGCTGACGCACAGCTACTTACAGAAGGCGAAGTAATAGAATCACATGAACTTTTTAATCGCCTCATCTCCAAAAAGACTATCACAGGTGAAGACGAAGGTAGTGAAAGCGAGTTAAAGTATCTCCATGTAATAAGAGGCATTCGCGATACCGACCCTGATCTGTTTGAGAAAATTAAACGATTGCCAAAGAAAGCCCGAACAGGCAAAAAATATGACGCAAAAGAGAATCAACTTTTGACATACTTTAGGAAAGGCAAACTCCAAAAATTTTTCATTACGAGCAGTGGAGATGCGAAAGAAATTGACTTTATTACTGCGGCAAAATTCCTTGAATCTAATCCAAAAGACGCTCGTGAAAAATTAAACGCAGACTTTTACGATAAACTTGAAAAAAATAAACAAGCTTTTGTATTCGCTACTACCGAAGAAGATGTGGAACTAAAAGCAACACGAGGCGGCAGAGACAGTGCAATGCAGGTGTTAAAAATCCTTAAAGCGGTTTTTAGGGATACCCGACAGCTTACCGAAGACCAAATAGATTATTATAAGAAAGTGATGCAACAATTTGAGGAAGGAGCCATACCAAAACAAACCGCAAAGACGGTAAATAAAGTGTTGAATAAAGAACTTAAACAAGGACCACCTAACTCTCTTAAAGTACTTGCGCTTTTGCAAAACAACATTCCGTCTGAATTTTTGGAAAGCCATATCGCGGAAAGCGCAGCGCACACTTTCGGACCGAGAGAGGTAATTTTATCTGAATATCTTATGGGGAAATAATGCAAAAAGATTCAGCAAAAAACTTAATTCAAGATACACTGCAAAGTTCTTTTAATAAAGAACGATTTATTTATTTGACAAAAAATATTCTCAACCATATTGAAGACGCACCTTTTGTTTATAAGGGCAATTTTATATTTGATGACTTTGCAGATTCAATTAAAACCTTAGAACGTATAGGAAAATACAAAGATCCTGAAGGCAAACTTATAGATATTATCATCGTACGGCTTAAAAAAGAGACTACCCTTGAGCGAGCAAGAACAAAACAAAGAAATTTTATTGCTAAATACCTTAAAGGTAGCCGAGGCGGCGTTTTGAAAGATGCGGCGCTGGCGGCTTTTGTATCGCCCAATAATGAAGACTGGCGTTTTTCTCTCGTTAAGATGGAGTATAAGTTTAATGACAAAGGCAAGGTTGAAGAAGAATTTACACCTGCCCGCCGGTATTCTTTCCTCGTTGGCAAGAACGAAAAAAGCCATACTGCCCAGAGTCGTCTTTTACCACTTCTCTTAAATGATGAAGTCAATCCAACACTTGCGGAATTAGAAGAAACTTTTAGCGTTGAACGTGTTACCAAGGAGTTTTTTGAAAAGTACCGTGAGCTCTTTATACAGCTCAAGGAATCACTTGATGATATTGTTAAAAAAGATCCTAAAATTTATGAGGAATTTGAGAAAAAAAATGTTAATAAAGTTGATTTTGCCAAAAAACTTTTGGGTCAGATTGTCTTTCTCTACTTTCTCCAAAAGAAAGGCTGGTTTGGAGTAGAGCGTGACAAGGAGTGGGGCTCCGGCTCCAAGCATTTCCTGCGCGAACTTTTTGAGAAAAAACATGGCAACTACAAAAATTTTTTCAACGATATTTTAGAGCCGCTTTTCTATGAAGCCCTGCGCCTTGAGCGCCCCGGCGACTATTACAGCCGCTTTAACTGCCGGATTCCGTTTCTTAATGGTGGCCTTTTTGACCCGCTCGGTGATTACGACTGGTGGAATACGGATATTCTTTTACCTAACGACCTTTTCTCCAACAACCGCAAGACTAAAGAGGGCGACATTGGCGATGGCATTCTAGATATTTTTGACCGTTATAACTTCACTGTCAAAGAGGACGAGCCTTTGGAAAAAGAGGTCGCTGTTGATCCGGAAATGCTCGGAAAGGTTTTTGAGAATCTCTTGGAAGTAAAAGACCGCAAATCTAAAGGCACCTACTACACCCCGCGCGAAATCGTCCACTATATGTGCCAGGAAAGTTTGGTGAATTATTTAGCGACCGAGCTTGAGGGCAAAACGAGCAAAGAGGACATCGAAACGCTCATCAAATACGGCGAGGCCGTAGTGGAGCATGACAGCCGCGTGGCGAGCGAAGGCTGCGAAACGGAGAGATACTCCTTCAAGCTTCCCCAGAGTGTGCGCAAGCACGCTAAACTCATAGATGAAAAGCTTGCCTCAATTTGTGTCTGTGACCCTGCTGTTGGCTCCGGCGCTTTTCCGGTCGGCATGATGAACGAAATTATCAGGACCAGAAAGGCTCTCACCGCCTATATCGGAGAAGATGGCGAGCGGACGCCCTATCACCTCAAGCGCCATGCCATCCAAAACTGCCTCTACGGTGTAGATATTGACCCAGGCGCGGTGGAAATCGCCAAGCTCCGGCTTTGGCTCTCGCTTGTCGTGGACGAGGAAGAACGCGACCAAATCCAGCCATTGCCGAACTTGGATTATAAAATTATGCAGGGAAATAGCTTAGTCGAGCTTGTAAGTTATAGCACAACTAATGATCCGCAAAGAAACCAGATAGTTAATGAAATGAAAAAACTAAAAGATAAGTTGTTCAATATTACATCTCCCGAAGCAAAGAAAAAGAAACGAAACGAGGTAGAAGCACTTATTAAACAACTTTTTGAATATGATAGAAAAAAACAAATTGAATCTCTAAAACAAAAAATACAGGCAATAAAATCACAAGGCAGACTTTTTGAAGATAAGCGTGCGCAGAAAGATGATGAAAACAAAATTAAAGCATTAGAAGCAAAAATTCAAGAAATCAAGAATATTAAAGTCCCTGGGCCAGAAGACCACTTTGAATGGCACATTAATTTCTCAGAAGTTTTTCACGAAAAGAAAGGGTTTGATGTGGTGATTGCGAATCCGCCGTATGTGAAAGAATATGTTAATCGTTCAGCGTTCAATGGACTCAGAGACTCACCGTACTATCAGGGCAAGATGGACCTATGGTACATGTTCGCGTGCAAAGGAATTGATGTTCTGAAGCACAACGGCGTTTTAACATTTATTGCCCAAAACAACTGGGTTACGAGTTATGGTGCTTCAAAGATGAGGAATAAGGTCATAAAGGATACTCAAATCTTGAGCCTTGTAGATTTTGGTGCGTTCAGAATCTTTGAAGCAGGCATTCAGACAATGGTAATGATATTTCAAAGAAGCACAAAGAAAGGCAACTACTCATTTGATTGTAGGCGCCTCGTGGGTAACGACCTTGATATAAAAGATGTCATTGCGTTGTTAAATAATGAATCAAGTGTAGAGACAGAGTACCTGACTCCAAAAATTGATAGAACTTTTCTGATTGATAAGCCGCTTACGTTCAATTCCTCAGATGTACAACAAGTCCTTGAAGAAATTTTAAAGAAATCCAATTTTCGTTTGGACCCAATCAAGGAAGTTGCTCAAGGTATAGTAACGCCACAAGACTGTGTTAATAAAGCTAGTCAAAAAGTTTTGGGAGAAAATTTCAAAGTTGGTTACGGTATCTTTACCCTTTCTACGAATGAGCTGAAAGCACTGAAGCTATCAAAAAATGAACAACAACTCATAAGGCCGTTCTACACGTCGGAAGAATTAAATAAATGGTGGACAGATTCAAAAAATCAAAGGTGGGTGATATACACAGACTCAAGTTTCAAAGACAAGAAAAAAATAGAGAAGTTTCCGAACATAAAGAAACATCTTGATCAATTCGAAAAGGTTATCACTTCGGATAATAAGCCCTATGGTCTCCACCGGGCTCGCGATGAAAAGTTTTTCAAAGGCGAGAAAATAATTGCCGTTAGAAAGTGCGCAAGACCATCCTTTAGTTATGTTGATTTTGATAGCTATGTATCAGCAACATTTTACATCATTAAAACAAACAGAATAAACCAAAAATATCTTACCGCACTTTTAAATTCTAGATTGATAGAGTTTTGGTTAAGGCACAAAGGGAAAATGCAAGGAACAAACTTTCAAATTGACAAGGAACCGCTGGTCAATCTTCCTCTCGTTAAACCTGATCAAGGCGCACAAAAGAAGCTGGCGAATATCGTTGACAAAATCCTTGCTATCACCAAAGACGACGACTATTTGGAAAATCCCGCCAAGCAAGCCAAAGTCCGCGAGTACGAAAAACAAATCGACCAACTCGTCTATAAACTCTACGGACTCACCGCCGAGGAAATTAAAATTGTGGAAGAATCTCAATCATGAATATGATTACTCGTATAATAAAAATTAAGGATTGCCCGTCATTTGTAGATTTTAGACCGGGCGCTGATTTGCAATTTAAGAAATACAATCTCATCTACGGATGGAATGGGTCGGGGAAAACCTGTTTTTCCCGTGTATTGCGCTCCTTTGAATTGAAAGAAAATTACTACGCACAGCCCGAAAGATCACCGGAATTTGAATTCAAACTCGATAATGGGAATTCGATTGATCAGAATAATTTAACAGCATTTCCCAACATACGTGTCTTTAATAAAGACTTTATCAATGAGAATGTTTTTGGAACCGGTGGTCCAAAGCCAATTTTCTTCCTCGGGAAAGAAAGCAAAGAAGACAAGGAAAGAATCATGAAAATAGAAAGCGAACTGCAGGGATTGAGAACAGAACGAGATACAAAAAAGAATATGCTTGATAAAGCCAAGTCAAATAAAGATAAGATTCTTTCGGAAAAAGCCAGGGATATAAAAAATACCCTTACAACTTCAAGACTGGATAAATACAGAAATTACGAACGCCCCAACCTTGAGAGGACAATCAATGATAAATCTGACGAACTCAAAAATCCTGATAACCTCAAATTGAAAGAAGACCTTCTTGTTGCCTTTCAAAAAGCTATTCAGCAGACGACTAAGCCGGCAATTAACTCTTTAAGGACGCCAGATTTTGATATATCAGACATCCTTGCTGAAGTTAAAAATAATCTGGAAAAAACAGCAACATCACAAATCATTGAGGAGCTAAGATACGACGAGACAATCAGTAAATGGGTTGAGCGTGGGCTTGCAATTCATAAAGAGAAAGATTTAACAACCTGTGCCTTTTGTAATCAATCCATTCCGGCGACTCGTCTTAAAGATTTAGAAAACCATTTCAATGAAGATTATCAGAATCTTCTTGAATCTCTTAGACAGCTGAAGGAAAAACTCGTTGCCCAAAAAGTAGCAATTACCTTTCCGGACGCATCTAATTTTTACGATGACCTAGCCAGCAATTACCTCGCTAAAAAGAAAGAGGCAGAAACTTCTATACAGGCTTTCAATCAAAATTTAGACACAGTTATATCCAAACTTGAAGAAAAAGAGCAAAAACCTTTCTCAAGATTCAATTTAGAAGATTTGCCCCAAACAGGAAATACCGCATTTAAGGAAATTAATGAACTTATTGCACAACATAACAATAAGACAGAAAATTTTGAAAGCCAAGTTGATGAAAATAAAAAGGCTTTAGAAATGCATTACATCGCAGAATTTATTGACTCCTATAACGAATCTCTTGGAGAAATTAAGACGCTTGAGAGCGAATATTCGAATTTGGTAAAAACAATTGAGGAAAAAGAAAATGAGATCCGAGAACTCAAAGAGAACCTAATAAGCCATCATATTCCGGCTCAACAGATCAACAAAGACATTGAGCAATTTTTGGGAAGAGCTGATATTCAGATTAGAGCCACTGATGAGCAAGAAGGTTATCAAATAATACGTAATGGGGAAATCGCAAAAGATTTGAGCGAGGGAGAAAAAACCGCACTGGCTATTGTGTATTTTTTGACAAAGATAAACGAAGAAGGCTTCGATCTGAAAAATGGAGTCATCGTTATAGATGATCCGGTATCAAGCCTTGATTCAAGTGCAATTTTTCAAGCTTTCGGGTTTATTAAAGAGTCGATTAAAAACGCAGGGCAAATATTTATACTCACTCATCATTTTGATTTTTTCAGACAAGTTAAAAATTGGTTTTCGTATTGTAAAAAAACTGATCGAGAATATTTTATGATGGTATGTAGAGAAGAAGACTCAACCAGAAAATCAGCTATTATCAAGATTGATAAGTTACTTATTGATTATGAATCGGAATACCACTTTTTGTTTAGTATTTTGTACAAATTTGCTAAGGAGCAAGAGCACCACCTCAAAGAAATGTATCCGCTTCCAAATGTTGCGCGGAAATTTTTAGAAAGTTTTTTGGCTTTCAGAGTTCCTCTTGGATCCAAAGAGCCAAGCATTTATCAAAGGCTCAACCTGATTGACTTTGATTCAAAGAAGAAGGAGAGAATCCGGAGATTTGTTGATACTCATTCGCATCCAAGGTATGAAAGTGGCGTGCAAGATTTTGATATGACTATTTTAGGAGAAACACCGGATATATTAAATGACTTACTTGAGCTGGTGGAACATGAAGATAAGAAACACTACGATTTTTTGGTCAAAAGTGTTACAATAAACTAAACCCACCCACCGCCCTTTATTTTGTAGCCCGTCGCCTTCTGAAAAATTTTTGGCAAAGCCAAAGAACAGGCGGGCAAAAAGAAAAGGGGGTCTGGGGGAAACGCTGGGCGGGATTATTCAAAATCCGCAAGTGGATTTTGTTCAAAAAAAGTTCGGATTTCGTCCAAAAGACACCGCCATTTTGAATAGCGGATCTGAGGTAAACGTGCATGTCATTATAATGCTCAGCGCCCATGGCTCAGCTGGATAGAGCGCCAGACTACGAATCTGGATGTCGGAGGTTCGAATCCTCCTGGGCGCGCCAGAAAAAAAAGGATTGGGGATACCAGTCCTTTTTTTATTGTTAAAAAAGCGGAAATTTTTTAGCTTCCAGTTTCGCGGTCACAACCTGATAAAGCAGGGCGAAAAAGTCATGATAATCATTTCGGTCGGCAACGGTAATATTGATATGGTGTCTGGGCAGAGAGCTTTCCACCGCCTGCACCGATTATCACAAATTTAATATTGTTAATTGTTTCTACATCTATCGTTTATTAGATAGTCACAAGTCTGGTAACCTGCAAGAACACGTTTTTGCATCCTGATGGTTAATGACAAACAATTAGATTGTTGTAAAAAATGTAGATTATTTTATGGCGTCAAGCCGCGCTTTTTCAATTCCATCCGCACATCTATTCGCCGCGCCCGCAATTCTTCGGCAGTGTATCCGGTTGCTCCGGATGATACACCGACACCGCCTCCCGTGTGTCGTCCAAACCCTCCTATACCGATACCAACTTGCGGCCCGGATTGTTTTTCCTGCTTTTCAATTTCATCGTTAAGGCGGTAATAATAGCGCAGGAGGTCATCATTGGTCATTTTTTTATAATCTTCGGCGATTAATTCTGATGTATTATCAGCGGCGCATCCAAAAATAAAAAAACCAGCGGTAACAATCAACAAAAACAAAACAAAATTTTGCTTTCTTTTCATATTTTTATTCCTCCAAATAACTTATCGGTGATAATTTTAATCATTGCATGCATAGAAACCTATACTATTTTATTTATAGTAAATATGCAATTTACTATTTGAATTGTTATAGATAAAAGAACCCCCCTAAAACAGGGGGCTTTAGGGGGGCAAGTTATGTAATCAGATCATGTTTTTTGTATTCAGACATCCTTTCTTTTTTTCCAGGCTTCCTGATAGAAGCGCATGACACACAAAAAGACTGCCAGAAGGAAGAAACCTAGCATGAAATTGGGTGCGGTTCCGAAAAGTGTATCCAGCAGGTGCCCCACGTAGAGGAAGAGAAAAGAGGCAATGACCATGGCGAAACCCCAAGCCGAAAGCATCAGGATGCCACCGAAAGTTGCATACTTTTCATATGGTGTGGAATGTATCGTTCGCATCTTTTGCCCATCCTTTTCAAAAATCCGGTTATTTTTTTCAGCTGACCATAGTTTTTACCGCTTCGATGACGGGATTGGTGAAAAGCGCCATCAAGACGGTGTAGAGAGCAAAGACACCGACGGCTTCGGAAGTGTACATTTGTTCGTATTTGCGT
>ERZ1026810.1149-NODE-1149-length-10949-cov-4.986786_pt1 | contig 10949 bp, 6 predicted proteins | sample MGYA00520872_ERZ1026810 | MGnify/ENA primary metagenome ERZ1026810 (study PRJEB33270, sample SAMEA104284477) | anaerobic digester metagenome | biome: Anaerobic digester microbiome; feature: mesophilic sludge digester; material: Anaerobic digester biomass | place... | reverse complement strand
GCGCAGTAGCTTGGCGAGTATCCTTGGCGTCAGCGAGGATGAGGTGTTGAGCTTTTCACAGGCCGTGTCTGGCCTTGGCGAACGGGTTAAAGATGCCACGGATACTATTGCCCGCAACGCGCCGGAGTTGGCCAAGACTTCATGGGAATGGCGAATGTTGAAGCTCGAATGGCAGGCGTTCTGGTCAGAGTTTTCAAAAGCAATGTCTCCTGTTTTGCGGCAAATCCTTCGAGACATTTCGGCTTTTCTGAAACCGATTACTATGGCTGCGGAGCTTATCAATAAGTTGAGCGAAGCCAAACGCAATGCTCAGGATTTGAAACTCCAAGGCTATGAGAAGTGGGCCGATTTGCTTCCCGAAGGCGGCATCAAGGGCTTCATCAAAGAATGGATTACACAAAGCCGTGAAGAATTATCCAAAGCACCAGAGCCTATTGCTTGGTCGCGCCGATTGCCGGGTTCGGATTGGGAACGCAAGGGGCTTGTCTTGGGCGGGTTCGGAATGGCGGGTGGCGTTGGCATTGAAGAACCGTCCAAGCAGACCGCCAACAACACCAAAGAAACGGTCAGGGTGCTAAAGGGTATCCTTTCGGCTGTTCAAAAGTTTATTGGGTTGCCGACCGGGCAAATCGGTTCGTTTTTTAATAAGCTATGAAAACCATCCTACCACGTTCAGTCACGGTTGCGGCTGGCAGCGCGACGACGGTCACGACGCAGCCCGGCGACATTGTATTTGTCGGCCAGCGCGACGACATCACCTACGCCATCCCGGCCCAAGGCGTGTCCGTTGGCAACCTGTCGCCGGTCGCCCGCACCTTCTTCCGGGGCCTGCGCCTCACCAACGAAGCGTTCTACTGTTTCCGGGCCGGAACCGAACCGCTCGCCATTGACATCAGTTCCCTCGTGAAAATCATCATGGCGGCGAACCCGGCGATGTCTGCCGCGCCAACCATCACCTACGACCCCGATGACAAAACGTGTGACGGCACACCGTCCTACGTGGACTTCACCGCCGCCGCCGACAGTGAATTGGATCCGCTGATGTTTGTGTGGCGCGAGAGCACGGTCGCCGGCGGAACGAGCTTTGGCAATCCGTTGACCAAGGGCGGCATCTACGACCCGGGCGTTCAGGCAGCGGGGACGTTGACCTCGAACAACACCGACGTCACCGCCGGCAACTTCGTCATTGTCGCGGGCAAGATGTATCGGTTCGTCTCCACCACACCGGACGCGGAAGGGGATGTGCTCGTGGGGTCGGATGCGGACGGCACCTTGACCAACCTGAAGGACGCCATCAATCGGGATAGCCCGGGCACCAAGGACGGGGTGAAGTACCGCTGCGAGAACGCGCATCCGTTTGTGACGTGTGGTGCGGTGACGGCCCACGCGGTCACGGTGACGGCGATTGGGGGCGGCACCGGGCCGAACAGTCTGCCGACAACGACGAACGACGCCACCCTGTCATGGGGCGCGGATACGTTGGAGGACGGCGAGGCGAGCGAGGGCGGTGAGGGTGCGCTGCGCATCACGCCCAGCGACAATTCCAAGACCGGCTTCAACTACATCTGCTCGATTCACAATCTGGCCGGGTTCACCTACACCCAAGCGGCCAAGCTGACGGTGACATTGGTATAGCATCTATGGCACGGCTACCGTACTTAATCAAGAATAACGCATTTCCGGTTGGCTTTGACCGGGCAACCGGACAACGTGGGCGCGGCCCGCAAGCGTCGTCAAACCCACTTCCGGGCACACCGTCCGAACCGCACCAAATCAATCTCACGTGGGCGAACAACGACTTCTACATTGAGGAGTTAAGCGATTCTCCTACCATCGAATCGGCGGAGCAGATGACCTGCACGCATCGTTTCAGGATTCCGGCGAACGCCGTTGATTACTACGCCTATTTCTATCACCGTGGCGCAATCCGCAACGATTCCTACGGCAACTTATGGCGTATCCTGTCTGTGCAATTCCAGCAGGAACGCGGCGGCATAAACGGCACAGCTACTATGACCATCGTTGAGGAAGCGATGGGCGTGGATGTTCCGCCGGATGAGTTTGAAGTGACGCCGGTTGAACTGGGAATCCATATCATTAAACACCCGCGCTACTTGTACGCGTTCCTTGGCAAGGATGGAGAGAACGAACTAGTCAACCAGATGGTGATTCGGCGGTTGCAGGATTACTTCGACAATACCAACGCCGCACACCGCGATTCTCTGATATGGCTGCTCAAGAACTCGTTGGGGAGCGAGAACCCGGGCGGCGCACAACCGCCGTCGTATGTTGGGAATGGCGAGTCTGTCGGAGCAGGCGCATGGAAGCCGAACGGGTTGAAGCTCCAAGGAACCGACATGGCGAAGCGGGCTGCGCTGGAAATCATCCAGAAGTACTGGCGCAACGAAGAAACGCCCAGCATCGTCGGTTGGCGGGTTGTTTGGACAAGATACTCTTTCACATCACAACCACTTAATCCGGGTGGATATATCGAGAATCCGCTGGAAGCCAAGCCTGAGCCGTTGCCGGAATACTTCTGGTCAATGTATCCTTGGGGACACCAGTTTTACGGCGACAAACGCTACACCATATTCCAAAATCTGGCCTATTATTGCCCACAAAGCTACGAGAAGCCAACGGATAAACCAGCCGACGACCCGCTCAAACGTGTGACCTCCATCAGCTTTCGACGACTGGCAGACCAACAATCCTTCAAACGCACAGTGTTCGGTATCACCAGCAGTTGGGAAGGCAGTCCGTTCGGCTTTTGGGATTATCACCTTTACACGGACAAACCACGGCCAAGCAAGCCGGAGGACTTTGCCGAAATGGCCTAGACTTTATGCCACTCCGCGTTCAACCCATACCGCGTCCCGTCCTGCCACGCTACAACGAAGGTTCGCCACTGCGCTCCCCATCCGACGCCGATTCCGTAGGCAAACAGTGGCTCAAGTCCGATGCTATCGCCAAGCAAGTGATTCAGTTGACCGAAGCGGTCAATCGGTTGCAAGACCAAATCAATCGGTTGCGCATCCACAAAGGCAGCAGTGACGCCAGCGGGCCACCGTGCCCGTATGCCTGACGCATGAACCATGCCTTGCCTTATCGTGAGCCGTGCGGCGGATGGGGTGCCCGCGACAATCGCGGCGGCTGCTTCCAGCACTGGCGGTTGCGTGAGGCCCAGGTGCCGAAGTGGGAAAACGTCACGCGCGTCGTCAACTGGCGATGCCCAAACGAGTTCCCCGGCGCGAAAGGAACCGTCCCGCCCTATGAACGGCCCGTAGGCAGTCCGTATGGCGAAGGCGAGTGCAGCGGCGGGCCGCCGATGTGGGGTGCGCTGGACTGGTGCGATACGCCACACACTAAACCACCCTGCGGATACTGGTCACGCCAGGAGTTTGCGGCGGCGTGCGCGGCGGGGCAGGAGCGGGTGGATTTGAATTGCTACCGGGAGCTTGAGGGCGAGATTGCCAACCTGACGCTGTGCCAGAAGGTTGGGTTCAAGATCGTCCAAGCGCGGAAGGTGTGGCATGGCATGTTCGGGTTCACGAGCGGCGACAATGCCCAATGCACCGCCGGCGCGGCACCGGACGGCACCAAGTATCTGACCATGAGCCGGTCGCTGACGTATGTTGAGCACTACGAACGCTGGACAGGCGACCCGTTGGAAAAGGAAGCCGCGTGGGATTACACGGCGCATGTGGACATCACCGCGACCGTGAACCGTAGTTCGGGCGTGATTACCGTGCCGGAGAACGGGTGCCATGCCTACACCAAGCGCGAGATTATCCTTGGCGACCCGCCGATTACCGAGGGCACGGATAACTTCTGCGATGAGCCGGTTTTGAAGGACAACCTCGCCACCCTGATAGCCTGTGACGGCGAGTTGTGGGGCGGCAAGGGAGAGGGCGAGACGGTTCAGATTGGCGGCGTCACGTTCACCATAGACGAACTGGAAATCAGCAACACGGAGATAAAGGCGTCGTTGTCATACGAGGTTGAGCCGGTCTGGGGCGGGTTTGTCGTCAACCGCATGGAACTGACCATTCACCACACACTGGCCGACCCCTACACCGCCGAGCAACTCAAGAGCGATGCCTTAGCCTTGCTGGAACACTGGGATATGGCCGATGACGCGCTGTATCCGTGGCGGCGAGATAGATTTACGACGGTGGCGCCGCTGGTGACGTATGATGAGGTGCCGATGGCCGTGACGCCGCAAATCCCGATGCCATTCAGCGATTCCGAGGGCGCGTGCGAGTGGACAGACGCCAACGCCGATTCCTACACCGGCGAAGTCCTCGGCAAACCGTTCTCCAAAGGATGGCCGGAGGGACGGTTGTCGGGACAATCGCAAGTCGAATACTTTGAAGCGCCCGGGTACGGAACCGAGCACACGCTGGCCTATCTCGGGGCGACGGTGACGAAAGTCCGGCGCATGTACTGGGATGACACCGCCGAGGAATACGTTGAAGCCTTTGCGGGCGAGGCCGGGAAACACTACACCTTCGAGCGGGATGAGTATGGTGCCGGAACCGTGACGGTGGTGGATGACCCGGAACTGAACCCGCTGGCCTGCCAGGCCCCTTTGACCGTGGGCGGGGATGCGGTCGGGTCTTGCTACGCGCCGCACCCGGACTTGCTCGAAGTCACCTATGACTTTTACTGGCTCTTGGGCGGGCATTTTGACCATCGGCACGTCAATTACAAGTGGCGTGAGGCGGGCGGTGACTATACACAGTATCAGTATTCGGGAGCGTGGAGCGGTGGCAGCGGCGCGATTGACCCCACAGACGCCTGTATGCCGCGAACCGCGACGCAGTGGACAAACACGGTTCAGGCATCGTTGTTCCCGCATGGCGCATGGGCCATCATGTTCCCCGGTGGCGACCTGTGGCTCCAGAAATACGCCGAGATTAAACTGCCGTGGCGTAGTCAGAACTGGTTTGGGCCGTGCGGCGCTGACCGTGACCTGCCCGAATACCCGAACGCATGGCCTATCGAAGGCGACCGTGGTTGCACGTTTGCCGAGGAGGACGGCACAGTGACGGTGACGCTGGACAAGGCGGCGGAATACCTGCGGGCCGGGGACAAGGTGGACTTCACCACGGCGGACGGCCTGACGGTGGATGACAACGGCGGGAGCGGCTACACGGTTGACGACGTGGACAACGGAACCTTCACGTATTCGGGATCCGTGCCAAGTGACGAATATGTGCGGGTGAAATCCCACGGCGCACCCGGCTACTGGTGGTATGACAGCGATGGGAAGGGCAGCTATTCGCTGGTGCGGCACACGTTTGACTACCGAGCGACGCCGAACGACCCGGGTACCGCCGAGCCGATTATCCGCGATTGCCTGAGCTTTGACCGTTGCTGGCCTGCGGTCATGTGCCTGTCGCCTAACTACGATTCCGAAGCCGAGGAGACGATAGACAATTTCCCGCACGGCAAGACGTTCAACTTCGGCACCATCGTCATAGACGGTCGGTTCGGAAGCCGGTGGTCAGCGTTCTTTGTTCAGGCAATGGTTGACCTGTGGTGGGTTGCGCCGGATCTCGAGCCGCCCGGGGAGGAGGATGAGGAGTACCCGGGCTACGAAGTCGAATACGAGGAGGATGACGGTGCCTGCCGCGAAGATGACCAGCCGAAGGTTGTCTGGCCGCACCGTCCGTTGGTGGAGTGTCTCGAAGTGCGCCCGGACAACTGGTATCCGGCGGGCGCATCCCTCGCGCCGACCTACGCCGAACACACAACCGAGCCGACCTATGCGGCGATGCTGCCGGTCGGGCCTACGGAACGGGCGGAACTACCGAATGAAACGTCCAAGGCCGTGACGCCGTGGGTGACATGGCTGGCGATGCAGTTCTGCGTCTGCAACGAAGGCCGGTTTGCCGAGGACGGTGTGACCACGCTCCCGAAGGACTATCGGTATCGCGGCTACAAGAACATTCTGGGAACGTGGATGTGCGGGGAGGAGCCGGGATGAGAGTGATAGATTTGAACCGGCATGACAGCGGGCAACCGGGCCAGAGAGTGACCCGGCAATTCCTGCCGGTGCCGGTGTTTGTCAAGGTTCGGGACGCGGCGTGCCAGACATGCCCGCACCAAAGGATTCAGGCATGGGCGGAACGGTGTGCGTTGGCCCCGGACTGGACGTGTTTGGGCAAGATTCGGAAGAATCCGGCGATGGAATGTCCGGCAGGCCGCTGGACAAAAGAATTGCAAGAAGTGAGTTAAAGGCTTGAATCAAGGAAAGATAAAGATGAATAATGCAAGGTATATGAGAGCGACGGTCGCGGCATGGTTAGTGGCAGTCAGTGCGCTGGCGGCGGACCCTTTGGTGGTGGAGTTTTCACTGGTGAACCTCGGCGTGCAACCGGCCACCAACCGTTCAGTGATTATCACCCCGATTATCCTTGAACCCGGGCCGGGCCAAGTGGCCGTGTACGACCGCGTATTGCGGAACACCGGCTTGAGCGGCAAGTTCTACCTGACGAACCTCATGGTAGGCATGTACCGCGTCACGGTTCAGACCCCGCCGGATACAACCACGTATGCGATTGCGGTGACGACGAACGATGTCGGCAGGGTGAGCGCGGACAAGATGCTCGTGGCGATGCCGACGGCTGTGGTTCGGCCACAAGACTACCCCTACTCAGCGCAGGCATCCGATAGACGCTACGCACCGGCCAGCGTGAGCACAACCGCAACGGGCTGGAAGCTGGTGGAACCGGAGTATGCGGGCGGAACGAACACCTTTGCGCCCGTGTACCAGTTGACGCAAGGGAACGGGATTGTTGTGATACCAGAAACGACCGCCGTCGGGAGCGGCCTTTACACCGTCAAAACCCAGTGGATGGAGCTTGACCGCGAGATTGTGGTGTGGACAAACGCGGCGGGGGATTTGATTACGCGCTCGCCGCATGACGAGGTTGATGACATTTACGTATTCACGAGCCAGGCGGGCGCGACAAACTTCGACGCCACAACTGGATGGCCGGGTTGGGGCATTGGCTGGCAGGGACTCACAAATAGCGGAGTCCTGGCCGCGAAGTGGTCATGGACAACGAACTACGTCCTTCAAGGCTGGGGCCTGAACGGGCAGGTGCCGGAGGACGGGGCGGTGCTGGCGTGGGGGGCGGGTCTGGACTACACCACCAATGGCGGGGTGTGGACGGTGTACGCGACGAACATTCCGGCGCGGAGCTTGGGAACGAGCAACGCACCGTCTGCGGGCAAAGTGCTGACGGTGGACGCGGGAACAAACCTTTACTGGGGGGATGGCGGTGGCGGGACTGGGCAAACGAACTGGCCGTTCACGGCGATTACAAACGCGCCGTGGTTCACCGCTGGAACAAACACGCTACCGTCTGGCGTTGATTTTGTTCTGATGGGAGAGGCGCCAGGTGACGATCCAAAACTGGTTGTCCCGTGGCAGTCAGATGTTCCTGTGTATTCTACTAGCGGATTCAAAGGGAGCGGTGAGCAACTGACGCACCTGAATGCGTCAAATCTTTACAGTGGCACCGTCCCGCTGGCCCGGCTAAGCGGCATCACGTCGAACCAGATTGCCGACAGCACACTGGGAACCAACAAGCTGGACGCCAATGCCTACGCGCTGCTGACGAAGACGGGCGGCGGTTCGGGCACGGCCACCAACCTCGCGCCAGGTCTGAACGCCACCAACCTGACGCTGGTCAAGGGGACTAACACGCTGGCGGGAACGGACACCGGATGGAGTTTCACGGGCAAGCGGGCGGGGGACGGGAGCGGGCTTTCAAATGTGCCAATACCGCCAAACTCGATTTTGACAAACGCAACTCTGGTTCAGTATGGCAGTTTTGCTGGAGCTTCTTCCATTCTAGTCACGAACGGGATGGTGCAGGGGCAGGCCAATAGCAACCAGACTGTGCTGTATTTCTCGCCTAGTGCATCAAATTATTTTTCGCGGATTACATTCCGCCAACAATCGCCTCCATATTCCGCCGGACTTTTATTCTGGCCCAATCGTACGCCCGGGAAACCGGACCTGATGTTTTTCAGCGAGGGCACGGTGACTTTTGATGGTGTTCTTAGATGGGGCGAGGTCGGTCATTATACGCTCAATTATGAAACGTGGCAGTATATGCGGAACGGAGGCTGGATTGACCGGCAGAGCGGGACAACGAACTTCCTGCTCTGGCCGGGGCCGGTCTGGCAATTCGAGTCGAGGTTGAGAACGAACACCGGGCCGAATGACATCGTTTGGGCCGGGAGCGTGGCCCCGTTAAACGTTGCAAAGAAGCCGTCGTTGATGTTCCGGCCAACGTCAGAGAATGGCAGCGCCGCGTGGATTTTCGCGGATGACTTCGATGCTACGAAGCAATCCACGGTGAATAATGTAGATACGCTCTGGGGCAAAAACAATCATACCATCTACACGGACAACACCTATACGGAACGGTTGCGCATCACCGCCGGGCCGGACGGTGGGCTGTCGTTTAACGGGCGGTTCATCGTGAACGGCAAGGAGGGGGTCACCGGCAATTTGAGTACGCGGTCTGGCGACCGGCTGACGGTGACGAGTGGGGTTGTTTCAGGAATCAGCAAAGCCACGCCGTTGACGTATCAAAATGCTAATGCCACCGCCGCGCTGGACATGGCCGGGGAGGCGTTCCAGTTGTATTCTGTATCCGCCGCCGCAACCACGCTGAGCCTGAAGAACCAGAACGACATGACCTATAATGAACGGCAGTTTTTATTCCGAACGCTGGGGCTTGACTGGTCGCCAACGTTCCCGGATTGGGTGTGGACAGAGCCATGCCCGGAACAACTGACGAACGGCCAAATGCTGCTGCTGACCGTTAAGAGCTTCGGGAACAGCCCGGGACATGCAATCGCAACCCCGTTGGTGCTGGCGGACAAAGGCTACGTGATTGACCCTGACGCTACGAATTATTGCGCGTTTGTGGGCATCACCAACAAAACGTATCAGGTGGCGATTAATCAGTTGATGGTGGACGCCAAGGCGCACGGCTGGTGGACGAATTGCGACCTGATTTATCCCATGCTTGGGGAAACGCTGGACGCTGCACGCTGGAACCTGAAAGCGACCAATGCCTACCCGATTACATGGAACGGCGCGACCATGACGACAACGGGGGTGCTGTTTAACGGCAGCAGTGATTACGGAAACACCGGGTTTAAGCTGACGAACAGTGTGCTTAACATTTACACGAACAATCTGCATTTGTTTGCTTACGTTGAGCAGATAGGGACAAACGCAAACGTGCAAGCGGCGATGGGAATTGAGGTCGGCGGCAGCTATACACGGCTTGCCTGTGATGCCAACCCGACAAACTGGACGGCAGCATTCAATACGACTGATGTTGGGGATTGTCCGCAGGTTGATGCCATGTCAGAACCACGCGGCCCGGTGCTGGGAAATATAACGCCGTCTGATGGGAAGGTGCGGCTCACGTTTGCCGGGAGAACGGGAACCGGAACAGAAAACGTGAACCGGTGGACTGATAACCAGGTTATCGTCGTCGGCGCGGAATCGTTTGGCGGCGGCGCGGCACGATATCTGAAAGGCGTGCTGGCGGGCGCGACGGTGGGCGCGGGAATCCCGACGAATAACGTGGCGCAGTTTATCGCGGATTGGGATGCGTTTAATGCCATCGTCGGGCGCAAGGTGCCATGAAGGTGCTGCTGCGATTGTGGCTGGTGGGCTGGCTGCTGGTGCCGGGCGGTGCGGTGTGGGCGCAGAGTCAGGCGTTCACGCGCCAGCCGGAAGATATTACGGTTCCGTCGGGTTGCCGCGTCGTGTTTGATGCGCGTCTGGCAGACAGTTCTCAATACACGACATTTCAATGGTATCTCGGCGGCGAGGCGATTGCTGGAGCTACCCGCACACGATACATCTTCCACCCAAAAGACATCACCGCTGAACCTGCCACCTACTTTGCGGTTGTCACTGGCGATTTCGGCAGCATCACGAGTCGCATCGCCTCGATTTCCGTAGGGCCGCCAGTGGATTGTCTAAAGCTGGCACCACCCAAACTCCGCATTGGCCGCAAGCCGGTCGAACTCATGGTCAAAGCCGAACGGTTCATGCCGTTGGTGATGTGGAACCAGTTTATCCAGCTCATCCAACCGGCCATTGGCGTGACTGACTTTGAAACCGTGCGCACTTTCGGCTTTCCGAACAATCCGTGGGTTGCCCGCGACCGCTTCACATGGGAACAGGCCCAAACCGCTGAATGGCCGTCCTCGTATTTATTCAAGGATTGTCTCGGCATAACCAGCATGGTGATGGGGTATTATTCCAGCAACGCGCCGGTGTGGTGGAGCCGGTTTAGCCTTGGCTATGGCTTCTCCAACGGCGTGTACCAATCGCGGTGCGTGCTGATTTCGCCCCGGTTTGTCATGTCCAATGGGAACCACGCCAACATCCCGAAGTATATCGGCCCGCAACAAATCCGATACGAGTTCATTGACACCAACGGAATTGTGCCGATAGATTCGCCATACACGAACGCGGTGTTCCAGCACGGCACCAACTTCTATCGCTCGTGGTTTTTCCCGACCAACGCCTATCATTATCACCGCTATATCGGCACCAACAATGACGTGCATTTCCGAACCTGCATCGCCATTCTGGACTACGGAACCTACAATCCAACCACAAATCGCCTGAACATTCAGTACGATTGGCCACTGACCAACGTTGACCCCAAGTATCAATTTTGCCTCGGGCTGCTGGACGCAGATCTGCCGCCGTCCGTGGTGCCATGCCAGTTGATGCCACCAGATTTCTACCGCTACATGGAATCAGAGGAAAAGAAATATCTTCTGCCCAGAATCACCACTGACCAACGCAACTGGACGCATTTTTACATCCCGCCGTTTCTAGCGGGGAAGTTGCATTATCAACTCGGGGCTAATTGGCCCGGACAAATGCTGTC
>ERZ1026810.1145-NODE-1145-length-10989-cov-6.638833_pt1 | contig 10989 bp, 7 predicted proteins | sample MGYA00520872_ERZ1026810 | MGnify/ENA primary metagenome ERZ1026810 (study PRJEB33270, sample SAMEA104284477) | anaerobic digester metagenome | biome: Anaerobic digester microbiome; feature: mesophilic sludge digester; material: Anaerobic digester biomass | place... | reverse complement strand
TAAAGGGCAAACAACTCTTTTGCACGGATCACGTGAAGGAAAACCATATTGATTTATCGGGACTGAAAAACGGGATTTACTTATTAAAGCTTGAAACCCATAACCAGAAATTGAATCAAAAAGTGATTAAAAAATGAAAAAATTTCGGATATGAAAAAACAATCTTTTTTAATTTTAGCGTTATTCATCTTCCTGATTGGCAAGGTGAATGCTTTGCCCGTTCCGGGGAACGAAACTACTACCAATACAGCCACAACCTTTGTCCTCTCCAACGAGGAAGGCAGGATGATTGACCAGCTCATTGCGGCTGGGTATGGAAATGTCAGCTTGTATAGGACTTTAGCCGAAATTCAAGATACTTCGGGCGGCGTGATTTCCGATGAATTCCTAGAGGTTTTGGCAAACTGCCCCGCCGGCAGCCCGATATTAACCAAAAAGCTGAAGGACTACGAGGGCATAACAGGCGGAATCGCCATCAATACGGATGGTACGGTCTTCACCACCAGCATCAAGGGGCGGAGCTATTACGGGCAAACAGGTTATTCCACCTACCCGCCGAACCATTCAGGCGTGGGGCGCGAATTATTTACCTACGCGAACAGTCCGGAATATTACATTGACGCAGGTTCCTCAGACAAAATCGGCGGCCGCTACAAAGCCTTCGCCATTGCATGGTCGTCCTACGTCACCGTCGCGGGGACGGCCACGGACGATACGGCAATCTTGCAGATAAACAACAAAACGCCCTCTGTACGGGATAATACTTGGGACATCAACGTGACCGCCGGCACGGTCAAGGCGGGCGTGTCGGCCTCCGACGTGACGCTGACCGGGCTTCCTGCCGGGCTTAACTACACCGCCGCCAAAGGCACGGGCAACAACATCGTGATCACGCTCACGGGCGCGGCGACAACCGCCCTGACCGGAGACGCGACGATTACGGCGGTTATCAAGGGCAGCGCCGTCACCGAAACGGGCGCGCGGGATTCGGAGGGCATATCGCTCAAGCTGTGGTATGTCGGCGCGGGTACGACGATTGTTTTGACCAACGAGGCGGCCAAGCTTATTGATAAACTCATTGCGGCGGGGCATGGGAATGACAACCTGTATAAAGTGCTGGAACTTTTGCAGCCCTATTTCAGCGGCGTTATCACCAACCGCTTTATGAAAACGCTGGATTCCACTCCGGCCGGCAGTGAGGTTTTCACGGCTGCTTTAAGCAGTTTCGCCGGGGTTAACAATCCTGTATGCATCAATGTGGACGGAACTGTGAGGGTACAACCAATTTATGGACGCAATTATCACGACAAGCCGGGCTATACCACGACCAAAAGCAATATGGCCGGCGTGGGTACTGTGTGGGCGACTGCCGCCGACAGTCCGGCCTATTACATCAATGCGGGAACTGCCACTGTAGGCGATAACACGATAACCTACAAAGCCTTTGCTGTCGTGTGGATGCCCGACCTCACACCAGTGGGCGATCTGACTAAAAATGACCATATCATTGTTTATCCTAACCCTACAAAGGGGATGGTATGGTTTGACCTGCAGGTTAATGATCCCATCATCAAAGTTGAAGTGTACGATATAAAGGGCAAACAACTCTTTTGCACGGATCACGTGAAGGAAAACCATATTGATTTATCGGGACTGAAAAACGGGATTTACTTATTAAAGCTTGAAACCCATAACCAGAAATTGAATCAAAAAGTGATAAAAGAATAAAAACGAGGTGCAATATAAATTGAATAGTACAAATAACCGTTGGCAGTAGGTTAAACTGCAACACCGACCGCCTATCGACAGACAAAATCTATTTCTTACAACTCAATTAAGGTTGACGTTATAATAAATAGATAAGTCTGCAAAAAACGACTTGGACGTTTTACTTGTATTTCGTGGAAAAGTTATGTTTAATTTAGTCCCCGGTTTTTCAGCAGAGGCTGGATGTTGGGCTCCTTACCGCGGAACTGCAGGTAGAGTTTCATCGGATCTTCGGTGCCGCCCTTTTCCAGAATGTTGCTTCGGAAGGCTTTGGCTACGGCAGGATCAAAGATATTGCCGGCCTCTTTGAAGGCTTCAAAGGCGTCGGCGTCGAGCACTTCCGACCAGGTGTAGGCATAGTAACCGCTCGAATAGCCCCATGAAAAGATATGGGCGAAATAGGTCGACCGGTAGCGGGGGATGATCTGGCTGATCAGCCCTATTTTTTCCATGGCTTTCAGTTCAAAGGCGTTGACATCGATGTTGTCGGCATTGGTCAGCGTATGGTAATCCATGTCCAACAGGGCGGCGGCGATAAATTCCGAGGTGGCGAAACCCTGGTTGAATTTGCCGGCCTTATCCAGCTTGTCGATCAATTCCTGTGGGATCACCTCGCCGGTCTGGTAGTGGCGGGCGTACATTTTCAGCACTTCAGGCTGGTCGACCCAGTGCTCCATGATCTGCGAGGGCAGCTCGACGAAGTCGCGGGGAACGTTGGTCCCTGCCAGGCTATTGTAGGTGCACTGCGACAGCAGTCCATGCAGTCCGTGCCCGAATTCATGGAAAAGGGTTTCCACCTCGTCATAGCTCAGCAGGGAAGGCTTGTCGCCCACCGGCTTGGAGAAGTTGCAGGTGATGGAGACCACCGGCCGCACGTTGACCCCTTCGGGAGAGGTGTACTGCTCGCGGTAGTTGGTCATCCAGGCGCCTCCCTTCTTCGATGCCCGCGGAAAATAATCCATGTAGAGTACCCCGATGAAGGAGCCGTCGCCGTCTTTCACCTCATACACCTCGCATTCGGGGTGAAAGAGGGGCATGTTCTCCATTTTGGTGAAGGTGAGTCCATAAAGCTTGTTGGCCACGCCAAAAACCCCGTCGCGGACATTGTTCAACTCGAAATAGGGACGCAGTTGCTCTTCATCAAGGTTGAACTTCTCCTTCCGCACCTTCTCGGCATAATACCACCAGTCCCAACTCTCCAGTTTGAAGTTGCCTCCTTCGCGGTCGATCATCGCCTGGATGTCGGCGGCTTCCTCTTTGGCTCGGGCGATGGCCGGGGTCCACACCTGGGTAAGCAGGTTATACACATTTTCAGGTGTTTTGGCCATGTTGTCGTCGACCACGAAGGATGCCCAGTTGGGATAACCCATCAGGTTGGCCTTCTGTAGCCTCAGCTTCAGGTACTGGCGAATCACCTCCTTGTTGTCGTTTTCGTTGTCGTTGTTGGCGCGGTTGTACATCGCCTTGTAGAGCTTCTCGCGGAGTTCTCTTTTGTCGGAATAGGTGAGGAAGGGAATCCAGCTTGGCTTCTGCAGGGTAAAGACCCATTTGCCTTCCATGCCGGCGGCTTTGGCCTCCTCGGCAGCTCCTGCCACTACATTCTCCGGAAGTCCGGCCAGGTCGGCCTTATCTTCCAGAACCAGCTTGAAGCCGTTGGTCTCAGCCAGCAGGTTCTTGTCAAATTTCAGGTCAAGAAGCGCCAACTGCTCGTTGATCTTCTTCAGTTCTTCCTTCTTTTCGGCTGGAAGGTTGGCGCCCCCCCTGACGAAACCTTTGTAGGTCTCAGTGACCAGACGCATCTGTTCCGGAGTGAGGGTCAGGCTGTCACGGTTCTCGTAAACGGCCTTCACCCGTGCAAAAAGAGTTTCATTCAGGAGAATGGCATCATGGTGTTGCGAGAGCTTCGGAGCCACTTCCTCGGCGATGGCATTGAGGGAATCGTTGGTGTGGGCTTCCTTCACGTTGAAGAAAACAATGGAAACCCTGCTCAGCAGGTCACCGCTCCGGTCGAGGGCTTCGATGGTGTTGGCAAAGGTAGGCGCTTCGGCGTTGCCGGCAATGGCCTCGATTTCCGCAGCGTGCTGCGTCATTCCTTCCGTGAAGGCCGGAAGATAATGGGCATTCAGGATCTTGTCGAATGGCGGCACCTCATAGGGGGTGTCATACTTTTCAAAAAACGGGTTCATCACCTCGGTTACGGGTTGTTTTTTGCCGCACGAGATCAATATCCCCGCCACGGCAATGGTTAATACTATTTTATTCACTTTGCAGAATTTAAATTGGCTTGCAAACTTACATTTTCACCGGAATAAAAAATGAATAAAAACAGTTTTCTGCCAAAAGTAAGGAGAGACGAAGCGATTTTCAGCCTTTTATTTACCTTCCGTCTTCAGGATAATCGACAACAGCGGAGGCAATATGATCAGGAGGGTGAGAGCAGCCGATCGGGTGGGACTGCCTTCATTACTTATCGTCCATCCTGAGAATAAGGGATTGCAGGGGCTGAAGGGTGAGTTGCAAGGAGGCCCCCGTCCCTGTTACTTTCAGTGGCACTGTTTCTTCCGACAACTGATCTTTCATCGTCAGGGTTCCTTCTTTCACTCCCCAGGCGTTGGTGATCTCCTGCGGAAGCTGCAGCTCTACACTCTGCCCGGCTGTGGCGTCGAAATTGCAGACGATGATCAGTTTTTCTCCCTCTGCCCATCTGACGAAGCTGAAGAGCTTATCTCCGTAGCTGGGGGTGCGCTCCCTGTTAAAGGTGTGTATTTCGCGGTATTCGCCCAAAAGGGCAGGACTGGCGAGGGTGAAGTTCAGCAGTTTCTTATAATATTCACGCAAGGCGGCCTCTTCAGGAAGAAGCGCCCCGCCGTCGAATGCGCCGCCGTTCATCCATCGCTGATGGTGGGGTACCCCAATGTAGTCGAAGATGGAGGTGCGCGACGGATCTCCGAACCCTGGTTCCTCAGCCCCCGGTTCTCCTACCTCCTGGCCGAAATAGATCATCGTAGGGGAGGTGCTGATGGTAGCCGAAAGGACCATTGCCGGCAGGGCCTTGCGGGGATCGCCGGCAAATCCCGGACTGGCGATGCGCTGCTCGTCGTGGTTCTCCAGGAAGTGCAGCATGTGGTGTTCTATGTCGGCCAGTCCGGCCTGGACAGCCGCCAGGTGGTCGGTCGATCCATGCCCCTGTATGATGTGCTTCAGCGTGTCGTACAACTCCACTTTGTCATAGAGATAGTCCATCTTACCTTTGTGAATATAATCGCGGTAAAGCGTAGGATTGTAGACCTCGGCAAGCAGGAAGGCCTCCGGATTTTTATGTTTGATGGAGGAGTTCATGAAGCTCCAGAATTCCACGGGCACCATTTCGGCCATGTCGAAGCGGAAGCCGTCGACCCCCTGGTCGAGCCAGAAGAGGGCGATATCGCGGAATTTCACCCATGATGCCGGCACATCCTTGTCCTGCCAGTAGGCAAAATGGGCTTCCACGGGCTTCTGGTCGTACCCTTCGGGCAGAAGGTCAAAATCCTTGCTCCCGTCGGGGCGCACCCCGAAGTTGATTTTTACCGTTTCATACCAGTCCCAGTGGGAAGGCTGGGGTTCACGGGAGCCGTTGCCGGTCCATTTGGCGGGGGTTTCCTCAAAATAGCCGTCGGCCAACGGATGGGCTTCCCCTCCCAGGGGTTGGTATCCGTTCTGTGGTTCCGGAACCTCGAAAGGCTTCCCCGGAATATAGTAAAAGTCGTTGTCACGGGCATATTCCACCGTGGTGTCGTCGTTTTCCCCGAACCCGGCCACTCCCGCGGGTTTGGCGATGCTTTCATAGCGGCGCGCCACATGGTTGGGGACTATGTCGATGATCACCTTCATCCCCGCACGGTGGCTCCTCTCCACCAGGCTGCGGAACTCCTCCAGCCTTCGTGCCGGATCAACCGCCAGGTCGGGATCGACACTGTAGTAGTCTTTTACCGCATAGGGCGAGCCTGCACGCCCCTTGACCACGTCGGGATCGTCGGGGGTGATGCCAAAGGAGGAGTAATCGGTTACCGTGGCATGATGTGGTATTCCCGTATACCAGATATGGGTCACCCCTAACGCCCTGATCTCCTGCAAGGCCTTGTCGGTAAAATCGTTTATTTTGCCCACGCCATTCTCCTCCGGGGTGCCCCACGGCTTGTAGGTGGTTTGGGTATTTCCGAAGAGGCGGGTGAAAACCTGGTAAACAACGACTTTCCCCCCTCCGGGAGAGGATATCTTCGTGTCTGGGGTTTGGCAGGCTGCCAGAAGAGCCGCCAGGAGAAGGAGGACGATTCTTTTCATAGGTCTCAGGAATTGTTGGGGCACCGCTGCCAGGGCCCACGAAAGGTTCCGACCTGCAGAACCCGGATGTTAAGTGTATCAAAGATAACAGGCTTTTTTTAATTGTAAATTGACGGAAGGTGCTATTTTTGTGTTCCAACTCAAAAGCATCGGATGGACGAAGAGTTCCTATACAAAAGAATTCAGAAAGCGCTGGAAAATATACCTGAGAATTTTAACATTCTGGAGGAACAGATCGATGTTCAGCTCCAGATAGAGTATTTTGAATTTGCCGGGAAATTCCGCAAAGGGAAAGATGTCGGTCTAATGATTGAACAGAAGGAATTATTGTTTGATCCGTCTCAGCCAGCTGAACTGAAAAGAAAAATCCTGGTAGCACTGGCTTCTTCGGTTGAAGTGGAATCTTTCAGGACCATCGAGAAGTATTTTAAGAATCCCGATGAGGGAATGCGGGAATGGTCGGTTCTGGCGCTTCAGGAGAGCAGGATGTTGTTGCAGAGTTCCCTGCTCGACGAACAGCAGGTTTTTATTTCGACCGGATTGGGAGGAAAGGGTCAGAAGTTGCGCTATTTCGTGGTTTTTCTGAGCCAGGGGGGGAAGGAACTCACTGCGATGCAAAAAAAACTGCTTTATGACGAGTTAAAATATGTGCTTGACAGAAATGAAGGTGAGATAGAGGAATTTACGACAAAGCTTGATTATACCACGGCGGTGGTAATTTTGCCTTTGAAAGCGTTGCTGAAAGATATTTTTCGGGGAGTCATTGATGAATGCAATCAATATGGCAATTTTCTGAAGGACGACATGGTCATCACCAATGTGAAACGGCTCAATCCTGTGGAAATTGTCGAAATCCTCAATCAGCAGAAAATGGGTGGGGAGATGGATAAATTGGCCGACGAAGAAAGTTCCGGATGATATTCAGGGGTTGTCTTGCATCCTGGAATCAACAACCTTACGTTTCCCGGAGGTTCCGGTTGCGGCAACGAGGTGACCGCTCCCTGGCGGAAGTCACTTTCCGGTTGTAATTTTTCAGATTAATTCCATGAATTCTGCATGGCCTGTCAGATCATGCGGGTATTTCCTGTTTATTTCAGCAGGTTTTGTTTTGTTAACATGCTGTTAATTTCCTCTGAGTTAAAGAATTTTAAATTATTTTTCGGCACAAATCGATGTTCGGAAAGTAACTTTTTAATTCAAAAGTTTTATAATTTGAAAGAATATGAATATTAAAGCGTTTGTTACTGTCATTTTTTTGGCTGCAAGTGGATTTCTTTTTGCACAGGCACCCACGCTCTGGCGGGGGCCTCACGGGAACGGAAATTATGATGATAAGGGGCTGCTGCGAAGCTGGCCGGCAGAAGGCCCGCAGATTCTCTGGAGTTATGATCAGTTGGGGGCTGGTTTTTCTTCGCCCGTCGTGGCCAACAGCAAGATTTATCTTTCGGGGACAGAGGAAAACATGGGGTATGTTTATGCGTTGTCCAATGAAGGAAAGCTTCTCTGGAAAGTCCCGTATGCTCCCGAATTTACGGAGAGTTACCCCGGATCGAGAAGTTCGCCGGTCATTGCGGGAAATCTTCTCTACCAGTATTCGGGATTGGGGGTGGTTACCTGCATGGATTCGGAAACCGGAAAGGTAAAGTGGAAAAAGGATACTTTCCAGGAATTTGGAGGGCGCAACGTGCAATGGGGTGTCACCGAAACCTTTGCCATCGACGGTAACAAGCTCTTTGTAACCCCGGGGGGTCCTGAAAAGACCGTTGTGGCCCTGGACCGGATGACCGGAGCTTTGCTGTGGTCAGCCCAGGTGAAAGGTGACCTCTCGGGCTATTGTACTCCCCTGGTGGTGAAAATCCCGGGCCGTACCCTGCTGGTTACCCATACTGCATCCCATATTGCCGGACTGGATGCCCAAACCGGCAAATTATTATGGACCTTTCACCATCCCAACCAATGGAGCGTTCAGGCCAATACCCCCATTTATCATGACGGGGCTCTGTTTTGTTTCAGCGGATACGGACAGGGCGGGGTAAAACTCAGGCTTTCGGCCGACGGCACTTCCGTTCACCCGGAATGGGTGTCCAAATCAATGGATAACCGTATCGGGGGTGCGGTCCTGGTGAACGGATATATATACGGTTCAGGAGATCAAAACCGCTATTGGATGGCCATCGACTGGAAAACAGGTGAGGAAAAATACCAGGCGAAGGGATTGGCCAACGGAACCGTCATCTCTGCTGACGGACTGCTGTTCGGGTATACCGACCGGGGCGAACTTTTCATGGCGGAGGCCGATCCCGGGGGACTTAACATTCTGGGAAAGACCAAGGTGTCATTGGGCACTGCGCAGCACTGGGCCCATCTGGTCATCGACAACGGCCGCCTTCTGGTCCGGCACGGGAATGCACTTATCGTTTATAAAATCAGGTAAAATGACGAACCGGAATCATATCTGGAAGATGGAAGGAAAAGCCAATGCATCCGTGGGCTCAGGACTGCTTATCCTCCTGTTTTTTTTCCTCAGTTTTTCCTCTGCGGCCCAAGTTGCCCAATGGCGCGGTGAAATGCGTGACGGAAAATTCGGAAGCGAAAAAAAACTCCTGAAATCATGGCCTGCCGAAGGACCTGAACTTTTGCTTAAGGTGGATAACCTGGGGAAAGGTTTTTCTTCTCCCATCATGGCCGACAATATTATTTACATAACGGGGTTGAAGGATACCCTTGATTATATCTCCGCGGTCGATATGGAGGGAAACATTTTGTGGCAGCGTACATATGGTGTCGCCTGGAAGCAGTCCTATCCCGACACCCGAACATCTCCCACCATTGACGGAGAGAGGATTTATGTGTTTTCGGGATCAGGCCGGCTCAGCTGTCTGAACCGGGCCGACGGATCAGTGATATGGGCTGTGGAAGTTGACCGCGATTATGAGTCGGAGTGGCATCTCTGGGGAATTTCCGAAAGTCCCCTGGTCGATGGTGACCGGGTGATCTGTTCCCCGGGAGGGGCAAAGACTTCGGTGGTGGCTTTCGATAAAATGACGGGAAAAGAGGTTTGGCGTACCGAACCGGTTGGCGGACCCCGGTGCTATATTTCTCCCGTAATTTATGAATATGACAAATTCCGGTTGATCCTGGCAGCAACAGGACAATACCTGATCGCCATCGTTCCCGAAACCGGAAAGGTGGCCTGGTCATACCAGTATTGGAGCAGTGAAAAATGGGATCAGTCTGGACTGATCTGGGCCAACACGCCGATCTTTTACAAGGATGAGATCTTTATCTCAATGGGGTATGACTACAAGGCTGTGATGCTGAAAATGAATAACGAAGGAACCGGTGTTACCGAAAAATTCTTCAGTGACGTACTCGATAACCATCACCACGGGGTAATCGTACACGATGGTTACCTATACGGATCCAACTGGATCAACAACGGCAAAGGAAATTGGGTGTGCCTTGACTGGAACACCGGTGAGGTGAAATGGGAAACCACCTGGGAAAACAAAGGTTCCATCGTGTTTTCCGATGGAATGTTCTATCTGTATGAGGAGAAGAGGGGAAATGTGGGATTGCTGCTCCCTGATCCTGAAAAATTCAACCTGGTGAGTTCATTCCGCATTACCGACGGCAGCGGCCCCCACTGGGCACACCCTTTTATCCGCGACGGGAAAATGTTTCTCCGCCACGGAGAAGTCCTGATGGTATTTAAAATCCAATGAGGATGAAGCGTGAAAATTGATCAGAACCAGATTCCTAAGATAGCAACCTATGTGCTGACGGGCTTGTCTGTAATTATTTTGATGTGGTGGGTGAATTACGACCCTACCCGGGATTTTACGCAAAGCCTTCCGGGCATGGACAACCGGGGTTCCGGGGGTGTGGGTGATACGGTTGACATCGGCACCCTTTTCGACCGGTACGCCGATGATTACACCCCCCTGACAGAAACCTGGCCCCGGTTCCGCGGTGAACATTTTGACAATATTTCCCGCTCCGGCATACCTTTGCTGGCGAAATTCGGATCCTCAGGTCCTGATGTCCGCTGGTCGGTCGAATTGGGAGAAGGCCACTCCGGGGCTGCCATTTATGAAGGCTTGGTCTATGTGCTGGATTACCACGAGGAGGAACGTGCCGATTTTCTGCGCTGCTTTTCACTTACCACGGGAAAGGAGCAGTGGAGGAGGGGGTACAACGTGCATGTGAAGAGAAACCATGGTATGTCACGAACGGTTCCTGCCGTCACCGACAGTTTTATTGTGACCATGGGACCCCGGTGTCATGTCATGTGCCTCGACCGCCTGACCGGCGACTTCCGCTGGGGAATTGACATCGAAAAGGAATACCGGTCGGAGGTGCCATTGTGGTATACCGGGCAGTGTCCCCTGATAGACGGAAATGTGGCAGTACTCGCCACAGGAGGAACTGCCCTGATGATCGGCGTCGATCTCCTTACCGGCAGGAAAATCTGGGAAACACCCAATCCCCGCGGCTGGAAGATGTCGCATTCATCCATCATTCCCTTTACTTTTGACGGTCGCAGGATGTATGTGTACAGCGCTTCCGGGGGAATAGCAGGAATTGCAGCCGATGGTCCTGAGGCAGGCAAAGTGCTTTGGGAAACAGAGGCCTGGAATAAACAGGTCGTCGCGCCTTCCCCGGTATGTATGCCCGACGGGAAAATTTTCATTACGGCAGGATATGGCTCCGGAAGCATGGTCCTCCACTTAACGCCATCAGGTGATAAATTCGACGTGGAAATGCTTTACGAATACAAACCCAGCGGAGGGCTGGCATGTGAACAGCAAACGCCCTTGTTTTGGGAAGGCCATCTTTTCGGCATCCTGCCAAAAGACGGCGGACCCCTGCGGCTGTCTCTTATACACATCTGACGCTGCC
>ERZ1026810.1137-NODE-1137-length-11039-cov-4.612812_pt1 | contig 11039 bp, 6 predicted proteins | sample MGYA00520872_ERZ1026810 | MGnify/ENA primary metagenome ERZ1026810 (study PRJEB33270, sample SAMEA104284477) | anaerobic digester metagenome | biome: Anaerobic digester microbiome; feature: mesophilic sludge digester; material: Anaerobic digester biomass | place... | reverse complement strand
GTCGTAATGTGTATGTGATTTAGGTTTGCAGTTTATCGATTTGGTTTATTGGTAGCATCGGTAATGCAGTCACGCTGTATTTGTTGTGTTTTTTTTTTTTTTTCAAGCATAATGCGGCATACGAGATGCTCAGGAGTCTCGTGGGCTCGGAGATGTGTATAAGAGACAGCGCGATCCATCATGCCGAAGAAAGCGGCGGGATCGAGGGCCGACGCTTTGGCCGAGACTTCCGGCCCGGGGATGCCCAGCCCTTTCTGGAGGTCTTCCTCGTTGCCGACGAGGACATCGACGTTCTCCACGATTCGGTTGAGCGTCGCCGCGGCGCGGGCCTCGCCGCCGAGCACCTTCCACAGCTTGGCGCGGAAGTTCAGGTCGAAGGAGATCACCGCGCCCGCCGCCTTGGCGGCCTGCATGCCCTCGATGATCACCTCGGGCGTGGTTTCCGAGAGCGCCGCGAAGATGCCGCCGCTGTGAAACCAGCGCAGCCCGCCGGCGAGGATCTCCCCCCAGGCGAAGTCCCCCGGCTTCAGGCGGGCGGCCGCCTCGTTGGAGCGGTTGTAGAAGACGACGGGCGCCCGAAGGCCGAAGCCGCGGTCGCTGTAGACCGTCGCCATGTTGGGCCCCGCGACGCCGTCGTGGGCGAAACGCTTGTAGAAGGGCGTGACGCCCATGGCGCGCACCCGCTCGGCGATCAGGTCTCCGATGGGGTAGTCGACCATGGCCGTGGCGACGCCGGTCCGCAGGCGGAAGCAGTCCGCCAGGTTGGCGGCGCAGTTGAACTCCCCGCCGCTCACGTGGATCCGGCACTCGCAGGCCTTCCGGAAGGGGACGATCCCGGGATCGATACGGTGAACGAGCGCGCCGAGAGACAGGAAATCGAGCGCGGCGCTCGGCCGGACCTTCAAGCCGTAACTCATTGGCGTCTCCTCTCGTTGTCCTGCGCCCGCGGGCGTGGGGAAATGAACGGAATACTAGGTCGCGTCATGTATGGATTGAGCTTGCGCCCGTGCGCGCGGAGGAATGAAGTTTAAGCGCGCGGGCACGCAATTACAATCGGGGAGAGAGGGCGCCCAGGGGCCCTCGCGGGTCGGCCGGGAGGGGGAACAACAAAAAAAGCCGAGAAAACTCGGCAATCATCTATAGCCCTCGGTACAAGGTGTCGGTCGGATTATTTCTGCATTTTTTAGCCCAGTTTCTATAACTCCCGCTTATATAGTATTTTACAACGCGGCTCCTCCTGTAAAATGGCTATTTTTTAATCCATACCCCCCCGCCGTGGGCCACTTTTGATTGACCTCGGAGACGCCCGCTGGTAGCATCAACCACAATACGGACGGCAAATGGCAACCTTTTCAGCGAGGATGCATCTATGAGTGTGTATACATATTTGCGGGCCGCCGGCCTGGCTTTGCTTGTCGCCGCCACGTGGTCGTGGGCCGGTCACACGGTCCTTGTCGAGGGGGTCTCCCAGACGAGTTGCCCGGCTTGCGCCAACGCCGCTCCCGTCATCGACGCCATCGTCGCCTCCGGCGCTTACGATGTCTGTCACATCGCCTACATTTACGACCGGAATCCGGGGTCCATCGGCCGGGTCAACGAATTCGAGGTAGCCTTCGTTCCCCATTATTTCTTCGACGGCGGCGTCGATTCATGGATCGGGTCGGGCGACTTGCCGGACGCCTACGTCAACCGTATAGCGTTCTGTCTCGCCCGCCCGGTTCCCGACCTGGTGCTGACCCTTCGCACCGTCTGGGAGGCGGACGCATACGTCCAGCTCACCGCAAGCCTCACGAACCGCGGGGACGCCGACTATCGGGGTCGGCTGCGCATGTGCCTTGTGGAACGTCAATCGCGCTGGTTAACCACGCACGGCGAGCCCTACCGCCACGCCATGATCGGCCCCTTCGCCGTCAACCAAGAGTTGCTCGTGCCCGCCGGCGAAGTCCGCGAGCTCACGGGAACCTGGGATGGTTTGATCGCCGGGTTCGCCAACGTCACGCGGGAGAATCTGCTGGGCGTCGCCTTCGTGACGGCCCACGACACCGGCTACGCCGATGCCGCGACCGAGGCCCCGGTCAGGTTGCCGGGCGAGGAGCCGGAATTCCTGCGCGGCGACGCCAACGCCGACGGCAAAATCGATATCGCCGATGCGGTCAGGGTGCTCGCGTACCTTTTCGGCGGCGGCCAGACGGCGCTGGTTTGCCTGGCCGCCGGCGATGCCAACGACGACGGCAAAATTGACATCTCCGACGCGATCAAGATTCTCGGCCACCTCTTCGCGCACACGGGACCGCTGCCGCCGCCCTTCGGCGCCTGCGGCCCCGATCCCACCCCTGACGCCTTGACCTGCGTTTCGTTCCCCCCCTGCGCGCCCTAGGCCCTTGACCCCGCCGCGCGCCCGCGGCTACACTCGGGTTGTCGCTGCGGCGCTCCCGCGCGCGAAACGCGCGGTCGAAGCGCCGCGCATTCGCGAGGTGCCCCATGCCGAAACAGCGTTCGCTCAAGTCCGCCGCTCTCTCCCGCCGCGGTTTCATGGCCCGGTCGGCCGCCGTGACGAGCGCCGCGGCGGCGGCCGCCGCCCTCCCCGTCCACGCCGCGGGGTCGGACATGCTCCGCATCGCCATGGTCGGCTGCGGCGACCGCGGCACACACGATGCCATCGTACTGTTGCAATCGGTGCCGGGCGTCGAGCTCTACGCCATGGCCGACATGTTCCAGGACCGGATCGACGCGTCCCTGGCGGAGTTGCGTCGGCGCGTTCCCGGCAAGGTGAACGTCACCAAGGAGCGCACATTCCTCGGCTTCGACGCCTACAAGAAGGTGCTGGCCCTCGGGGAGATCGATATCGTCATGTATTTGACGCCTCCCGGTTTCCGTCCCGAGCACGTCGCCGAGACCGTGAAAGCCGGCAAGCACATGTTCCTTGAGAAGCCGGGCGCCGTGGACGCGGTGGGAATTCGCGCGCTGCTGGCGGCCTCCGAGGAAGCCGACAAGAAGCGCCTCTCCATCGTCGTCGGCACCCAGCAGCGCTACGCGCCGCAGTACCTCGACGTCCTCGATCTCATCTGGAGCGGCCGCATCGGCGAGCTGCGCGTCCTGAAGGCCCACTGGATCTGCGAGATGGTCGACTGGCACTTCCATCCGCGCCGGCCCGAGTGGAGCGACATGGAGTGGCAGATCCGCTGCTGGCCCTTCTTCACGTGGCTTTCGGGGGACCACCTCGTCGAGCAACTCTGCCACAACATCGACGTGTGCAACTGGGTGGCGAAGGCCGTGCCCGTCACGTGCACGGGCCTCGGCGGCCGCCAGTGCCGGACCGGGCCGGAATACGGCCATATTTACGACCACTTCGCGGTGGAGTACCGCTACGGCAACGGCCTGACGATGATCGCCCTGGCCGCCCAGATGTACGGCGTCACCAACGACGTCTGCAACCGCATCGAGGGCACGAAGGGCGTCGCCTACGTCACGCGCGGGGGCGCCCACATCGAGGGCGAGCGGCCGTGGCACTACCAGGGCGCTCCGTCCAGCGGCGAGCCCGAGATGTACAACGCCCTGGCGGAGAGCATCCGCGAGGGCAAGCCCGTGAACGAGTGCCCGCGTTTGGCCCAGGCCACGATGACCGCGATCGCCGGGCGCATGAGCACCTACACGGGGCGCGCCGTCGCGTACGACTGGGCCCTGAAGGAATCCAAGGAAGATCTGCGCCCCGCCCGCTACGAACTCGGCCCGTTGCCGGCGGCGCCCGTCGCGATGCCCGGCAAGACGCCGCTCCTCTAGCCGGCGCCCGCGCGCCGCCCCCTTGAGGGCGCGCGGGCCCGCGGCGATAATGAGATGCGTGCGGGGTTCGCCCGCGTCCGCCGGCTTCGGCCGTCCCACGAAAAAGGAGAAAACTCATGGGAAGAACCGCTGCCTTTGTGTTGCTTGCGTGCCTCTCCGTGTTCGCGGACCAGACAAGACCCGACGCGCGGGTCTTCCGCGGCGAGAAGCTTGACGCCGTCGCGATGCCCATCGGCGGCATCGGCACGGGCACCGTCTGGCTGGCCGGCGACGGCAGGCTGAGCGTCTGGCAGATCTTCAACAACTCCGACGAGCAGCCGCTTCCCGACACCTTCATGGCGCTCCGAGTCGGCGGGGAGAAGAGCGCGCTGCGCGTGCTCCAGCGCGGCGACGGCTGGGGCCTGCCGGGCTTCACCGATGTGGCCTGCATCGGCGAGTACCCCTTCCTGAGGATCGACTATCGCGATCCGGCGCTGCCCATCGCCGTGGAGCTCGAGGGCTTCAATCCCATGATTCCCACCAACACGAAGGATTCGTCGCTTCCCTGCGCCATCTTTCGGTTGACCGCCACGAACCTCGGAACCGCACCCGTCGACGCGTCCTTCCTCTTCAGCCTTCTCAATCCGATCGGATACGCCGGCGGCGCGCGCCTCACCGACCGGCGCTTCAGCGGCTGCGGCGGAAACCGCAACACGTTCCAGGCCGTGCCCGAGGGCGGCGCCATGACCCGCGCACTCCCCAACACGGCGAGCCCGCGCGTGGACAAGGGCTTCAGCCTCGCCGTCCTCAACCGCAACGACCGCGCCCTCACCACCTGCACGGGCGTCACCCTCGTGCCGTTCACGCGGGACGGCGCGGTGAAGGCGGACGCCCTTTGGCTCGAAGGCCTCACGGGCGGCGAGCCGGCGCACGTCTGGCAGTCCTTCGCGGCGACGGCGCGCGACGGCGGCACGGTCCTCGTCTCGGGAGCCGAGCTCAGCTTTTTCAAGCTCCTGGAGAGCCTGAGCGAGGGCGCGCGGCCGGCCTTCGACTACACCGTGTTCGAGGATTTCGAGAGCGGGTCCTACGAGGGCTGGAAAATCGAGGGCGCAGCCTTCGGCGCGGCCCCGCACACCGGGACGACGTCGGGACAGCAACACGTCAGCGGCTTCGCCGGCAAGCGGTTCGTCAACACCTACGTCCCGAACGACGGGCCGCAGGGCCGCGCGACGTCCAAGCCTTTCAAGATCGCCGCGCGCTTCATCGGTTTTCTCGTCGGCGGCGGCAGCCACGCCGGCAAGACCTGCATCAACCTGGTCGTCGACGGCGCCGTCGTGCGCACCCAGACGGGACGCGACAACGAGCGCCTCGAGCCCGCGCAATGGGATGTGAGCGATCTCCGGGGCAAGGAGGCGACGCTCCAGATCGTGGACGCGGAGAGCGGTCCTTGGGGGCACATCAACGTCGACCACATCATCTTCAGCGATTCGCCGCCCACGGCGATTCTCGCCCCCGCGGCGGGGCTGGCCGACGCGGCGGCGCTGATCGAGGCGCGGATCCTCGACAGCCGACAAGTCCGGCTCGACGCCGTCCTTCCCTTTCCGGGCGCGCCCGAGCTAGGCTCGTGGCGGGTCGGTGACGCCGTCGCGGTCATGGCGGGGGACTCCTTCGGCTTCGACCTCCTCCTGGAGCACCAGGGCACCCCGTTGATCGCGACCGGACCGCTGGGCAAGGGGCGCGTCATCGTGGCGCTCGCCAAGAACCTGCCCGCGGCGTGGGGCCTGGCGCTCCTGGCCGTGGCGCGGGGCGGCGCGTACACCCACGGCGAGGGAATCGCGGCCGATTCCCGCGTCCGGGGCGACTGCGCCCTTTCCGCCATGGGCGGCAAGGTCAGCGCTTGCGCCCGCTGGACCGACGCGGAGGCGCTCATGCAGGACTTCGGCGACGACGGCCTGCTCTCCGGACCGGCCGATTCCGGCGAGAGCCCCGCGGGCGAGACGTTCAACGGCGCGCTCGCCTGCGCCTTCACCCTCAAGGGCGGTGAACGCGGAACCGCGACCTTCGTCCTCTCGTGGCACTTCCCCAACGTCGAGCGCTTCGGCCACCGCGGCAACCGTTACGCGGGTTGGTTCGCCGATGCCGCCGAGGCCAACGCCTATGTCCGCGCGAACTTCGCGCGCCTCGACGCCGACACGCGCCTGTACCACGCCACCATGTACGCCACCAACCTGCCCTATCTCGCCGTCGATGCGATCACATCGCAGACGGTGATCCTCCGGGGGCCGACCTGCTGGTGGGCGCTGAAGCACAAGGCGACGGGCACCGACTACTTCGCGGGGTACGAGGGCTGCTACGGCTGCTGCCCCCTCAACTGCACCCACGTCTGGAACTACGCCCAGTCCCACGCGCGGCTTTTCCCCGAGATCGGCCGCAACCTCAGGTGGTACGACTTCATCCACTACCTGCGGCCGGACGGCGAGACCCAACATCGCCAGCATTCGCCGCACGGCGCCTTCATCGACGGGCACTGCGCCGTCATCGAAGGCGCCTACCGCGAGTACCTGATGAGCCCCGACCGCTCGTTCCTGCGCACCATCTACCCCGGCGTCAGGAAGGCCGTCGAATGGCTGATCAAGCGCATCGACCCCGACGAGGACGGCGTCAACGGCGGCGTCCAGTGGAACACCTACGACGTGGCGACCAACGGCGCCCACACTTTCCTCGGCTCGCAATATCTCTCGGCGCTCGCCGCGGGCGAGGCCATGGCCCTGGTCATGGATGACCCGGATTCCGCCGCCCGCTGGCGGAAGATCCGCGAGGCGGGCAGCGCGGCCCAGGACGCGCGCCTCTGGAACGGCGAATACTGGATCCAGATCCCCGATCCGCAGCCCGCCCGCGACTACAACACCGGCTGCCACTCCGACCAGATTCTCGGGCAGTGGTGGTCCCACATGCTCGACACCGGCTACCTCTATCCGCCGGAGCGGGTAAAGACCGCGCTCAAGTCCATCTTCACGCACAACTTCAGGACTTCCTTCGAGGGCTTCCGGCAATTGCCGCGGCGCTACGTGCTCGACGATGAGTCCGGCCTCCTCATGTGCTCGTGGCCCAAGGGCGGCCGCCCCAACCCCTTCATCCTGTACGCCGACGAGGTGTGGACCGGCATCGAGTACGCCGTTGCGGGCCTCATGATCTACGAAGGCATGATCGACGAGGCCCTCGCGATCATCACGGCGGCGCGCGACCGGTACGACGGCAGAACGCGGCACGGCCTGAACTCCGGGCCCGGCGGCAATCCCTTCAACGAGCTTGAGTGCGGGAAGTTCTACGCCCGGGCCATGAGCTCCTGGAGCATCCTCCTGGCAAGCCAGGGCTTCATCTACGAAGGCCCCGTCGGGCGCCTGGGCTTCAAGCCGCGCTGGAAGCCCGAGGACCACGCCAGCTTCTTCTGCGCCGCCGCGGGCTGGGGCCTCTTCACCCAGACGCGCGCCGAGGGGCGGCAGACCGACACCATCGAGTGCCGCTGGGGGACGATCCCGTTGCGCGAGCTCGTCTTCGCCGCGCCCGCCGGCGCCAAGACGCCCACCGTCCTTCTCAACGGCGCGCCTCTCGGCCACGACGGCACCCGCGCCGGCGACGAGCTGCGCTTGCGCCTCAGGGAAGCGACGCTCAAGAAGGGCGACAAACTCACCGTCGAAATCCCCTATTGAGGAGGCGCGCCGTGCTCGCGTCCGTTCTCTGCCTCGCCCTCGCGGCGGCGGACGGGGGCGACCCCCTCGCCGGGGCCGCGGAGCGCATCCGCGCTCACCGCTCCGGCGACCTGGTCGTCACCGTCGTCGACGCACGGGGCGCCCCCGTGCCGGGCGCCTCGGTGGCGGTCGCCCAAACGCGCCACGATTTTCTCTTCGGCTGCAACATTTTCGCCTTCGGCGCTTTCGCCGAGCCGGCGCGGGAGGAAGCCTACCGCGCGCGTTTCAAGGAGCTTCTCAACTTCGCGACGCTGCCCTTTTACTGGGCGAGCTACGAGAGCACCCGGGGCAAGCCGCAGTACGAGCGCACCGCCGCGGTGGCGGCCTGGTGCGCCGCGAACGGCATCGCCGTCAAGGGGCACCCGCTGGCCTGGAACCATCCCGCCGGCGTGCCCGCGTGGCTCCCCGCCGCGCCGGAGGAATCCGGGCCTCTCCTCATGGCGCGCATCGAGGCCTGCGTGCGCCGCTTCCGCGGCGTCGTCGATGTGTGGGATGTCGTCAACGAAGCCGCCGATCCCTACCGCTTCGACGAACGGCTCCAGATCGCGGACCTCATGAAGTCCATCGGCGTCGAGAAGTATCTGCTGGAGTCCTTCGCGGCGGCGCGCAAGGCCAACCCGGAGGCGCGGCTCCTCATCAACGATTACCGCGTCGACGACACGTACGCTCGCGTGATCGACATGCTCGCCCCGGGCGGCGCGCGCGTCTACGACTACATTGGCATCCAGAGCCACATGCACGACGGAGGGTGGCCGGCGGCCCGGGTTCTGAAGGTGTGCGATCGCTTCGCGCGCTTCGGCGTGCCGCTTCAATTCACGGAAACGACGCTCGTCTCGGGGCCCCGCCTCCAGGCGGGCCGCTGGGGCCCGAGCGAGCCCGCCCTCGAGGAACGCCAGGCCCGCGACGCGGTGGAGTTCTACACGGCGGTTTTCAGCCACCCCGCCACCACCGCGCTCACGTGGTGGGACTTCAGCGACGCCCACGCCTGGCAGGGCGCCGCCGCCGGCTTCCTCAGGCGGGACTGCTCGCCGAAGCCGGTCTACGACGCCCTCAAGGGCCTCATCAAGGGGGAATGGTGGACGGCGGCCGCACTCGCGGCCGACGGCGCCGGCAAGGCCGCGACGCCGGTCTTCTTCGGCAGCCACATGATCACCGTGAAGACGCCGGCGGGCGTCAAGGCGCGGGCCGCCGTGCAATTTCCGCGCCCTTGGCCTCCGCCCTCGCTCGAGCGAGCGCGCAAGGAAATCACCATCGTCGTCCCCGCGCCCTGAGGCGGCGGTGGGAGGCTTCCGCCGCCGCCGGCGTCAGATGTGGTTGGCGGCGCGCACCTGGCCGATGCGCTCCTCCGCCAGGGCGATAGCGGCCCGCTGCGGCGTCGTGCCCGTCTCGCGGGCGCGCGCCAGAATTTGCTTGAGCGTCTCGGCGATGGCCGTCACCCTGTGCACGGCCTCCTCTTCGCGGTAGCCGGCGGGTTCGGTCTCGACGGCGATGTTGATGAGACCGCCCGCGTTGATGACGAAGTCGGGCGCGTAGAGAATCCCGCGCTCCTTGAGCCGCGCGGCATCCCGCGGCCGGGCCAGTTGGTTGTTGGCGGAGCCGGCCACGATCGCCGTCTTGAGCCCGGGGATGCTTTCCTCGGAGAGGACGGCGCCGAGGGCGCAGGGCGCGAGGACGTCGCAGGACTCGTAGAGAATCCGGTCGGGATCGACGATGGCGATGCCGAGGGCCTTCGCCCCCGCGGCGGCTTTCTCGGGACGCAGATCGGCGCCGACCACGCTCCCGCCGGCCTCGACCAGCCGGCGGGCGAGCTGGGCACCCACGTTGCCCAAGCCCTGGATCGCGAACCGGCGGCCCTTGATGGCGGGGTCGCCGAACACCTCGGCCAGGCAAACCTTCATGGATTCCAGAACGCCCAACGCCGTGAAGGGCGACGGGTCGCCGCCCCCGCCCTCACTACGGGGCAGCCCGGCGACGTGCGCGGTATGGGCCCGCATGGCCGTGAGATCCTCGGCGTTGACGCCCACGTCCTCGGCCGTGATATACGCGCCGCCGAGCATCTCGATGACCTCGGCCATGGCCGCGAGCCGCGCGGGCTTCCCGCCGTCCCGGGCATCGGCCAGCACCGCCGCCTTGCCGCCGCCGAGCGGAAGGCCCGCCGCCGCGGCCTTCCACGTCATCGCCTCGGCCAGCCGCAGGACGTCGGCCAGGGCGTCGCGCTCCTGGGCATAGGGCCACATCCTGAGCCCGCCCAGCGCGGGCCCGAGGGTCGTGTCGTGCACCGCCACGAACCCCAGGAATCCCCGCGCCGGATCCTCGGCCCGCACCACCCGCTCGAAACCATCGACCGCAAGGTTCTGAATGCGCATCTGTCTCTCCGCTTCCGCCCGCGCTCCGCGCCGCGTGAAGGAACAGGGTACTGCATCCGCCGGCAACGCGCGAGGGTGCCTAGAGATACCCCAGCTCTTCGAGGCGCTGCCGGACGGTCGCGTCGATGATGCGCTCGGGCTCCCGGAGCCTGCGGCCCGCCAGATAGGCCTCGATCCGCCGCAGAAGCTCGGCCCGGACCTCGGGGAGCGCCTCGGCCTCGTTCCGTCGCTCGGCCGGGTCCGACACGATGTCGTAGAGCTCGGCCCGCGCCACCCGGACCCTGAAGGGCGCCGCGGCGCCCGCGCCGATGGGCAGCGCCGCGCCCTCCGGATTGTGGATGAAATGGTGCCGCGCCGTGAAGACGCCGGCGATGGCGTTCTCGTACTCGGTGAACACGGCGTCCCGCGCAAGGGCCCGCCCCGCGGCGAGAGGCGCCAGATCGACGCCGTCGCAGGCGTGGGGGAAGGCGAGCGCCAGCGCCGCCGCCAGCGCCGGCGCGATGTCGGCGACGCTCACGGGCGTGTCGATGGACCGCGGCGCCCCGCCGGGCGCCCGCCACAGGAGCGGCACTCGGTGAACGGATCTGGAGACCGAGAGGGAATGGAAGAAGTAGCGCTGCCTTTCGCCGAGTTCCTCGCCGTGGTCGGCGACGACGACGACGATGGTGCGCGACGCGAGGCCGCGCTCCTCGAGCTCGGCGAGAATGCGGCCGATCCTCCGGTCGGAGCCCGCCGTCTCCTCGTCGTACCGGGCGCGCACGCCGCGCAGATCCTCAGCCTCGAGGGGCGCGGCCCCGCGGGACAGCGCCTCGAGCTGCTCGCGCGATCCGTCGATCCGCGTGGCCCCCGCGAACCTGCCGCGGTCCTCGGGACCGGCCTGGTACGGGCTGTGGGGATCCATGAGGTGCACCCACGCGAAGAACGGGCCCGCGCGGGGCGCCGCGATCAACGCGACCGCCGCCACCGCCACGCCCTCGTCCCCCCACCCCGCCGCCGCGCCGTCCCCGTCGCAGCAGCGGCTGTAGCCAAAATCGCTATAGAGTTCCGCGCTGGTCAAGACGCGGTTGGCGACAAACGCCCCCGTCTCGTACCCGGCGCCGGCCCAGCCCCCCGACCGCCTCGCGCTGTCCTCGGGCAGGCGCCCGTCGTTGCGCCAGACCCCGTC
>ERZ1026810.1129-NODE-1129-length-11077-cov-5.313333_pt1 | contig 11077 bp, 9 predicted proteins | sample MGYA00520872_ERZ1026810 | MGnify/ENA primary metagenome ERZ1026810 (study PRJEB33270, sample SAMEA104284477) | anaerobic digester metagenome | biome: Anaerobic digester microbiome; feature: mesophilic sludge digester; material: Anaerobic digester biomass | place... | reverse complement strand
TTTGTCTTTTTTTTTTTGTCAAGCAGAAGACGGCATACGAGATGCTCAGGAGTCTCGTGGGCTCGGAGATGTGTATAAGAGACAGCCCCAGGGTTGAGCGGCTCTCAAGTCTGGGGGTCAGCAGGGTGTTGGTCCGCCCCAGCCGGGTCATGATGTTTGGGTGACCGCTCGGCTGCTGACCCCGTCCAAGATCACCGCATGGTTGAGCTGTGAGCACGCGCTCACGCTGCAACACCAGCTGGAGTCCGGGGCGATCGCCCCGGTCGCCCAGCCGTTCGGGTCGTTCGCCCGGCTGCTGGCCAACAAGGGATTGGAGCACGAGGCTGCGTGCCTGGCTGCCTATCGGGCGCAGGGGCTGTCGGTGCTGGAGATTCCGGACCGAAAACGCTCCGAAACGTTCGCCGAGTGGGTGGAACGCGTCGGCGATCCGTTTGCCGAGGGCCACGACGTGATCTACCAACTGCCCTTCGCACACGACGGGGTCCGCGGCGTGGCCGACTTCGTGCTCCGGGTAGTTGACGAGGAGACCGGGCAGGTGAGCTACGAACCGGTCGACGCCAAGCTGGCTCGCTCGGAAGCGAAACCCGGTCACGTGTTGCAGCTGTGCTTCTACGCCGAGGCGATCGAGGCGCTTACCGGCACGCTGCCTGCACAGATGCACCTGTGGCTGGGGTCGGGCGAGTTCGAGACGATCCGGACGACCGACGTCATGCCGTACTGGCGCCACCTGCGATCCGGCTCCAACTCGCTGATGAGGGACGCTGAGACCACGCCGATTCCTTGCGATCACTGCGACATCTGCGACTTCGCTTCAGTGTGCGAGGACCGCTGGCGGGCCGAGGATGCGGTGCACCTGGTGGCCGGCGTGCGGACCGTCGACCTGGCGCCGTTGGAGGCGGCCGGCATCGAGACGCTGGAGGCCCTGGCCGAAGTTTCCCCTGGTTCGGAGCTGGAGGGCGTCGATCCGGATCGCCTGTTGCGGATGTCCCGCCAGGCGGAGCTGCAACGGGCGGCTCGAACTGGGCCGGGGGAGGCGCCGCCCCCGTTTCGGTTGATCGAGCCGCCGGACGGCCTACCCGGGTCGCTGGGTTACGAACAACTGCCTGAGCCCGACGACGGCGACGTGTTTCTCGACTTCGAGGGCCACCCGTTCTGGCGACCCTCGGGCGGACTGTTCTTCCTGTTTGGCTGGCTTTGCCGCGACGATGCGGGAGACGGAGCCGGGGGCGCATGGACCTACCACGCCCGCTGGGCCCACGACCTGGACGAGGAAGGTGAGCAGGTTGGCGAGCTGATCGAGTACCTGGCCGAGCGACGGAGGCGGCGGCCGGGCATGCACGTGTACCACTACAACCACACCGAGCGGTCCACCCTGGAACGCCTCGCCCGTCAGCACGGGGTAGGTGAGCTGCTGCTGGACGAACTGGTGGGCACCGGTGCGTTCGTCGACCTGCTGGCCGTCATCCGCGACGGCATGCAGGTGGGCGTTGAGTCGTACGGGCTGAAACACCTTGAGGTGCTGGCGGGCTACCAGCGGGGCGAGGACATCGGGCAGGGCGCTGGGGCCGTGGTGGCCTACGACGAGTTCATGGCCGATGGTGACCAGGCCTCGCTCGACCGGATTGCCGACTACAACGCCGACGATGTGCGGGCGACCCGGGCGCTGCGGGACTGGCTGGTGGAGCAGCGAGATGACGCTCACGACTGGCGAGACGCCGAGCTGACCCCGGACGAGCTGCCTGAGGAGCTCGAGGCCCGGGTGGCGGCGCTGAAGGCGTTCGGCCCGGACACCGACGAGCACCTGCTCGCCGACGTACTCGGCTATTGGCAGCGGGAGTGGAGCGCTCACAAGGTGCAGCGGATGTCTCGCCTAACCGGTTCGGCAAACTCGGTGCTTGAGGATCCGCTCGTGATCGGGTCGATGGTCTGGGAGGCCGAGATCCCAAGGGTTCACAAAGGGCATGGTGGGGCCATTGACCCGGCCATGCGGTTTTCGTTTCCCGACCAGGAGATCCATCCGTCGATCAATTCACGAGGTCGCTTCATGTTCGAGGCGCCCGACGGGCAGACCGGCTACGCCGGCGTGGACTCGCTTGGCAGCGGCGTCATCGACCTGGCATGGAATGAGCGCTGCCAGGAACTGGGCGTGCTGCCGGAAGCGATCGTGTTCAACGACTGGGTGGCGCCCAAGCCAAAACCAGAAGCGCTTGACGACTTCGCCGCCCGGCTGATCGGCCCGGACACGGCCGGAGCGCCCAACCCGGTGTCGTTGGCGCTGCTGCGGAGGGAGCTGCCCCGGTTCGTGGCCGGCGAGGGCCCCGCCGATGGGAGGTTCACCGGGGACCTCGACGAGATGCGCCGCTGGGCGCCGCATCTGGACAACAGCTACGTGGCGGTCCAGGGGCCGCCGGGCACCGGCAAGACCTACAGCGGTGCGCATCTGATCGCGGAGCTGATCCGCTCGGGACAGCGGGTTGGCATCACGGCGTTCTCTCACAGCGCTATCGACAACCTCCTGAGCGCCGTGGTGGCGGTGTGCCGGGAGCACGGCGACCCGGAGCTGCTGAGAGCCGTTCGACGCGGGCCCGAGCCACGATCTGGGGGTCTGACGGGCGTGACGTACTCGGGCGGCAACAAGGCGTGTGCCAACGCCAAGTACAACCTGGTGGCCGGAACCACCTGGCTGTTCGCCGGGAAGGATCTACGCGGCGCACCGGTGGACACGCTGATCGTGGACGAGGCCGGCCAGCTGTCGCTTGCCGACGCGCTGGCCGCGTCCGGTTCCGCAACGAACCTGATCCTGCTGGGTGACCCGTTGCAGCTGCCGCAGGTGGCTCAGGCGTCCCATCCGAACGGCTCCGGGGCGAGCGTGTTGCAGCACGTGTTGGGCGACGACGCGACCATGCCCGTTGAACGGGGCGTGTTTCTGGACATGACCCGTCGCATGCATCCGGACGTGTGTCGGTTCATTTCCGAGCGGGTCTACGACGGCCGGTTGGTGAGCCACGAGACCTGCGCGCAGCAGACGACGGAGTTCGGCACCGGGCTGCGTTGGTTGCCGGTGCGTCACGACGGCTGCTCCACCGAATCGGTTGAGGAGGCCGAGGTCGTCGCCCGCGAGGTCGACCGGATGCTGGGAACCGACTGGACGAACCAGCATGGCGAAACCCGGCCGTTGGAGGCTGCGGACATCATGGTGGTGGCCCCCTACAACGACCAGGTCAACCTCATCGGTCGGACGCTCTTCGATCGTGGACTTGGAGACGTCCCCGTGGGAACCGTCGACAGGTTTCAGGGCCAGGAGGCGGCGGTGGTTTTCTACACGATGACCGCGTCGAGCGCCGCTGATGCGCCTCGAGGTGTGGGCTTTCTGTTCTCGCAGAACCGGCTGAACGTGGCGATCAGCAGGGCTCGTTGCCTGGCCTTCCTCGTCAGCACGCCGAACCTGTTCAACGTCAAGGCAGGAAGCGTGTCAACCATGCGCCTGCTCGCCAACCTCTGCGCATTCCGCCACGAGGCCAACGTTGCAATCAGTCCAGCTGGAGTGCGAGCAGCAGGGCGTGATCAATCGCCGTCTGTTCGTCATGGCTGACCCGTCCGATCAGGGCTCCCAACCGCTCCGGCGCCACCGCAGCGGTTTGTTCGATCAATACATCGATCCCCCGGCTGTTCATGCCCCCGGGCTCCGGGAGTGGAGCGCAGCCGGTGGATGTCACCACGCACGGAGGTCGTCCATGTCGACTCGGACATGGTGGCTCTCTGCCAGATCGTCTTCATCCTGCGACAACGCCAACGAGTCGTCCACGGGTCGCGATGCCCGATGACAGGCCGGTCGGATCCTCTTACGGTGAGGCAACACTCAACGAAGGGAGAGCGGACATGGCCTTCATGGGCATGAACCCGGCACAGATGAGGACGTTCGAGACGAGCCTCGATGCCGAAGCGAAGCGGGTGCGAGCGGTGATCTCGGACCTGGACGGTCGCGTGGCCAAGGTGGACTGGCGCGGGCCGGACGCCAACAAGTTCAAGTCGTCGACCTGGCCCTCGGCCCGCAGCCAGCTGCAGAAGCTGGTGTCGGGATACGAGCAGCTGCGGGAGATGGCCAAGACCCAGCGGGTGCAACAGGAGCGCACGTCGGCCGGCTGACGCGGCGTCGCGTCGACCGAGAACCGGTCGAACTGCGGTGAGATCCGACCAACCCGACAAGCAGCATCACAACAGCCAGCAACACGACAGTCAACCAACACGACAGGCAACCAACACGACAGGAGCAAGAACATGGCGGACAGCGAACTGGGTGGGGACCCGGTACAGATGAACGACCTGGCCGGTTACCTGGCCAAGAAGGCGGCCGAGATCGACGGCAACGTCAACGATCTTCGGGCAAAGAGCCGAGCGGTGATGTGGGTCGGCAAGGACGCCGACACCTATCGCAGCGCCCAGATCGACGGGCAACTGCGCAAGTCATCGGAGGCGGCCACGGCCAGCCTGCGATCGGGCGAGAAGATGCTCACCGAGCAGGCCCGTGGACAGGAGCAGGCCTCGGCCAGCTAGCACTCGAAGGTTGAACCCCGGTGTAGCGGGGTGGGTTTGGCTACTCGGCCGGGGTGATGACGATGACGACGTCACCGTTGGACACCGAGGCGCCGGCCTCCACCTTGACCGCGGCCACGGTGCCGTCGACACCGGCGGCGATGTTGTTTTCCATCTTCATCGCCTCGAGCACGCACACGGTGTCGGTTGCGGCGACCTCCTGGCCGACCTCCACCAGCACCTTGACGATGGTGCCCTGCATGGGCACTGCCACGGCTCCCGTCCCGGCCGCTGCTGCGCCGCCGCCCCCTCCGGAGCGGCGCGGACGCGGCCGGGGCGCGGCCCCGCCACCGCCGGATGCGGCCAACTCCGACTCGGGAATGAACATCTTGACGGCGAAACGCTTGCCGTTGACCTCCACGTCAACGCTTCGCTCCACCTTGGGCTCGGCGTCGTCGGTCTCAGCGCCGGGCGCCGGGGCGCCACCGGTGACTCCGGTGAGGTCGAGCACTTCCTCCACCCACTTGGTGGAGTGCTCCAGAGCGGCAAAGTCGGGGTGGCGGAGGATGGCCAGGTCGGCCGGGATCGTGGTGGCCACGCCCTCGATTGTGGTCTCCTCCAACGCCCGGATCATGCGGGCGATCGCCCGGTCGCGGTTGCGGCCCCACACGCAGAGCTTGCCGGTGAGGTTGTCGTAGTACTGGCTGACCTCGTCGCCGGTCTCGTAGCCGCCATCCCAGCGCACCCCAATGCCGGACGCGACGTCCAGCTTGGTGAGCGTGCCGGGACTTGGCAGGAAGGCACCCTCGGCCGGATCCTCGGCGTTGATGCGGCACTCGATGGCGTGGCCGCTGACGGTCACGTCGTCCTGGGTGAACGGCAGTTCCTCGCCGGAAGCGACCCGAATCTGCAGCTCCACCAGGTCGACCCCGGTGATCAGCTCGGTTACCGGGTGCTCCACCTGGAGACGGGTGTTCATCTCCAGATAGAAGAACTCGCCGTCCTGATAGAGAAACTCGACGGTTCCGGCGTTGGTGTAGTTGCAGCCCCTGGCCACCGCCACGGCCGCCTCGCCCATGGCGGCGATGACGCTGTCGGGGATGCCCGCTGCCGGCGCCTCCTCGATCAGCTTCTGGTGGCGGCGCTGGGCCGAGCAGTCCCGGGTGGCCAGGTACACGTGGTTGCCGTGCTGGTCGGAGATCGTTTGCACCTCGACGTGGCGCGGCTTGGTGAGGTAGCGCTCCATGTAGGCCTCGTCGCGGCCGAAGTAGGCCAGGGCCTCGCGCTGAGCCGACTCGAGCGCAGCCGCCGCCTCATCGGCCGACTTGACCACCTTCATGCCGCGCCCGCCACCGCCGTACGCCGCCTTGATGGCGATCGGGTAGCCGAACTCCTCGCCGAATGCGGTGACGTCGTCGGGGCCGGTGATCAGCTCGGTGGTGCCGGGGACGCCGTGGACGCCCTCCTTCTCGGCGGCGTGGCGGGCCGAGATCTTGTCGCCCATCACCTCGATCGCCTCGGGCGGCGGGCCGATGAAGGCCACGCCCGCCTCGGTGATGCGGCGGGCGAAGTCGGCGTTCTCGGAGAAGAAGCCGTAGCCGGGATGCACCGCCTCGGCGCCCGACTGCTCGATCACCTCGATCAGTTTGTCCGCGTTGATGTAGCTCTCGGCCGCGGTCTGCCCACCGAGGGCATAGGCCTCGTCGGCCAGGCGCACATGCAGTGCGTCCCGGTCCAACTCGGAGTAGACGGCGACTGAGGTAATGCCGAGTTCGCGGCAGGCTCGGATGACCCGCACTGCGATCTCGCCACGGTTGGCGATCAAGACCTTGGAAAACACGTGGCCTATCGTTGCCGGGTGCCCGGGTGTTGTGCCACTTTGTCGAGAAATGAGTCTGGGTGAGCGGCCCGGATGTTCCTGATCCGGCCGGATTTGGTGGGATTCGCTGGGTGGAGCGATGCGACTCCACCAACACCCTGGTGCGGGCGATGGTGGCCGACCTGCCCGCCACTGCGGCCCCCCGTGCGGTGGCGATTGCTGACCAACAGACCGCAGGCCGGGGACGTCTGGACCGTCGCTGGGAGGCACGGCCCGGCTCGGCGCTGATGCTGAGCGTGGCCCACGAGGCGCCTGGCCGGCCTGAACTGTTGAGCGCCCTTCCACTGGCAATGGGGCTGGCCGCGCTGGAAGCCATCGGCGAGGTGACGGGTGTGGAACCACGGCTGAAGTGGCCCAACGACGTGGTGGTAGATGCGCCCGGGCAGCGGTGGCTGAAGTTGGGCGGCATCCTGGGGGAGTCCTTCGACGATCCGCGAGGACCCGCCGCCAGCTCCGTCACCACCAGCTCCGCCACCAGCTCCGGCACCACCGGGCGGGTGGCGGTGCTGGGTATCGGCATCAACACCGGCTGGGAGTCGCCCCGCAGTGACCTGCCGGAGGCCACCTCGCTGAACCTGCTGATCGGCCGGACCGTCGACCGCCGAGCGCTCGCCCACGAGCTGCTCGTCCGATACCAGCGTTGGTGGCGGCGCCTGCTGGTGGGCGATGGCGCCGCATTCCAGGCTGCCCTTCACGAACGGTCGGCCACCTTGGGGCAACGGGTGCGCGTGGAGCTGCCCACCTCGGTGCTGGTCGGAACGGCCACGTCGATCACCGCCGGCGGCGCCCTGGTGGTGAACGACGACCAGGGCGTCCGCAACGAGGTGACCGTGGGCGATGTGGTGCATCTGCGCGCGGCCGAGGGTGGCTGACCGGGCAACCGGTAGCCGGACTGCACCCGAGGTCGTTGACGACCCGGACCCTCAGGGCCCTGGCGGCGCTTGCGGGTCGGGGGTGGCCGCACGGAGTTGGGTCAGGTAGGCGTCGAGGCGTTGCCACACGGGGCCGTGGCGGCCGGGCTTGGGCCGTTGGTCCACCGAGTCCACCGGGATGACGCCCCGCACCGACGACGTGAGGATCAGCTCGTCGGCGTGGGTGGCGTCGTGGGGTGTCAGACGCTCGGCCTCCGCCACCAACCCGGCATCCAACAGCAGCTGCCTGGTGATGCCGGGCAGGCACCCGGTACTGAGGCTGGGCGTTTCCACCCGGCCGCCGGTGACGACGATGACGTTGGTGCTGGTGCCCTCGCAGAGGAGGTGATCCGAGGTGGGGTGGAGGGACTCGTTGGCCCCGTGGCGCCGGGCCCGGGCGAGCACCCCGCGGGTGTCGGCCGCACCGGCGATCGTCTTGTGACCCGCGTCGAAACGCCTGGAATCCCGTGGATGGACGCCGTTGGCCACCGACAAGGCCGGCGTTGGGACGCCGGGGTCCAGCTCGCTCAACGTGACGAACACGGTCGGGTTGGTGGCGGGTGCCAAGGGTGCGCCGGGCCCGGCGGTCACCGTGATGCGCAGGCGACCGTCGGCCACCCCGAGCTCGGTCGGCAGGGAGGCGACGCGCTCCCATGGCACCTCGGCGGCTTCGAGGCCCAGGTAGTCGAGCGAATCGGTCAGGCGGCGCCGGTGCCGCGAGATGGCGAAGGGCACCCCGCCGAACACCGCCATCGTGGTGTAGACCCCGTCGCCTGAGAGCACACCGCGATCATTGGCGGCCACCAGGGGCGTGCCCGGGTCGGCCGGCTCGCCATCGATGAGCGTCCACGACCGGAGCTGAGGTGTAGGGGCGTGGTCGGCCATGCGTGCTTGTCTACCAATCAACGCACGGCTTTGCGGTCACCAGGTTTGAGGTGCGGTGTCGCCTCGGTGGAGCGGATGGCCGGAGTGGGTGAGGGGCGGCTGGGCCAACTCGATCAGGCGTGCGGCCTTCAGCTCGGTCTCGGCCCATTCGTCGGCAGCGTTCGAGTCCCAGGTGATGGCGCCGCCGGTGCCGAAGGTCCAGCGCCACGTTCTTGTCGCGTCGATTGTGGCGTTGGTCGCAGCGTCCGATGAGGCCCAGAAGGTTCGGATGCTGACCGCCAGGTCGGCCTCGCAGGCATCGGCATCCACCCACCCGAGCGCGCCGCAATAGGGGCCCCGTCCGGTCGGCTCAAGCTGGTCGATCGCCTTGAGAGCGGCAAGCTTGGGTGCACCGGTGACCGACCCCGGGGGGAAGGTGGCGTCCAGCAGCTCGCCCCAGGACACATCGGGGCGAAGCCGCCCGATGACGGTGGTGACCAGGTGCACCAGCGATGGGTGGGCCTCCACCCGCAGCAGATCGGGTACCTCGACGGTGCCCGGCCGACACACCCGTCCCAGGTCGTTGCGCACCAGGTCGCAGATCATCACGTTCTCCGCCCGATCCTTGGCGGTCAGCAGGTCGGCACTTGCGGCAGTGCCCTTGATGGGTTCGGAGATCACCAGGTCACCTTCCCTTCGCAGGAACCGCTCCGGTGAAGCGCCGACCACCCAGACGCCCAGCGCGGGCAGGCACAGGGTGGCGCCGTGAGGTGCCTGGTGTGCCTGCGCCAGCCGTGAGGTGAGGGCAAGGGCGGACGCGCCGGGATGGTCCTGGCGGACCGGGCCCGCCAACCGGCGTGTGAGGTTGACCTGGTAAACGTCGCCGTCGGCGATGCGCTCACGGATGTCGGCGACCCGCAGGGCATGGGCCCGGCGGCCGAGGGACGTCACCCAGGCCACCGACGGGTCGGCTGCGGGGAAAGGAGGAGCATCGGGCGAAGGGGGAGAGATCGCAGGCGCGCTGTGCGGAAACCTTGCCCCCACCATTGGGCCTTGGGCGGGCAGGCACACCACCCAGGTGCCGGTTCCGTCGAGCACGGCGGGGTCGTCGCTCACCTCGGGTGTGCCCCAGTGCCAACGCCCCCCGGCCAGCGCCCACGGGCCCGAAGGATCCAAGCCGGGAGGCACCCACGTGGTGCCGACGAGAGCGTCGGTCACCTGAGAGGGCTCCATGGTTGGAGCGTAGGGGACGGGCCTTGCGGGGAGATCGGTCCGACTCTCCGGTATCGTTTCCCGGTGCCTCGAATACCTTGGAAGTCACACAAGAGACACAGGTCGCTGTCCCAGCTGGCCTTGATCGGGTTTAACGCCCTCTTGGCGGTGGCATGTTTGGCCGCTGCTGCCGGCCTGTTCTACACCCGGGTGTTGGTGCAACGTATCGACACCGTGTCGGTCAGCCAGGCCACCCGTGGCGAGACCCGGGATGCCAAGGATCCGATCAACTACCTGATCATCGGCACCGACAGCGCCGCCACCTTGGACAAGTCGGACCCGATCAACGCCGGCCGTGAGGACTACGGCGAACTGGCCGACGTGATCATGGTGCTGCGGGTGGACCCCGGAACCGGCCAGGCGTGGCTGCTTTCGATTCCTCGGGACACGCTGGTGCCGATCTCGCCCTCGGGCCGAGAGTCCAAGATCAACTCGGCGCTCAACGGGCCAGGTGGTGCATCGGACCTGATTCAGACCATCAAGCGCAACTTTGGCCTGTCGGTGGACCACTACGTGCAGATCGACTTCCGGGCCTTCAAGCAGATTGTGGAGGTGCTGGGTGGAATCCCGGCGTACTTCACCAACCCGGTACGAGACGCAAACACCGGCCTGATGGTGAAGGAAACCGGATGCCAGGTGCTGGGCCGGGATCAGGCACTGGCGTACGCCCGTGCCAGGCACCTGGAGTTTCAGGAGCCTGACGGAACCTGGCAAACCGACCCGCGCGGCGACCTGGGGCGGATTCCCCGGCAACAGCAGTTTGCGAAGGTGCTGATTCACAAGGCTCTGGGGAACGGCATCCGAAACCCGGGCAAGGCGTTGGGCGTTGCCAACTCGGTGATCGACGTTGTGAAGATCGACCAACAACTCTCGGTGCAGCAACTGGTGGATGTGGGTGCGCAGTTCCGCACCTTCAGCTCGGATCAGCTGAAGACCTATCCGCTGCCCAGCTACGACTACAACGTTGGCGCCGCCTATCAGAAGGTTGACTGGGACGAGGCCCGCAAGTATCTCCGAGTGTTTCAGGGCCTGGAGACCGGCAAGCCCACCGTGCCCCGGGACGTGATCGTGGACGTGATCGGTGATACCGAGGACAATGCGGGACCCGTGACGGCGGCGCTGGGCAAGCTCGAATTTGATGCATCGACCATCGTTGACAACACCAGCCGGGACGTGCCGCTGGTGTCCTACGGCCCACTGGGTGCGACCGGGGCCATGTTGATCGCCCGATCGATCGAGGGGCCCATCGAGCTGCGCTTCAACGAGCAGATGGAGGGTCAGCGGGTGCAGGTGGAACTGGGCGACCTGCGACCGACGGTTTCGGCCGAACTCCGGCCGGAGGATCAACTGGACGCCAACGTGCGCAACGAGTTGGTGGAACGGGGCGCCACCACGGAGTCGGGCGACAACCCGCCCAGCACCATCGGCGCTGTCTCTTATACACATCTGACGCTGCCGACGATCTACTCTGTGTAGATCTCGGTGGTCGCCGTATCATTAAAAAAAAAAAAACTAACAAGAAACAAATAAATATCGATAGACTCAAACTACATAGCATACCAACACATACCAAACACCTAACCTACTCTATACAACATATAATACAAACTCACACACC
>ERZ1026810.1127-NODE-1127-length-11085-cov-3.896514_pt1 | contig 11085 bp, 9 predicted proteins | sample MGYA00520872_ERZ1026810 | MGnify/ENA primary metagenome ERZ1026810 (study PRJEB33270, sample SAMEA104284477) | anaerobic digester metagenome | biome: Anaerobic digester microbiome; feature: mesophilic sludge digester; material: Anaerobic digester biomass | place... | reverse complement strand
TTACGGTAGTTGTGTACATGTTATTCTTCCCTTGTTACTTCTTCTCTGTATTACCACATGTGTTGTGCTTCTCACTTTTCTGTTTGCTTCTTGATGTTGTACGAATATCTATTTTATTTTTTTTCTTTCTTTTTTTTTTTTCAAGCAGACGCCGGCATACGAGATGCTCAGGAGTCTCGTGGGCTCGGAGATGTGTATAAGAGACAGGATCGTGGCCGGCGATGGCACTGAGCAGCAACGCCGCGTCGCGGGCGTCCCGGGCGAAGGGCCCGATCTGCTCGAGGCTCGACCCGCAGGCCGCCAGGCCGTAGCGCGAGACGCGGCCGTAGGTGGGCTTCAGTCCCGTGATTCCGCAGAAGGCGGCCGGCAGCCTGATCGATCCGTCGGTGTCGCTGCCGTAGCCGCCGTGGCACAGCCGCGCGGCGACGGCGCAGGCGCCGCCGCCCGCGGCGCCGCCCGGGGTGTGCGACGGATCCCACGGGTTCCGCGCCGGACCGACGGCGCTGGTCTCGGTGGTGCCGCCCGCGGCGAACTCGTCCATGACGGTCTTGCCGATGATGATGCCGCCCGCGGCCACAATCCGCGCGACCGCGGCGGCATCGTAGGGGGCGTGATAGCCGGCGAGCATGCGCGAGCCGCAGGCCGTCACGCCCCGGGCAGTGGCGAAGTTGTCGTTGATCGCGAGCACCGCTCCGGCGAGGCGGCCGAGCGCCTCGCCGCGCCGGCGCCGGCGGTCGAGGTCTTCGGCCCGTTCGCGGGCGTCCTCGACGGCGGTGGCAGCGTAAGCGTTGAGCCGGCTCTGGAAGCGCTCGATCCGCGCCGCGATGGCATCGACGGCGGCGCGGGCCGTGATATCGCCGCGCGCGAAGGCGGCCGCGGCCTCGCAGGCGCTCAAGTCTCCGATGGCGCTCATGCGCCGCCGCCCTCGCCGAGCACCCTCGGGACGCGGAAGAATCCGCCGGCGGCATCCGGCGCCTCTCTGAGGGCCAGATCGGCGCCCAGCGACGGGCGCGCCTCGTCGGGCCTGAGCACGTTCGCGAGGGGCGACAGGCGGGCGAGCGGCGCGACGTTCGACGTGTCGAGTTCATCGAGCGCCTGCACGCGGGCGAGAATCGGGGCGAGCTGCGCCGCGAAGGCGGCGGCCTCGCCCTCGTTCAGGAGAAGGCGCGCCAGGCGCGCCGCGGCCTCGACCTGGGCGGGCGTGAGAAGCTCGGCCACGGACATCACCCTTTGGGTTCGGGCGGCGCGGCGCCGCCCAGGAGCGCCGCGTGCTTTTTGACGAGAGCTTCGATTTCCGCGACGAGGGTATCCTTGGCCTTCCGGTGCGCGGCGAGGCGCTGCTCGGCATCGCGCCGGCGCTCGGCGTTGTCGGACGTGCGGTCATCCTCCGCCCACCGGATCTCATCCTCCAACTCGGCAAGCTTGGTCCTCGCCTGCAGGACGTCGAGCTCGGCCTGGAGCGCCGCGCGCCGGGCGGCGAGCTCGGCGCGCCCGGCTTCGACGCCGTCGATCTGCAGGGCGAAATCCCGCGCGGCGAGGGTGTGCCTCTCGACCTTGACCTGCGCGGTGCGCAGGGAGATGCGGCACTTCTCGAGCTCGTTCTTGAGCATCGCGAGGAGGAAGCCGCCCGCGTGACCTTCTTCTTCCTTGACGCGGCTCTCCAAGAAGGCGATCTCGGCCTCGATGCCCGGAATGTCGCGGCGGGCCTGGATCGTTCTCAGCTCCTCCTCCTGGCGGCGGATGGCGAGTTCGAGCGCGGCGTCCGGCGCGCTCCGGCGCAGGAGCGCGAGCCTCAGCTCGGCGAGCTTCGTGCGCTCGGGCGCGAAGGCGCGCAGGAAGGCGTGGCCCCGCGCCGCGAAGCCTCGGAAGCTCTCCAGGCGCGCCTCGAGAATCGCGCGCTGGAAATCCCACTCGCCGGCGTACATCGCGATATACGCGGCGTGAATCCGCCACGCGAGGAGCGAAGCCTCGGCGAGTTTGGTCTGGACCGTCGCGCGCGCCGTCTCGTCCGGCGTGTCGAGCAGGGCCTCAAGGTCCTTGCCCAGGGCGGCGTAGGCGGCCTTGTCGGCGTCGATGGCGCGGGCGAGGGGTTCGTGCGCCCGGAGGATGTCCTCCAGGCCGAAGATGGGCGGCGTTCGGGCGCGGCGGTAGGCCAGGAGCTCGGTCTCGGTGACCAGGCGCAGGATCATGGTGCCGCCGCGCTTCCGCGCCGCCAGGCGCCCGACCTCGTCGGCGAAGCGCGGATTGAGCTCGAGCGCCGAGACGTGGTCGGCGAGAAAGGACATGGCGCTCGGGTGGACGAGGAGACTGGTGACGGCGCTCTGCCTGCCGGCGCCGCCCACGGTGATCTCGACCGTGTCGGGGATGCGCTCGCGCGGCGGGTCGCCGGCCTTGATCGTCCGCCCGGCGTAGCTGAAGCCGTGGACGAATTCGGGGAGATCCTCGCCGGTGCGCCAAATGAGATCCTCGGCCGCGGCCTCGAACTGCTCTCCATCGCGGTCCCATTTCAGGAGCACCAGCACGCGGTCGCCCTGGGTGAGCGTGAAGTCCTGGGGGCTCGCGAGCGCCCAGGCGGTTTCGGGGCGGCAGCCGATGGACGCGAGCGCCGCCGCGATCTCGCCGCCCGAGGCCGTGAAAATAATGACCGTCTCGTGCGTCGGTCCGCCCGGACTGCAGGCGAACACCTCGATGGCCTGCGCGGGGTCGACGAAGGTGAAGGGCAGCGAGACCTCGCGCGCGGCGGCGTCGACTTTGATCTCGGAGGCGGCCGGCGAAAGCGCCGCGGCGCAGAGCGCCGCGCACAGGAAGACGGCAGGAACAGGGCGGTTCATTGGGCACCTCCGAGGAGCGCGAGCGCGAAAGAACACGTCCACGTGTCGCCGAGCCCGACCGGGTTGCGCACCTCCACCGTATAGCCCGGCACGGCCGCGAACCCCTGCGGCACGGCGGCGAGCGCCGCCCGGCCTTTTCCCGAGATCGGGAACGTCGCCGCGTTGACCTCGAGCGCCGTCGGGAACCGGCCGGTCGCGGCGCGGTAGGTGGCGGCCTTGCCGGCGAACCGGAGCGCCGCGTCGACCGGGCCGTCGATGCCCAGCGCGAGCTGGAAGTCCGGCGTGTGGACCAGGAAGCCCTGGCCGGGCCTGACGACGGCCCGGACCATGGCCGCGAGCGACGCCGCGTCGAGACCGGGCGGCTCCGCGCCGGTCTTCCGGCCGAAATAGACGGCGAGTTCGCCCTCGTTCATGCTGAGGATGTCGGCGGTCGCGACGATCGCGAAGTAATCCCGGAGCGCGGCGTCGCTCCAGGAGCCCATGCCGCTCAGGTCCAAGAGGACCCGCGCGCCGTTTTTGTGCGCCGCGGCGATGATGCCCGCCAGCAGCGCGAAGTCGCCCTTCGCGGCGGCGCTCCACGTGACGCCGGTCCCGACGAGAATGAGGAGGCCGGGCCGCGCCGCGGCGAAGTAGCGCGGGACTTCGTCCCGCAGGTACGCCCGGAACGCGGCGGACATGCTCCGGACGGGCGGGTTGCCGCCGAAGGACAGGATGGCGCGCTTGCCGCCGTGGGGCATGATGAGCGAGACGGCCTCCGAATCCTCCACCGCGCGGGCGTTCTTGAGGGCCGCCTGGGGGAGCTTCTCGGGGACGCGCGCCAGCGTCCGCGGCGACCAGAAGCCGAGATAGTCCAGGGTCGTGGCGGTGATCGGCGCGGCCGGGGCGCGCATGAGGTTGGACGCGGTGGCGAGCTCCAGGGCCGTGTTGGCGCCGATATGGACATCGACCGTCGCGCCGGGGTAGGCCTTCAGGCTTTCGAGAATGCCCTGGAAGGTCGGCTCGTCGATGCCCGAGCCCTCGCAGGTCAACTCCTCGTCGAGGCCCCGCGCCAGGCTGTCCATGAGGGGCGCGATGACGGGCCACTCGGCCCTGATCGCGTCGATGTGCGGCCCGAGGCCGAGCACCGACACATCGGCGCACATCCCGTCGAATCCGACGCACAATCGCTGCATGCTTGGTCCTCCCGGTCCCGCGGCGCGCGGGTCTCAAAATTCCTTGTCCAGCGCTTCCCTGAACGCCGCGTCCTCGAGGTGTTTCGCGAGGGGCAGCGGCTCGATCGCATTCAGGTTCTTGCCGGCGCGCTCCTTGAAGATCGCGTACAGGAACTCGTTCTCGCCTCTGGAGATGGCGCGAAAGCGGGCGTCCATGCCGCGCCGAGCGATCAGATAGTCGGTGATGGCGAAGAAAACGCCCAGGAGGCGCGTCGCCGCCGCGATCCAGAGCTCGGGCCGCGCGTCGCACTTCATGGTGACCTTCGGCGAGGTGTTCGAGTAGCGCAGCATGAGCTTGCGGCCGGGCGCGATCACCGAGACGCCGTCGTCGATCCAGGAAACCTCCTCCTCCGGGGCGGCGATGCGCCGGAAGAGCTCGTAAGCTCCGTGGCCGAGGTTCTTCTTGAGGAGCGGGTCGTACTCGGTCCGGATCTCGATGTTGTTTTCCGGAAGGGTGTAGCTGTCCCCGATAATGCCCTGCTCTCGGAGCAGGTCCAGGTATTCGGACAACTGCAGGCAGGGGCGGCCCAGGCTCGCGCCGCGCCGCTGCAGCAGGTGCACGAAGTAGCAGGCGAAGTCGATGGCGTCGTCGACCGGCGTGCCGACGTAGCGGCCCTCGTCGTTGAGTTCGGGCTTGAAGCGGAAGAGGTGCAGGGAAAACTCGCCCTGAAACGTCTCCGCCCGGTCGGGGTGCTCCTGGACGTAGCGGTCGGCGTCGTCGTACCCGGCCTGCGCGGCCTCCTCGATGAGATCCAGATCCATGCCCTGCTTCACCTTGGAATGACCGATGGCCTGGCAGATGCTCCGGCCGTTCCAGCGGCGGACGGCCTCGTCGACGACGAGGTTCGTGCGGGCGTCGATCCTGACCGGCGTGCCCGGCTTGCGCGGAATCTGCTCCTCGTAGATCGGCAGCATCATGGTGTCGCCCTTCCACACCTTGCCGGCGAGCATGAGGCCGAAGCGGTCGGCATCCAGGTCGAAGCTGAGCACCGGCACGGACGGATTGGCGATGCTGAAGTCGTAGGCCTCGGCGTAGTTCCCGCGCTGGTCAAGGCGCGTGGGGTCGGCCAGGCCCTTGGTCGAGTGCGGATCGTCCTCGTCCCGGAAGAACCGCACGATGGAGGGGAAGATGCGCGCGAGCGTCTCGCGGTATTTCACCGCCGTGCCGCCGCCCAGGTCGATGGCCACCGGGCAGGCGGGATCGAGCTTGCCCTCGTAGCGCTCCAGGTACCGCAGGCGCTGGATCTCGAAGGCCTCGCCGATCCCGTCGATGATTGCGCCCCGGTCCTCGGGCGAGCGCATGCGGCGGTAGCGGTTCTCCTCGACCCAGTCGAAGATCTGCTTGATGTGGTTCCCGAAAAGCGTCACGCCTCCCAGGAGCAGCTTGATGCCGTTGATGTTGATCTCGACGTGGCTACGCGTCACCTGGGCCCCGCCGTGGGCGCTCAGGTTCGAGACGGCGTTGTACAGCTCGCCCGAAGGCGCCACGCCGAGCATGACGACGTTGACGCCCGCGACGGCGAGCCCCTTGGCGAGAGCGTCGGCGCGCGCGCTCGAATCCGGTCCGTTGTCCCGGCCGATGAGGAACACATCGCCGGGCGCCAGGCGGACGGGGCCCTTGTGGGTCTCGAAGGGGATGCTGGCCAGGGCGGCGCCGATTCTGAAGGCCAGGGAGAGGGGGAAGTTGACGGGCGGCTGTCCGGGCTTCTCCCGGGCGACGAAGCCGCGGATGTCGTATTCCTTCTGGACTTCGCGGAAGAGCCGGCGCTTCTCCTCGCGCGTCGCGGCGTGGGCGTAGGCCGGGTCGGCGAGAATGTCCTCCGGATCGGTGACGATGTCCCACGCCGCGCGCGTGTTCCGGGCGCAGCGCGCGCGAATTCTCGCCTTGGCCGCCCGCATGAGGTTGAAGATGGCTGTCTGCCGGTCCATGGTCGCTGCTCCTGAGGCCGCGGAATCCGTTCGTTCCCTCGGGGGAAGCCATTGTAGTTTGCCGGCGCGCGTCCGACAAGGCGCGCGCAGTTGGCGCCGGCGCGGGGAACGGGATAGGATGCAGGCATGGAAAAGCCCCGCCTGCGCAGGATCGAAATCGAGCCCCTCGTCTTCGAGAACCGGCAGTTTTTCCGTTTCAGCGATCCGGGAGGTCTTGCGGACGAGCTGCTTCTTTCGCCGGCCGCGGCGCAGATCGCCGTGGAGTTCTTCAACGGGGCTCACACGGTCGAGGACATCCAAGCCGCGATCATGAAGGCGACGGGCAGCCTCGTTCCCTCGGCGTTGCTCAAGGATTTGGCGGCGAAGCTCGACGAGGCGGGGCTCCTCGATTCGGAGCGCCACGCCGCCAGGTTGGCGCAGGCCCGCCGCGACTACGCGGACGCGCCCGCGCGGCCGGCGCTGCTGGCCGGCCGCGGCTATCCGGCGCAGAAGGAAGAATTGACGGCGTTTCTGGGGGCGATCTTCGCCGGTGCCCGGGAGGAGGGCGCGCGCGCCGTGCCGGGGACGCGCGCCCTGCTGGCTCCGCACATCGATTTCGCGCGGGGCGGCACGGCGTACGGTTTCGCCTACGAGTCCTTGCGCGGCGGCCCGCGGCCCGAGGTCGTCGTGATCCTGGGGACGGGACATCACGTGTCCGAGACGCCGCTCATCATCACGGACAAGGACTTCGACACGCCGCTCGGGGCGGTCGCGACCGACCGCGGGCTTGTGGCGCGGCTGTGCGCGGCCTGCGGGCCGGAGCTCATCGCCGGCCAGTACGAGCACACGACCGAGCATTCGATCGAATTCCAGGCGGTGTGCCTCAAGCATCTTTTCGGGGACGATTTCAGGATCGTGCCCGTGCTCTGCGGCGCCTTTCCGCCGGCGCTGGACGGCGCGCCGCTGCCCTCCGAGGTGCCCGCCATCGCGCGCTTCATCGCGGAACTCGCCGTGATCGTCGGCGAGCTCGGACCGCGCTGCCTGGTGGTGGGGGGGGTGGACTTCGCGCACGTCGGGCCGCGTTTCGGCGCCGAGGAGCCGGTCGACGCCGCTGAGTGCGCCCTCGTGGAGGCGGCCGACCGCATGCTGCTTGAGCCCGTGGAGGCCGGCGATGCCGACGGGTTTTACGAACGTCTGCGGAGTATCGAGAACCGCCACAACGTGTGCGGATATGCAGCGGTGTACACGCTGCTAAAGGCTCTGCCGGGGCTCTCCGGCCGGGTGCTTAGGTACGAGCAGGCCTTCGACCCCATGCAGACGGTGACCTTCGCCGCCGTCGCCTTCGCGTGAGGCCGGCGGGCCTCACTGTTCGGGCGGCGCCTCCCCGAGCGTGAAGAGCTCCACCGGCGGCTCGCCGAGGCGCAGGAGCCGGCGCTCGGTCAGGAGCAACGCCGCGCCGTCTTGAAAGGCGATGTCGACCGCCTTCTCGGAAGGACGGGCGCCCGCGCGTTTCCAGACCCCCTCGGCGCGGCGGAACACGCCCTCGACCTCGTGCAGGGCGTGAAGGACGCCGCCCGGATCGGCGAGGAGCCTGAGGATCCGCCCCTCGGGCAGGCCGTCGGGATCGCCGGCTTTGGCGCGGCGCACGAGGGTTGCCTTGTCGCCGGCGACGCTGAAAACGCCGCCGTCTCCCGCGAAGGACAAGCCCCAGAGGACTCCGCCGGCATCCTCGGCCAGCTCCAGGACCAGGGGGTCCTCGTTCGTGAACGCGAGTTCGCACAGGGGGCGCAGCACCCCCTTGTCGCGCGCAATGAGTCTGCGTCCGGCGGTGGCGGCGACGAGGGTGTCGTCGCGCCGGGCAATGAGCGCCTCGATCTCCTCGTCCATGGGCGTGCCGAGCTGGACCCAGCCGCCCTTGGTCGTCGTGCGCGAGCCGGGCTCAAGTTCGATCTTGGTCGCGCGGGTGTCCCAGAAGAGGAGCCGGTTGCCGAAACTGCCCCAAGCGTGGTCCTTGGAGCAGGCCACGCGCGCGAAGGTCGGCGCGGGGTGGGAGAAGCGGACGGTCCAGTTGCACGGGATCCAGCGCCCCTTCTCGAGGAGGAGCACGCCGCCGCTCGTTTCGGCCCAGAGCCGGTCGCCCCAGGAGACGAATCGCAGGAGCCGGTGCGGCACGACGGACCTGTCGCGGCGCACGCCGCCCCGCTCGATGCGGTATACGCATTCGGTCGAACTGACGAGAATCGTGTGGCCGCAGACGCCGGCCGCGAGGAGTTCCTCGAGCACGGTGTCGGCGGCCTCGGCGGGCGGCTTCGGAGGCGCGATTTTCTCCGGCGGCTTGGCGGGCGTTTCCGGCGCGCTCACCTGGTCGCCTTCGGTGGGGAAGATCTGCCCCTCGCGCCGCGTGATCCTGCCGATGGCGCTGTATTTGCCCAGGTGCACGATCTGGCCCTCGGCGATGACAACGCCGTCCCGCAGGACGACGAAGGGCTCCTCCTCGACGATGCCTTCGTTGCTTCCCGCCGAGAGGCCCACGAGGCCCTTTTCGGGAAAGCTGCGAAGCACCATCGAGCCGGGCGGTATCGTCGCCAATAGCGCCAAGAGGAGCGGAAGGGCCTGCACGTTCTGCCTCCACAAGCCTACAAGTATTCACTATATCGGCATGTTGGGCGCCGGGCCATTATCACCTTCCGATAATGGGTGGGAGTGGCGCGGCGGAGGGGGCGCCGGGGGACAGCGGGGAAGCCGTGCCGGGGTGGCGTCAGAGCGTTTCCTCGACCGCCTCGCTGAGGACGGCGATGCCTTCCTTGAGGGCGTCCTCGGGCATCGAGAGCGGGGGGCAGATCTTCAGACATTCGCCGGCGATGCCCACCGGCGCGAACATCAGGAGCCCCTTGTGAAAGCACGCCGTGTTGACGGCGAGCGCGGCGGCGGCGTCCGGCTCCCTGGTGCCGGGTTTGACGACTTGAATGCCCGCCACCATGCCGCGGACCCGCAGGCAGCCGAGAACCTCGGGACGGCGCGCGACGACGGCCGCCAGCCCGTCGCGAAGGACCTGCTCCATGCGCGCCGCGTGGGCGATTAGGTCCTCCGCGAGCAGCGCCTTGATGTTGGCGATCGCCGCGGCCACCGGGAGGGGGCTTGCCGAATGGGTGCTCGTCATGGAGCCGGGCGCGTATTGGTCCATGACATCGGCGCGGCCGATGACGGCGGCCAGCGGCAGTGAACTCGTGATTCCCTTCCCGAGACAGACCAGGTCGGGCACGATGCCGTAGTGCTCGAACCCGTAGAATTTCCCGGTGCGGCCGAAGCCCGCCTGCACCTCGTCGAGGATCAGCAGCGCGCCGCGGCGGTCGCACCACGCGCGCAGCGCGCGGGCGTACTCCTCCGGCATGAAGTCCGGGCCCACGCCCTGGTACGTCTCGCTGAGCACGGCGCACACGCGCCCGGCGTCGATGCCCTCGGCCGCGAGCGTTTCCTCGAAAAGCGCGAAACGCGTGTCGGGGTTCTTGTAGCCGTCGGGGAAGGGAACCTGGACGAAGCTCGGGTCGGGGCGGGGGATCCACGCCTTGAGGCGCGGCAGGCCGCCCGCGAGCTGGACGCCCAGCGTCCGGCCGTGGAAGGCGTTCCGGAAGGAAACGAGCACATCCTTGCCGAGGCTCCGGCCCCAGGTGAAGGCCAGCTTGATGGCGTTCTCGACCGCCTCCGATCCGGTGGAGAGCAGAAAGACCTTCGCGAGGGGCGGAGGCGAGTTGCGCAGGAGCAACTCGCACAGCTCCGCCCGCAGCCGGTGGGGGAAAACGTACGTCGCCAGAAGGGGCCGCTCGAGGGCCTCCCTCAGGGCGGCGACGATGGCAGGGTGGCCGTGCCCGACGTTCGTGATGAGGACGCCGGAGGACCAGTCCAGCCACGCGTTGCCGTAAGGATCGAAGACGCGGCAGCCTTCCGCGCGCTCCCAGACCATGGGCGGCTGCCCCGCCATGGAGGCGGGCTCGGCCGCCTCGAGGGCCTTCAGAACGGGGAGCGACTCGGGGACGGGCAGGGGCGTCCGAATTGTGCGCCAGCGCGTCGCGACCGGCGGCACCTTGGTGGGAACGAGACTGTACTTGGCCATGAAGACTCCGCGGGCGGTAGGGGCCGTCCACGTATTGTAGGCCATGGGAGCGCCGCGCGGAAAGGCGTGCCGCGCTCCCCGAGCGTATCGTTTCGGCCCTAGCGGCGCCCGCGGGACTGCGCCTCGGCCGGCGGCGTCGCCTCTCGCGGGTGCATGTGCTCGAGAATGCGGGCCTGCGCCTCGTCGAGGGCGCGTTGCGCCACGACCAGCCGCAGGACGAGGATCCCCGCGCGGAGCAGCAGGAATCCGAAAAGTCCGCCCGTGAAGCCCTCGATGAAGCGGGCCGCGTAGAGGAAGTGGAAGCTGAGGCCCATGCCGCCCAAGCCGCCGAGCATCATGACCACGGCGAGAAACTCGTACAGGCGTTTCACCATGGAAACCTCCTTGCAAGGGCGTCGAGCCGGCGCCGGCAGGCGCTGAAGCCCTCGGCATAGGCGATCAGCTTGTCCTTGCGGCGCCGGCGCATCCCCGCCGCCGCGGTCCACAGGGCAAGGAAGAAGGCCACCGCGACGGCGACGATCTGCAGCAAGTGCAGGGGGTCGGCAAAGGCGCTGGGGCGTGAAAACGGCGCGTAGAGCGCGACGGCGCCATCGACGGCCGCCATGAAGGCGAACGCGGCGGCGACGGCGACGATGCTCAGGCCGCCCGCCGGCGCGGCGCGGCGCGGCGCGGCGGACGGCGCCGCGCAGAGCAGCGCCGCCCAGGCGGTCGAGGCCAGGAGAAACGGCGCGAAGTCGAGCTCGTTGTTAAAGCGCGTGGCGAAGACCGCCGTGCAGAAGAGGTCGAATCCCGCGGTGCCGGCAATGGGTAGGAGCCAGCGCAGGAGCGGCCAGGGCAGGACGGAACCGGCGGCGACGTAGACGCACAACCCGGCGGTGACGCGCGCATCGCCGCCGGGGTGGAGCAGGACGGCGAGGGCGCCCGCGGCGAGGGCGCTGTCTCGTATACACATCTCCGAGCCCACGAGACTCCTGAGCATCTCGTATGCCGTACTCTGCTTGAAAAAAAAAAACACAACTAAGAA
>ERZ1026810.1126-NODE-1126-length-11089-cov-3.816092_pt1 | contig 11089 bp, 5 predicted proteins | sample MGYA00520872_ERZ1026810 | MGnify/ENA primary metagenome ERZ1026810 (study PRJEB33270, sample SAMEA104284477) | anaerobic digester metagenome | biome: Anaerobic digester microbiome; feature: mesophilic sludge digester; material: Anaerobic digester biomass | place... | reverse complement strand
AACGATTTTATAGTATGTGACAGATTTGTTATTTTTTTTTTTCAAGCAGAAGACGGCATACGAGATGCTCAGGAGTCTCGTGGGCTCGGAGATGTGTATAAGAGACAGATGAAATGTAAAAATTTGTATAAAAATACTAACTTTTCATTATATCAAAGTCTTGTCAAACAATTATTAGTGGTTTTAAATACATCCAGGTTAAGTATCTAACTAATACTTAAATAATTATCTATTAATAATCATCCAAAGAGAACTTTCTATTGATTCAGGTTTGAAGTTCTAATCTTCCACTTCCGGCGAGTTTACGATCTCTCCAATATCTGTTATCATCTTTTGCGCTAAATGATTAGCTTTTGCTTCCGAGTTACTTTCTGTATAAATCCTGACTATCGGCTCGGTATTGGATTTGCGAAGATGCACCCAATCATTTTCGAAATCAATACGAACGCCATCAATTCTATTGACTTTGTATTTTGAATATTTGAGCGCCATCCTTTCCAATATCTGATCTACATTCATATCAGGTTCGAGGGTGATTTTATTTTTTGAAATGAAGTAGTTAGGATAAAACTGCCTTATCTGAGAGGGCTTTTTGCCTGTTTTAGCCATAAATGTTAAAAAAAGAGCAATCCCCACTAATGCATCGCGTCCATAATGAATCTCCGGATATATAACTCCACCGTTACCTTCTCCGCCAATAACAGCATTAGTTTCCTTCATCATCTTAACCACATTCACCTCACCTACTGCTGAAGCCATATAATTTCCACCCGCTTTATGTGTAACTTCCATCAAAGCTCTCGTTGACGAAAGATTTGATACGGTGTTACCGGGCTTTGTCCTCAATATATAATCAGCCACAGCAACCAAAGTGTATTCCTCGCCAAAGGCAGTACCATCCTCATTAATAATTGCAAGACGATCCACATCAGGGTCAACAGCAAAACCAATATTACACCTTTTCTTTACAACAAACTTGGCAAGCTCCGTAAGATTCTCAGGCAAAGGCTCGGGGTTATGAGGAAATAAACCAGTGGGTTCGCAATATAATTTTTCGATTCTTTCCACACCAAGCTCTTCGAGCAATTTAGGAACTGCCAGACCTCCGGTAGAGTTTACCGCATCTACTGCAACAACAAAACCTGCATTACGAATAGCAGCAGCATCAACCATTGGAAGGCTAATAATTTTTTGTATGTGAAGATCAATAAAACCATGCTCAAGCACGGTTTTGCCCAATTCATTATAAGGCGAAAAATGAAACTGCTCATTTTCTGCAATAACAAGTATCTCTTCACCTGCCATTTGCGATAGGAACTCTCCATGTTCATCAAGCAGCTTCAGAGCATTCCATTGACCGGGATTGTGACTTGCCGTTAAAATGATGCCGCCGTTATCACCTGACTCTACAAAAGCTATTTCCACCGCAGGAGTAGTAGAAAGCCCGGCATCAATGACGTCAATGCCCATAGCGTTTAATGTTGAGGTAACAAGGCTATTTAGCATGTCGCCTGAAACACGAGCATCACGCCCTACGACAACTTTTAACTTTGAATTTTTAATATTTTTCTTGAGAAACATGGCATAGGCTGCCGTGAACTTTACCACATCAACGGGAGTAAGATTTTCGCCAGGCCTCCCCCCTATTATGCCACGTATTCCTGATATAGATTTTATCAAAGACATAATCACTAAAATTTCCGGGCAAAAATAACCCTAAATTCACTTTGCATTAAAAGAAAGAGCTTTTTTTGTTTATCAATACTTTGAACCGACTTCCACAAAATTGGTTTAACTTCGCTAACTCAAACACTTCATTCGATGAAAAAACTGCTTTTTATTTTTTTACTGTTAACTAATACCATAATCTATTGTCAGGATACAATTACCGTGATGCAATATAACTTATTGAATTTCGGGTACTTTACGAGTTTTTGTACTGTTAACAACAACAATCCTGACAGCAAAACCCTCTGGCTAAAAAGTATCGTAGATCATTATTTACCTGATCTACTCTCTGTAAATGAAATAAGCCCTAACACAATCTATCATTTTAAAATACTCAATGAGGCTTTAAATGCTTCGGGTAGAGATTATTACCAAAAGGCTGAATCCACCAATTTTGCCGGTTCTACTATTATCAACATGCTTTATTATAACTCTTTAAAAATAGGATTAGCGGAACAGGAAGTAATTTTTACCACTCTACGAGACATCAACGTTTATAAGTTATTTCATAAAAGCGCTTATTTGGTTTCCGGCTCGGATACTACTTTCTTTTATTACATTACAGCTCATTTTAAATCTGGCGCTAATGCCGCAAACCAACAACTTAGAGCAGAAATGGCCGAAGCAGTTATAAGCTATTTGGAGGAAAATAACATTTCAGAGCCGGTTATGCTTGGTGGCGACCTTAATTTATACTCAAGCAGCGAGTCGGCCTGGATAATTTTGACCGATACTAATAAAAACTGCTATTTCAACGATCCGCTTAACAGAGTTGGTAATTGGAGCTCAAATCCGGAGTTTGCCGATACACATACTCAATCTACCCAAACTACCTCGGGATGTGGCGCCGGAGGGGGTATGGACGACCGTTTCGACTTCGTACTTACAAATTCATCACTTACCACCGAAAGCTATCCTGTAAACATCATCCCCGACACTTACCAATTACCAGGGCAAGACGGCCTACGTTTTAAAGGTTCACTCATTGATCCGCCAAACACAAGTCTGCCCGCCGAACTGATTGATGCCCTGTACAACATATCCGACCATCTTCCGGTTACTCTGAAGCTGATAGTCAGAACGCCACAGCCTAATTATGTTCCCGATCTGTTTTTCTCCGAATATGTTGAAGGTAGCGGCAACAATAAAGCGCTTGAACTTTTTAATCCCACACCCTATCCGAAAGATCTATCTAATTACCGGTTAGAAAGATATGTTAATGGCTCTGTTTATGCCGACACCGTAAGCCTGGCAGGAACACTACCTTCCGGAAAAACATACGTGGTTGTTATTGACAAAAGAGACCCAAACGGATCAGGAGCCAACACACCGGCACACCCTGATCTGATAGCTGTTGCAGACACCTTCCTTTGCCCCGATCCTACGATCAACCAAATGATGTACTTTAACGGCAACGATGCTATCGCGCTTCGAACACAATCAGGAGAGTTGATTGACCTGATCGGAAAAATTGGTGAAGACCCAGGAACAGGCTGGACTGACGATTCATTATGTTATCCTGGACCTTATACTTCACTTTGTGGCGCCAAAGCATGGACAACAAACCATACGTTAGTACGAAAATTTAATGTTACAAGCGGAATCAAAACTAATCCTCCTTTTTTCGATGTTACACAACAATGGGATTCACTGCCCAATAACACTTTCGACAGCCTGGGACTCCACCATTGCTTAACCCAATTCGAACTGCCGCCATCATGGGAATACGTAACAACAATGAGTTCTCATATCTTCACAATAACCATTAATACAAACATAAATTTGGAAGATCAACCTGCTGCGCCCGGACTTTTTATCGGGGCATTTTTCAAAAATGGGGATTCTATACATTGTGCCGGCAATGTACAATGGTTCGGCGATCAGAATATTGCAATTATTGTATATGGAGATGATTTTTTAACGCCCGAAAAAGATGGTTTCGAAATAAATGAAAAAATAACGTGGAAAATTTTAGTTCCTTCTCTTATGAAAGAATTTGACGCTGCGGCTACCTACTCATCATTCTGGCCTCAGAATAACGGGCTTTTCACGCCTAATGGTATTTCAGAAATTATATCACTGAATGGTAAAGAGATAACCAACTTTTCATTGTACGTATCCGAAGGCTGGTCAGGGGTTTCACTTCCTATTATTGCCACATGGCCACTATTAGAGGATATTTTCGGACTTGAAATAAACAATGTAGTAGTGATGAGCGATAATGAACATATATTTTATCCTGAACAAAACATCAACCAGATAGTCGAATGGCAGGAAGGCGTGGGATACTACATAAAAGCCAATTCGGAATTTTCAAAAAATATTGTCGGCTTTAGTCCAAGCAGTAAAACCGTGCAGCTCAACTCGGGATGGAACATTATACCAGTTATGAGCTTTGATGACATTCCTGTCTCGCTTATTGATATTGAGCTTGGTAGTAAATTAAAATTGATTAAAGAGGTGGCGGGTACAGCGATCTATTGGCCTGAAATCAATATTCAAACGCTCGAAAAACTATCGCCGGGCAAGTCGTACTTTATCTATCTAAACGAATCGGGCAGTTTCTCTTTCGGTGAGTAGCTTACCTTTATTACTTTAACCCCCTATTACTTGGATAGATTTTATAAAAAGGTAAAGATTAGTCTTATTTTATAATTTGAAGAACGATCAATTATTGTATTTTACAACAAAATGATTTTTAATGGAATGCTATTGTTGAAAATTTTCAAGCTGATGCACTAACGTTTCCCACCTCTCCATCTCTTTTGCCAGTTCATTCTTAAGAATTTCATACTTATGGTATATTTCACCGGATTTTATAAGAGGATGAGAAGCGTCGGGTTTAGCAAGCAGAGCATCAAATTCAGCCAAATCAGATTCAAGTCGGATGATAATTTTTTCTGATTTCTCTAATCTATTTTGAAGTTTTCGCAACTCCCGGTCTATCGCTTTCCTTCGTTCAAAATCGAGCTTACTTGCCGAAGGCGTATTTGTTTCTTCAACAAGAGATTGCGTTTTAGCCTTTTGGTTTAACTGATTGAGATGCTCCATCTTTCGCGATTGCAAAAAATCATGCACATCTCCGATATACTCCTTAACTCCTTTATTGTGAAACTCAAATACTTTTTCTGTCAATCCCGACAAAAAATCACGATCGTGCGAAACGATGATCAATGTTCCGTCAAATTGCAAAAGCGCGCTCTTTAAAATGTCTTTCGAACGCATATCAAGATGGTTAGTAGGCTCGTCAAGAATCAGAAAGTTAACCGGTGTAAGTAACATACGAGCAAGCGAAAGCCTTGATTTCTCCCCACCCGACAACACCTTAACCTTCTTATCTAAGTCATCCCCTCTAAACAAAAAACTACCCAACAAACCCTTCACTTTCGTTCTCCATTCTCCTGTTGCAACATCATCAATAGTTTCAAAAACAGTTCGCTCCATATTGAGCATTTCATGCTGATTTTGGGCATAGTATCCAATTTTCACAAGGTGTCCATATATTAAAGTCCCGCTATATGGCAATTCTCCAACAATCACCTTTGCGAGGGTAGATTTTCCTTCTCCATTTCGCCCTACAAATGCGATCTTTTCTCCTCGTGAGATAGAAAAGTTAAGATTTTGCAATACCAAGTGTTCACCATAGGCTTTTGAAAGATTTTCGAGCCTCAATGTTACTCTTCCTGAATGAGGCGAGGGTGGGAAGCGTAATCGTATGGCTGAATTATCGGTTTCTTCAATCTCAATTTTATCCATCTTATCGAGCATTTTTATCCTCGATTGCACTTGACGTGCTTTGGTGTTTTTATATCGAAACCGTTCAATGAAGCGTTCAATTTGTGCAATTTGTTGTTGCTGATTATTGTAGCTCGCCATTTCGCGCTCGCGGCGTTCAGCCTGCATCTTTTCATATTGAGAAAAAGAAGCTTTATAATCAAAAATCTTTCCCAGTGTAATTTCAATGGTACGGTGTGTTATATTATCCAAAAAAACACGATCGTGCGAAACTAACACGATAGCTCCGGGGTAACTGATCAAAAAATCCTCAAGCCACTGTATCGCCTCTATGTCGAGATGGTTTGTTGGCTCGTCAAGTAGCAATACATCAGGCATTGTAAGCAATATTTTGGCAAGCTCTACACGCATCTGCCATCCACTACTAAATTCGCGCAACGGCCGCGAAAAATCCTCACGTTCAAACCCAAGTCCTATCAAGACTTTTTCGGTATTTTCATCAATTTTATGACCATCTGTCAAATTAAACCGATCATTGAGGTCGTTTAGCCGTTCTACAAGGTTAAGATAGCTTTCGGAGTGATAATCAGTACGGTTGGAAATTTCATTTGTAAGTCTTTTTATTTTTGATTCAATGGCAAGTACTTCTTTGAATGTCTGCCGTGCTTCTTGAATTACAGTGAGTTTACTATCCGGGGCCATCTCCTGTCGCAAAAAGCCAATGCTTTGGCCGGCTGGAGATGCTACTGAGCCGGTTTCAGGTTCAAGCTCTCCGGCAATAACCCTTAACAATGTTGTTTTCCCTGCGCCATTTCGGCCTACAAGCCCAATCCTATCACGATCATTAATAAGAAAAGTGATACTATCAAAAATATATTCTCCTGTAAAATGAACCGAAATGTTGTTTATTGAAAGCACTATACAAAATTTGAAACAAAAATAGCCAAATTATAAAAAAAAGGCCGAACCAAATGGCCCGGCCTTTTTAGGATTATTCCAATTAAGGATTATTTGATAATCAGTTTCTCAGTAAATGTCGTTCCGGCAGTCCGGATGAAGATGACGTACATACCTTTACGTAAGTTAGAGGTATTTATTTGTACATAATCATTGTTGAATGGACTATCGTAAACCACTTGACCGAGATTATTGACTATTATAATTTGCTTAATAGTGGTTGACTCGATGTTAACCGTTTCAGAAGCAGGATTTGGATAAATACGTAAGGTAGTTGCATCTGGCGAAAGCTCGGTAACAAATACGTTAATGGTAGCTGGATCAGACCATGCAGTACATTCAGTATAATGAGCTCCAACATTGTAGATACGCGTACCTCCTTGTACATTACTATCGGTATAGGTAGTAACAGTAGGCCCAACAGAACCGATCACCTGACCGTCTCTCTTAATATCATAGCCCACTAAAGCTCTTGAGGTATTAACCCACTTTGCATTATTAGGCTTGCCTAAATTACCTGCTACCGGTGAACCATAAGAAACGCCAGGATTTGGTGTGATAACTATCGGAACAGCAGGCGCTGCGCCATCAGTACCAATACCAATTATACCGGCAATATTCCAATTATAATCCAGACCAAATTGTGTTGACATCGAAACCCATGCACCACCACCAGTACTGATTAAATCACCAAAGTTGGCAATTGCAGGACCTGAATCACAACCAGCAGGATACTCGCTTACGGCATGAGTCGTCTCATAACCAATATAGAGCGGTTTGCCAGCTTCAATCTGAACAGGATTAGTAAGAGTAATGGTATTCCATTGCTCGGATACAACGGTAGCTGATTGGCTAACGACAGGTTGAGATACAGTAGCGCTTGTCCACACTTTAATAATGTATGTAGCAGTAGCTGACCTTGGGAAAATATCAACCTGCTTCAGGTAAAGACCAACATGTTGAGTTAGCTGATCCGGATTCCATTTAGCAGCGACAGCAAATGTTCCACCGTTAACTAATCCAATACCATCGTTATTTATTCCATTGTCCCAACGTATTACCCCTCCCGGCTCTTCAGGTGCAACCCACGTGAGCTGTACAACATTTGGATTGTATCCAGTTTGTTGCAATGTGAGATCCGTAGGTGGAGGAAGCGGACAGCCCTGTTCAACAATTAAGGTTACAGGTACAGTAACAACAGGTGTTGATGAGTTATTGTTAAAGATAACTGAACCGGTATATGTACCGAAATCCAAACCTGCAGAATTGAATTTAACCTTAACGGTCCCGGATTGGCCAGGACTAAGAGTACCGCTCATTGGTTCTGCGGTCAGCCATGATTGTGGTGGAACACCACCAATCTGTACTGTGAAATCACAGCAGTTGCCATAACTATATGTATTACATGGATCAGTTACTGGCTGGCTCCAGTTGGTTCTGTAACGTATTACGTGCGACCCGCCTGGCGCATTATCAGGAATAGTAATATTAAAAGTATATGGAGTATTGGCTGCTGCACATACCGCATCGTTAAGAATCAACTCATCGGCATTGTTCAAAACAAGATCGTTATTAAAGTCAATCCAAACGTCGAAATATGTGTTGGTATAACCGGCTGTTACAGTAAGAACGTAAGTCTGTCCGGCCTCAACTTCATGTACCATATCCCTGTAATCATGATACCAATCATTTGCATTCAAGCAAGGAATATCTATATTTATATTAGATAACTGCCAGCTTAACAAACCATCACCAAAAGAGAAGCACCCTGTTGAATAAAGGTTATCAATACACAACGAAGGCTCACTGTTAGTAACAGGTTTTGTCTTGCAATCGTTACCAGGATTTTGATCGCCTGCAAGGTTTGTACATGCTTCGAAATTGTATGTACCATATACTGAAAGATCTACAGTGCCAACGGAAATCTCAACATCAGCGCCAGGAGCAAGCGATCCGGAATATGTGCCGTTAAACGATGCCGAACCTTGACCGGTCATATTAACACTCCATGGAATATTGGAAACAGAATTTGCACCATGGTTTTTGATCTTTATTACAACCGGCTCACTACTTCCAAGGTTTACACCTGAATTAGGTGAAACAATTGAGCTAACGCCAACATCAATGTCAAAAAGCGTGGTATTACCCATTTCAATACCCCACAAACACACATTCTGAACCAAACCAAGCAGGGTATTAAATCCTGTTACAATGTCGGGTTGGAAAGCTAGACCACCGGCAATATCGCCAGAAGCTACCAATGATAACATCGGAAAGACATCATGGGTAAGTTCAAGTGAGCCGCTAGGTAGCGCGTATTTGTATAGTTGATTATTGTTAAGTCCGCTTTGACCATAGCCCCATAGATATGGACCCTGATGATCGTAAGCAAAACCATAAAAACTCTCATCTCCTGCATTAGGAATAGTACCCAAAACTGCGCCTTGCAAATCGAACAACGTAATTGTCGTTGACCAGTTGTTTGCCCATAATCCCTCTTCACCATCATCCCATGCTACGGCGCGTACTGCCGTTGGAGCGCTAAATTGACCTATAAGAGTCTGGCCGACAAAATCCATTATATAAACCGTTGAAGAGCCTTGACCACCATAGAAATATGTACCGTCATAGGCAAGGTCTCTAATCTGACCAGCGCCAGGTATAGCAAAGCTTCCAACATAAGTACCATCATAATCATAGCGATAAAAATCAGTACCATTCCATTTTGAAGTATAAATGTAATTAGCATCTGCTTCAATACCTGCTTCGCCGCCACCAACACCTACAGGATATTCAAACTGAAGATCGAATTCTTCTAAAATATTATCCATGAATCCGCCACGACTTGGTGAAATGTTGCGTTCTGAGAAAGGATCTCCCTCTAATGCAGCGCGTTGTGCGTATTGCTCAGCCACCCACTCAGGATCAAGGACAACATCAGGACCGGCTGTTGAAGCACGCTGAATATTCAGTTCCCAGGTAAGATCTTCAGATCCCAGATTGGTAACGGTAAGATACTTAGAGGTAACCATATTGTTTGTTGCATGGTTTTCAATCAATTCAGTAGGATCAATACTCCATACAGGGCCGTTTACCGAATCAGCATCAAGTGGGGCAGGCAGGTTAGGAGCGCCCTCATCATTTAGAATAAATGCTTGTGGCATAATAATATCTTGCATCTGATTCCCGTCCACCTCATTATCAATAAGATACTCAGGAGTAGAAGAATTAAGAGTAACATCAAAATTGGATTCTCTCTTAAGCGAAATTCCGGAACTTATCAAGGAGTCGTTATAACTTTGAATTTGGGCAATCGCCGCAAAAAGCGACAATACTAAAGCAATAAGTATTACAAAACTAAATTGCTTTTTATTAGATAAAAATAATCTCATTGTTCTATTTTTTTTAATTAATAACAAAAGTTTACGATTCAAGATTTTTATTTTTTTAATGTTTTGGGAGGGTAAAAGTAAAGAAAATTTTCTTATGGTTTTATAAATAAGTCAAAATTTATTGTAATAAAAGTTTTTTTTAACCGCTAAGGGCTAAAAATAACCTACCCGCCTATTTTTGAACAATTTCGCAACTTATGGCATAAAATTCTTTTACCCCGCGCCAATAGCGCAATGTAGTGAACAATGAACGATCAAAAAGACATCTTCAAAGTGTGAATTGATTGAATCCAAAGAAAATCAGTTGATTATAGATTTTTTACCAAGCTCTATTTGAATATTCGTGCTTGGTTGCTGAACAAGGTTAAACTATTAGTAGCTAAAATTACTTTTCGTAATTAACACAAATATTTACTCCTGAAAATAGACCCTCTTCACCCGTTTCGAAATTGATGACATCACTTCGTACGGTATTGTATCCATCGCTTTAGCTAACTGATTCAGCATTTTACTGCTATTAAAAATTATAACTTCTTCTCCCTCTTTTACATCTAATCCGGTAACATCTATCATACACATATCCATACACACATTGCCGACTATCGGCACGAGGGTATGTTTTACCATAAGCTGCCCACGCCCATTGCTAAGCCGCCGGCTTAAACCATCGGCATACCCAACAGGGACAACTGCAACAACCATATCCTCCTTAGCAACCCCTACCCTATTATATCCTACCGTTTCACCTTTATGAACAAATTTTATCTGCGAGATGATTGACCTTAAAACAACAACATTTTCCAAATATGCTTGCTCCCGCTCAAACGGAGAAATACCATAAAGGCCGATGCCAAGCCTTACCATTTCAAATTGAGCATCAGGAAAAGTAGTTATTCCTGCCGTATTAAGTACATGCCTCAAAACAGGATAACCAATTGAATTGATAATCGAGTCGGATTTGTTTTCAAATAACTTGATCTGATGACGTGTAAAATCAGCATGTTCAGGCATATCGGTTGAAGCCAGGTGAGTGAATATAGATTGTACATACAGCCGTTTATTAGCCACAATTCTTTTTATTAACTCAGCTACATCTTCTTCACAAAATCCCAATCTGTGCATACCCTGTCTCTTATACACATCTCCGAGCCCACGAGACTCCTGAGCATCTCGTATGCCGTCTTCTGCTTGAAAAAAAACAACAACATCCTACGGAACTTAATCGATTCGCTTTACATCCAGTACTACACCATCTCCATCCACCCAACATATGCACC
>ERZ1026810.1120-NODE-1120-length-11122-cov-3.321874_pt1 | contig 11122 bp, 10 predicted proteins | sample MGYA00520872_ERZ1026810 | MGnify/ENA primary metagenome ERZ1026810 (study PRJEB33270, sample SAMEA104284477) | anaerobic digester metagenome | biome: Anaerobic digester microbiome; feature: mesophilic sludge digester; material: Anaerobic digester biomass... | reverse complement strand
GTCGTGATGGTTGTCGAGTATTCTAAATTGTGTTGTCGTGTTTTTTTTTCAAGCAGAAGACGGCATACGAGATGCTCAGGAGTCTCGTGGGCTCGGAGATGTGTATAAGAGACAGGTATTGATTGGCAAAATGCCAGAAATCCAGCGCACTTTTATGTATCACGGCGCTGAACATAAGACTATTAACGCTTTCGAAGCTCAAGTTGAATTAGAGCCGGAAATCGTGGCACAGCAAACGCGCGTGCATCCGCGCTGTGGGACTTCTTTTATTCTCTCGATGGTGTTCATCTCGATTCTCGTGTTTACGCTGCTTGGTCCTCAGCCCCTGCTTTGGCGCCTGATCTCGCGCATCCTCTTGCTGCCAGTTGTTGCCGGGCTTTCGTACGAATATATCCGTTGGGCAGCACAAAACATGCAGAAATCCGGTTTCGTGCGGGCTCTGATACAACCTAACCTTTGGCTGCAAAGCCTGACAACCCGCGAGCCCACCTTGGATATGATTGAAGTAGCTCTAGCGGCTTTCAAGCGCATGTACGCAATGGAAACTGCTGGAGAAATTTTACCTGAACCAACCGTATGAAAGCTTGGCAAAACGTCTTAATCGGGTTTTTAGGAGGATTGCTTTTAGGAGGAGTAATCCTCTTGTTCTTTTTGCCCCAGCGAGGCGAACCCATTCAACTGGTAACGGCAACGCCCGAGTCTGCCGCCTTAACCACACCAACTCCCTCCACAGTCCAAGTCCACGTGACTGGTGCTGTGAAAAACCCAGGCGTTTACGTTCTACTCGAGAATGCTCGTAACATGGATGCAATCACCGCTGCCGGCGGTGCCACCTCAGAAGCCGACCTTGAACGCATCAATCTTTCTGAGTTTATTAGAGACGGGCAGCGCGTTTATGTGCCCTATAAAGGTGAGCCAATTTCGACTTCAGAAAGATCAAGCCCCATCAGCCTATCTCCAACGGTGCCGACGTTAGTCAATATCAATACAGCAGATGCAGACGCGCTAATGAGCTTGCCAGGGATTGGAGAAGTCAAAGCGGCGGCAATCATCGCCTATCGCGAGACGTACGGTCCCTTCACCAGCATCGAGGCGTTACTCAACGTCAAAGGGATCGGTCAATCCACCCTTGAAGGTTTACGGGAACATATCACATTAGGTCCGTAGTTTTAGAAAGCTTAAATAAGGCAGGTATAATATCTTTTATGGATTACGAAACAATACTAAAAAATGATCTTTATGCAGCTATGCGCGCCAACGATACCTTGCGCAAGCGGGTCATCCGCTTACTGATATCCTCGATTGAATTGGCAGAGGTAGCTAAAGGCTCAAAATTAACCGATAGCGAATTTATCGCTCTGGTGCAAAAGGAAATCAAAACCAAGAACGACACTATCGTGGATGCTGAAAAGGCTAACCGCCCAGAAATGGTCAAGGAACAGCTAGAGGAAATAAAAGTCTTGGAAGCCTACTTGCCCAAGCAATTAAGTGAAGCCGAACTGGTGCAACTGGCAGAAGAAGTTATCCAAGAAACCGGCGCTACCTCCCCAAAAGATATGGGAAAAGTGCTCAAAGTGCTTATTCCTAAGCTCGCTGGCCGCGCAACCAACCAAGATGCCAGCCGCGTGGTAAAGGATTGCCTTACCAAACTTAGCTGAAATGACTAAAAAACAGCCAGATTCGCGTCCTTCTTCGGGTTTTACCCAAGGTGCCGCCCGCATTCTCATTCTCATCATCACCTGCATCTTGGTGTACTTGTGTTTGGTGTTACCTGATGTCATCAACCAAGCCAATATGCCCGTGGCAGTCGGCGAGGTCGCAAATCAGGATATTCTGGCGCCTTATTCAATTACTTATGAAAGCAAAGTCTATACCGAACGTGCTCGTATGGAAGCGGCTGCGGCAGTCCCTCCAGTTTATCTTCCGCCTGATCCCAGCATAGCCCGCCGTCAGCTCGAGACGCTCAATAGCATCCTATACTACAACTCTACTGTGAGAAATGATCCTTATGCCACCCGCGAACAAAAGTTAGATGACTTAGAAGCGCTTGCTGAGATCAAGCTAAACCCCAGTATATCTGCCCAAATTCTTGCCTTAGACGATCAAACCTGGCAAAACATCGATAAAGAAGCTCGGCGGGTGTTGGAACTGGTTATGCGCGATACAATTCGCAACGAGAATGTTGCCCAAATCCGTAGCAACTTGCCGGCAGTGATTGACTTTTCCTTCCCGACTGAACAAGCACAGGTGATCATCGCGCTGGTCTCACCTCTTATCGTTCCCAATAGTCTCTATAGCGAAGAACAAACAAATCTCGCCCGCGAACAAGCCCGTGCCACCATTGAGCCTATCTCTCGCCAGATTATCGCCGGCGAGGTAATCGTGCGCCGCGGTCAGATTATTCGCGAAGAAGACTTAGAAGCTCTAAACATCTTTGGTTTAGCCAAACCCAGCAATCAAACTGATCAATATATTACGAATGCAATTATGGTCGGTGTGCTCGCCACGTTAAGCATCTTATACTTCAACCGCCGGCAAGAACAAGAGTTTTACAATCCCAAGCACCTTGCCATCATCGCGATCACATTTGTCGTCTTCTTAGGTTTAGGGCGCTTTTTGGTGGTCGATCGAACCGTCGTCCCTTATCTATATCCCGTGGCTGCCTTTGGGTTGACGCTCTCCATCATTTACAATTTTGAGTTCGGCACGCTTATCAGCCTTTTCCTCAGTATTTTGCTCGCCTTCGGAAAAAACCGTGAAGCAGAATTAGCCTTATTCTATCTTTTACCCACGCTGGTCGGCATGTTGACAATTGGTCGAGCGCGCCACATCGGCTCATTTATCGGCTCGGGTTTTGTTACGGGTTTACTTGGAATGGCTGTGGTGGCTGCCTTCCGTTTAGGCGATGTGTATACCGACATGGTCGGTCTTTCCACATTGGTAATTGCTTCCCTGGTGAATGGTCTATTATCGGGCAGCTTCGCTTTGCTGCTCCAATTTATCTTTGCCCAAGTATTGGATATTCCTACAACACTACAGCTTATTGATATTTCCCGCCCAGATCACCCACTGCTTCAATACATCTTACAGAATGCCCCAGGTTCCTATCAACATAGCTTGCTGGTTGCGAACCTTTGCGAACAAGCCGCCGGTGCAATTGGCGCAGACCGTCTGCTCATCCGCGTCGGCGCGCTTTTCCACGATTGCGGTAAAGCCAACAACCCGCAATTTTTTGTCGAGAATCAAATCAAGGATAAAATCGATGCCCATGACGATCTCGATCCCGCAACAGCGGCTGCCACAATCATCCAACACGTTCCTGACGGCGTAGCCTTAGCGAAAAAGTATCGTTTGCCCTCACGAATTATTGATTTCATTCGCGAACACCATGGCACGATGGTAACGGTGTATCAATACTCCCAAGCCATTGCAATGGCTGAGAACCCCGAAGACGTCGATAAATCTTTATTCACTTACCCAGGGCCTAAACCGCAATCGCGAGAAACAGCCATTCTGATGTTAGCGGATGGAACCGAAGCCAGAGCCCGCGCTGATGCTCCGCGTACCGACGAAGAATTACGCGAATTGATCCAAAAAAGCATCGCCATGTATAAGGACGCAGACCAATTAGAAGAAACCGACCTGACCCTCAAGGACCTGAAGACAATCGAAGATTCTTTCTTTGAAACATTACAGCGTTCCTACCACCCGCGCATAAAATATCCGCAAGTGCAAAAGAAATTCAAAAAGCAAGCTGATAGTGGCGTTAATGAGGACTAAACCCCACCTTCAACCTTCAAGAATGCAATGATTGATTTTTCATCTCCCCAAAAATACCGCACTCAAGTGGATCTCATCCGCCTGGAAGCTTGCCTCCAAACCTCGTTGGAAAAGCTCGGCTATGCGCAGGATGAGGCAGTCACCCTGAAATTGACCGATAATAGAACCATCCACAAGCTTAATCAAACCTACCGCGGCGTTGATGCTCCTACAGATGTGCTTTCCTTTGAAAATGACTATCTTGACCCTGAAAGCGGTTTGCATTACTTAGGAGATATCGTCATCTCCATCGAAAAAGCTCAGGAGCAAGCTGCACATAATGGGCATCCGTTACAGCAGGAAGTAGAAATGCTCTTTGTGCATGGCGTGCTGCATCTTTGCGGCTATGACCATGCTGAAGAGGACGAGTATGCAGAAATGAGCCGCCTGCAAGATGAAATCCTTACAGCAATGAATAATCCCCTTTTAGGCAGCATTTCTCCGCCTGCTTAAATTCAGAGATTAGTTTTTACAGGGCGGTTCACGAGTAAATCTTTTTCATATCCCAATTTAAGACGAAGTCTGATAAAATCCCAGAGTGACAGGCAAAGCTAAAACCGTAGCTTCGCCTGACTAATATTAAAACGATTAAGGAGAGCGTATGCATAAAGATTTCTTAGATATCATCGATTACAGCCCCCAGGAATTACTAAACTTGCTTGATCTTGCCATCCGGCTCAAAGAAGAATATGCGCATGGTGGCAATGAACCGGTCCTCAAGGGCAAGGTGCTCGCGATGATTTTCCAAAAACCCTCACTACGCACTCGGGTCAGCTTCGATATGGCGATGCGCCATTTAGGCGGCGATGCCCTTTACCTTTCTCCTAATGAGGTCGGTCTGGGGCAACGGGAATCTATCGCTGATATTGCCCGCGTACTCGAGGGTTATGTGCAAGGCATCATGGCACGCGTATTTGCACATGAGCACGTTTTAGAGTTAGCTCGTTGGGCGAATATCCCAGTGATTAACGGATTGAGCGATTACAGCCATCCCTGCCAGGCTCTAGCCGATGCACTAACTATCTACGAAAACTTTGGCCGCATTCAGGGTATCAACGTCACGTATGTCGGTGACGGCAATAATGTTGCTGTTTCCTTGATGCAAATTTGCGCTAAATTAGGTGCAAACTTTACGATTGCCAACCCTGAAGGGTATGACATGCCCTCCGATGCAGTTCAAACTGCCATAGAAGTAGCTCGTGAAAGCGGTGCCAAACTGACCTTCCTACGTGACCCGCACGAAGCTGTGCAATTTGCCGATGTAATTTATACCGACACTTGGACGAGCATGGGTCAGGAAGAAGAAGCTAAGCAGCGCGAAAAAGTTTTCCCGCCTTATCAGGTGAATGATCAATTGGTTTCAGAAGCTGCTCCCGATGTGATTGTCATGCACTGTCTGCCAGCTCACCGAGGGCAGGAGATTACAGATAGCGTTGCCGATGGACCTCACTCGCGGCTTTTCCCCCAAGCGCACAACCGCTTACATGCTCAAAAAGCGGTCGTATACACACTCATGAAAGGAGATTAACTTGAATTCCCAATATTATATTGACCTTGAAGATAAATATGGTGCCCATAACTACAAACCGCTCGATGTCGTTTTGACAAAAGGTGAAGGCGTTTGGGTCGAAGATATCGATGGAAATCGCTATTTAGACTTCCTAAGCGCATATTCCGCTCTCAATCAGGGGCACCGTCACCCCAAAATTGTCAAAGCTTTGCAAGATCAGCTTGACCGAATCACCTTAACCTCCCGTGCTTTCCGCAACGATCAATTAGGTCCTTTTTACAAAAAACTATCTGACATGACCGGCTATCAAATGAGCCTGCCAATGAACAGCGGTGCCGAAGCAGTAGAAACAGCCCTTAAAGTTGCCCGCAAATGGGGTTATGCCGTCAAAGGCATCCCCAAGTATGAAGCGGAAATCATCGTTGCAGCCGGGAATTTCCATGGCCGCACTATCACCATCATTTCCTTATCTTCTGAACCTCTGTATAAAGATGCCTTCGGTCCATTTACCCCCGGTTTTAAGATTGTGCCTTTTGGAGATCTCGAAGCTGTGCGAGCTGCCATCAATCCAAACACTGCCGCGGTCATGCTTGAACCAATCCAAGGTGAAAATGGCGTGATTGTTCCCCCCGAAGGGTATCTGCGTGGAGTAGCTGACCTTTGCAAACAAAATCAGGTACTCTTTATTGCTGATGAGATTCAGACCGGCTTAGGTCGCACAGGTAAACTTTTCGCCTCAGAGTATGAAAATGTTCGCCCCGATATCACTATCATTGGGAAAGCGCTTTCTGGCGGCATGCTACCAGTCTCAGCTGTACTGGCTGATGAGCCTATTTTGGGCTTGTTCCAACCTTCCGAGCATGGCTCGACTTTTGGCGGCAGCCCATTAGCTTGCGCTGTTGGCATCGCTGCCCTCGAAGTCATCGAGGAAGAGAATCTTCCCGAGCGGGCTTTCACCTTGGGTAATTACTTTATGGACCGATTGAGTGAAATCCCAAGCGCACATATCAAAGAGGTGCGTGGACGCGGTTTGCTGATCGGTGTTGAACTAAAACCAGAAGCAGGCGGTGCGCGGCGTTTCTGTGAGGCATTGCAGGATGAAGGCATTCTTGCCAAGGAAACGCATGATCACGTTATCCGCTTTGCGCCACCCCTCATTATTGAGCAAGAAACCTTAGACTGGGCTTTACCTAGGATTGCTAAGGTTTTACAAATGCCCTAAAGTAAGGAGCTTTTATGAACAGGTTTGCCAAAATCGTCGCCACCTTAGGTCCAAGCAGTTCTGATGAAGCTACGCTGCGCGCCTTGATTGAAGCCGGCATGGATGTTGCCCGCCTCAATTTCTCGCACGGCACTCATGAAGAACATGCCAATCGGTACAAAATATTACGCAGGCTTTCTGAAGAGCTTGGCAAACCTGTTTCTATCTTGATGGACCTGCAAGGCCCAAAGCTGCGCATCGGCAACCTAAAAACCGATTTTGTTGAGCTGAAATCAGGAGATACGGTTGCATTAAGTTCAACCGAGAACCCGAAAAACTTGCGTGAAGGCACCATATTCATTCCTTTCGACGTGCCAAATTTGCATGAAGCACTCTCTCCTGGTAATCACATCCTCCTGGATGATGGCCAGCTTGAGTTCGAGGTCCTCGAGCTGGATGGCGAGACTATCTACGCCAAGGTCATCCTCGGAGGTAAACTCAAATCCCATAAAGGCGTCAACCTTCCCGGATCAAAGCTGGATATCGCTTGCCTGACGCCTAAAGATTTGGAGGATTTAGCTTTTGGTATTTCTTTGGGGGTTGACCTGGTAGCCATATCTTTTGTGCGCCAAGCCTCCGATATTCTCACCGTTCGGAAAACCATGCAGGAGATGTCTGGCTCGGAGCGGGTTCCTCCTATCATCGCAAAGTTAGAGCGTCCTGAAGCAATCGCTAACTTGGATGCCATCATCGATGCCACAGATGGCGTGATGGTTGCGCGGGGAGATTTAGGCGTAGAGATGTCCCCAGCCGAAGTTCCTTCTGTGCAGAAAGCCATCATCAAAGCTGCTAATCAAAAAGGCAAGTTCGTCATCACTGCTACGCAAATGTTGGAATCGATGATCAACAACCCGCGCCCTACCAGAGCAGAAGCAGCTGACGTGGCGAACGCCATTTTTGATGGCACCGATGCTGTCATGCTTTCCGCTGAAACAGCCGCAGGGATGTACCCGATTCAAAGCGTACGCATGATGGATGCCATTATTAAGGAATCCGAAAAGCACCTCAGCGAGTGGGGGCATTTGGATAGCTTGATCGCTGATGATCCTAATAATCCAACGGTATCGATTGCACGGTCAGCCAAAGAACTTTCTGTTGCAGCCAAGGTCAAAGCAATTGTGGTGTTTACCATTTCGGGAGCTACGGCGATGTGGATGTCTAAAACCAAACCCAACGTGCCAATTTACGCCTTCACCCCAGAGATGAAGACTTATCATTGGTTAGGGATTGCTTGGGGCGTCACGCCGTTGCTTGTGCCGCATGCAGACACACTCGAAACAATGGTCAAGCACGTAGAGACTGGGCTGTACGCGTCAACCAACCTCTCAGCCGGGGATAAAGTCGTTGTAATTTCTGGCTTTCCGGTAGGAGAAATGGTTAAACCGAACTTGATATTGCTTTATTCTTTGCGTTGGTAAAACTTGAAGAGGACCAAAAACGGGGCCAGATTGCTGGTCCCGTTTTGATTCTCCGTGCAGCTTGCTTATTCTAACGCAGCATTAATCTGCGCCAAGGCAGCCAGATCTGGGCGGATTCGCTCGGCTGGGAGGCGGTTAAGCGGCTCCTTTCCTAAATCGAAGATATCAAAAATGGACTGATCGGCTTTTTCGATGTAGAACAAGCCGGTGGTGAGGTAACGCTTTTCGTAAGACTCCGTTAACAAATCTAAAGCTGCGGTTTTACTTGTTGGATCGTAATCTCTGTCGATCTTTTTAAGCAACAGGCTGGAACCATCATGGAGTTTTACTTCGCGGTAAGTACCTTCTTGAAAGTCCTCTACAATGATTTCTTGAGCCTTCGGAATAAAGGTAATATCCTGAATAGGGCTTTCATTCTCGCGCCCCCACGTATAAGATTGCATTGCCTGATCCTGATTGTTAAAAGTCACACATGGGCTAATCACATCGATTACGGCAATGCTATCATGCACAAAAGCAGCTTTGAAGAGCTCTCGCATCTGTTTAACATCTCCAGCAAATGCGCGGGCAACAAATTTCGCCCCGCTGATCAAAGCCTCCAAGCACAAATCTAAGGGGGGCAGATAATTCTTACCCTGATGACGGAGCTCTAAGCCCAAGTCCGAGGTAGCCGAGAATTGCCCTTTAGTAAGTCCATAAACACCGTTATTCTCAATGATGTAAACCATTGGAATATTCCGACGGATGACATGTTTAAAATGCCCCATGCCAATGCTCGCCGAGTCCCCATCACCCGAGATGCCTATGAGTTTAATGCGCCGGTCTGCGAAGCAAGCCCCTGTAGCCAAAGTTGGCATGCGCCCATGAACTCCATTGAACCCAAAAGAGCGGTCCAAAAAATAGTTCGGGCTCTTGCTGGAGCAGCCAATCCCGCTAAACTTGGCAACCATTTCCGGAACGACGCCCAGCTCAAAGAGCGCGGCTTGAATTTGGTTAGCGATGGTATTATGACCACACCCTGGGCAAAGTGTAGAAGGCTTCCCTTTATAATCGACAGGGGAAAGCCCAATTAAATTCCGCTCCACTTTTTGCGTCTGTGTGTTATCCATGTCTCTCCATCTCCTTTGCCAAAACTTGTTCAGTCGCCCAAAGCGCCGTCATGGGCAAACCACCAATATCCGTTAGTGAAGACAGCTTCTCAGAACACTCAGAGACCTCTAACTTCAAAATTGAGCACATTTGACCATCACGATTAAGCTCCAACACATAAGTATGGTCATGCGCAGCGATAAAGTCGCGCACGGCTTTGCAACTTGGTAATGCCCGAATGCGCAAGTAATCCGCTGGGACGCCTGCTTCTTCCAGCATATCTTGAGCCTCAGTTAGCGCTGGGTCGGTTGACCCCCAGCCGATGATGCCGATTTTAGCGCCGGGTTTCGTCCGCAAAATGGGTTCCGGCAGCACCTCGCACATGTTCATCAGTTTCTTTTTAATCCTGCGGATCATATTTGCCCAATTTATTGGGTCTTCACTATAATTTCCATACTCATTATGGCCGGTGCCGCGCGTGAAGTAAGCTGCAGCTGGGTTCTGATTGCCCATCACCGTACGGTAAGGAATACCATCACCATCGATGTCCTTATAACGACCCCATTGCCCGCCGAAACGATCCAAATCTTCTTCCCATAGGATTTTCCCACGGTCAATAGGACGGTCAGGATATGCAAACTTAGGCGTAATCCACTGGTTCATCCCCAAGTCCAGATCGCTGAGTACAAAAATCGGAGTCTGATAATGCTCTGCCAAGTCCAAGGCTTTCCAGCCAAACTCAAAACACTCATTCACCGAACCGGGCAGTAGGATGACGTGATTGATATCCCCATGCCCCAGGAAATAAACAAAAGTCAGATCCCCTTGTGCCGTACGCGTAGGTAAGCCTGTGCTGGGTCCAACGCGCTGTACATCCCAAATCACGATAGGTGTTTCTGTAAAGTATGCCAAGCCCACATTTTCGGTCATCAAGCTCAAGCCTGGGCCTGAGGTAGCGGTCATCGCACGTAAGCCAGCCCAACCAGCACCAACCGCGCAGCCGGCAGCAGCCAGCTCATCTTCCACTTGTAAGATCACACAGGTGTTCTTACCCGTTACGGGATCTTTGCGTAACTTGGGGTTGTGCTCTATCATCGATTCAACTAAGCTGCTCGCTGGCGTGATCGGATACCAAGCGCAAAACTCAACACCTCCGAAAAGCGAACCCAACGCTGCGGCATTATTCCCATCGGTTAAAATGCAATCCTTCATCGGGGGCAGCGGCTTCACGGAATAGCGGTCTCTTTTGACGATATTCTCTGCTGCCCAGTCATAACCAGTTTTGACCATTTTTAAGTTCGTTTCGAGCGCGGTAGCCTTATTGCCAAAGTGACGTTTCAAAGCATAGAGGATGCTTTCCATACTGATACCCAGAACTTGCCCCACAATACCGACGTAAGCCATATTCTCCATGTATTCCCGCAGATTGCGCGGGACTTCTGCCTCCTTGACCAGCCGGCGAATGGGCATTGGGTAGAAAATCAGATCGAACCGTGGGTTTTCCGGCAAGCGGATGTGGTCTGCATAAAAAATCACGCCGCCTTCGGGCAAATAAGTTAAATCATCCAGAAATGTTTCCGGGTTCATTGCAACGAGAATGTCATCATAAGGCACTCTACCTAAGTAGCCCTCCCCCGAAACCCGAATGACAAACCACGTGGGCAAGCCTTTAATGTTTGAGGGGAATATGTTTTTCCCAGAGGTCGGGATGCCCATATGGAAGAGAGCATGATAGAGCACATTGTTAGATGTAGCACTGCCAGAACCGTTGACAGTGCAAACCGTCATGCAAAAATCATTCACTTTTGGGGGGAGATCGATCAATTTTTCTTTCTCGGGGTAGGTCATGACGTCTTATTCTCCTTTTATCACTCAAAACGCTGAGATAATTCCACTTTTTTTCGCTGCACCACCAAGTCCATGTGTGCGATCAGTGCTTGATAACCGCGGTCACAATCCCGCGCAGCCAGGGCTTCAACGATACGCTGATGATAATTCCACACAGTAACTAAGTAGGTCTGATCG
>ERZ1026810.1119-NODE-1119-length-11122-cov-4.206548_pt1 | contig 11122 bp, 9 predicted proteins | sample MGYA00520872_ERZ1026810 | MGnify/ENA primary metagenome ERZ1026810 (study PRJEB33270, sample SAMEA104284477) | anaerobic digester metagenome | biome: Anaerobic digester microbiome; feature: mesophilic sludge digester; material: Anaerobic digester biomass | place... | reverse complement strand
TGCATCCGTATGTTTTCTCCCAGTGTATATCGCCCTGATCATTGATTTTTACAACCCACAAATCAAAATAGCCATTGTTTCCAGATTGTACATCGCCATCAGTTGAAGCTGTAACTCCAAAAATAAAGAATTCATCTTCAGATTTTTTTATCAATTTCCAAGGCACATCACCTCTACTTCCTCCAAAACATTTTTCCCAGATAATATTTCCCGTGCTATCAGTATTTATTATCCATATATCACCTTTGCCATGGTAATTGGTTGCTCCAGGGATAGAATCTAACAAATGTATGGCAATTAGTAATCCATCACCTTTGGAAACAATCCCATAACTCCCGTCTGACTCCGGTGAACCATAACACTTTTGCCAAACTATCTCAGGTATCTGTGTGTATGCATTAATAGCGAATAAAATCAATAATGCAGATAGAATGTTTTTCATAATTAAGTAAGATTAAGAAAATAAGCGAACCATTCCCCGTAAAACAGTGAGTGGTTCGTAAAAGGTTATTAATAAATGACAATTTACCGGACTTGTTATTGCCCGATACATTCAGCATATTGTTTTCCCATGCCAGGGTAATAGGCTTGTAGTTAAGTATTTTATGTAAAACATTTTGCACCTGAGCGGTATTTGACACAGGGCAGAGTCCAATCATCATTTCGGAATCAAGATCGTAATCCCCGGAGATGCTGTTGTAGGTAAGCCGGGTAAAAAGAAGAAATATTCGCTTAAAGAGGAAACAACATTCTGCAAAAAGCCGGTTTAAAAAGTAATTAGCGTGTTTCATAAGCGCCTCCGCTTAGATTTTTGTATTAAAATATTGATGCCAAATATAGTAAAATGTTTTAAAACGAATGATATTTTTCGTAAAAAAACATCCAAATATTTTAGGCAAGTTCAAAAAAAAAGTCGGATTTGCGCTTGGTGATTGTTGTTTTAAAAGCAAAAAGGTTGTTTGTAGCCAGTTTCAGCGATAGTAACGTTACCCCCGTTACCTTTACCAAATGAGGAAATCCTATCGCTTAACCTGATTAAGATAGTTTTCAGGCATAGCATGGCTTTAAGCCATACTATGACTTTGTTATTAATTTTCCGGCTTACTCCACACCCGCTTTGGCTTTTAAACTTACACTGATGACTTATACTCCTTCGCGGAAAGTGAGAGTTGTTAGGATTAACTAATTATGGTTTCTTCTCTATTAGTCTGTTTTTTATCAACATCATTTAGGCAATCGGGGCAAAGGCAGGAGGAGTATTGTACTTTTAAATAATTGAGCGTTTCTAATTTAACTGTTGCTTTACTGCACCAACAAACACCGGCAGGGTTGCATAAAAAAATTCCGCCGCATCTCGGACAAACTGATATTTGTTGCTTTTGTGATCTCTTCATATTTGTTAAATTTCAAGAAGCAGACTTACACTCCCAATCTTACCACCAAGTGGAGGATTCATTTTAGACACTTTCACTTTTGCTGAAATTATTTCGGGAAAATGTTCTTTCAAACTTACAAGTATCCTCCTGCCAACATGTTCCAACAAATTCGATTTAATTGCCATTTGTTCTTTTACTAAAAGAAAAACATCTTGATAATTTAAAGTATGCGCGAGACGATCAGTTACTTCCGCCTCCGTTGTATCGTATTCAATAAAAAGATCAATGATAAAATGTGTTCCTATTATCTGCTCCTCACTAAAGCAGCCGTGATAAGCATAAAACTCCATGTTTTCCAATGCGATCTGCGCCATGATCTATCCCAATTTTAAAATTCCGGTATCTATTCTTTTTAACACTTCATCTTTGCCTATCATTTCAGCAATAACGGCCAAGTCGGGCCCAAAACTGCCACCTACAAGCAATAATCGCAGCGCATTCATTATCGCACCCAGACCAACATTTCTTTCTTGTGCGAAAAAATGTATCCGATCTTTGATATTTTCGGCTGAAAAATCATCAATTAACAAGAATTGTTTTTTTAAATCAATCATTAAAAGTGCGGAATCGGTTTTCCAACGCTTTTTCACAACCTGTTCATCATAATCTTGCGGAGCTGTAAAGAAAAACGATGACTGCTCCCAAAAGTCGCTAACAAAATTGGCTCTTTCTTTTATTATCTCTACAACTTTTTCGACAAATCCCAAATCTACTGTGATTCCTCTTTCGGCAATATATGGGGCAAATTGTTCGGCGAGTTTGGTATTGCTAATCTCAACCAAATATTTATGGTTAAACCATTTAGCCTTATCAGGGTCAAATTTCGATCCCGACTTCCCTACCCTTTCTAATGAAAACTCTTTTGTTAACTCTTCAAGTGAAAAAATCTCTTGTTCTGTTCCGGGATTCCAACCCAATAAAGCAAGCATGTTAATGAATGCTTCAGGGAAATATCCAGATTCGCGATACCCACTTGAAACATCTCTTGAGATTGGGTCTTCCCATTTCAGCGGAAAGACCGGAAATCCTAACCTGTCGCCATCACGTTTGCTAAGTTTACCATTTCCATCGGGTTTAAGAAGTAAAGGTAAGTGGGCAAATTGTGGGGCTTCCCATTTAAAACAGCGATATAGAAATACGTGTAGCGGCGCCGAAGGCAGCCATTCTTCACCTCTTATTACGTGACTGATATCCATCAAATGATCATCAACGATATTAGCAAGATGATAGGTAGGCATACCATCGGATTTAAATAAAACCTTATCATCAAGCAGCTCTGACCTAACTTCAACTTTTCCACGAATCAGATCATTTACTACTATAATTTCGTTTTCCGGTATTTTGATTCTGATCACATACGGCTCGCCCGAGGAAATGCGGCGTTGGGTTTCGTCCTGACTTAATGTTAATGAGTTAGTCATACCTCCTCTGGTTTTTACATCGTACTGCTGGCTATCAGATTTTTCAGCTTTCAGGCGTTCTCGCATTTCCTCAAGCTCTTGTGGTGTATCAAAAGCATAGTAGGCATAGCCATTGTTTATAAGCTGGTTTGCAAAATCACGATACAGGTTTTGACGTTCCGATTGCCGATACGGGCCATAATCTCCGCCTATGCCAGGCCCTTCATCATAACGAATACCACACCATTTTAACGATTCTATTATATACTCTTCAGCGCCTGGTACATACCTCAGTTGATCGGTATCTTCAATCCTAAGGATAAAAGTACCGTTATTCCGTTTGGCAAACAGATAATTGTAAAGCGCTGTCCTGACTCCACCAATATGAAGCGGACCGGTTGGGCTTGGAGCAAAACGTACTCTCACCGATTTTTGATCAGTCATAATAAAAATTTTGCAGGCAAAGATAGTGGATGAATAGTATCTGCATTTTTATCTGATGACTTTATTTATAAATTCGACAGTTACCATTATCATCCCAAAATAAACATTTGACAATGATTAAAAAAGTAATCGTTTGTAATCAACAGAATCAAAATTGTATTAAAGAAATACTCAATTGGGAGGATACTCATAAAATGAGGATTTGTCTTTTATTATGCAACAATTCAGAAGATAATCGCCAAAAAAAGAGGCCATCTTTTTATAAGACAGCCTCTTTTTATTTTTAATTAAGTATCTCTCTACAACTTAGTAAGTATAAATTGGTATTGTCCAAATGAACCTTGATCAACAGTAATTGTATAGTTCATTGTGTATGTTCCATCACATGTATTAAGTTCACCAAATCCAGCATAGGCAACATTATCATAGCCAAAAAAGTTTGTTGCAAGGACGGTTTTCACGGCAGTAACTTCAAAATTTAATGGATTAACAACCATCTTCAATGGTCCTTTATCTTCGGGTAATCCATCCAATTCGATTAATCCAGCTACATACACAATATAAGGATCATCAGGATCTACCGTGATTGTAACATTTCCATCCACTCCCCAACCTTCGCTAACGGCATGATAAGCGCCGGTAACTAAATCCGGATCATAAACACACACTGCTGCTGCATTAAATGATGCACTTGACCTGAACGTCTTTGATCCTTGAACTGTCAATAATTCAAAGTTAAAAGCATCACCGGGGGTTATATCATCAAGATTTACACCTAATAAGTTAGCAGCATCCTTCAGGAATATTTTTACTGTTGCAGGAAATGTAGTCAGTTTTTCAATCTCTTTTCTGCTCATGTCTCCTTTAAAAGAAACAATAACACTTACTTCATCTACTCCACTAACATTTATATCAAATTGAATGAAAGTGTTTTCTTTATCATTGACGTCAAAAACGGCGGGATTAAAATTTTCGATCGAAGGTATTATCCCTTCGCCTCTTGAGCCTGCCGGATCAATAACATCTGTTTCGCAAGCTGAAAAGAAAAAAGTAACTATTGCTAAGAAAGCCAGAATCTTAAATGTTTTCATATTTTACTGATTTATATTATTTTAAAATTAAAACTTAGCGTGTGCCTCCGGCCCACCATACATTTTCTGAATAGACGTAAGTACCGTCACCGTATGCATTACTTACATTTTCATTAGTAGTAACGTCACTTGCTCCATAGGTATATCGCAATGGAAACTTATTGCCTGCATTCAACGGGTTCTCAAGTGTTATTACATTATCGCCCATAGCTTTCAGACGACGATAATCGTTGTAAGCTTCAATAGCTTCTTCCTCAAAGAAAGCAATGTATTTTTGATTCATAACTTCCTTCAAAGGATCAGCATTAAACTTAGGCAGTACTTCGCTATCAAAATAAGCCTCTGCATCATCGGCAGTCAGGCCAATATTTACTTTTTCAAAAGCAGCGGTTATCGCTTTCTTGAGCGCTCCTTTTGCCGATTCATTATCACCTTGACGTACGTAAGCTTCTGCTTTCAAAAATTCAATTTCATGATAACTCAACATGTAAGTAGGAGCTGTAGGATTCGAGATAGCCGAAATTCCATATCGCCCTTGTACCTGAACTGGTCCGCCGTTTGGTGCAAATTCAAAACCATCGGCAGCAGGATGCTTTTTCCAAAAAATATTAGCTCTCGGGTCATTTCTTTCATCAAGTTTATTAGCCAAACTTTGGCTTGCTCCAAAATAATCGCGGTCAGTAAAGAAGCGGTAGAAAGGACTATAGGTTGTTGAACCATTATAACTAAAAATACACTGTTCGGCTGCAGATGTAAAGGATTTATCAGCATATTCCACAACTTTATTGTAAGCCGGCGATCTGTGTGATAAGCGCATAGCATAACGTGCTTTTAATCCATAAGCAAACTTCAACCATTTGGCTGCATCTCCACCATAAATAAAATCCTGTGCTCCTAACGAAGGAAATACGGTCTCTTTCTGAAGATTCACAATAGCATCATCAAGCAATTGATTAATTATAACATATAGGTCTTCTTGCTTATCCAATTTTGGAGCGTAGATAACTCCGGGTTGCAAAGCTTCTGACCATGGCACATCGCCCATAAGGTCGGTAAGTATTGCAAGGTTGTACGCATTTAATGTTTGAGCAATACCAAGCGTATGATAATTACCCTCTTCGTCGCCACCTTCGGAACATTTTTTTATAATTGTTTTCACATCGGAAAGTGTTCTATACATAGAGTTCCATGAGTTATTATATGTCGTAGAGCTAATTGGCTCATTCGTTCTGATTTCTGCGCTGTAACTCTGCCCCCAGATGCCAACATTATGCTCAAGATATATGGATGCATAAAAAGCGAGATCACTTCCAGTTATTGTAAAAGCGGATTTGGTTATAACATCAGTAATTATCAACCTTGATGCAACGTCGGTTGGGTCATTTATGTTTTTATTGATTTCATCCATTTTATCTTCTGAACATGCCCAAAGAGCAAAGACCAGCAACCCTGATAATAAGATATTTATTAATTTTCTCATAATTATTATTTTTAAAATTGTATTTTATTATTTAAAGAGTTAAAATGTAATATCTAAACTAAATCCATAGCTGGTAACTTGTGGGAGTGAGAATCTTTCAAAAGATCCCCCCATGTTGGTATTACCTTGCGAAGTCTCTGGGTCAAGGTTACGAAGCGCTGTCCAGAACAGAATATTACGGGCAAATAATGAAATGCCTATATTAGCTGTTTTATAGATATTCTTTGGAAGTTGATATCTTAAAGCAACTTCACGCAACTTAACGAATGAATTTTCGTGGATGTAGTATTCATCAATATCAGATAGTACATTAGTATAAAGATCCTGGACTGCAAAAGGATCGTTGGGGCCACCTCTTACTATATCATTAGGTGTGCCATCAGGTTTTACTCCGTCGTAGATAAAGGTTGACTCTCTGTCTTCAGTAACAGCAGACATGCCGTACAAGTCGAGCAATCCATTTGATCCAGAATACATGTGTCCGCCTTGTTTCCATTCAAAGACAGCGCTTAAGGATACTGATTTGTATGTAAACGCTGTTGTACCATTAAGTATGAAATCTGGTGAGGCTTCTCCAATCACGCCGGGTTCGCCCATTTGTGGGAAGCCGTGATTCCATGCGCCTGGATTATCAACAACAACAATGTTTCCACTTTTATCACGAACAAAGGTAGAGCCGTAGATCACCGGGAATGTATTTCCAATACCAGCACGAACTTGCGGTGTTACAAAGCCGCCCAAAAAGATACTCTCTACACCCTCTGCAAGCTCATCAACCATATTGGTTACTTTTGTATAATTAAAGTTCAAATCCCACTGGAAGTCACTTGTTTTTACAGGTGTTGTATAGAGCATAATCTCATGTACATCGGTAGTAACTCCCCCAGCATTCATAACCAGCTGGCCAGCTCCGGTAGATCCAGCCAAAGGTACCGGGAATATCTGGTCCTTAATATTTTGTTTTGAATAAGTGTAATCAATTCCTAATCTATTCTGCAAAAATTTCAAATCAACTCCAAACTCATATGATTTGGTGTTCTGAGGTCTCAAATTGGGGTCATAGAGTGAATAGCTTGGAATATATGCGCTAATTCCATCAACTGGGTACTGTATTGGCGCTCCTACCCAAAAACCACCGCTATAAGTGGGCGCCACAAAGTAGTTATCATAATAATTACCGGCTTGTCCAACTTCAGCATAGGAGACCCTTAGTTTTGCAAAAGATAGCCAATCAACATTCTTTAATGGTTCCAATTCGCTTGCTACAAAAGATAATGAAACTGAGGGATAGAAAAATGTTCTGTTATCTCTCGGCATCGTAGAAACAACATCATTTCTACCTGTAGCATTAAAGTACAACATTGACCTCCAGGAGAGTGAAAGGTTGCCAAAGATACCTACTGTTCTATTAGCCCATTGTGATTCATTAGCAGTTACTACACTAGCATTACCTATGTGATTCCATCCCGGGAAGTTAAAATCCTGTCCGGTTTCGGTATAACTTTTCAAATTAACATCATTCAACTCATTTCCTACCAAAAGGTTGAAGTCAAAGTCTTCATTAATTTTCCAATTTAAAGCTGCTGTTAACAATGAATTAAATGTGGTGTTGGAAGTTCCATAATTGTTAATAACACCTTTTTTGTTTCCTCTAGCGCCATAACCAAAAATATCTTGCAAATGCGTAGTATAGGTATCTACTCCGGCCTGATAACGTACCTTTAAATCCATGCCTTCACTCACATTGGTATTAAAGTCAATATATGCATTCCCGAAGAAACGACCTGTTTTCTCATTAAAAGTGTTGTTATGCTCAACCCAATATGGGTTATCAAACGAACCACCGCGGTAATAAATTTGTCTGGTTGGTTCTCCTGGCCTATGGTATGGTATTCCAGCTAAGTTATAGCTTGAAGGCGCTGCTAAAACTCCTGCCAACGATCCGTCATTAGCTCCGGTCAACTTATCAATACCTACATTGGAATAATTTGATGAAAATCCAACTTTGAAATAATTGTTAAGTATTCTTTCGGCATTGGCTTTTACATTGTGTCGGGTCAAACCGGTATTTAAAGCAATACCTGTTTGATCAGTGTTGCTATAACCTAACGAAAAATTACCTCCTTTTACTGCCTGTGAAATACTAAAATTATTAGTCATTGTATAACCAGTTCTGAAATAATCATTCCAGTTGTTATAAACTTTAGGATATACCCATGGATCAAGGCCTGCCTGTTCAAGCTGCATAACTCTGTACATGCCGGGATGACCATGATTATTTCCGCCATAGGTTGGGTCGTCAGGCAGGTCAACAATTTTAGGTCCCCATGAATATGATGAATTGTTAACATATTTGCCACCTGATCCTTGTGCGTATGTTGTTTGATAATCAGGGGTCCTGGAAACAACATCAAAACTGCTATTGTGTCCGATGGAAACGACGGGTTTTCCAATTTGGTTATATTTCCCGCTCTTTGTGGTAATAATTACCACACCATTGGAAGCACGAATACCATAAAGCGCTGCAGCAGCCTGTCCTTTAAGCACTTCAATGCTTTCGATATCAGCAGGGTTAATATCAATAGCACGGTTCGAAATATCGGAACCAGTAACGCTGTTTCCGGTAGAGTATGCCGGGGTTGAAGAAATTGGCATTCCGTCAACTACATACAAAGGTGTATTATTTCCTGTAAAAGAACGTGCCCCTCTGATTTGTAGCTGAGACGATGCTCCCGGCATCCCGCTTGAAGGTTTGATATCCACTCCCGATACTTTCCCTTGCAAAGCGCCTAGCAAATTTACGTTACCAGTACGAATAAGATCCTCATCGGCAACAGATTGAACTGCATATCCGAGAGACTTCTTCTCGCGGGAAATACCTAAAGCTGTAACAACAACACCCTCGATAGCGGTTACTTCAGGTTGCATAGTTACGTTGATAACATTTTCGGCGCCAATCAGAATCTCTATTGTTTTCATACCAACAAAAGAGAATTGTAGAATCTTGGCATCAGCAGGGACCAACAAGCTGTATCTTCCATCTAAATCTGTAGTTGTTCCTACAGTTGTTCCTTTAACCACTACTGATACACCGGGGATTGTACTTCCGTCATCGGCATTTGTCACACTACCCGATAGGGTCCTGGTTTGCGCCTGTGCCCATTGCACTCCGATAAATATCATAAGTGCAAACAAAAGTGTAAATCTTCTCATAATAATTGCTTTGGTTAATTAATTTATTAATAATTAGATAGTTAAAAACTAAAAATCTCATTTACTCACATTGTCATTATCCTTTATTTCAAAAAACGCGGCCAAATTAATACATTTTCATTTATTGAACAAGAAAATTAAAAAATTTTAATTTTTTTTTCATTCCACTTCTTTGATTATCATATTTTTATCTTAAAGCAAAAATAAGCATTTAATTGCTTATAATAAATAGTGAAAAGTAAAACTTAGCACCTCATTATATTGCCCTCTGTTAAGTCTGTATGTCTGGCCTCCTGAGTGTGGCCTTACTGGAATAACCGAATTGGAATATCTTAAGTTAAATCTCCATCGTTGATTAATATTATAGAATAAACCAATATTCATTGATAAATCGAATAGATGAAATGGATTGTCCAGCAACTGATAATCAGCTTCCTCATGTTGACTTACTAAGACACCTAACGAAGGACCGGCTTCTAATGTAAATAGATGATGAAAATCCCATTTATAGTGTAAAAACAACTCCACATAATTGATCCTTAGCAAGTATGAAGAAAAATTATTTGCAGAATCTGGATTCATACGACTTCCTTTTTGTATAAAATTCAACTCCATTTGCAGCGACGATTTCGGAGTTATATATCTATTGACAAATCCGCCAATATATATACCTGCTTTGTTTGGTCTCTCAATACGATCGGCTGAAATTTCACTGGCAGAAAGCCCCGCAATCAACCCTCCGTTAAATTCCTGAGCACATAATAATGTTGGTACAAATAAAAAAATAGGTATTAATAAAAGGTAAAGGTCATGCTTCATAGGCAAATTGATTAAGTTAATTAGTCAGTAAAAATAGTATTATTCTTAGAAATAAGTTTTATTTATTCATTTTATGTATTAAATTACCATAACTCTTTAATTTAATCATAGTCATTTTTAGATTTTGTGATTGAATTTTACATTTTCAAACAATTAGCTTTAAATGGACCAAAATAGGGATTTCGATATATTGTAAACACGAAAATGGAATATTTTTGCTGTTAAATACTTTCACAAGTATCATTTAATCCTACTTATGATTTAATATAAAAGTAAACGATATCAATATATTATGCAAAAGATCAGTACTCATCACATCCTTGAAGTTCCGTTAAGGGAAAAAACAACCTTTACATTCAACGGTCAAGAGATTGAAGGGGAAAAAGGGTTTACAATTGCGGCAGCGGTACATCAGGCCGGATTTCCGGGACACAGTCATAGTTTACAGGATCGAAATCGTTCGTTGGTGTGTGTTATTGGTAAATGCGGAGCTTGCTAAATGTTAGTAGATGGCAAAGTTAAAATAATTTGCATAACAAAAGTTGATGGAATAAAAGAGGTAACAGAAATACCCAAGGAATACACACCTACCATAGAATATATTAATGAAACCGAACCCGTTAAAGTTTACAAAACTACTGTGGCAATTGTTGGGGCAGGGCCGGCAGGTTTAGCTTGTCGCGAAATACTCAACCAACACAACATCTTCAACATAGTAATAGATAATAATGATAAAATTGGTGGACAATTTTTAATGCAAACCCATCAGTTTTTCTTTTTTGAAAAGGAAAAAAAGTTTGGAGGAATGCGAGGTTTTGACATTGCAAATACACTGGCAGGTAACAATCATACCGGAATATTTCTCAACTCAACGGTTTGGGACATTTTAGAAGGTAAAAGATTAGCTGTAAAGAATATTTTGACTGATGATGTGTATTATGTTGATAGTGAATATCTTGTTGTCGCAACTGGAGCTGTACCCTTTTTGCCCGCATTTAAAAATGATGATTTACCCGGGGTTTTCACTGCAGCAGTAATGCAAAAAATGATGAACAATGAGTTCACTTTACTTGGGAAAAACATCCTAACAGTTGGCGCCGGAAACATTGGATACCTGACTTCCTATCAATTGATGCAGGCAGGCGGGTGTGTAAAAGCAATTATCGAAGCACAACCCAATGAGGGAGGCTTTCCGGTTCAAGCAAACCGGATAAGAAGACTTGGGATACCAATTATGAC
>ERZ1026810.1113-NODE-1113-length-11220-cov-5.005589_pt1 | contig 11220 bp, 10 predicted proteins | sample MGYA00520872_ERZ1026810 | MGnify/ENA primary metagenome ERZ1026810 (study PRJEB33270, sample SAMEA104284477) | anaerobic digester metagenome | biome: Anaerobic digester microbiome; feature: mesophilic sludge digester; material: Anaerobic digester biomass... | reverse complement strand
ATCTGTAGCTACTTGCTTAAGAACACCTGCTCAACTGTCATCAATCTTACCTGATTTAAGAGCAGCCATTACTTCTGGGTGTTTATTTTTTAAGAAGTCTACGTATTATACTTGGTATTCTCTTCCTTTTCTTACCGGAACGTTTCTCAATAAGTTTTCAGTGCCTGCGTAAATCATCGCTACTTGTGATTCTACAGGTAGTGGAGAGTTTACTGGTTGTTTAAGAATTTCTACGTTTCTTTCTCCTTTTGCGATAACTGCCATAGTAGCAGCATCTAAGTCAGAACCAAATTTAGCAAAAGCTTCTAATTCTTTGTACTGCGCTTGGTCAAGTTTCAAGGTACCAGAAACTTTTTTCATAGACTTAAACAGCACGGCGCAAGGCTCGACCCATGCAAAGAACACTGATCCTCAAGGACCGTCGGGAGCCCGATACCGACTACGAGTTCTGGAAGACGAAATCGCCCGAGGAACGTCTCGAGGCCGTAGAGTTCCTCAGGGAGCAGTGCTATCTGGCCATGGGTTACTCCGAACCGCCTCGAATCAAAAGGGTCGTCACGGTCAAGGAGAGAAAAGGGTGAAGGTTCACGGCGACTTCTCAAAACTCATAACTCATAACTTGAAACTCATAACTGCCGCCTCGGCGGCTTGACGGAGGTACTGATGCATCATCGCAATCGCTGGACGTTGGCCATCGCGGCGATTCTTTGCGCCGTTTTCCTCGCAGGCATTGCCGGCTGCAGCAAGGAGGGCAAGAAGGAGGGCCACTTCAAGAAGGGCGAGACCTACCTGTCGGAGGACAAGTTCCGCGAAGCCGTCATCGAGTTCAAGAACGTCCTGCAGATCGACCCCAACGACGCGAAGGCGCAGCTCAAGCTCGGCATAGCCCAGCTGGGGGCGGGTGATCCCCGCGAGGCCTATGCGGCATTCAGCAAGGCGATCGAGCTTGATCCCGACTCCCTGGAGGCCCGGGTGCAGCTGGGCCGGCTCTTCCTCATGGCGCGGGAACCCGAGAAGGCCCGCGAGCAGGCGAAATACATCATCGGGAAGGAACCCGGCAACGCCAAGGGGCATCAGCTGATGAGCATGGTCTACCTCGGTGACCGCAAGCTCCCCGAGGCCATCGCCGAGGCTGAAAAGGCCGTCGAGGCCGATCCGAAAAAGGCGGAGAGCCGCCTGCACCTGGCCGGCCTGTACATCCTGAACAAGGACCTGCCCAGGGCCGAGGAGGCCTTCAAGGCCGCCGTGGCGTCCGAGCCCGATTCCGTCCAGGCGCGCCTGGCCCTGGCGGGCTTCTATGCCCGCTCGGGCAAGCCGAAGGAGGCCGAGGAGACCTACCTGGAGGCGACGAAGGCGGCCGGCAGGGAGCCTTCCGCCCGGGTCGCCCTCGGGAACTTCTACCTCTCCCAGAGGCGGCTGGAGGATGCGGAAAAGCAGTTCATCCAGGCCGCTGAAGCGGCCCCGAAGAAGGCCGCCGCCCTTGTCTACCTGGGCGACTTCTACCTGGCCTGGCAGAAGCGCGACAAGGCCCTCGAGAGCTACAGAAAGGCCGCCGACAGCGAGCCCGAAAACATCGCGCCCCAAGTGAAGCTTGCCGAGTACTACCTGGCCGAGCGCAAGACCGATGAGGCATCGAAGGCGCTCGAGAAGATCCAGAAGATCAACCCCAGGAGCCACGAGGGGACGATCATCAAGGCGCAGATCCTCGTGGCAAGAAACGAGTTCGCCGAAGGGATTACCCTCCTGCAGGGCTATTTGAAGGATAATCCCAAGTCGCCCGCGGGGCACTACTACCTGGGGCTGGCCCAGTTCGGAAACCGCGAGGTGCAGCAGGCCAAGGCCTCGATCGCAGAGGCCATCAAGCTCAACCCCCGGTGGCTCGAACCCCGGCTCGTGCTGGCGGACCTGGCAATCTCGACGGGCGACAGCAAGACGGCCATCGAGACCCTCCAGGCCGTCCTCAAGGAGGACCCGAGAAACGCGCGCGCGCTGATGAGTCTCGGAAACGCCTACGCCGTCAGGAGCGACTGGGCGAAGGCCGAAAGCGTCTTTGACGAACTCATCAGGGTGAGCCCCCAGAATGCCATGGCCTATGTCCAGTCCGGCCGCGTCTATCTTGCCCGCAAGCATGAGAAGGAGGCCCTGGCCCGCTTCGAGAAGGCCCTGACGCTGCAGCCGGGCGCCGCCGAGCCCATGCGGTTCATCGTCAACGCCTACATGGGCCGCGGCGAGGCCCAGAAGGCGATCGACCGGGTCGAGGCCCAGTTGAAGGCGGCCCCCGGCAACCCCTACTTCTACAACCTGCTCGGGGCACTCTACGAGACGAAGAAGGATATGGCCAGGGCCGAGCAGTACTACCGCAAGTCGATCGAGTCGAACCCCGACGCCCCCGACCTCTACGTGTCCATTGCCAGCTTCTACGCAAGGCGGAACATGGCCGACAAGGCCGTTGGCGAGCTCAACGCGGCCCTGCAGAAGAACCCCGATTCCGTCTCGGCCCTCATGGCACTGGCCGGCATCTACCAGAGCCAGAACAAGTATGACCTGGCCAAGGAAAACTACCGGAAAGTATTGAAGATCAACCCCAAATTCCCACCGGCGGCCAATAACCTCGCCTACATCTACGCAGACGAAAACACCAATATCGACGAGGCCCTGACCCTGGCCCAGTCGGCCAGGGAGGCCCTGCCCGACAACCCCTATATGGCCGACACACTGGGGTGGGTCTACTATCGAAAGAATGTCTACACCCGGGCCATCGTTTACCTGAAAGAGGCGGCCGAAAAGCTTCCCAACCAGCCCACGGTCCGATACCATCTTGGCATGGCCTATCACAAGAACGGCAATGCCGACCTTGCCAGGAAAGAACTCGGCAAGGCCCTCGAGCTTGACCCGAAACTCAGGGGAAATGAAGAGGCGAAGGCCATCCTGCAAAAAAAGTAAGCCCGAAGACCGCCACCTACAAAAAAAGGAGGTCGGTATTTTTAGCCGACCTTCTTTTCTTTGCTTGCAGGAAATCCATCATAAATCCGAAATAACCCTTAAATTCACCCGATTGAAGAAAGATATTGTAAAAAATTTTTACAGGATAAAGAATAGTCTCTCCGGAGAGCCTTCGCTGTGGCGGGTTACAGAGTAATACTTGAATATCATTAGCGAATATTAACGATGACAATGACCTAATATGGAATGATAGTTGCAATCAAAAAAGCAGATGCCGCTCAGCAAGTTCGATAGAAGTTCCGAAGGCGGAAGTCATTCAAAAACGTCCCTGGACGATCCAGGAATTCTCCTCTTTCTCAAAACAGATTTTTGAGCGTATCCGGATCGAGGAGACTATTGCATATGTTGCAATCGATTCATTTTAAGAAAGATGTAATCGACGGGGCGAAGCTGTATCCGGAGATGCTTTCCTCTTTGAAAGAGAAAAAATACGACATAAATCATACTTCCGTCGTATTGATTTCCACAAGTGGTTACGTAGAATGCGTTAAAGATCGGAAACACCCGCAAAATTCAAATTTGTAAATTTTTTTTACAATTATTTATTGCCATGAGAGTGGCGAGCACTTATAATGACCCATCAGCCAAAAACGCTGCAGACGCCCGCACGGCATCGGAAATCATTTTCCACGGGGTCGGTTCGGCCCGTTCACCTAGCCGCTGGAGAGAGATGATGAGAAGACTTCAGATCGCAGGTCTTTTTTTGATCGCCTATTGTCTGCTGGCCGGCGTCGCCGTTGTCTTTGCCCAGCAGGCGGCTCAAGATGCCGGAAAGGCTGAGAAGAAAGCCGTCGCGCCGAAGGCCGAGCTTCAGGCGAGGCAGGCCACGGCACAGGTCGCCGCCGACAGCGGAACATACGTGATCGGTCCCGAAGACGTCCTTTACATCTACGTGTGGAAAGAGGAGAACCTCTCCCGATCGGTTCCCGTCCGGATGGACGGCATGATTTCCATCCCTCTCGTCGACGACATAAAGGCGGCCGGCCTCACGCCGCTGCAGCTCAAGGAGCTTCTCCTGGCAAAACTGCGGGAGTTCGTAGACACCCCTGATGTCACCGTCATCGTCACGGAGGCCAACAGCTACAAGGTCTACGTCCAGGGCGAAGTGAGGACACCGGGTGTCATACGCCTCCGTGCGGAGACCTCTCTCGTACAGGTCATTGTCCTGGCCGGCGGTTTTACCGACTGGGCCGACAAGAAGAAGATCACGATCCTCCGCAAGGAAGGCGGCAAGGAGAGCCGCATCCGGGTCAACTACAAAAAAATCATCGACGGGGACGAAGGAGCCCGGGACATCATCCTCAAGTCCGGCGACATCATCATCGTTCCCAATTAACCCGACCAACAAGAATGTCATTGCGAGCCCCGGGCCCCGTTTGGGAACGGAGTACTCGATGAAAGGAACAGCGCCGATCCGTCAGTGCGAGGAGGGCGTGAGCCCGACGGGGCAACCCCTACCAACGCGGTCTGCGGATGGACGAAACAAGGGAAATCAACGAACCAACGACCTTTGACCGAGACAGACTTTCTTCCGAAACGACCGGATAGACGGAAAAAGAAGGAGGGGGCCCCTTGAAACGCAAGCACTCGATCGCGCTGGCGAGTCTTTTTTTACTGCTTATTCTGTCAACCAACGCGGCCGGCCAGGCCGCTTCACCCGGTGCTTCCGGAACCTCCGGCACATCCGGCACTCCTTCGACGTCCGGAACACCCGATACATCCGATCGTTCAGCCCCAATATATATTACCGGCGAGAGAGGTCCGGCCGGGCCGGTGCCGCTGCCCGGTGAGGCGCGCTTCGAACTGAGGCCCTACGTCACCGTTCAGGAACGTTACACGAGCAATGTTGATTTGACTCCCGATGGGCCCGGGAAAAAAGAGGACTGGATCACCACCGTCTATCCGGGGATCTCGTTTATCAGCAACGACGCGCGGCTCGGCGCGGAGTTGAACTACCGCGCGGGCTTCAACTTTTACGCGCATGAGAGCGACCGGAACTATGTAAGCCACGACGGCCTCGTGAATCTGCGGTACAACCCCGATCCGCGCCTGACCTTTCGCCTCCGTGATTTTCTGCAGCGCTCCGACGATCCGCGGCCTGCAGTTTACGGGGCGGGGCAGGCAGGATACCAATTGACATCATACCAAGGCAGGCAGCGGTACTGGCGCAACGTGTTCGAGCCGGCCGTGGACTGGCAGTTCGCCCGGGAAAGCACGATCGGCCTCTACTATCGCAACAACATCCTGCGAAACGACGACAACGCCCTGTACGAAGACAGCACGGAAAATTACGTCGGCCCGCGCCTCACCTACTGGTTTGACCAGCGCAACGGGATCGTCCTCGAGTACGGGTACACGGCCGGCGATTTCGACACCTCGGCCGACTTCAAAGGGCATCGTGCCTACGCACGGTACAACTACCGTGCAAGCGCGATGACGACGCTATTCGTCGATTATGAGTTCCTGGCACGCGACTACGAGGACCCGGGAAACGACTATGTCGTCCATGCGCCTGCGGTCGGGATCGATTATCGTTTCAGCCCGACGCTGTCCGCTACCGCCCGGGCCGGTTACTTTCGATGGGACCCCGACCGGGGGAATGCCGAGGACGGGTTCAACGGCCTGCTGAGCCTGACGCAGAGAGACAGGGTGACGACGTACACGCTGACTCTGGAGGGCGGTTACCGGGAGGATCTGTTCTCGGCGGACAACCTGGGCTTTGCCAGGTACTACCGGGGCTCGGCCATCGTGAACCACCGGTTGACGGAGCGGTTTTCCGTCGGACTGATCGGCATCGTCGAACGGACCGATTATACCCAATTTTCCAGGAAGGACTGGCTCTACACGGCGGACGTCACGGCGGACTACCGGATCCTGCGGTGGCTGACCGTCGGCGCTCGGGCGGGCTACGGGGAAGACGATTCGAACATCCCCACTGCATGCTACGATGAATGGCATGCCTTCCTGACCCTGACGGCAAGCTACAACGTTTTCTAACGTCTGTTCACCATTCAAAACCCGCAGCTTTTTCTGCCTGGTTGAATGACCGAATAGACGAAATAGACAAAATAGACAAAACAGACCATATAGATTGGTGCCAACATGATCAACCCCGGCCGTTCATACAACGTCGAAGACTACAAGGAAATCTTCCTGCGCCGGAAGCTCTATTTTGTCATTCCTCTCGTAGTCGTTTTACTGGGCGCCTGCCTCGTTGCGGTGTTGACGCCCAAGAAATACATGGCCTCGACGCTCGTGCTAGTCACACCTCCCCGTATTCCGGCGGAGTTGGTCCGGTCCACGGTGACCAGCGGCATCACGGAGCGCCTCAACTCCATCAGCCAGGAGATCATGAGCCGCACGCGTCTGGAAGCGGTCATCGACGAGTTGAAGCTGTTTCCTGAAGAATCGAAGAAGATGGACCGCGAAGCCCTCGTTGCATTGATGAGGCAGAATATCAAGGTGGATATCCCGCAGAGGGCATCGGAGAACCTCGGCTACTTTGCCGTCAAGTATACCTCGAAAGACCCGGTGGTGGCGGCTGCGGTGGCCAACAAGATCTCTTCTCTCTTTATCGAAGAGAACCTGAAGCAGCGTGAGCAGCAGGCCGTAGGCACATCAGAGTTCCTCGCGAACGAGCTCAAAGGAACCAAAGAGCGACTTGAATCCCAGGGCAAGGAACTCGCTGACTACAAACGGAGGCACCTGGGGGAGCTGCCGGAGCAGAGGGATACGAACATCCGGCTCATGGAGCAGCTTCAGCAGCTGTACCAGCGGAATGAGGAGAGCCTGAGGGCGGCGCAGGACCGGCAGCTGCTGATCGGACGGCAGATGAGGGATCTCGAGAATCCAGCCGTCCAGCAGGGTGAAACGGGTTCGGGAGGCAGATCCCGGGGAAGTTTCGAGACGCAGCTGGATGATATGAAGAAGAACCTGGCGGAGCTGCAGTCACGCTATACCGAGCGGCACCCCGACGTGGTTTCTCTGAAGCGGAAGATTGCGGAAATGGAAAAGCGAAAGGACGCCTTCAACATCAACAATGACCCTCGCTATCGAGAACTGGCGAACAACATGACGGCGACGGAGATGGAGATCAAGCGGCTCCAGGATGAAAGCGGCAAGCTTCGTTCCCAGATCGGCCAGTATCGGGGAAGGATCGAGGGCGCTACGGTTCGCGAACAGCAGATGTCTTCGCTTGTCCAGGAGTATGACAACACCAAGAGGCTTTATGAGTCATTACTGAAGAAAAGCGAGGAGGCCCAGCAGGCGGAAAACCTCGAGCGGCGCCAGAAGGGCGAGCAGTTCCGTGTTGTGGACCCTGCCAGGGTACCTGACAAGCCTTTTCAGCCGGATATCCCCAAGATTCTTCTCATGGGGCTAGTCGCGGGGATGGCCTGCGGGTTGGCCGGCATCTTCGCCCGCGAGCAGCTCGACCGTTCCTTCCACGATCCCGAGGACATTGAGGCCACCCTGGGCTTCAGGGTCCTCGCCAGCATCCCCAGAATCACCAGCAAGGCACAGTGACCATGTATAAGAAATTCTACGGACTGAAAGACAAACCCTTCGAGATCACGCCGGATCCCAGGTACCTGTACCTGAGCGAAAGCCACCGGGAGGCCCTGGCCCACCTGACCTACGCGCTCAACGAGTCGAAGGGCTTTACCGTCATCACGGGCGAGGTCGGAACGGGGAAGACGACACTTGTCCAGATGCTCCTCTCGCGGCTCGACAGCCACACGCGGATTGCCCACCTGTTCAACCCGAAGCTCGGCACTCGCGATTTCTTCAAGTACATATGCCAGGACTTCGGGCTGAAGACGGACGGGATCGCCACCAAGGGGGAGTTCCTCTCGCTGCTTCACACGTTCCTCATGGAGTGCTACGCACGGCGGGAGCGGGTGGTCCTGATCGTTGACGAGGCCCAGACGCTGTCGCCGGCGCTGCTCGAGGAGGTGCGGCTCATCACCAACCTGGAGACGCCGAAGGCCAAACTCCTGCAGGTCATTCTTCTCGGCCAGCCGGAGCTTGACAAAACCCTTGCCATGAGCGAGTTCCGGCAGCTCAAACAGCGGATCTCCCTGCGTTTCAACCTCAAGCCCCTGAACAGGCAGGAAACAGGGGAGTACATCGTCCGCCGCCTCAAGGCGGCAGGGGCGAGGAACACGAGCCTGTTCGACGACGACGCCGTCAAGGAGATCTTCCGTTACTCGAAAGGCATTCCCCGGCTCATCAACGTGGTCTGTGACAACTCGCTCATGACGGGCTTTGTGTACGAGAAACATATCATTGACCGGGGCATCGTTCGTGAGGTCATCAAGGATATGGAAGGGCCTGCCGTGAGAAAGGGATGGAAGGCCATCCTTATCCCCGCAATCGTCATCCTTGCGATCGCAGGCGTTCTCATCGCCTGGTGGGGCAATCTGAGCTTCGGCGATCGGTCCTGTGAGGGGGAAAGCATCCAGAAGGTCTTCCGCAGCAAGATCTCCAAGGTCCTCGAGGTTACCTCACTCGACCGCATTGACAGGGCCACAGAAGCCTCGCAAAACAACAACTCCGCCGCGGAGCAGGACACCCCGGCCTCCAATTCGCCGGAGCCGAACAAGTAGGCACTCCGTGTCAATTATGAGTTTTGAGTGTTGAATTTCGAGTTGAACGACAGATTCGATGAACAGAACAACGTATCAGCTCGAAGAGAAGGATAAGACGGACATCGTAAAACGAGCACATACATCCCGAATCCAGCGATAAACCACGTCATCGCGAGCAAAGCGTGGCGATCTCGCTGTTTCCATGAGATTGCCGCGCACCCTGCGGGTACTCGCAATGACCCTTTCTAACCGTATTTATGCTTCTTATCGCTGGATTGGGGTACATAGGAACTGCGGATCGCACATAAACTCATAACTCAAGACTGTTTACGGAAAACGAAAATGGGTAAGCTCTACAAAGCCCTCGAGAAAGCCGAAAAAGAGCGCATAGGTATCCAGCTGCCGCAGGTGCCCCGGGAGGAGCCAGCCGTGGAGCTCCCGGAGCCGCAGCATGCAACGGCAGCAGCGCCGGTAACCGTGGTGGTGCCTGATGGGGCTGAAGTCCGGGCTGCGAGAGTCGCAGAACCTCAACCTGTAAGGGCACCTGCACCGATCAGCATGGCATTGCCGGAAGAGACGGTCTTCCCGGAGTTCGATGAGAAACTCGTGGCGTACCGCGAGCCGGGCTCCGTCGTGTCGGAGCAGTTCAGGAAACTGAGGACGCAGCTTCTGACGCTGAATTTGCCCGGACAACCGAAGACGATCATGGTCACCAGTGCCTCGGAGGGGGAGGGGAAGACGCTCGTATCTACGAATCTTGCGACGGTCCTTGCCCACGACTTGAACTCCCATGCCCTGCTCGTGGATGCCGATCTTCGCAACCCGGCCCTGTCCCGCTGGTTCGGGCTGTCCAACGGGCGCGGGCTCTCCGATTACCTGACGGGCGGCGCGGACGTCCCGGAGCTTCTCCTGAAGACGAAGATCGCCAAGCTCTCGATCCTTTCGAGCGGGACGGTCCGGGACAACCCCGTCGAGCTGATCGGCTCGAAAAGAATGGAGGGCCTCGTCAATGAACTCAAGAGCCGCTACAGCGATAGGTACATCATCTTCGACTCGTCCCCGCTGCTGGCGACGACGGAGCCCAGTGTGCTCACCAAACTCGTCGACGGGATCATCCTCGTGGTGAGGGCAGGGGTCACGCCCCGCGAGTCGGTAAAGCAGGCCCTCACGACGATCGACCCGGCGAAGATCCTGGGCATCGTTCTGAATGATCTGGCGCTGCAGTCAAAAGACCTCAATGCCAGGTATTTCGGGACCTCGAAATACTACTACCGCTACGGGTATGGTGAATCGAAGGAGCAGCCGGAGGAGGAAATGGGGGCTGACAAGGTCCTGAAAAACGTGTCGCGGTTTTTCAAGAGGGACAAATGATGGCCACTTCCGGGACAGCAGTCGGCCGTGGAGAACGCTGCTGCGGAAAATGCGAAGCAACCCTGATTTCGAGATTGCAGGGGCATGAAACAGCGGGAAGGAACAACAGGGAGTGACCCTGCGGGGTCCAGGGCTGCGAACCAGGCAGAACGTCGCGGTTCACGCGGCCATGCATTCCTGAAGCCGGAAAGGACGCATCATCGGGGCCTTCACGTAACCGAGAGGGCGGAAGCGTGCGCGCACACCGGCAACCATATGAACGAAGCGGGGACCGGTCTGAAGAATGTCTGAAATGATCAATTTCAATCATCGTTCGGCGATGAGTTATATTTTCGCTTTTGTGGATGCGGCACTGGTGCTGTCGGCGGTCATCGCGGCCTTCTTCGTGAATCCAGGGGACCGGGATGCCGTTCTTGTCTCGGAACTTCACCCGGTCATCAAAATCATGCTCGTTGTTGCCGTGGTGGAACTGACGCTCTATTACCTCGACCTCATGGACCTCAAAGTTCTCAGGCATCGAATCCGGACAGGCGTACAGCTTCTCAAGGCTTGGGGTATCTATACGGTCATCCTGGCCGTCATTTACTACATGTTTCCGATTGTATCCATAGGTCACGGGGCACTGTTCATCAGCCTGGGTTTGATCTTCTGGGTGACGTTTACGTGGAGGCTTCTGTATCCGTGGATTGCCAATAATGCCGCATTCAAGGAAAGGGTACTGATCGTCGGCACCGGCGATCTGGCCATGACAATTTACAAGGATATCGAAGAAAATGGACTGGACGCTTACGAAGTCGTTGGTTTTGTGGATGAGAACCGAAATAGAGTCGGAGAAAGAATCTCACCCGATGATCATCGGGGAGTTCAAGCAAATCTCTTCCATCTGCAAAACCTGTCAAATTGACCGCGTGATCGTGGCCCTCGATGAACGGCGCGGGAGCCTTCCATTGAGCGAGCTCCTGCAGTGCCGGCTCAAGGGGATTCACGTGGATGACGGGATCTCGTTCCGTGAAAGCGTGCTCGGCAAGCTGTCCATCGAGCATCTTCCTGTCTCTTATACACATCTGACGCTGCCGACGATCTACTCTGTGTAGATCTCGGTGGTCGCCGTATAACTAAAAAAAAAAAAATTGCACTCATAAACGCACACCACACAAGCGCTATTAGAGTGGTACTTCGCGTGAACTACCTCACCCCAGCCTTCACTACAGTCTTTTTACCCACTAGTAACATGCCACACCTAGTCGCGAGCACGTCT
>ERZ1026810.1110-NODE-1110-length-11231-cov-2.977305_pt1 | contig 11231 bp, 10 predicted proteins | sample MGYA00520872_ERZ1026810 | MGnify/ENA primary metagenome ERZ1026810 (study PRJEB33270, sample SAMEA104284477) | anaerobic digester metagenome | biome: Anaerobic digester microbiome; feature: mesophilic sludge digester; material: Anaerobic digester biomass... | reverse complement strand
CGCCGGCCCGTACTCGGGTTCGCGTGGCCCCGCGGAGAGGTGAGCGGCCAACGGCTGTGGGGGTGGGCGCGCGACCGGTATGGGCGCCCGTCGGCCTTCTTCGCGCGTTTCCTGGTGGTGAACTACTGCCCGTTGTGCTTCCTGGACGCGGGTGGCCGCAACGTGGTTGGCCTAGCCGCTCTGCGTGAAGCCCGCGCGGGGTGGCTCGAGTGTCGGGTTCACGCGCGTCACGGAATCCGCGGCGCTGCGTCCCGCGGTCGAAACGGCCGGCGAGCACGACCCCAAGGTGATCATCGAGCAGGGCATCTGCGGTCGTGAGATCGAATGCGCCGTGCTCGACGGGCACGGCACCGACCTCCGCCGCTCCCACCGACCCGGGTGCGGCAGCCGTGGTCGCGGCCACAGCGTGGCCCTTGCGTCAGAAGCTGGCCCAGCTCATGTTCATCGGGTTCAACACCGGCTACGGGGACACCCCGGGCACTACCGACCCCGGTGCGGCTCAGGCCGTGATCGACGCCGGGGTCGGCGGGGTGTTTGTCGGCAGGAAGGAGGTGGGCCTGTTCAACTCGCCGGTGTTGCCAGCCGCCCAGGACGGCCCACTCCCCTTGTTGGTGGCGACCGACGGCGAGGGGGGCCGCGTCGACCCGCTGCCTCAGGTGGCGCCGTCCGTTCCCCCAGCACGGGAAATGGGCACCTGGGACCCGAAACGCATCCGGGAGGCCGCCCAGCAACACGGCAACGACCTGCGGGCCCATGCCGTCAACGTCAACTTCGCGCCGATGGCCGATCTGGCCGGAGGACCCGACCCCCTGGGTGACCGAACCTGGTCATCGGATCCGGTGACGGTCACCGCAACGGCCGGCGCATTCGCCGAAGGGATGTGCGATGCCGGCGTGTATCCGACGTTCAAGCACTTCCCGGGCCACGGCCATTCCGACGTGGATGCCGACCTCGAACCGGCGACGACCCCGGACCTGGCCACGCTGGAGGCCGCCGACCTGCTGCCGTTCCGAGACCTCACGAAATCGATGAAGGGTCGCTCGTTGGTTATGACCGGGCACTTGGACGTGCCGGGCCTGACCACCGAGGGGCGCCCGTTGTCGCTCGACCCCGGGGCGATGGCCTACCTACGTGATCAGGTGGGATTCGACGGCGTGGCGGTCACCGACGAGTTGGCCGAGATGGGGTCGATCACCCAGCGCGGCATCCCGATTGCCGACGCGGTCGAACAATCGCTCGTTGCGGGCAACGACATGGCGCTGTTCTTCGGCGGCCCCAGCGACCTCTCAAGGATTCTCGACCGGCTGGAACAGGCGGTCGAGAGCGGCCGACTCTCCACCGAACGTGTCGACGAGGCGCTCGATCGGGTCATCACCCTGAAGGCGGCGGGCACATGCCCCGGCCAGGGCCAGTCGGGCTGAGAGAATGGTCACCATGTTGCATCGCAGAGGTTGGCTGTTCGTGTGCGTCGTGCTCCTCGCGGCCGGCTGTGGAGGGGAGGAGGACGCCGCCAACCCCCAACCGTCCCAGACCACGGCCCCCACAGACGAGACCACGGCACAGGCGGCCGTCCCGACCACCGACAGCTCGACCGTCACGTCGACGACCACCGGGTCACCATCGACCGGCGCCGCGGCGACCTCGACGGTTCCCCCGACATCAGCGGCCACCTCGGACGGCTCCGACCCCGCTTCATGGCCACTTCGCCAGCGGTTGGCCCAGATGCTGATGCCCGGGTTCAACGCCGGGCCGGGCGACACCTCCACCAGCCCGAGCGAGGTACAGGCCCTGATCGACGCCGGGGCCGGGGGCGTCTTCATCGGCCGCAAGGAGGAGGCGCTCTTCGACTCCTCCGTCATGGCCGATGCGCAGGCCAACGCCCTGCCACCCTTTGTGTCCACCGACGGCGAGGGGGGCCAGGTCGATCTGTTGCCATCGATCATGGAGCCGCTCCCCCCAGCACGGGAGATGGCCGCCTGGGATACCGACCGCATACGCGCCGCCGGGGCGTCCCGTGGGACCAATCTGGCCCAGCGGGGGGTCACCGTCGACTTCGCGCCGGTGCTCGACGTGGCCGGAGGAACCAACCCGCTGGGCGACCGCACCTGGTCGGCCGAGCCCGACGAGGTGGTGCGCACCGCCGGTGCCTTCGCCGAGGGCCTCTGCTCGGCGGGGGTGCTCCCCACGTTCAAGCACTTCCCCGGCCACGGCCGCGCCGACGCTCACGGCGACGATGCACCGGCCCGCACCCCCGACCTGGCGGCGATGGAACAGTCGGATCTCCTGCCGTTCAAGGAAATGATCGCTTCGATGGGCGACCGGTCACTGCTGATGACCGGCCACCTCGACGTACCGGGGCTGACCGATGGCGGTGAACCCTTCTCGCTGAACCCCGAAGCGATGAAGTACCTGCGCGACACCATGGGGTACGACGGCGTCACCGTCACCGACGAGCTGGCCGAGATGGGCGCCATCACCAAGCGCGGCATCTCGGTGCCGAATGCCGTTGAGATGGCCCTGGTCGCCGGCAACGACATGGCGCTCTACTTCGGTGATGTCGACCAGATGAACGAGGTGCTCGACCACCTCGAGACGGTGGTGGCCGAGGGTCGCCTCAGCGAGGCCCGGGTCGATCGCTCGCTGGCCAGGATCTTGGCCCTGAAGTCCTCTGGTGCCTGCGCGAGCCCGATCGCGCCTCAAGGCGGGTAGATCGAACGACGTCAGGTTGCCGATTCCAAGCTGCCAGGTGGTCAGGCCTCGCTGAGCCCGGCCCGCAGACCCAGACGGTCGAGTAGGTCTCGATCGCTGTTGCCCTCCGGGTTCTCGGTGGTCAACAGCCTTTCGCCGTAGAAGATGCTGTCGGCACCGGCGCTGAAGCACAAGGCCTGCAGCTCGTCGGACATCTCGGTGCGGCCGGCGCTGAGGCGCACCGCCGAGTTGGGCATCAGCAACCGGGCGACGGCGACGGTGCGCACGAACTCGAAGGGATCGAGGGTCTCGCCGGTGGCCAGCGGAGTGCCCGGCACCTGCACCAGCTCGTTGATCGGCACCGACTCGGGGTGATGGGGCAGGTTGGCCAGGGTCACCAGCAAGCCCACGCGGTCGGCCCGGGTCTCACCCATGCCCACGATGCCGCCGCAGCACACCTTCATGCCCGCCGCACGCACGGCCTCGAGGGTCGCCAGACGATCGCCGTAGGTGCGGGTGGTGATGATCTCCTCGTAGTACTCGGGCGAGGTGTCCAGGTTGTGGTTGTAGTAGTCCAGGCCGGCCTCGGCCAGCGCCTCAGCGTGGTCGTCGGTGAGCATGCCCAGGGTCATACACGTCTCCAGCCCCAGGGCCTTGACACCCTCGATCATCGCGCCGACCCGCGCGATGTCGCGGTCCTTGGGCGAGCGCCACGCGGCCCCCATGCAGAACCGTTGGGCCCCTGCCTCCTTGGCAGTTCGGGCCGCAGCCACCACCCGCTCGACGTCCATCAGCGGCTCTGGGGTGAGGCCGGTGTTGTACTGGGCGGCCTGGGGGCAATAGGCGCAGTCCTCCGGGCACGCCCCGGTTTTGATCGACAACAGGGTGCTGAGTTGCACCGCATCGGGCTCGCGATGGCGTCGGTGGGCGCTCTGGGCCCGCCACAGCAGGTCGGTCAACGGCAACTCGAACAGCGCGGTGACCTCGTCGGGGGTCCAGTCGTGGCGTTCCTCGTCGAGTGCGTCGGCGGATCGAGGCGCTGAGGAGGCGGTGGCGCGTGGGGTCACGTCTGCGGGCGTCAGGGTGTCGGTCACTCTCAAAGTGTCGCGGGATTCTGGTGTGGCATCCAAAGGCTGCCGCCCGCTCGATCCGGAGTAGTGGCCCCGGGCTGTGGTTGCATGAGGCTCATGAGTGACGCACCCGATCAGTGGCCGACCCCAACCGGACTCACCTATCACCTCAGCCCGGTGCCGGTCTGGGAGGCACAGCGGGTCGGTGAGCTGTACGCACCCGAGGCGTTCACCGACGAAGGATTCGTGCACACCACCATCGACCTGGAAACGCTGCTGATCCCGGCAAACCGCTACTACACCGACGACACTCGGCCCTACGTGTGCCTCACGATCGACCTGGCACGGGTATCCGGCGAGGTGCGCTTCGACGCCGACCCGTTGATCTACCCCCACATCTACGGTCCGGTCCCAACCGGAGCGGTCACTGAGGTTCGGACCGCTCAGCGGTCTTCCACCGGCGTCTTCATCGGCTTCGGCGATCCTGAGAGGCCGGACCAACCACCGGCGCAATGAGGCGGTCGCTGAATGAGGCGGTCACGAAATGCCAGTGTTGAGTGCCCCGGACAGGAATCGAACCTGTGGCCTACCGCTTAGGAGGCGGTCGCTCTATCCAACTGAGCTACCGAGGCGAGGTCGACCATTGTCGCAGCATGCAGCGCCGGCCGACAGCCGGAGGCGCTACTTCCGGGGGTCGGTGTGGAAGCGGCGTCCGGTGACCTCGTCGGCGGTGATGGCCACGTAATGGTGCTTATCGCCACGGTCCCATGGGTACAGCGCCAGATCTTCGGCGTGAGCCATCTCCTCCACCGTGTGCAGTTCTCTTGCCCTGCCCTTCAGCACCACACTCCACGCGACACCGTTGGAGTCGTCGATGTGATCCACCTCGTAGGCCACGCCGGATCCCAAAACGGCCGCCGCCAGCTTGGTACCGGGGTCGGTGCGAAACACGATGGTGCGGCCGTCCACCACGTGGTTGATCGGGAAGATGTCGGGCTGGTCGCCGATCGCAACCGCCAGACGGCCGGTACGCGCCTTGGTCAGCAGATCCCAACACGCATCCACGCTCAGTTCCTCGGTCAGCTTCGCTTCGTCGGCGGTCATGGCCCTCCCCCAGGTATGTCGGTCGGCTCTCGGTCTACCAGCTTCCCGGTCTCGCCTGCACCGTAGGGGGCTCTCCGCAATGATGGGTCGATGCACGACGAGCCCCACATTGCCGAACGCCGTATCCGCCGTCTGTTGGAGGAGCGCATCCGGCCGGCCACCTACGGCCCGGGTGCGCCGCTGAGCCTGACGGCCCACCATGTTGCTGGGGAGCCCATCGACGTGGTGGCTGCACAGCAGGCACACTACGAACCTTTCGCCATCGGCGACCCGTGGGGCCCCCCGTGGGGCACCACCTGGTTTCGGATGTCGGGCACGGTGCCGCCCGACATGGCCGGGCGACGGGTGGAGGCGGTCGTCAACCTCGGATTCATCTCGGGCCAGGTGGGGTTCAATGCCGAGGGAATGATCTGGCGCGATGGCGTCCCGGTGCACGGGTTGCACCCCGCCCGCCAATGGAGCCTGGTCAGCCCGCACGCCCTGGGAGGCGAGCAGGTGGACCTGCTGGTGGAGGCTGCGGCCAACCCCTTCGTCAACCTCAACGTGATCACTCGGTTGGGCGACGTGTTGACCGCCTCGAAGCAACCGCTGTATCGCCTGGCTCAGGCCGAGCTCGCACCCCTCAATACCGACGTGTGGAACCTGGCGTTGGAGATCGACTTTCTGGTCCGCCTTGGCTGGCAACTGGATACCGGTTCGGGCTCTCGCAAGCTGCGGATCATGCAGGCCCTGGGGCGCGCTGCCGATGCCCTCGATCTGGACAACATTGTCGGCTCGGCGAAGGCGGCACGCTCGGAGCTGGCCGAGGTGCTCGCCGCCCCGGCGGTCGCATCGGAGCACCGCTGCTTCGCCATCGGGCACGCCCACATTGACACCGCCTGGCTGTGGCCACTGCGCGAGACCCGCCGCAAGTGCGCCCGGTCGTTCGCCAACTCACTTGACCTGATCGACAACGACCCCGACTATCGCTTCGGTTGCTCCCAGGCCGTGCAGTACCAGTGGATGATCGACGAATACCCGTCGGTTGCCGAGGGCATCGCCCAGGCGGTCGCTGCGGATCGCTGGGTACCGCTGGGAGGCATGTGGGTGGAGGCCGATGGCAACCTGCCCTCAGGTGAGGCGATGGCCCGCCAGTTCCTTCACGGCCAACGGTTCTTCCGAGAGCACTACGGCGTGACCTGTCGGGAGGCGTGGATCCCCGACGTGTTCGGATATCCGGCCTCGCTGCCGCAGATCTTTGCGCTGGGTGGCTCCACCGCGTTTGTCACCCAGAAGATCTCATGGAACCGCACCAACACCTTCCCTCATCACACCTTCTTGTGGGAGGGGCTGGACGGCACATCGCTGCCCACCCACTTTCCGCCCGTCAACACCTACAACGCTGAGATCGACCCAGGTGAGCTGGTGCCCGCCGCCCGCACGTTCGCAGAACGGGCGGTGGCCAACACCTCGCTGGTGCCCTTTGGTCACGGCGACGGTGGAGGCGGTCCCACCCGCGAGATGATGGCCCGGGCGCGCATCGCCGCCGATTGTGAGGCGATCCCCCGGGTGTCGATCGGCTCTCCCGCCGAGTTCTTCACCGAGGCGTTGGCCGAGCTGCCTGATCCGCCCCGCTGGGTGGGTGAGTTGTACCTGGAGATGCACCGGGCCACCTACACGGCCCAGGCCAAAACCAAGGCAGGCAATCGCCGAAGCGAGGCCCTGCTGAGAGAGGTGGAGTGGTGGGCGCTGGCAGCCGCAGGGGGCAGCCCCGGCGACGCCTACCCGGCAGCAGAGTTGGACGAACTGTGGAAGGAGACGCTCACCCTCCAGTTCCATGACATTCTGCCCGGCAGCTCGATCGCCTGGGTGCATCGCGAGGCCGAGGCAGGCTACGAGCGCATCATCGGGCGCTGCGAGGCGCTGATCGCCGACTCTCTGGGCACAATCGCAGACTCGGTGACCGGGATCAGGGGCGGTGCGGCGGGCGGCTCTTCGACGTCGCCAACCAATGGTGTAGACGTCGCCACCGGCGTGTTGCTCGCCAACCCGGCGCCGCACCCCCGGGTTGGGGTGCACCTGGTCGACTGGCCCGACGGGGCCCCTCATCCGGCAGGGTCGCAACCCCTCGCAGACGGACGACTGGCCGTGGCGGCCGACCTCCCAGCGGGCGGCTGGGTGGTGCCGCCCGCTGGTGGCGCCGCAGACCATGCCCAACATCGGGTACGGGTCGAGACCGATCCTGCCGGTGGTGGCAGCATGGACAACGGTCTGCTCACCCTCACCTGGGACACCCACGGTCTGGTCACGTCGCTGGTGGATCACCGGGTGCAGGGCGGTCGACAGGTGCTGCGGTCAGGCGAGCCGGGCAACGTGCTCGAGCTCTCCGAGGATCTACCGCTGGAGTTCGACGCCTGGGACCTGGAGGCCTACCACGCCAACTCGACCGTGACGCTCGCCGAGGCGGAACTGGTGGAGGTGGTCGATGCGGGTCCCCTGGTGGCCTCACTGAAGGTCACTCGCCGCCACAACACGTCGACGTTCACCCAGGTGATCCATCTCACTGCCGGCTCCGCCCGCGTTGACGTCGGGTACGACATCGACTGGGCCGAGACCGACAAGGTGCTGAAGGTGGCATGGCCGGTGGACGTGCACACTCACGAGGTGGCCTCCGAAATCCAGTTCGGACACGTGGTGCGGCCGGTGCACCAGAACACGTCCTGGGATGCGGCCCGCTTTGAGTTCTGCGCCCACCGGTGGATCGACGCCTCCGAGCGGGGCTACGGCGTAGCGCTGTTAAACGACGCCAAGTATGGCCACGACGCGCTGGACGGCACGCTCCGCCAGACGTTGCTGACCGCCTCCACCTACCCGGATCCAGCCGCCGACAAGGGTCACCACCGGTTCACGCTGGCGGTGCTGCCGCACCTCGGCGACCTCGTCGAGGGTGACGTCGTCGCCGAGGGCTGGCGCCTCAACAATCCGGTCCGAGCCATCCTCGCCCCCGGAGCAGCGGACGTTGCTGTTGTCGCTGCTCGCCGCGCTGCCCGCAGTGATGCTCCAACAGTTCCACCGGTGACCTGCGACATTCCGGGAGTCACCGTCGAGGCGGCAAAGGCCGCCGAGGACGGCTCGGGTGATCTGGTCGTCCGCCTGTCCGAGGTACACGGCGGCCGCGTTGCGGGCACCGTCACGCTCGGTGCCCCTGCCGCAACGGTGCAGGTCTGCGACCTCTTGGAGGACGAACTTCCGACCGACGATCCTCGGCGAGTCGGAACCGCGGCAGCGCTGCTCGACGACTTCACCGTCAAGGCGACCCTTCATCCGTTCAAGGTGCTCACCCTTCGGTTCGCCAGGTAGCTCCGCACCCCGTGACGACCCCAACGCGCTGTGAACGGGCTGCCCTTCCCGGGTCAGTCGGCCTGGAGCGCCCCGTCCACGATGCGCACCGTGCGATCGCCGTAGTCAAGCACCCGCTCGTCGTGGGTGACGATGATGGCGGCGACGCCTCGACCCTTGATCTCACGTTCGAGCAGGTCCATCACCTGCTTGCCCAACTCCGAGTCGAGCGACGAGGTCGGCTCGTCCACCAGGACCAGCGACGGGTCGTTCATCAACGCCCTGCCGATGGCCACCCGCTGCTGCTGGCCACCCGAGAGCTGGGAGGGCAGGCTGTCGCCCCGCTGACCCAGGCCGAGCTCATCGAGCAACTCGTCGGCACGATCTTTGGCCTCGGAGTCGATTCGGGCGCCGCCAAACTGGCGGACAACCAAAAGGTTCTCACGGGCCGTGAGGAAGGGCACGAGGTTGACCGACTGGAAAACAAAGCCCACCTGGTCCCGACGAAAATTGGCCAGGTCCTTGTCGTTCAGGTCGGTGATCTCGGTGCCGCCAACCCGCACGCTGCCGGAGGTTGGACGAAGCAACGCGCCGGCCACCGTCAACAGGGTGGTCTTGCCCGACCCGGATGGCCCGACCAGCAGCATCATCTCGTCCTCCGCCACGGTCAGGGTCACGTCGTCAAGGGCCACCACCTGAGCCTCGTCGGCTCCATAAACCTTGCGGGCCTTGTCCAGTTCCAATGCGGGCATACGCACTATCCAATCGCTTCGGCAGGGTCGATACGAAGAACTCGGCGCAGCGTGAACAGGCTTCCCAGCAGGGCGCTCAACAGCACGCCAACGGCGATCTGGACCAGCCGAGCGGGCACCAACCGAACCGGCAGGGTGGCGGGAAGCACGCTGACAAAGACGGCACTCAGCACAACGCCGAGCACCAACGCCACCACACTGACGCACACCGCCTGAACCGAAATACCAGCCAGCAGATCGCGCGTTCTGGCGCCAAGCGCCTTCAGCACCGCGTACAGGCCAACCCGTTCCAACGTGATCAGCGTAAAGAACAGCGCCACCACCATGAGGGTGACCACGAAGGTGACGCCGATGATGCCCCGAAAGGTCGACGACTGCTGTTGGACCACCGGCAACGCCTGGATCGCCTGCTCCGGGGTGACGACATCGATGCCGTCCTCGCCGCCCAACCGACCGGCCAGTGCGTCCAACCCGCCGGTATCCAATGCCGTGTCGCTCGGTTGGACGACCAGCGCCTGGTCCACCCCGGGTGGTAACACGGCGGCAGGGTTGGCCTTCTGGACGATCTCACGCCACCGCTTGCTCGACAGCCAGACCGTCGGCGAGCCCTGCGACAGATCATCGACAACCTTCGACACTTCGACCGGCTCCGACGTGGGGCCAATCAACAATGTGTCGCCAACCTTGACGTCGTTTCGGTCGGCAAGGGCGGCGTCGATGACGGCATCATCGCTTGGAGGAGCGGGCAGCACGTCGGTGGGAAGGTCGTAACCGAACAACACAATGTCGACAACGTCACCGTCGACGTCCTGGGCGGTCGAGGCGATCTGGTTCAGCACGCCCACCTTGGCCACCCCATCGGCCTTCGCCAACACATCAGCCTGCTTCACGTCCACCCGCGAACGACCGATGAGTAGATTGCTCTGATCGGAGAAGACAAGCAACCGACCCTCGTGGGCGCGATAGGGACCGGTCTGGTTGAGCTCCAAGCCGTCAAGAAAACCGCCGAGCACGACCAGCAACACGACGAGCATCGTCAGCGCGCCACCGACCGGAACGAACCGGCCCGGACGGCGCACCAACTCCTTGAAGAAGATCCCCACAGCTAGTTCACCCCCGCAGCGTCTTGTGGCACATTGACACCCAACATCCGCATCGCGCTACCGACCGCCTTTCGACGTGGCCCGCACCGGGTCGATGGCCAGCACCCGTCGCACCGCCCCGACCGACGCAACGAGGCCGATCACCACGATCAGGCCCACGGTCGCGGCCGTGGTCGAGGGGCTCAGCCCGGCGCCGAACACGTCCCGGGACAGCGCCAGCAGGCCGGCGGTGACCTGTTCGCCGGAGGCCACCACGGCGTCATATTCGCGCGCGTCATGCATCGGCGATGCCTCGCGGCACCATTCCACCAGCTCGTTGGTCTTGCCGGCCATCGCGGATACCACCACGGCGACCTCGTGACCGGCGTCGACCTCGCGCTTTACATGGCGCGCGACGTTGCGGATACGTTCGATATTGGCGACGGATGTGCCGCCGAATTTCATCACGAGGCGGCCCATGACGACTGGTGCATTCCCTGAGGGGTTGAGTATGGTGGCCGGCGCGCAAAACCAGAGCGCGCCGCCCGAAAGGCGCGTATACATAACGGCGCGGTTGCGGGCAAGCAACCGGGTTCCGGCCATTCCCGGAAGGGCGCGGGATGCAGCGGTTCAGGGGTAATTGAGGCCAGCGTATGGGGCGTTATATCGACGATATCCTGCAGCCCGGCGAGAAGGTGCTGTATTCGACCAACGCGCACTGGATCTTCTTCCTGCCGGCGATCGCGGGCTGGATCGTGGCCGCAGCGTTCTTTGTGGTGTCGGGAATGGTCGCGGGCGGCACCCCGATGCTGCTGTCCCTGTCGATGTCGGCGCTCTCGGCGATTTTTGCGCTGTACAAGACCGCAACCGCCTGGTTCCACCGCTGGACCACCGAGACCGACGTCACCAATCTGCGCGTCGTCCACAAGACCGGGTTCATCCAGCGGCAGACATTCGAGATGAGTCTCGACAAGGTCGAGAGCGTCGACGTCAACCAGAGCATCCTCGGTCGCATCCTCAACTACGGCAACGTGTCGATCTTCGGCGTCCGCGAGGGCAACAAGACCATCGACACCATTGCCTCGCCGCTGGAATTACGCAACTACATCACCGCGCGATAGGAGCGGCGCGCAATCCATGGCCATGCAACCAAATCCCGCCAATTTTTCCGGAGCACCCGCGCCCCCGGGCGCCACAGCTTCCCCGGGCTCTCATGC
>ERZ1026810.1109-NODE-1109-length-11233-cov-5.791644_pt1 | contig 11233 bp, 17 predicted proteins | sample MGYA00520872_ERZ1026810 | MGnify/ENA primary metagenome ERZ1026810 (study PRJEB33270, sample SAMEA104284477) | anaerobic digester metagenome | biome: Anaerobic digester microbiome; feature: mesophilic sludge digester; material: Anaerobic digester biomass... | reverse complement strand
ATCCATCGGAATATTTAATAACATTTTTACTATAAATATTACTTCATCTTGGGAGCCAGAAACTAATGGTTGTACAGAATTTGCTTCTTTATCCAAAAAGCTTTTAAAAAACTCAAAATCAGTTACATTATTCTTTCTTGCGGCACTCCATGTTTCATAAAAATTCATAATTCACCTATTTATTTTTCTTTCGATACTTATTTAAATCCTCAAATCTTAAATCATAATATTTTTCTGCAATCTCTGGAAATTCTGATTCAAAATCTAGCATAGTCTGATAGCAAGCACAATTGCGATTTGGATTTGATGAATTTTTTCTATGATATTCTTGATTAGCTACACAAAATTGCCTAAAACTCATCTTTTTAAAAAATCTGGGTTGATTGCACCATCTAGCTAATTGAATATACATAGATTTAAATTTTGATTCTTTATATTTTTCATATCTCATGATATAAGGGAGGCAACCATATTCCATTAATATTTTTATTCTTTCAAACGTATTTTCGATATCTTTTTCATCCTGACTGTCATAACCTGTTAAAACATACAACTTAGTACTTTTGTTAGTATAATGACGCCAAATTCCTAATTTTCTACTAACTAGTTCTTTATCTTCAATATGATCAAAAGCAAAAATATAATCTCCATGATACTTAACTTGTGATAATTTTTTGGCTTTTAAAGGAGTCATTAGCCTAATATCTAGTCCTTGCCTAAATTGAAATGGTTTACCAGTCTCTACCAATTCATCCAAAATCTGATGAAAATCTGATGAAGCCATAAAATTGTCATCCCATAAATATATTCCTGGTCTTGTATTATCTAAGAATTCAGAAACTGGTGAGTGTTTAAAAACTCGATCATATTTTTTATTAATACAGAACTCACACTTTCTAAAACATCCTCTTGTTGTAAAACCGATTGAGAAATCTAAGTAATCACAATATCTAACTCTAGGCTCACCATTATCTATTTTCTTTTGAATATATTCATCATACAGATGATAGTCTGGCATAATATGTTCTATTTTATCTGGCAGATCCGGTGCATTTTCCAAATAAAAACCAGTTCCACCAATTTTTACATTGTCTTTTAAACCTAATTCAGGGCGTTTTGGATCCAAACAAATACCATCTTCATAAATGGTATTAGGTACTTTGGTATATGTAAATACTCTGGAAACAGTCACTAAATCATATTTGTCTAAGTTATCGTAACTTTCTAATAACTCAACTTTCCATCCTTTCGATTTGTGATAAGCAGAGATTTTCATGCAAGCAAGATTAGGATGTCTAGTGCCATTATCTAATAAGTCAGCATCGATAATTCCTAATTTTTTCATATTATCACACCATCCCATCAAACGAAAACACTCACGTGGAGTGAGACATACTTTCATTGCAATTTGCTCCTTTGATTATTCTTTCTACGTCTTGTTTTGCTCTTTCAATAAAATGTTTGTGATCTAAAACTTTATATAAGTTTTCAAGTCCTAAAGCATCTAAATCATATTTTATTTTATCACCAAAAGATACTGTGATTTTATCTTTTGTGCTTTTAAATAACTCATTATAATAAATTACTGCTGCAGCTTCTTCGCACTTGATAATACAAGTGTTATTAAATAGTTCATATTTTCCAATTACAATAGATATGATTTTTCCCCCAGATTCATATTCAGTTGTTGTCATGCAATATCTATAGTTTTTTGATTTTATATAAGCTTTAATCTCCTCTATTTTTTCTAAAGATGTTTTTTCTTTAATACTTGCCATACTCTATTCCCTAAATGCAACTACATAATTTTCATTTAAGCCAGTTTCAAAATCAATTTTAGTTTGATAATGTTTCTTGGCTTTTTCTCTTTGCTTATTAAGTAATTTCATTGCCCTTTTTTGTTTAATGCTTTGTCTTTCAAAATAGTGTTCGTATTCTTCTTTCGTAGCTATTTTGATGCCTTTTGTGGTAGATAAAATAACACCAAAAATGTTATCAGATGCTTTTAAAGCTCTTATGTCTTTAGTTAGCTGTCTTCTTTGATTAGTGTTATTAAACTCATAATTTTCTAAACTGCCATAAAGATCAGTTTCTAAAATAATTTCTCTTAAGTTTTTAAACTTATCTTGCTTTAGCAAATACCTATACAAAGCTACTTGCCTTTCAGTTAATAATTTGTTTTTTTTCACTTTTATTCTCCTTTTACTTTTATTTTGTAACCTAATAACTTTTCAATCTGTTTAATAGTTAACTCTTTTACTCTTTTGTCAAAGATTTCACCATCACTATCTTCGTAGCAAGTAGCGCCGTAATCATCATATTCCCATTTAGCCCAATCACCATCACTATTTTCGTAGTAAATTTGCCTGCCTTTTTCATCATAAATCGCAAAGCTTGCATCGAAATATACAACCTTATATGTTCCGTTTAATTCAATGTTTTTAAATTTCATCATTATTCTCCTTTTTAATTTCTTTTAATTTTTGTTTTTAATAGTTTTACAACCTAACCCCTTATAAATGCTTTGCTTATACTCTTAAATTGATTACAAGCCAATTTTAAGGGGTTTTTTAATGTGTTTCAATTAAATGTTAAATTGAGATATTTACTGGTTTAACTCCAAACACATTTGCATCTATCAACTCTAACACTTCTTCCATTATCTTTTTGTCTGCGATTATAGTTGTTTTGGTTTTCTTTTCGTAAATGCTTATGTAATAAAAACCTTTATTAAAAACATCATCACTTACTACAACCTCATATTCTTCATTGCCAAAACGAATTTTGTTAAAGGTTTCGTGTTCTAAATCATTATGCTTGATATACTCAAGCAATTTCTTATAATCTTGTTTCTTTGTTTCCATTTTCCCTCCTAATTTCTTTAATTCTTTATCTCATTGTTTTATAAATTAATCTAGCATAATTCTTTAAAGATGCTAATGAACTATCTAATTGCTTGTAATCCTCTGCAAGCTTTTGTAATGTATCTATTAACGCAAACTCATAATCAAATGAATCCCAAGAGCGATTATAATATACACTCTTCCCTTTATATGTTGGATATCCTTGTCCAGACTTCCAATCATTATATACTACAATTTCACAATGTTGTATTGTTCTTGTGGGTGTGGGGGTTTCCCATAAGTCAACCAGTAATCTTAAACCTTCTATAGTAACATCAGCTGACTCTTGATTATATTTTGCTGCCTCCTCATAATTTTCAATAATTCTCATTTTCTTATAATCTTGTTTCTTTGTTTCCATTTTCCCTCCTAATTTCTTTAATCAAATAAGCTTAAATAACCTACTCTCTATCAAATAAACCATTTTTTTCTTGATAATCTTCTAATATAACCTCTTCATCATATAAGTCTTTGAAAAACTTTCTTAATTGGTCTTCTTTATCAAAATCATCTATTAAAGCAAATACAAACGCTCTTGATAAAACGCCATCATTATTCTCTTCCCCATAAATATCTAAAATAAAATATGATACTCCCTTTGTTGTTTTAAAACACTCTACTTGTAAATACCTAAAAATAGTTTCTACATATAACTTACCTCGACGTAATCTTGTATTATATCTTGGTATGCTCTCCTTAATGAAACTTTCTAATCGCTTTAAGCCTTGTAATTCTTTCTTTATTATCATAACTTTCTCTTTTCTTTAAAATTTCTTTAATCAAATAAGCTTATATAACCTATTTCTTTTTTCTCTAACTCATCAACTGTTAAACCAGTTAGCATTTGCTCTTTTGCTTTCCGATAAAACTCTTTATTCTTTTCAAAACCATAAGAATTACGATTTAATTCGTATGCAGCTCTTAATGTGGTTCCACTTCCAGCTACTGGATCTATTACTACATCGCCCTCATCGGTAAATATCTCAATTAGTCTTTTCAAGATTTTAACTGGCTTTTGAGTTGGGTGTATTTTAGGTATTTGCTTGCTATCACTTTCATACTTAAACCAATCAAAAACCATTTTGCCTTTGTTGTTAAACTTTGGTAATTTTTGGCGGTAAAAAACTATTGCATATTCAGTTGCTCCCACAATTCTCATATTTGCTTTTAGGACTTGAGGGGAATAGTTTTTAATAAAACTAATTGGAATATACCCATTAAAACCTAATCTTTTAGCTTCTTTAATTAACATGTCTTGCTGTTCGTAAGCACAAAAGATTATCATTGCTGGTGCTTTTCCAACTTCCTTTGGTTCTGGCTTTAATAATTTACTGCAAAAGTGGAAGTATTCGTAAATGTTAAAACTTACATCACTATCAAAAAATACTTTGTTAGCAAATTTACTTTCTCCATTTGCTAAATCTCCACCCTCATACCACATGGGATTACTTGCATAAGCATTATTACCAGTGTTGTAAGGAATATCAGCTATCACTAATTGAGCTTTAGGAATGTTATATCTTTTATAGTTTTGAAAATTATCATGATAGAGTTCGCATTTGATTTTTTGTCTTTCCATTTTGGTATCTATTACCATTTTTTATTCCTCCATTTTTTTATTTTTTTAATTTTAAGTTATTATTGCCTACCTTTTTCAAGAATGTTTTTTAATCTTTTTTGCTTTATTTTTCAGCAGTTTTTTAATGCCTAAAGACCTAAGATTTAAGTTTAACAATCTCTATACCCGTTAAACCCCTTAAATTTCGCCTTTAAGGCGTTTTTGAAAACCAACCAATATAAAAGTATTGATTAACAATAAAAAACGATTGTGAGCCAATTTTGAAAGGGTTTTTAAAACTTTCTTTCATTTTTTGTTCCTTCATTTTTTTCTTTCTCTAAAATTAGAGAAAGCTTGTTGTAAATGCTTTGGTAATACTCTTCATCAGTTTTGTAAATCTTTGGTTCTTCACTTAGCCAATAAACAAAACACTTTTTCAATTCAAGATTACCCATTAAAGCTGTCTTGAGGTAAGCAACTTTATTTTCAATTGAAACATTGTTCCTTTTCACAAATCTTGTTATGTAACTTGTTGCTGCTTTGATAAGTTCTAACTCGTAGTCTCTTTCAAGATTAAAGAAAAGGTCATTAAATTGTTCCAATTGCCGAGTGGTAGTATTAGCATCAATGTACTCATTTTTTGCTAACAATTCTAACAAAGGGTGATAGTTTTCCACATTTTGCGAAAAAACCCCTTTATCTTTTATCAAATCATTTACTTTACTTTCCTTTACTTTACTTTGTTGTAAAAAAGCATCTTTAGTTTGCTTATTTACAAGTTCACTTTGTATTTTTACATCTTTAGTTTGTATTTTTGGGTTTTCCACAGTTTTTTTTGAGTTTTCCACAGCTCTATATTCTTCACAATTTATAAGTAAATATGGGTTTTCCACATTGATTTTTTTACGCCTTGAAGTGATAAAAAAGAACCTTTCTTGTATTCCTTTGCTCGTTAGAATTGAGTATTTTTCGAACATTTTCTTATCAAAGATTTTAAACTTTATACAGGTTGAAATTATCTCATCTAACCTATCAGCATCTATTCCAAGCATTCTCGCAAAGAGTAATTTCTCAACCTCATTCCACTCGCAATAATAACCTTTGTCGCCATAGATTTTTATGTAAAGTTTTATCAAAACAGCAAAGCCCTCAAGTCCAAACTTGCCCTCTAAAAGCAAGATCTTACTATCTTGGTTAATGTTTATTTCTAAAGGAAAATAATCTAAATCATTTTTTCTTAATCTTTCTTTAGTTGCCATAATTATTCCCCCTCATTTTTAAGTGATTAGTTCCTACTATTTCTTGCATATAATAACCTCTTTTCCAGTTAGCTTTTGCACTGTTTCTTTAAAATACTTCTCATCACTTGCACTGTCTGATAGATGCATTAAGTATATTTTCTTTGTTTTCGTTAGATCTAAAGTTTTTAAGAAAGCTACTACCCCCTCTAAAGAAAGGTGTGTATTGTATCTTCTTCTTTCTAAAGCTGTTAAATTATTGTCAGCTATATTAAGAGAATAATTAGCTTCAATCATTATGTAATCAAGATTTTCAAACTTATTTTTAATAACTTTAGTATCAGTTGCAAAGAATAATGTTTCTTTTAAATGACTTGACAAGATTAAAAAACCTACTGGATCTATTGCATCATGGACTGTCTCAAAGGTCTTAATGTAAAATGTTCCTATTTTAATAAGTCCATTTATAGCTTGTTTTCTAAACTCAAAATTACCAAAACTACCTAATGCCTCTAATGTTCCTTTTGAAGAATAAATGTTGCAGTATTTAGCAATTTCTTTTGCATATTTAGAGTGATCTAAATGCTCGTGTGAAATCAAGCACCCACTTAAAGAAGAGGGGTTAACATATTTTCTAATTCTATTTAAGTTAACCCCAGCTTCAATTAATAGGTTAGTAATTCCATCACTTACAAAATAACAATTACCACTACTTGATGATGCAATTACTTTAATTTCCATAACTAACCCCTTTTAAAAAGGTCTTTTTTTATAATTTGGATTAGCAACTGGTATATCTTCTTCAGCTTCAGCTTCTTCATCAAAACTAATTAGTTCATCACTTGCAGTCTCAGTTACAACTACATCAATAACCTCGCCAGTTTCCCAGTTCATTTCATCTTTAGTAGTTTCCCAATCTTTCTTAAGTTCAATTGGGATTTCAATAAATGGTTTAAAGTAGTTATAAAGTTCCCAACTTGCAGTCTTTAATACCATTTTGCGTGTGTCTAAGTTCCAGATATTTTTTTCTTTTGTTGGAGATGCGTTATAAGCTCTCATAATTCTATTTCTATCAATATAGATCATATAAGGTGTTGTTTTAGTGTCAGTTGGTAGTTCTCTTACATAAGCAATAGCATAAGCTCCAATAATGTTATCAAGTTTATTTCTATCAACTTTAGGGTCTTTTTCGTGTTTCTTAATTTCAGTTAACCCAGTTTCAAAATTAAACTCTTTTTCTAAATTATCGCCAGCACAAACAATATCTTTATAAAATCTTACTATTTTTTTACTACACCATTTAACAAGCTCTTTCTCTAACCCTTGATATTGTTTTTTAATGTTAATGTCTTTTAGTCCAGTTTTGCCATTATCTCTAATATCGATATAAAGCTCATTATCTCTAATAGTTAAGCCTAATCTTGCATAACTTTTAACTTGTGAATAAAGTCCACAACCCATAATGTCAATTTGACTCCATAATAGGTTTTGTTCTTGCACTTTCTTATAAACACTTTCTAAAATGTTTAAAGCAAATGCTGTTTCTTGTTGTGTTAAAGGCGTTTGGTCTAATTTAGCAAATGCCTCTACTTGTTGCAACATTCCATTTAGTTGCGATTTCCCTAAATCTTTCATTTTACTAACTACTCTTGTTTCTTGTTTTACTTGTAAATCTTGTTGTTTTTCTTGCATTTTAATTTCCTCCTATATAAAATCTTGAAACTCTTTTAATCATAACTTTTATACCTTCCTTTCTACTTACTTATAAACTCTACTTCTTCGCCTGTAAGAACGTTTACTGTGATATAGAAAGAGTTAGTATAACCCTTTCCATCAAGACACTCTACCTCAAAAGACATATTCTCAATGACCATTTCATCTTTAAATCTCGTAAATGTGTCATTTTCGCTCCAACTAATACTAAATACTGAAAGTCCCCTATTTGCTAAATGCTCTAACGCAACTATCATACCTTCGGTATATTCCGTACTATCATACGCCGAAGTATCTACCCCCTCTAAAAACTCGTTTGTAATTCCCGTCTCTTTGAATGATACTAAATCTTCTTTCTTTTCTGCCATTTTTTCCCTCCTTCTTTATTGCAATTCAACTCTTAAAGTCTTATCGTTCTCTGAAACATACAGCTTTATTAGCTGACTATTCATTCCTAATACTTCTACAACCGACTCAGCATTATCAATGAAAATCGGTGCTTTTACTTGATAAATCTCTTGTAAAGTATTGATAATATCAAGTCCTGCATTTATTCTTGCTGCATTGTTAATAGATGTATAAGGCACACCATCAACAGTAGCAATACATGTTTCTTCAATACCACCATTTATTTGTTCGTTAAATAGCTTAAAATTAATTAACTTGAAATGACTATTGATGCTATCTTCTAACACGCCAGCTTTAAGTCTTGAGTATTCTTCAGCTTGAGTAATAATTGATAGGTTATATTCATATTCCACTTGAATAGTTTTAATCTTATCATTTAGAGCGTTAATCTTTTCAATAGTATTATTCTTAACACCAATTAAAGTCTTTTGTTCTTTTAAACTATCGATAGTTTTTCCCAAAGCAAAGATATCAGCATTTAATTTATCTCTTTCACTTGTATCAACTGCAGTTGCAGCTTTATTATGTTCTAACTTATCAACCTCTAAATTGTAATTATCGTTTAGATCTAATAAAGCTGTAATATCTTTAGTTTCTTTTTCAGTTAAAGCTTTATCATAATTCCTATTAGCAAATTCATTTAATAGATCAGCAATAACTTTCTTTTCAAGTTCAAGCTTATTAAATTCTTTTTGGTTTTCTTCCTTAGCTTTAAAACTTGCTTTATAGCTTGTTTCAATGTTTTTAAGTTCAGCATTTATTGATAAACCTTTTTGAGTAATGGATTCTAACTCTTGAGATTTGTTTAAATTAAACTTTTCTCTTAGTTCATTTGTTTGTTCTTCTGGTAAAGCTTGGCCGCAATAGCTACAAGTTCCACCAGTGAATACTGACTCAGCAACCTTATCATATCTTTGATATAATTCTTCCCTTTGGTTTTCTAACAAAGTTTTATTGCTTGCAAAGTTCTTAAGTGCCATATTTTCTCTTGCAATAGCATTATTAAGTTCTAATAACTTAATCTCTTTATCTTGTAAGTTTGATTTTAGTCTTTGTTCTACTTGCTTTAAAATCTCTTGTATTTTGATTAAGTTAGCTTTAACTTCAGCTTTAAGGCTTGATATTTTGTTTTCAAGCTCATAATCAATTAAACCCTTATCTAATTCTTGTTTTTTAGAATTAAGGCTTAAAAGTTCATTTTCTTTCTCTTTAATAATCTTTTCAAGTTCTACAGCTGAATACATGATATTTAGATCTTCCAAAGAATTAGATAAAGTTTGTATTTGAATTGGTATAGCTGTTAGTTCTTTGTTTAATAAAGTGTTCTTACTCTTATAGCTTTTAATTAGTTCATCAACTTTAATTGTTTTATCATTAAGTAAAATCTCTTTTAAATCAATAAACTTTGCATCTTGAAGCAGTGAATAAAAATCAAAATCTTTAACTAAAGTAACTAAAATGTCTCTTTGTTCTTTCCACTTTAAATTATTAAAATAGTTAACATTAGTTAGTGTTTTAAATAATTCTTCATCTAATAGTTCTCTTACTACTTCGTTATACTCTGATTTCTTTTTAGGAATATCATTAACAAAATAGTTTGAGGTATGTCCCGAGAATGTTTCTTCTAATGAGCCTCTTTTTCTTGTATAAACTTCCTCATAAGTTCTCTCAAGCTTTAATGTTTGATTATTTACAAGTAAAGTTAAAATAACTTTAGTTAGTAAATTGTGCTTGTCCTCGCCAGTAATCTTATCTTTAGGTTTAATTGCAAAGTCAGTTGCTCCTAAAGAGTCTTTTTCAAATAAACACCAATAAAAAGCATCTGCTATTGTTGTTTTCCCAGTTTCATTAGTGCCGAATATATCAGCACTTTTGCCATTAAACTCAAAAGTTTTATATTCAAAACCTTTAAAGTTCTCAATGTGTAATTTGATAATTTTAATTTCTTTCATTTCTTTTCCTTTCTTGTTTTGTTTCTTTTTGACATTTTTTTCTTTCTTTAATTAGCACCTAGCAACACACAAGCCATTAAAAAATAGCTGGCATGTCTTTCAAATAAGACCTCAATACTTCTTCTATTTTTACTTGCTCTGCGTAAGTAAATAGATCTGGATTGTTTTCTTTCTTGTTGTAGGTAGCTGTTGTAATACCTAACTTTTTTGCCATGTCCTCTTGTGTTAAATTAGCAGCTTTACGATAGCCAACTAATTTCCCAGTAATTACAATTAATCTAAAATCATTATCGTTCATAGTTCCTCCTTAATTTAATCTCCTCTTTTAAAGTTTCCTTTCATACTCAATTAAATAACCCCAATGCCCTTTACTATAAAACTTTTCCATTATGTCAGCTTTATTAGGCAATAGTAATGATAAAGGTATAAAATCTTTATCTACTTCTTCTTTTGTAATTTGATGCCATTTCTTTGCTGTTTCATTATCTGTTTCCATATCTGGTATTAGTATTAGTTCTAATACTTTTAATTCTTTTAGGTTTTCAATAAATGAATTTGCTAATATAGATCTGTAAAAATAAGCACCATTTGTCTTGTAAATTATGTAAGGTATTGTAGCCCATTGCTCTCGCCTTACTGCTACATAGATCTCTTTGTTTGTAGCATGAGATACTTTTAATAATACCTCGTGCATGTCAAATACTGGTTTACTAATGTAATACTTAAAATTGTCTTTTTCCATTTCTTTTACCATTTTAACCTTTCTTTTTTAATTTCCAAGCGGTAATTTAATTTACCTTTTGTTCCACCCAACTCCATCATACACTATTCGTTATTGATTGTCAACATAAATATATAAAATTATTTATTTTTTTTTAATATAGTTTATAATTATGTTATGATTATTATGAAAGGAGTGATAAAATGAATAATTTTAATAAGTTTTCTAATAATATTACTTATTTTTTACTAAATAAAGTTATTAAGTCAATGATAAATCATAAAGGCATAAAAAAAGAGGAAGATATAATAATCTTCCTTTTTTAATGTTAATATAGAGAAACACATATTTAATAAGTGTTAATGTGAGCCGATTATCTTTTAAAGTTGACTAATTCTCAATTAATCTTTTTATAGAGTGCTTGTAGAAGTTGTTTCATATTCTATGTTAGGTAATTCTTTTGGAATTGTGCTAACTTGTATTACTTTTTCTTCTTCCTTTGAATATGCAACTTTTTCTTGCGTATTAGTTTCTTCTTTTACAATCTCTTTAACTTCTTCTTTACCATTTTTAAGCTCTAACCTATAATCTTTAGTTGCTTGATTTAAGAATCCAGTTTTGTTCTCACTTACCATTGTTAAAATCTTTATTCCTGTCTCTTATACACATCTCCGAGCCCACGAGACTCCTGAGCATCTCGTATGCCGTCTTCTGCTTGAAAAAAAAAACACAACGAACAT
>ERZ1026810.1108-NODE-1108-length-11250-cov-2.332464_pt1 | contig 11250 bp, 12 predicted proteins | sample MGYA00520872_ERZ1026810 | MGnify/ENA primary metagenome ERZ1026810 (study PRJEB33270, sample SAMEA104284477) | anaerobic digester metagenome | biome: Anaerobic digester microbiome; feature: mesophilic sludge digester; material: Anaerobic digester biomass... | reverse complement strand
ATATTTACGTTATCAGTCAATAATACTCTTTGTCTGAATTATAATCTGTAAATTTCAAAACAAACATATCAGCTCTTTGCCTGATAACCCGTCTCAAAATCTACCCTGCAGGCAAGCTCCTCACCTAACATATAACGCCTTACATTCTCAAGCATGAGTTCAATTATGTTTTCGTATGTCTCCCGTAAATGGAAAAAGCCCGAGATATGAGGCGTGATCAGCGCATTTTCACAGCGCCAAAGCGGATGATCGAGCGGCAGCGGCTCGAGGCGGGCGTCGAGCGACGGCCCGTGAAAATAGGCGGCAGATCGGCGCCGCCGGTCGGTGATCACCCGGTGCTTGGTGGCGACGAAGTAGTTGCCGGTCATCGCCTGGAGCAACTCACCCAGGTTGACGACCAACCCATCCGGGCGGGGTGGGACGTCGATCCACTCCCCGGACGGGTTCTGCACTTGCAGGCCCGGCACCGGCCCGGTGGCGAGCAGCGTGAGAAAGCCGGTGTCGTGGTGGGCGTTGACGCCGGCTTGGCCCGCCGGGGTGGGCGGATAGTTGATCAGCTTGGTGAGCGACATCGGCTGGTCGCCGAAGTAGGTCACGAGGTGATCCTCGGCCAGGCCAAGGCCGACCGACATCAACCCGAGCAGGCGGTCGGCAAGCACGCCGAGCTCGCCAAACCATCGCTCCATCACCGCTCTGCCGCCGGGCAGCAGCTGGTCGGGCATCCACTGGTTGGGACCGAGCAGTTGGAGGTACGCGGCCCCGCCGCCGGCGTCGACCGGCCACTCCGACCACAGGTCGATCTGCTCGCGGACGTCCACCCGGTTGTTCGTCTGCTCGGCGCCGACCGCCTCCCAGCCGCGAAAGTGCGGCGAGCGGGCCTGGGCGATCAGGGCCTTGTCCGCCTCCGGCAGCGGGAAGAAGGCGTCCATCAGGTCGAAGACGTCACCGGTCACCGAGGGGTCGACCCCAAAATCGGTGATGACGAGAAATCCGATCTCGTGGCAGATCTCCCGCAGCCGGCCGGCGAGCGCCCGCCGCGTGGATGGGTTGCCCTGGAGGCCGCCGAGCTCGACGACGGGGATGTGTGAGAAGTCGAGCATGTGAGTCCAGGTGGCTTCAGGGTGACGGGCGTGGTCGATCCGCCAGGATACGGCCCGGATGGGCGCTTTCCTGCTCCCGCCGAGATGCCGCACCGCTCAACCGTGGCGAACCCAGGCCAGTATCAACCCCACCGGCGTGCTCAGCAGCACAAACCCGACGACCGTGACGTACACGGTTCTCACCCAGCCGGGGCGCGCCCCGTGCTTGAGCAACGCTGCCAAGAAGACGACGAGCGACGCGATCAGCGCCACACCGCCCAGCGTGGTGAGCGGCGGGCTGGCGATCAGGGTGCCGATCACGGTGGCGGCGCAGGCGAGGTTCCAGGTGGCCAGCTCGACCGACAGCGTCGCCCTCGACGGAGCGTCGGCGACCAGCGCTGCCTGGCCGCCCCCGACCAAAATCTGGGCGACGCCACCGACCAGCACCAGGAAGGCGGCCACCCACGGGCCCTCCTCGAAGCCGGTGGGTCGCGTGACGGCCGCCACCAGCCCACCGGCGACGATTGCGGCGCTCCCCACGGCGACGAAGGCGATCCCGCTGCGCCAGGCGGCGGGCAACTCCTGGGTGACCGTGCCAAGGCGGGATATCGACGGCGCTGAGGAGGTCATCACAATATTCTAGCCAACACCTCATTAAATGGGCTGGTTGCCGCCGGAGGCAGCGGTCACATCGCCAACGCCAACGCCAACTTGCCTCGCACCCGCCCCGACGCCAGATGATCGATTGCTGCGGCCGCATCCTCCAAGGGATAGGTGCGGTCGAGCGCCGGCGTGACCTGCCCCGACTCGATGAGGGAACACAGCGCCTCAAGGTCCTCGAAACGCTCCTTCGACACGAAGAACTTCAGTCGCTGCGACAGCAGCGGCGACCACGCCGCCGCCCGCAGATGACGGCCGATCCCGATCCACTTGCCGCGCTCGCCACCCACGATCACCAGCGTCCCCTTTGGGCGCAGGCACCTGCGGAGCCGCCGGAGCCCGGAGTCGCCCCCGGCGTCGAGGATCAGGTCGTAGCGCTGGCCTCCATCGAGCGGGTCGATCATCGAGTAGTCGATGACGTGGTCGGCGCCCAGCGACCGCACCAGGTCCACCTTGGTGGCGCCGCACACCGCGGTCACCTCGGCGCCGTCCGCCTTGGCCAACTGAAGCGCGTAGCTGCCGACACCGCCCGGGGCGCCGAGCACCAATACCCGCTGGCCCGACACGAGCCGCCCGACGTCGCGAAGCCCCTGGATGGCGGTGAGCCCCGAGACTGCGACGACAGCGGCGGCTTCGAAGCCGAGCCCGGCCGGCTTGGGGACCAGCTTCGACACCTTCGCAGCGGCAAATTCGGCGAACGAGCCCTTGGCGATGCCCAGCACCTCGTCGGTGGTGGTGGTCGTGCCGTGCCCGGTGCCGACGATCACCCCGGCCGCGCCGGTGCGCATCAGGTGGAGAGCCGCCTGGTAGCTGGCACAACCACCCACGACGACCGCGAGATCGAACTCGCGCACGAAGGTCTTGAGGTTGAGGGGCTCGTGCACCTTGGAGACGTGCTCGGCCGACACCGTCGTGCCACGGATCACGAAGAAGTCGACCCCGGCCTTCTCGACCACCTCGAGCTGCTGGGGCGGCCACATGCCCGCGAGGCGCTTGCCGTCGTACGTCAACTGCCCGTGGAAGCCGAGCACGCACTCGGCCGCCATGCCGACCTCGACGGAGAGGTCCGTGTTCTTGACGGCGTGCTCGACGGCCTCAAGGACCGCCAGGAACTCGCCGTCCCCGGTGGAGGCCGTCGTGTCGTAGTTGATGCCGTCGGCGCCGACCTCGTCCATCTTGTCGGTCATCCAGATCATGTCGGTGCGGCAGGCCTCGAGGCCCTCCTCGGTGGCCGCCCGCGCCTCGGCGATCTGCCCCTTGGGAAGCAGGTCGGACGGGTTGGGGAACGGCCCGTCCGGCCGGAAGTAGAGGCCCAGGTTCGGCATGAAGCCGTAGTAGACCGGGATGATGCAGTTGTGGAGCACGGCCTCGACGTGGGTCTGCTCGAGGGCGACGATGGGCTTGACGGGCTTGACGGAGTAGTCGGTGTGGCCGATCTCCATGGTGTCGAAGCTGAACGCGCGCTCGAAGGTCCGGAAGCACTGCTCGCGACTGAGCGGCAGCCCCACGCCCGAGGAGAGCTGGGCGGAGTACAGCGAGTTGGTGGATCCGTCCTTGGTCAGGATGGCCTCGTGGCCCCGTTCGACCCCCCAGATGCGCGTGGGGCTCGCGAACATCTCGAAGAGGTAGTCGTACTCGTGCTTCTCGAGCGTCGGGATCTTGCCCTTCTTGGCCGCGTCCTCAGAGCCCGCGACCATGTCCGCACGCACCTCTTCCGCGGTCATCTCGACGGCGGCGCCGTCGCCCATCCGCGTCCAGATGGTACTCATGCGGCATCCTCCTCCCTGCTCTCAGGGTCGCCGACGGCGGTCCCGGGGGATCCGGGCGGCGCCGGGGCGCCTCTCTCGCCGTTCACCTTCATCAGATGCCCAGCTCGCGCTCGGCCCCGCGGATGATCGCCGCCAGCTCCTCGGCGACGCCGTCAGGCAACGGGTCGGGCTCGTGGGTCTCGAGGATCTTGCGGGCCTTGGCGAGAGCGCGGTCCTGGATGGTCAGCGAACCGCTCGCGCTCCAGTCCTCCCGGACGCGACGGTCGATCATCGCGGGCTGCGACTGCTCGCGCATGTGGGCCATGGTGTGGTCGTGGCTGAGGAAGTCCTTGAAGGGACCGATGTCGTCGATGACGTCGATGGCGAGCGCCTCGTCGTCCACGCGGATGCCCCGGACGCACTGCTTCATCATGCCGGCGAACTCGTCGTCCATGACGAGCTGGCCGAAGTCGAAGGTCATGCCCGACTCGATCATCCCCAGACCGTAGATCAGGTTGGCACCTGCCAACGCCGGCAACAGGCCGGTCAGGGTCTTCTCGTGGCCAGACTGGGCATCGACCACTTTGGTGTCGCCCTACGCACCCGCCACCCAGCTGGGCAGCAGGTAGAAGCGGGCGATCTGGGCGACGGCGGCGCTGATGAGCGCGCACTCCGGCGAACCGACGCTGGCCGAAGCCAGCCGCAGGTCCATGGCCGTCGTCGAGCTGCCGTAGACGACGGACGCGCCGGGCCGCGTGAGCTGGGACAGGGTCAGGCCGGCCAGCACCTCGGCGTTGTGGGTGACGAGCGTCCCGGCCAGCGTCACCGGTGAGGAGCCGCCCGCCATCGCCATCGAGAGGATGTTGACAGCCAAGTGTTCGCGGGCCGCCGTCATGATGATCTCGCACGTGTCCTGGACCAGCTTGAGCGGGCTGACCGGGCAGGTGATGAACGAGATGAGCGGACGCTCCCTCAGCTTGTCGCGCCCTCCGGCGATCACGGCCGCCATCTCAGCCAGTTTGCGCGAGAGGAAGCCGTTGCCCGAGCCCATGAAGCCGTGCTTGGACGTGTTCGTCGTCCACGCCTCGTACTGGTGCAGGTGCACGACGCGCTGGTCGATGTCCTCCGCCACGACGGCCCGCTCGTAGACATCGACGTTGGGGAGGGCGTCCACCATCCTGGCCGTGTCGGCCACATCCTGCTTGGTGGGCACTTTGAGCTCGCCGGTGTACGGGTCGACGATCTGCACGCCCTCACCGAAGTTCGTGAATCCGACGCGCCCGGCCTCGAGAACGATGTCGTTCTTGGGGTTGCGGCCGGCCAGACGCAGTGAGCTGGGCGCCGTGCGGATGGCCTGCTCGACGACGTGGCCCGGGATGCGGACGACCTTCTTGTCCGCATCGACCCTGGCCCCGGCCCCGGCGAAGACCTCCCGCGCCTCTTCGTCCTCGACGAACACGCCCGTGCGCTCGAGGACCTCCAGGGTCCCGAGGTGGATGTCGGCGAGGTCGTCGTCGGTGAGGACGCGGAACTCGCAGCCCTCGCGGCGCGCGCGCCCCGCCTGATGATTCCGTCTCACAGGTGCCCCTCCTTTCTCGTCACAAGTCGGTCGGAGTGGTCAGTTCATTCCGTGATGGTCACCTCGCAGACCTCGGCGAGGGCCCGCCGCTGGTCGTCCGTCAGACGGGGGCCGCGCTCCTCGCGGGCGGCCAGCGCGGCCCGGACGAGGTCGTCCGCCATGTCGGCCTCGGTACGGCCGGCGGCGATCCATTGCTCGAAGGGCAGACGCGAGCCGATGCGCGGCACGAAGTGCTCTCCGGCGCGCACGCGCCGGCGCGTCTCCTTCTCGCGCAGGAAGTCGCCCGCGATGCCGACGTCGGCGATGGACCCGCCCATCAGGGTCTCGGGCGTGATCTCGATGCCCCGGGCGATGCGGGTCGCCATCGCGGCGATCTCCGCGTCGACGGGGATCATGCGCAGGCTGAACGTGCTCGACGAGTCGAGGAAGCCGAACCCGCCGCTGCAGATGTCGACGCCGGTGGCCACCGCCGCCATCACCTTGAGACCCTTCTCGTAACCGGCCTGCAGGCCGAGGTGCTTGGCGTCGGTGGAGAGTGCGGCGTTGTGGACGGGGAGACCCAGATGGTGTCCGATCTCGACCGAGGCCGCCCCCATCAGCGTGCTCTCGAGGTTCCCCAGCGACATCGCCGTGGAGTGCATGTCGAGGATCCCCGGTCCGCAGCAGGCGAGGACCGGCGCCCCCGGGACGGCGGTCTGGACGGCGGTCAGCACCCCCAGGACCTCCGCCCAGAGCAGCGCGAGCGTCCCGGCCGGAGTGACCGGCGACGTGGCCCCGGCAATGGGCATGGAGTAGGCCCAGACCGGTGCGCCGAGCGCGGCGAATTCGCAGGCGACGTCGAGAAGCTGCCCGTTGACCTCCAGCGGCGAGCGCGCCGCGCAGAGCAGCGACAGGCGCGGACGCGCCTTGAAGCGCGCGAGATCGCCGGAGACGATCTCGAAGATCCGGCGCACGTGGGCGGTGCTCTCCGGACAGTCGACGAACACCACCGGTTTGGACGTCTCGGTGAGGTAGGTGTAGTACTCGACCAGTTCGCGCCGCTCCAGCGGCACGTCGGTCGCCGTCAGGAAGGTCCACACGACGTCCAGCTCGGGGGTCGCGTCGAGCACGACCGTCCCGTCGCGCAGGTCGTCGAGCGTGGAGGGCCGGACCACGCCGCTCTCCTGGTCGAGCGTCTTGGCCGCACAGCCGCTCACGTTGAAGAACGTCCGGGAGCCGTCGAGCAGCACGTCCTGCTCCGGCGTCTCGCCGGCCATCAGCAGCTCGCGCGGACAGGCGGCGACGGCCCGCTCGACCAGCGCTGCGGGCAGTCGCACCGTGCCTGCGTCGTCCACCTCCGCTCCCGCCGCGCGCAGCCGCTCCAGTACGGCCGCGCCCTTCATCCTCATGCCCACTTCCTCGAGGAGGGTCAGGGCCTGCCCGTACACTGCCTCGCGCTCGGCCCCCGTGAGCCACTCAGTCCGCACCGTCAACTGCGTACTCCATTCCTCCGCAGGCCGCCACGACTCCGTGCTATCCCACCAGCTCCTTGGCCCGCTCCACGGCCATGCCGGCGTTGGCGCCGTAGCCGTCGGCGCCGATCTCGTCGGCGTAGGCCTGGGTGACGGGGGCGCCGCCGACCATCACCTTGACCGAGTCACGCAGACCGGCGTCCTTGAGGGCGGCGATGGTCTCCGCCATGCGCGGCAGGGTGGTGGTGAGCAGGGCGCTCATACCGATGATCTGCGCCGAGTGCTCCTGCGCCGCGGCCACGAAGTCGGCCGCGGTCACCCCGGTGCCGAGGTTGACGACCGTGAACCCGGCGCCCTGCATGAGCATGCCGACGAGGTTCTTGCCGATGTCGTGCAGGTCGCCCTCGACGGTGCCGATGACCACCGTGCCGAGGCCGGCCGCCGCCCCCTCGCCGAGGTGTGGCTTGAGGATGTCGAGCGCACCCTGCATGACGCGGGCACTGAGCAGCACCTCGGGGATGAACATGTCGCCCTCGCGCATGCGCGCTCCGACCACCTCCATGCCGGGGAGCAGCGCCTCGTCGAGGATCTCGCGGGCCGAGGACCCGCCGGCGAGCAGCGCCTGGGTGAGGGCGTTGACGATGTCGCCGTTGCCGTCGATGACGGCCTGCTTTAGCTGGTCTTTCACTTGGCTCCCCCTTCTGACTCAGGCCTGGGCGCCGGCGCCCAGGCCCGTCTTGGCCTTGAGCCGCTCGACGCTGTTGATGCGGATATCGAGCAGGTCGGCGATGCGCGCCTTGGCCTCCAGGCCCTTCGCCAGCCCCGGCACCGCGGTCACGACGCCGATGTCGAGCTCCTCGCGCACCGTCCTCATGACGGTCGAATCGGACAGGTCCAGCACGCTCACGCCCAGCTTCTCGGCGACGTACTGCTTGGCCTCGTTGAGCCTCATCTTCCTGAGCTGCATCCTGGCCACGAGGTCTCCCGCGGTCTTGATGCCTCCCATCGACGAGGCGAGCGCGTGCGCCATGCCCATGCCGTTGGGGTCGCCGGTGCCCACCTACAACCCGTCGGCCTTGCCGATCTCGATCATCGCCGCGCTGGCCCGGCTCACCATGTCGAGCGGCGAGACCTCGAACATCGGCACCCCGCCGACGCCGTTGCCCACGTTGGGATGGATGGGGATCGTGGCCTCGGCGGTGCAGGCCTTGACGAAGGTCGCGGCCCGGGCGACGTTCCAGGCGCAGGACTTCTTGCTGTTGTTGTTGACGACGGGCCCGAAGATGGCCGCGCCGGCCCGCTCCACCAGCTTCATCTGCTGGTGCGGCCAGAGGCCGGCGAGCCGGGTGCCCTCGTACTCGAGCTCCCCGTGGAAGCCCAGCACCATCTCGGCCGCCATGCTCACCTCGACCGGCATGTCGGTCTCGGACGAGATGGTCCTGGTGGCCCGCAGAGTCGCCAGGAACTCCGCGTCGCCGGTCGACGCCACGGTGTCGTAGTTGATCGCATCGGCGCCGGTCTCGGCGAACATCCTGCTCTGCCAGACCACGTCGTCGTGGCAGGCCTCCAGCGCCTCCTCCTGCGTCCTGCGGGCCGCGTCGATCTTGCCCAGCGGCAGCAGGTCCGACGGGTTCTCGAACTGGCCGTCCGGCCGGTAATACAGGCCCAGGTTGGGCATGAAGCCGTAGAACAGCGGGAAGACGGTGGTGTGCTGGAGCAGTTCCATATGCTCCTGCTCCACGCTGACGATGAACTTGCTCGGCTTCACCGAGTAGTCGATGTGGCCGACCTCCATGGAGTCGAAGGCGAAGGCGCGCTCGAAGAGACGCACCGCCGTCTCCCGCCCGATGGGCGCTGCTATGCCGCTCGACAAGCGCGAGGAGATGAGCGTGTTGGTCCCGCCGTCCTTGGTCATGACCGCTTCGTGACCACGCTCCACGCTCCACATGCGCATGGGCGAGGCGAACATGTCGACCAGGTAGTCGACCTCGTTCTCCTCCAGCGCCGGGATCTTGGCCTTGACCGCCGCCGCCTCCGAACCCTCCACGACCTCGCGACGGATCTCGTCACGCGAAAGCACGACACTGCTGCCGTCGCCCATGCGTGTGACGGTCTTGCTCATCGCCCACCCCCGCCGACGATCGCTGAATGCGGACACTCCGACGACGTCGACAGCCCGCCGCGGAGACCAACCACCTGGGTGGATAAGCTTAGGAGCTTGACTCGGTTTGTCAAGGTCGGATCATACGGCGTCGCAGGACCTTGACTCGGCCGCCGCCACCCGTTACCGTGACGTGTGACCACCCGGGTGGATACCTTGGTGGTGTCGGGCCACCCACGGTCCGCCGCCAGTCTGCGCGGGTCCGCAGCGGGAAGTGCACACAGTGGGAGAGGGTGGCCAGCTCGGGGCGCGTGCCGGCGCGTCTCGCGCCCTGCACCTGCGCGAGGCGCGCCGCCCGCCCCGTGAGTCGACGCCCGCCGGTCCGGACCCGTGCTTCGCATCAGGCGCACGCCTCGGCGGCCTGCGCCTGCTCCGCCGCCATCTCGACAAGCTGCGCCATGGAGTTGCGCAGCAGGAACTCCAGGGTCGCGAGCGGCCGGGTGAGCTCGAACCCTTCCGGGTTCAGACCGGCCTGCACGGAGAGGCCGTCGGGAATGGCGGCGATCAGTTCGGCCAGCCCCATGAGCATGTCGTTGTCCTCGGCGCCGGGAGCGGCGAGACCGAGCGCTTTGAGGTTCTGTCTGTACCACCAGACGTAGAGCGTGGAGAGGCGGTCGCGGAGCTCCGGGTCGCGGAACGCGTGCGGCAGGATGTCGAAGAACCCGCGGAACCAGTCGGCGTCGATGATCATGCGCCGGATGCCGACCATGGCGGCGTGCAGACGCTCCTCCTCGGGCAGGGCCTCGGTGCCGGCGGCGAGGAGCAGGCACTCGTCGTGGATGAGGGCGTCGACCACGGCCATGACAAGGCCCGCCTTGTTGCCGAAGTTGTAGCGGATGGACGCCTTGTTCACGCCCGCCGCCGCGGCCACGTTCTCGAGTGTGAGCGCCTCGTAGCCGCGTTCCGAGAGCAGCGTCGTGGCGGCCGCCAGGATCTTGCGGGCCGTGGTCGGCAGGCTCTCTACGGGATCCTCGAAGGGGAAGCGCAGCCTTCCGTGGGAACCTCTCTTCGCGCTCACCATCTCCCCCCTCACGCCTCGCTTTGCGGAACTCCTTGCTCAGTGCGCCACCCACCCGGGTGGCCGGACACTAGATTACCCCGGCTGCCCGCCTCCGCCAAGAGGCGACGGCTCCGCTCAGCCCGCGTGGAGCGTGCGCCCCACGGCCGCGATCGCCGCCTCGACATCGTCGTCGTCGACGTCGAGATGCGTGACGAAGCGCACCGACCACGGCGCCTCGTCGAGACACAGCACGCCCTGCGCGGCGAGACGTCGTACGAGGTCGGCGGCCGGCACGCCGGCCCCCCGTGTGCCGGCGAACACCATGTTGGTCTGCACGCCGACGAGGTGGATCTCGAGGCCGGGCAGCTCTGCGAGGCCCTGCGCGAGGCGACGGGCGCGCCGATGGTCGTCGGCGAGACGCGCGATGTGATGCCGTAGCGCGTGAAGGCCGCCGGCTGCGACGATGCCGGCCTGCCGTATGCCGCCGCCGAACACCTTTCGGGCGCGCGCCGCCGCCGGCACCACGTCCGCGTCCATGACCAGCACCGAGCCCACCGGCGCCCCGAGCCCTTTGGAGAGGCAGATGCTCACCGTGTCGAAGGGCGCCGCATACTCGGCGGCGCTGACGCCCATCGCCGCGACGGCGTTGAACAGCCGGGCCCCGTCGAGGTGCATGCGCAGATCGAGGCGGTCGCAGAAGGCACGGACGTCCGCGATATGCTCCATGGGGATGACCGCACCGCCGCAGTGGTTGTGCGTCTGCTCGAGGCAGACGAGACGGGTCGGCGCCCAGTGGACGTCGACGTCGGTGTGGACGTACTCCTCCATCTTCTCGAGGTCGAGTGTCCCGTCCGGCGAGTCGAAGACCCGCAGCTGCACCTGGCTCAGCGCCGACGCCGCGCCCTGTTCGTAGAAGACGATGTGCGCCTGGGCGTGAAGGAACACCTCGTCACCACGCCCCGTGAGCGCCCGTACCGCCGCCTGGTTGCACATCGTGCCGGACGGGAAGTAGAGCGCGGCCGCCTTGCCGAGCAGGCGCGCCGCCTCGTCCTGCAACGCGAGCACCGTGGGGTCGTCGCCGAGTACGTCGTCGCCGACCTCCGCCTCGGCCATGGCGCGGCGCACCCGGTCCTCGCTGAGCATCATGTCGCCGTGGATCCCGATCGTGGACCGGAACATCCCCAGACTCGGGGTGACGGCGAACCGTTCGCCCTCGCGTCCGGCGGTGGGTTCCTCGGTGACCTCGTAGCGCAGCGGAGCGAACCCGACCAGGGCGCTGGCGAGGGCCGTGGCATACGTATTTGAGGCGAGCCGGGTGAGCGACGGATGCACCTACGTGGATGGCTTCGCTATGAACGCGAGCGACAAGTGGAAGGCCGGAGACCCGAGGATCACGATCTCGGAGAAGTAGTCGCCAGGCGGCGGTAGGACGCGCTGGACCCTTCGTACCGGAGAGGGTCGCTCCTCGGCATGCTGGATCACACTGGACCTACAAGGGGTCGCTGAAGGGTCGACTAGCGAGCGCCGATGAAACCTCGGCCAGCAGCTGATCTCGCCTGGCCTCCATTGAGC
>ERZ1026810.1099-NODE-1099-length-11301-cov-3.212457_pt1 | contig 11301 bp, 10 predicted proteins | sample MGYA00520872_ERZ1026810 | MGnify/ENA primary metagenome ERZ1026810 (study PRJEB33270, sample SAMEA104284477) | anaerobic digester metagenome | biome: Anaerobic digester microbiome; feature: mesophilic sludge digester; material: Anaerobic digester biomass... | reverse complement strand
GTATTGTGTGTATTTGTTTTTTTTTTGTTAATGAGACGGCGACCACCGAGATCTACACATAGTAGATCGTCGGCAGCGTCAGATGTGTATAATAGACAGGCGACGATATCTTTTTGGGTGAGGAGTATGCCTGATTCCAGCACTTTAAAGACAAGCTTTGCCGATGGCGGCAAGCGCTCTATCTTCGTGCTGGTCGATTCATTTTTGGCTTCGGCAAAGTAGATCCCTCATTTTACTGTTCACCTGACCAGTCCATGCTGCATTATCCATTATCAAGGCTGCTATTGCGGCAATATTGGCTCTCATGCGCCGGTGTTATGCAAAAAGTAATCAGGCAGATTCTGATTGATACTGAATAGAATCCATCCGAAAGACATGCGGTTTTAGATCAATAACTGTTCAGTGCAGCCAATCTCTCATTTATCAATTTTTCGATTAAAGCAATATTTGTGCATTTCTCTATTGATAAATATTAAGCCGCTGTCTATCAAATAATGCCCATTTTGAGGTGGCAAAAATAAGGAATATCGCAATATACGGAAAGGGAGGAATCGGGAAGTCTACGACCTCCTCCAATATCAGCGCTGCCCTCTCGGAAGAGGGCTACAGGATCATGCAGATCGGCTGTGATCCAAAGAGCGATTCGACAAACACCCTCCGCGGCGGCAGATTCGTGCCCACGGTTTTGGACAGGTTGCGAAGTGGCAAGAGAATCGAGACTGATGAGATAGTGCACGAGGGCTTTAACGGCATCCTCTGCGTGGAGACTGGAGGTCCCGAGCCCGGAGTGGGCTGCGCCGGCAGGGGCATCATCACCGCTATCGAGCTTCTCAAACAGAAGAAGATAATCGAGGAGTTCTCGCCTGATATCATCATCTACGATGTTTTGGGCGACGTGGTATGCGGCGGATTTGCCATGCCCATACGCGAGGGCGTGGCCGAGCAGGTCTACACCGTAAGCTCTTCCGACTTCATGTCGCTTTATGCCTCCAACAATCTGTTCAAAGGCGTCAAAAAGTACTCCAAGAGCGGAGGTGCCCTCTTCTCAGGCATCATAGGCAATTCCATCAATCTGCCCATCCACGAGGATATCATTCAGGACTTTGCGGCCAATACCAAGGCCACCATTGCAGGATTTGTTCCCCGCTCTCTGACTGTCGCCAAGGCCGAGCTGCAGGGCAAGACCACTATCGAGGCCGATCCTGATTCAGAGCAGGCGGATCTCTACCGAAACCTGGCCAAAAGCATCGTCAATAACGAGAACCGGTATGTTCCCGGTCCACTTGGCACAGACGAGTTGAAGGCCTGGGCAGAGAGCTGGTATGACCGTCTACTGGAGCATAATAAGCAGCAAGACTGTCAAGCCTCCGAACCGGTTAAAAGCGATCTCAAGTACTATGAACTGAAGCCCGATAGCGTTAAACCAGAGGTGAGATGAAATGGCGTCCAATGATGCTCATAATCTGGTCGAGCCAGGCATCAATCTGAATGCTCCCACCTGCCCAAACAGAGAGCAGCGTGCACATGGCATTAACGTCTGGTACGGCCAGGCATCTCAACTTCTGGTAGAGGCAAGAGAAGGAAAGCTTCAGGCCAGGGACCGCGACTTTCAGCAGACCTCAGGCTGCGCTCTGAACTTCTACCTGGCCGTGCGGCTCAATACCATCCGCGATGCAGCTGTAATCTACCATGCGCCCGTCGGATGCTCGGCATCATCTCTGGGGTATCGAGAGCTCTATCGACATGTTCCAGTGAGCCTGGGCAGGCCTGAGAACTATGATCTGCATTGGATCACGACCAATATCCAGGAGAACGATGTGGTTTACGGAGCAGGGAATAAGCTGCGCTATGCCATCCGGGAAGCAGAACGCAGGTACTCTCCCAAAGCCATATTCATCCTGACATCATGCACCTCAGGTGTCATCGGTGAGGATATAGAAGGAGCTGTGAACGAGCTTCAGCCCTATATCAGCGCTAAAATCGTCCCTGTTCACTGTGAGGGAGTGCGCTCCCGGCTGGTTCAGACTGGCTATGATGCCTTCTGGCATGGCGTTCTAAAGTATCTTGTAAAAAAGCCGGAAAAGAAACAGACGGATCTGATAAATGTGGCCAGTATGCTCTCTTATACCTGGCAGGATCGCCTGGAGATCAAGAGAATTCTCGGAAAGGTTGGGCTGAGACCCAATTTCGTGCCAGAATTTGCGGCTGTGGATCAATTCGAACAGCTCTCTGAGGCGGCGGTTACTGCGCCGCTTTGCCCGACATACACCGATTATCTCTCAAAGGGGCTGGAGCAGGAATATGGTGTGCCCTATTTCCTCTATCCGTCTCCCATGGGCATTAGAAATACAGATGAATGGTTAAGAAAGATCGGCGAGTTCACAGGCAAAGAGAGCGAAGTAGAAAAAGTAATTGAAGAGGAGCATAAGATCTGGCAGCCCAAGATCGACGCCATTCGAGAACAATTCTTGAGGCTTAAGGGCAATGGCGAGAAGCTAACCGTCTTGGGCTCGCTTGGACAGGGCAGGCTTTTGGCTCAACTGCCATTCTTCGAGGAGATAGGACTATCTTCGCCGGCTGCCATGTCTCAGGATTTTGATAACTTGATCCTGGATGAAGTAGAGCATCTGATCGGAACGGTGGGGGATTTTAAAATCCTGGTCAACACCTTCCAGGCTGCTGAGCAGGCTCATGTAACCAGAGATCTTGATCCGGACATCGCTCTTACCTGCCCCTTCCAGGGCTGCTCATTCAAGAGAGAGAAAGGCCTGACCAGAATTCATTCCTTGCGTGCCGATGCTCATCCCCGCAGCACTCAGAGCGGCTATGCCGGAGCTGTAGCCTGCGCCAGTTTCCTGCTCCAGTCCTGGACGAGCAAGTCCTTCCAGAAGACCATGCTTGCCAAGACGGCAGATAGCTACAAAGACTGTTGGTACCAGCAGCCCAATCCACTTCATTACCTTAAGAGGGAGGTTTAAGCATGGCAGCCAAAATTGATGAAATTCCCGAGGATGTGATTTATCCAGAGGTTATGGAGGCACCCCGGTATTCATGCGCTCTGGCAGGAGCTTATTCCACTGCAGTCGGCATCTATGGAGCAGTGCCCATTCTTCATTCAGGACTTGGATGCGGCATAGGCCAGCTCTTCGGCCAGTTCTATGCAGGCGGCCAGAATGCTGGAGGACCGCAAGGAGGCACCAGCACTCCTTGCTCAGGGCTGGTCGAGGAGCATGTCATTTTTGGAGGCGAGGACAAGCTGCGAAGGCTCATAAAATCGAGCATTGAGCTGATGCAAGGGGATCTTTATGCAGTCCTGTCTGGCTGCGTTCCTTCTTTGACTGGAGACGATGTAGAATCTGTGGTCAAGGAATTCAGAGAGCAAGTGCCTATCATCAATGTAAAAACAGCAGGATTTCTGGGCAATTCCTACGAAGGCTATGAGCTCTTTTTCGAGGCAGTGATAGACCAGCTTCTCAAAGAGCTGCCCATCAAGAAAGGGCTGGTAAATGTCTTTGGCGTTGTCCCTTACCAGCATATCTGGTGGAAGGGAAATCTGAGGGCAATCAAGGAGGATTTGCAGAAGCTCGGCCTGGAGGCAAATATCATCTTCACTGAGTTTTCGGGTTTAGAGAATCTGATAAAAATCCCTGCAGCAGAACTGAACATCGTCCTCTCTCCCTGGAATGGATTGCGTGTAGCCAAGAAGCTGCAGGAGAGGTTCAACACGCCGTTTATCACCCTGCCAGGCGTTCCAGTGGGACCCAAGCAAACCACCAGGCTGATTCGGGAAGTGAGCCAGGCCCTGTATCTTCCAGCAGAGCCCGTGGAGGAGTTGATTGCGAGGGAAGAGAGGCATTCATATCGATTTGAAGAGTATTTCGGAGATGTAATGATTCTGGCATTTCCTCAGCCCTATTTCTCTGTGGTAGCTGATAGCGGGACTGCTGTGGGCATCACACAATTTCTGACCAACGAGGTTGGCTATCTGCCGGATAAGGTGATCATTGCCGACGGCATGCCAGAGGAAAATAGAGAGATGATATTGAGGGAATTGAGCGAGAACCTGGAGTGCATCATCAAGCCTGATGTGATCTTTGAGCAGGATTCGCACCTGATAAGAGAGAACCTGAAGAGAGGACACTCGCTCGTCCTGCTGGCTAGTTCTCTGGAGTGGCCGATAGCATCGGAATCTGGTGCTATAATACATATAACCGTTTCCTTCCCTTCCTTTAACAGGCTCATCCTAGACCAAAATTATGCTGGCTACCGGGGTGGTCTGAGGCTCATGGAGGATATAGTGAGCAAATACTGCGGACCGCTCTAACCGGGCCATACAGCATTATTTTTTTGGTTGCTCAGCATCCATGACCACTCCAATCCAACCGAATGAAATAGCGAGGAGCCAATTTTTCTCTCCAGGTAATCTGCTCGATCATGTGGTTTCTTCAACATAATCCGTATGTTCGCCCATCATGGCCGCGACCTTGAGCTGGCGGAAACCCAAGATATAATATAATCATAGTCAGCGAAATTCCAGCAATTTGGCGGCAGGTTAGCTTTGGCTGCGGATCCGAATTGGATTATAGCATTTTGCCGCTATAAGGACCTTTATCTCTACAAAAAGGGTCTATGGATTATGCCCGAAAGAGCAAGGACGCGTCAGCCGTCCTTGTGCCGTCTGACCGCCGGCCGCAAGGTCGGATCCAGGCATTTAGATTAAGAGGTTTACTTATGGCAAGAATATTTGAAGATCTAACCAAGACCGTCGGCAATACCCCTCTGGTAAGATTGAACAGAGTAACAAAGGGATTGGAAGCCACCGTTCTCGTAAAGCTGGAGTCCTTCAATCCCCTGAGCAGCGTCAAAGACAGGATCGGCGTGTCCATGATCGAGGCTGCCGAAGAGGCAGGACACATCAAAGAAGATACCATAATCCTCGAGCCGACTAGCGGCAATACCGGCATCGCTCTTGCTTTTGTCAGCGCCGCCAAGGGCTACAGGCTGAAGCTGGTCATGCCGGAGACGATGTCAATAGAACGCCGCAAGCTGCTCCGAGCCCTTGGAGCGGACATCGTCCTGACTCCCGGGAGCCAGGGGATGAAGGGAGCGGTAAGCACAGCCGAGGAGATGCTGGCTAGAGATCCTCGTTACTATTACATCCCCCAGCAGTTTCGAAATCCGTCAAATCCCGAGATCCATCGAAAGACCACCGCAGAGGAGATATGGAGGGATACGGATGGAAATGTGGACTTTATTGTGGCGGGAGTTGGCACCGGCGGAACCATAACCGGAATTGCCGAGGTCATAAAGTCCCGCAAACCCGGCTTTAAGGCCATTGCGGTAGAGCCTTCCGGCTCGCCTGTTCTCTCCGGCGGCAAGCCCGGACCGCATAAGATTCAGGGCATTGGAGCCGGCTTTGTGCCGGACGTTCTCAGGCGCGACCTTGTAGATGAGATCATCAAAGTGGAGTATGAGGATGCCGTCCAGACTGCCCGACGACTGGCCCGAGAAGAGGGCATTCTTGCAGGAATTTCCTCAGGCGCAGCCGCCTGGGCCGGACTGCAGGTGGCAGCCAGGCCCGAGAACCGGGGCAAACAGATCGCAGTGATAATGCCAGACACTGGTGAGCGCTACCTGAGCACAGAGCTCTACGAGTTCTAAGGATGGAGAGAAGATGGGCTACAGAGAGGACATCCGGACGGTCTTTGCCAAAGATCCAGCAGCCAGGTCTGTTCTAGAGGTCATAACCTGCTATCCGGGATTGCATGCCATCTGGCTGCATCGGATATCCCACTTTCTCTGGGGGCACAATCTCTTTTTCCTGGCCAGATTTACCTCGCATGTATCACGTTTTCTCACTGGTGTGGAGATTCACCCGGGAGCAAAGATCGGCAAGCGTTTCTTCATAGATCACGGCATGGGCGTGGTCATCGGGGAGACCGCAGATGTGGGAGACGACGTGCTGATGTATATGGGCACCGTCTTGGGAGGTACCAGCCTGGACAAGGTCAAGCGCCATCCCACCATTGGAGATAATGTGGTGATCGGTGCCGGATCCATCATCCTCGGACCGATAACTGTGGGCAGAGGAGCCAAGATCGGAGCAGGCTCGGTGGTGGTCCGGCCTGTCCCGGCAGGAGCGACAGTGGTGGGCGTGCCGGGAAGGATTGCTGAGCCACAGTGCCCGGCCATGGCAACTGACCTCAATTATGCCGATCTGCCCGATCCCATGCTGCGCGTGGTCAGTCGGCTGCTGGACAGACAAAACAGGCTGGAGGATCGGCTGCGGGATCTGCAAAAAGCCTTGCCCGGCCTGGAGGGAGAACGACTCTCCGCCCAGATTGAGAGAGAGGAGGAGATCCGGGAGGCTTTGCGGGATGTGCTCGACCCTGAGGTAGGAATAGATATTGTGGATCTGGGTCTGATTAAAGACATAACCATCTCGGATGATGGTAAGGTAGCAGTGAACATGGTCCTGACCTCCCAGATCTGCCCTATGGTCAGCCATCTAACTGAGCAGATCCGCCGTCGCGTGGAAGGACTGCAGGGAGTCCGGGAGGTTGAGGTAAAGGTCCTGGACGAGCCCTGGAACTGGGATCAGTTTATCCAGCGGCAGAAGGCGAGGGCCTAGAAATGACCAAGATATCCAGAATGTTGCCAGGCTACAATTGCGGCGAATGCGGTTATCGACAGTGCAAGGACTATGCAGAAGAGATATCCATAAAGGGCGACTTCGGCAAATGCCCTCACCTTGAACTGGAGAGATTCGTCGATACCAGGGCTGAGATCAAGGAATTCCTATCAACCCACATTATCGAGGACAGAGTCGAAGATCTCCCGCCCGCATGCCAGGGCTGTGGGGAGGGAATCGCACGATTGAAAGGTGATCGAAAGGCGGATTTCTCTCTGGGCCCAATTCCCGGAGAGCCATCATGCCGCGAGGATCTGTATCCCTTCTCCAGGCCAGAGGAAATTGAACCTGGAGATTTTCTGAGGTATAGAGCACTGGGCTGCCCCGTGATACATTTTGCCAGGGTGATGATGTACAGCAAGGGCATCGTCACGGTACATCTGGCTGGCCCCCACCAACTTCTCCGCAGTGAGTTTCAGTATAAAGATGTAGGCACCTGCATGGTCACGGGTTTTGAAGGAGCCGTCAACAATGGCCGGATACCTGATGTGGGCGAAACAGTCAAGTTTCTGCCCAGCCACTGCCGCATGCAGCAGGTACATTCAGGAGTCATTGTCCATTCCGAGGGAAGCCGATTGAGAATTGAGGGAATTGACCTGAAAATATGGCGCTAAGATTCGCATTCATAGGAAGCAGCCGATGTTGCCCAGCTTTCCGACCATCTGCAAAACTGTTGTCGGCCAAATGCCCCTTTCACATTGGTCGGGGCTCAATCAGAAGCTATGCCTTATGCAAATATTGCAGGTATCCCAGCATTTATTGAACTGCGAGATGCATATGTGTTTGGAGAAATTTGAATGACGAATCTAAAGCAACCGTCAGATAGGATTCATCAGCCGGAGGTGACGGCTGAGTAGGACCAGGCAATACTCCTTTCCTTTGTATCTATTTTTTCAGAAGATTCCTTCCCACCGGCCCACAGCCTCCGAATAAGCAACTAGCAGATGATCTATATGGCAGTCCCTTTGAAGATCGGTTATCTACCTACGCTGTATCACACCAGCTTTGTTCTTCGCGCCTCAGGGCGGATGGATGACCTGGGCATTAAGGCCACCTGGAAGCTATTTCCTAATGGACCGGAGATGGTGGAAGCGTTTAGCCGAGAAGAACTTGATTTGGGCTACCTCGGTCTTCCTCCAGCAATGATTGGAATTAACAGAGGCCTTAGGATCAAATGCGTGGCTGGTGGGCATGTGGAAGGAACTGTTCTAATCGGGGATAGAAGCTGCCAAGTCAAGGAGATGGCATCCCATGCCCTGGCTCAGTTCAAAGACAGGATCATAGGCACTCCCAGGAGGGGCTCAATCCATGATGTCGTCCTGCGCGAGTTCGCAAGAGATTGCGGGCTCGCAGATTCGATAGAGATCAAGAACTTCGACTGGGCAGATTTTATTCTGGATGCACTGATGGATGGAGAGATAGATGGAGCCTGCGGTACTCCAGCGCTAGCGGTCCTGGCCAGGCGGCAAGGATCCAAAATAATCCTCCCGCCTGATAAGATCTGGCCGTTTAATCCCAGCTACGGCATTATTGCCGGGGAGAGATTGATACTGGAATCACCTCTCACTCTGGAGAATTTTCTTGTGCTGCATGAAGACGCATGCAACCTATTGCGTGAACGTCCGCAAATAGCAGCGAGCAGGGTGCATAATGACATAAAGATCATCGATGAGGATTTCGCCAGAGAGGTTTTGGCAGTCTCGCCCAAATATTGTGCCAGCCTTCCTGATGAGTATATTGATTCGTCGCTGGCTTTCGTGCCAGCGCTGAGAGTTATGGGCTACATTGACAGGGATTTGGAAAAAGAGGATGTATTCTGGACCGATGCCATAAAGAGAGTTCATCCCCATGAGCATCATTATTCACTCATCCGCCAGTAATCCTTAATTGCATATAGAGATCGTTTGCCAAACCTCACCTCGGGCCCAAAGCCGACATCTCCCTGAGGCGGGATACAGTCCCTTCAATAACCTGGCTGGCATAATCTATATCCTCCAGGGTATTGCTCCTCCCCAGAGTTATACGCAGAGAGCCATGACACTCTTCGGGCGCAAGTCCAATTGCGGTGAGGACGTGGCTGGCGGCAAGCTTTTTGGATGAGCACGCTGACCCGGTGGAGGCTGCTATGCCTCTGGCATCCAGAAGCAGGACGAGCGACTCGCCTTCAATATATTTGAATCCGAAGTTGAGGTTGGAAGGCAGTCTCTGGCTTGGATGTCCATTGAGCCAGGATTCACCTATCCTGCCGAGCACAGCTTCTTTAAGACTATCTCTTAAGGCCGTTAGCCTCTCTGCTTCATCCGTCATGGTTTCTTTTGCCAGGTCGGCAGCTCTTCCCAGTCCCACTATGCCGGGAACATTCTCTGTTCCGGATCTCAGCCCCCCCTCCTGGCCTCCACCATGCTGTATGCTCTCTATATTGACTCCTTTGCGGACAAAGAGAGCTCCAATGCCCTTTGGGCCGTAGAGCTTATGCCCGGATATGGAGAGCGCATCCAAGCACAGAGCCTTCACATCCACTGGTATCTTGCCCGCGGTCTGGACGCCATCGGAATGAAAATAGATCATTTTCTCTCTAGCGATCTTCCCGATCTCATGCAGCGGCTGGATGGTGCCTATCTCGTTGTTGGCATGCATGATTGAGATGAGGATAGTGTCCGGGCGAATTGCCGCTCTCACCGCATCAGGCTCCACTAAACCCTCCCTGGTTACAGGAAGATAGGTCACACTATAGTCCAGTCTGGTCAGAGTCTTGCACACCTCTAAAACAGCCGGATGCTCGAAAGAGGATGTTATTATATGACGTCCCTTCTTTCTATTCTTCAGGGCAATGCCTTTTAAGGCAAGGTTGTCGGATTCTGTGCCGCCGCTGGTAAAATAGATCTCGGATGGCTCGGCATTGATGAGGGCTGCAACTTTGGACCTTGCCACTTCAATGGCAGCTCTTGCCTCAAGGCCGAAGCTATGAAGGCTAGAGGCATTTCCATACAAATCGGAAAAGTAGGGAATCATTGCCTGCAGCACCTCCGGAGCAACCGGGGTGGTTGCAGAATGATCCATGTAGATTCTATTCATGGTTATTTTCCTCCAGATTGATCGATGCATTCTCCATTTGATGCGCTCATAGCAAAGCAGAAATTGAGATCATCTCGGAAATGATCCACTAGACCGTTAATAACAATTGTTATCATATAAAGCATTTGCCCAAGCATCTCCGCACAACTAACAAAACTGGCAAACTTTGCCTCTATACACGGTTTATTCAATAACTGCTCCATTGAATTCTGTGACAAAATATGTTCGTAGAAGTTGATCCAGACGTTAAATTGTTCGTGCAGGACTGGGGCAGGGGCAGACCATTTGTGTTCATTCATGGCTGGCCTTTAAGTCATAGGGCATTCGAGTATCAGATGGTGCCGCTCTCGAGAGCAGGCTATCGAGTGATAGGCATAGACCTGAGGGGCTTTGGACAATCAGATAAGCCCTGGCAGGGAAACGATTACGATACCTGGGCAGAGGATATCAGAAAGGTCATCGAAAAGCTGGACTTGCATGATGTACTGCTCGCCGGCTTTTCCATGGGCGGAGCAATCGTTATGCATTACGCAGCCCTTCAAGAAGATATGAGAGTGACCAAGCTGGCACTCATGGGGGAAGCAGGACCGCTATTCTCAAGAAGAGCAGATAATCCTTATGGCATACCAATCCAAGAGATCGAAGAGACACTTGCAGCCGCTCTTCAAGATCGATCCAAGCTTGCACGGGATCTGGGGCTGGTGAATTTTCACACAACAGCCAGTCCTCAGTTCTATCGCTGTCTGGAAGGCATTCGAATGGAAGCGTCGCCGTATGCAACTGTGCGAGGGCTTGAGGAGCTGAGGGATCAAGACCTTCGAGCCGAGCTGAAAGATATTAAAATCCCCACACGAATCTTCCATGGCGTTCATGATCAAGTGGTGCCATTCCAGCTAGCTGTGGAGCTGCATAGACATATAAGGGACTCAGTGGTTATCCCATTTTATAATAGCGGCCACGGCCTATTTTACGATGAACGGGATAAACTAAATAACGAGTTGGCACAGTTCATCAATCAACAGCGTCTCTGAATGATTTCAAAGACCTGAAACCGGCTGCGGGCCTGCTTTTGCAGCCTGTCTTCCGGTAGAGCCAATTAATGCTCAATCCATGCTTGCCCGCTATATCCAGGAACGATTCTGCCGTATACTTTATCTGCTCCCAGCTTTGGCCATAGGTGTTCAGCTTCCATTTGCGAGTAGCTCCGGCAAATTCGCCAATAATCCCCTAGAAAGAGTATGCCTTCGAGGCCATTCGCTCAAGACCTTCGATCCCCGAATCCGCGAAAATTGCTCCAGAAAGTAGTTGGATTTCTTAACCTCTTGCGAAGCTATCTCGTTCAGATCTTGACATTCAGCATTCTCTCAATCGCTTTTCTCGCCCGAAAAGCGATATCCTCTGGTACTGTCACCCGCGGCTGAAGGGTCTGTAGCGCCCGTAAGACCTTCCTGAGGTCGGTCTTCTTCATATTCTTACAGATCGCATTCTTGCTGAGTGGAGAGAATTGCTTCTCTGGATTCTCTTTCTTCAGTCGG
>ERZ1026810.1096-NODE-1096-length-11316-cov-7.054071_pt1 | contig 11316 bp, 7 predicted proteins | sample MGYA00520872_ERZ1026810 | MGnify/ENA primary metagenome ERZ1026810 (study PRJEB33270, sample SAMEA104284477) | anaerobic digester metagenome | biome: Anaerobic digester microbiome; feature: mesophilic sludge digester; material: Anaerobic digester biomass | place... | reverse complement strand
TGATTGAGAACGCAGTGATTATAGGTGGAAGTTAGGTTTGGTGAGTGGTGTTAGGTTTTTGTTTTTTTTCAAGCAGAAGACGGCATACTAGTTGCTCAGGAGTCTCGTGGGCTCGGAGATGTGTATAAGAGACAGCTTCACGGTGCGATCTCCTCTCCGAAGCAGGGCTCCACGAGCATGAGCGAATCGTCGGCCAGCTCTCCACGGGTGAAGAACCCGTACTCGTCCGCCATGTCCGCCCAGGGCCGCACCCGCAGGGCGACCCGCTGCCCGACCCGCCAGGCGGCGGGCGGGGTGAGGGCATAGTCTCGCATGGCGACGACGAAGACCACCGCCTCGCGGTCGGCCACGTCCGACCCGGCGGCCTGCAGGTCGGACAGCCGCAGGGCGACGACGTAGTCGGCGTACGGCGCGCTGCGCGGCTGCGGTACGACGCCCATGGCGGTGATGACGCCTTCCACCTCGAGGCTGGCACCGCGCCCGGGCACGAAGAACCCGCCCTGGCTCGCCGTGCCGAGCGCCATCGGGATCGGTCGCCAGTCGCCCACGGACAGCTCCCGGGCCGCGAGCTCCCAGACCACGACGCGTTTCCCGGCCAGCCGGTCGCGGCCGGCCGCGAGCTCGCGGGAGAGCAGGGCGCGGGTCGCCCAGGCCCCCGAGTCGTTGCGCAGGATGGCGTCGACCGGGCGGCCGAGCGCCAGGCTGAGCTGCTCCGCGAGCCCTGCCGCCTCGCCCCAGCCGAGCGCAGGGAGCGAGTAGACGTTGGCGAACGAGTCGCCCAGCAGCAGCACGTCGGCTCGGGTGTCGAGCCGCCAGAGCCGGTCGTCGCTGTCGATGACCTCGTCGATCGAGACCTTCTCGCGGGCGAAGCCACGGCTGTCGGCTGGGAGCCCCAGCATCCCGACGAGATCGCCCCGGCCTGCGATCTCAGCGCTCTCGGTGGTGAAGCCAGGGTCCGGGACCTCGTCGAGCTCCACCCGCTCGCGCACGAACCGCGCCAGCGCCTCGGCGACGGCCGTCGCCGCTTCGGGCCGCCAGTGGGTGTCGGTCGCGAGGTAGACCGATCGGCCCGTGACGCGCTTGAGGTCGGCGAGGACGGGGCCGGGATCGAAGACGAGCACGCCGCCTTCTTCGAGCTCGCGCACGAGCGGTGCCAGTGAGGGGTTCGTCAGGGGAAGCGCGTCCGGAAACACGCGGCCCGCGAGCGGCTCGGGCTCGAGCGCCGCCTTGACCGGTACGGGCACGAAGACGAGGTGGATGCCCCGTCCTCGAAGCTGGGCAGCGAAGTCGAGGATCGCCGGACGCGGGTCGGCGCGCCGGTTGCTCGCTGTGAGGCGCTCGGGCGCCAGAAAGGGCGGTCCTGTGAGGTGCTCGAGCGCGGGTCGGAAGAAAAGCCACCCGTTGCGCCCCACTGCGACCTGGTTGGTGCCGACCCGTGGCCACCCCGCGAGCCACCCCTGAACGGGCGGTCGCAGGTGCGTCGCCAGCGGTGAGTGTGAAGCCAGTGCCGATTCCCATCGCCGCGTCGAGGCCGTGATCCGCTCGCACACCGACTCGTCGTTGCCGCTGGCGGTCTTTGGTGCTGGCGCGCGATCGCGGATCAGCCCGAGAACCGTTCCGACGGTGCCGGCCAGCAGGGTGACCGAGAAGACGCCGACCATGGTCACCGCACACCGACGCCCAAGCGTCGGCGCGGTCGCCGGGGAAAAGGTGCGGTCACGCATCAGAACGCCGCATACAAAAAGCCGGTGTGGGCCTGGACCGAGAGCATGGCGAGCGCCAACCAGAGCGTCACGGCCGCGAGGCCGACGCGCACCGGGGTGAGGGTGGCCGCGACGCGCTGGCTCGGAGTTGCGAACCAGGCGAGCGCGGCAGCGACAGCGAGCACCCCGAGCTGCGCCGGCGTGACCAGAAGGCCCCGTACCAGAGCCGACGGGCCGGGGTTGTCGAAACCGAATAGGGACGCGAGGTAGCGCCCGGACGCGGCGAGCGAGCCAGCACGGAAGAACACCCACGACACGGTGAGGAAAGCGAACGTCGCCCCCACCCGCAGCGGGCGGGGTGCGGCGCGGTACCACCGCTTCCGCATGACGAGCCGCTCGAGCACCAGCCACACCCCGTGCAGCCCACCCCAGACGACGAACCCCCAGGTCACCCCGTGCCACAGCCCGCAGAGGACCATCGTGGTCATCGATGCCACGGTGTACGAGAGCATCTCCTCCCGCCGAGGGGGGGCGCCGCAGTCGGCGAGTCGTCTTCCGGAGGCATAGGCGACGGGCAGGAACACGTAGTCTCGCAGCCAGAACGACAGCGTGAGGTGCCAGCGCCGCCAGAACTCCATGACCGAGGCAGAGCGGTACGGTGCGTCGAAGTTGGGGGGCAGCTCGAGCCCCACCATCAGACCGAGCCCGAGTGCCATGTCGGTGTAGCCCGAGAAGTCGAAGTAGATCTGGAAAGCAAACGCGAGCAGCCCGAACCAAGCGTTGAAGGCACCCGGCGACGCGGCGGCGAAGGCGGCATCGGCGGCCGTCCCCAGGGGATTGGCGAGCAGCACTTTCTTGCCGAGCCCGAGGGCGAACAGCAGACAGCCGCGGGCGAGGCGATCGAGCTCGAGGCGGCGGCTCGCCAGCTGGTCCGAGACCTGATGGAAGCGCACGATCGGGCCGGCGATCAGGCGCGGGAAGGCGGCGAGGTACGCAACGTAGTCGACGAGCCGCCGACAGGGCGAGATGTGGCCGCGGAAGACGTCGATGGTGTACGACAGCGACTGGAACGTGTAGAACGACAGCCCCAGCGGCACCGCCACCAGCCAGCCGTCAGGCAAAGCCCAGTCCCAGCCGACGAGGTCCGAAAGCCACGCGAGCAAGGGCGGGACGAGCTTGAAGCCGGCGAGCAGGCCGAGGTTGGTCGCCAGCGACAGCCCCAACGCCAGCTTCTGCCGCCGGGTGCGTGGTCCTCCGGGTTTGGGGGCTCCGGTTTCGCCCGCTTGGGGCGCGGCGATGATCCGAGCGCATGCCCAGTCCACGACCGCAACGGCGAGCAACGGCAGCAGCAGGAGCGCCCCTGCCCAAGCGAGCAGGACAAGGCCGGAGAGCGCCAGGACGGCGTTACGGGCGCGCGCCGGGGCCAGCCAGTGCAACAGCACCGCCGCGGGCAGGAAGGCCAACAGGAAGACCTGCGAGGTGAACGCCATGTGCGTCTCCGGCGGCGTACCGCCGAAGTGCGGATTTTACTGCAAAAGGAAGGCCATCCGCCGCCCACCCGGTCGACCGGCGCGAGTCGGCGGTCGACGGAAAAGCCCAGAACCGGAGGCCGGAGCGGACGCGGGTAGGCAGTCGTGGGAGAGCGTACCATTTTCGAGGGGAGGGCGATGTGACCTACAATTTCGACGCCGAGCGCTGGTTCGAGCTGCAGCGGCAGCGTCTCCTCGCGCAGCGGGCCGCGGGGGTGCTGGATGATCAGGAACTGGCGACCGCCCTGCAGCGTCTGGAAGGAGCGCTCGAGGCGATGGAGGCGCGGCTCGACGGCTCGTTCCTGGTCGGACCGCTCGCACCGCGCCGCGAGGGCTGAGCGAAGGGCACCACCAGGTGCCGGAAAGGGTCTGTGATGGAGCGCTCACGGTGGCACATTGTCGGATCGGGTTTGGCTCTGCTGGTAATGTTGGCGGCCTTCGCGGCTGCGGTCGAGCCGCAGCAGGCACCGGCGCTTGACCGGGTATCGATCCTGCGCGACCGGGCGCACACCGACGAGCTCGCCTATGCACGTCTGGCCCACCTGTGCGACCGCATCGGCAGCCGACCGGCCGGCTCGCCTACGTACCGCGAGGCGGTGCGTTGGGCGGTCGAGACGCTCCGGACCGATCGGCACCAGCGGGTGTGGCAGGAGCCGGTGAGCGTGCCGACCTGGGACCGTGGCCGCGAGCGCTGCGCCGCCCTCGCACCGTTTCCGCGCCAGCTCGCGGTGCTCGGGCTGCCCGGGTCGGTGCCGGGCAGCGTCGAAGCTCCGGTGGTGGTGGTGCAGGCGATCGAGGAGATCGGACCGCTGGCGGCGGGACGCATCGTCGTTTTCGTACCCGACATTCCAGCCACCGCGACCGCCGGCGAGCGTTACTGGTACTTCGGCCTCCCGCGCCGCGACGGGGCCGCGGCTGCGGCCCGACACGGTGCGGTGGCGCTGCTCGTGGCCTCCACCCCGGTCCACTCGCTGGGGACGCCGCATACCGGCGCGATGTACTACGAGGACGGCGTCCCCCGCATCCCGGCGGCGGCGCTCGCCTCCGAGGACGCCGCCTGGCTTGCGCGGCTCGCCGCGCAGGGCGTCGAGGTCCGGCTGCAGCTCGAACTCGAGTCGGTCGACCGCGGTCGCGTGGAGGCCGCCAACGTCCTCGCCGAGGTGCCCGGCTCGGAGCACCCCGAGCAGGTCGTGCTCGTCGGTGCTCATCTCGACTCCTGGGACGTCGGCCAGGGTGCACACGACGACGGGGCCGGGGTGATTCACGTCATCGAGACGCTGCGTCTGATCCGGGAGCTGGGCGTGGCGCCGAAGCGCACCGTACGGGCCGTGTTGTTCGCCAACGAGGAGTTCGGTCTCGACGGCGGCAAGGCGTATGCCGCCGCCCACGGTTCCGAGCTCCACGTAGCGGCGGTCGAGTCCGACCTGGGGGCGTTCCGCGTTCTCCACTTCGGGGCGTCGGGTAGTGCGTTGCAGCTCGGTTGGCTGGCGCAGGCGGCGGCCCCGACCGGGGTGCCGATTCGAGCTGGCGGTGGGGGCGCCGACATCTCGGCGCTCGGCGACGGCGTGCTGCAGATCGGTGTCTTCACCGACCTCGAGCCCTACTTCGACGTCCACCACAGCCGTGCGGACACCCTCGACAAGGTCGACCCGACGCTGCTGCGCGACGGGCTCGCGAAGATCGCCGTGTTGGTGTGGCGCCTCGCCAACGAGCCGCTGCCAGCCGGGCTGTAGAGCGCGAGCAACGCAGACGGTCGTTGCCGACTTCCAGCCTTCCCTTGACTCGCGTCCTTCCGTCACCGCACACTGGTACGCCAAACCGGAGGCGCCGTGCGCACGCTCAACGAGGACTATCCGCTGTTTCCCGTTCCGCCGATCAGTTCGGTACAGGACCTGCTATGCCGGTCGGCCCGTACCTTCGGCGACAAGCTGGCACTCGAGGACCTCGCGCCCACACCGATGCCGCGGCTGTCATACCGGGGGCTTTTCGAGGCGGTGGTGCGCTTCGGGCGGGGGCTCGGGAAGCTGCACCTCGAGCCCGGTGACCACGTGGCGGTGATCGGCGAGAACCGGGTGCAGTGGATGGTCGCGTACCTCGCCTGTCACGCTTTCGGTCTGGTCGCGGTGCCAATCGACAAGAGCCTGCAGGACAACGAGATCATCACTGTGCTCCACGCCTCGGAGAGCAAGGCGGTGGTGTTCTCCGAGCGCTTCCGCGACACCATCCTGACGCTCGCGCCCTCGGTCAAGACGCTCAAGGTGTTCGTGGACATGGACCTCGAGAAGGCCGACGGGCGCATCCACTCGATGGGCGAGCTGCTCGCGGCTGAGCCCGTGCCGGGGCTCGACGAGGCGCTCCCCGCGGTCGACCCCGAGGCTCTCGCCGTCATCGTCTTCACCTCGGGGGCGATGGGCCGCGCCAAAGGAGTCATGCTCTCGCAGCGCAACCTGGCCGCCAACCTCACCGGCATGCTGGCGATGATCGAGCTCTTTTCCTCTGACCGCTTCCTCTCGGTGCTGCCGATCCACCATACCTACGAGTGCACCTGCGGGCAGCTTTGTCCCTTGCTCGCTGGCTGCTCGGTGCACTACGCGCGCTCGCTGAAGACCGTGCTCGAGGACCTGCAGCGCGTCAAGGCCACGATCCTGCTCGGGGTGCCGCTGCTGTACGAGAAGATGTACCGGCGGATCTCAGCCGGGATGGCCGAAAAGAAGCTCGTCTCGGTGCTGCTGCCGGCGCTGCGTGCAGCCGCGGCGGCTGGCGAGGCGGTGGGGGCGCAGGGGGTGCGGCGCAAGCTCTTCCGCCAGGTGCACGAGCGTTTCGGCGGTGCGGTGCGGATCTTCATCGTCGGCGGTGCGGCGCCGGACCCGGTGGTGGCGCGCGGGCTGCGCTCGCTCGGCTTCACCTTCATCCAGGGGTACGGGCTCACCGAGACCTCGCCGATTTTGGCGCTCAACCGGCTGCGCAAGTTCCGCGACGACGCGGCCGGCATCCCGCTGTGCAACGTCGAGGTGCGAATCGCCGAGCCGGGCGAGCACGGGGTGGGCGAGATCCAGGCCAAGGGGCCGAGCGTGATGATGGGCTACTACCGCAACGAGGAGGCGACGGGTGCGGTCCTCCAGGATGGGTGGTTCGCGACCGGCGATCTCGGGTACTTCGACGCCGACGGCTTCCTCCACGTGTGCGGGCGGAAGAAGAACGTCATCGTAGCCGCCAACGGCAAGAACGTCTTTCCCGAGGAGCTCGAGGATCTCGTCAACCGCATCCCGTACGTGCTCGAGTCGGTGGTGCACGGCGTCCGCCAGCCGGACGGCGACGAGGTCATCGGCGTCATCGTCGTGCCCAACGCCGAGGAGCTCCTGAAGCTCTCGCACAAGCTCGGAGTCGAGGTCACCCGCGAGTGGGTCAAGGAGGTCCTCGAGCGGGAGGTCCGCGCCCTCAACCGCCACCTCGCCTCGTACAAGCAGATCCGCCAGGTACGCGTGCAGGAGTCCGAGTTCGCCAAGACCACCACCCAAAAGATCAAGCGCCACCTCATCCACCAGCAGGACACGACGCACTGACCCTCCACCCGTCCGCTGCTCGGAGGGCAGTGGTCGGTGCTCACAGCAGCGGCTGTGCTGGGCTTTGTTTGGCGCCGAACACCGAGCACCGATCGGGTCTGTCTCAGCTGCCGGTGAGGCGGCGGCGGGGGAGGCGCGGCGCGGTGTCGGAGACGTCGAGGGTGCCGGCGCGGTGGCAGGTGAAGGCACCGGCCTGCACCGCCAGCGTCCACGTGTAGGTGCCAGGCGTTGCGAAAGCGTGTGAGGCCGCCTCACCGGTCCCCGAGCCGCCGTCGCCGAACGTCCAGGAGACCGTGGGCGTCTGGCAGCCGGAGGTCGCGACGGTGGCCGCGAACGAGGCGGACGAGTCGGTCTGTACCCAGCTCGGGACCGACGCGGAGCAGGTGAGGGCGCAGCCACCCGACCCGAGCGCCAGCACCTGGGCGCGCTGACCCGGCAGGTTGTGGTGGTGGAGCAGGAGCAGCCCCTGCGAGGCGTTGGCTTCGTACGCCGCGGCATCGAAGGTGGCGGTGATGGTGCGCCCAGGCAAGTCCTCGTACATCGGCAAGGTCGGGGCGGTGCCGAACAACCCGATGCCGCCGAAGGCAAGCCCCGGCTTGGCGACCTCGAAGGTCAGGACCGGCGTCTCGTCGACGATCTCGCCGCTGCCGGCGAGGTAGGTGCGCACCCGGTAGTTGAAGCGGGTCGAGAGCACCGACAGCCCGTCGAGGTTGGCCGGCACCGGGATGATCATGACGTTGCTGCCGAACAGCGCGGTGTCGCGGACGTCGGGCGCCACGCCGTTGAGGTGGAACAGCGTGCATGAGGGCTGGCTCGAGGTACGGCAGACGCTGGCGGCGAACACATCGTTGCTGTCGGGCAGCAACGTGGTGGTGGCGAGGTACTCGTTCTTGCCGTCGCGGTTGGTGTCGATCTCGACATCGAAGCGCACCTCGGCTGGTGTCGCCCACTCCTGCTGCGAGACGACGGCGAAGTAGATCCGGCTGTCGGCGAGGCCCTTGCCGGCCGCCACTTGGGCTGGGTAGTCGGTGGCCACACCGACGTAGCGAAGGTCCGCCATGTCACTGCGGCCGGTGGTGGTTTCCTCGTCGGGGCTCGTGTACGCGAGCTCGAACGCCGATACCAGCGGCACCACGCCCTCCGGATAGGCGGCGTCGGTCGCCGTCCCGATGCCGAGCAAGCCGACCTGCACAAGGCCGTTGCCAGCCGGGTACATGTGCGCGCCCGTCATCGCCGAGACCGGTCGCGGTGCAGCGTGGTACGGCAGCACGATGGGGCTTCCTCCGGCCGGGGTGACGGTCACCAGCCCCGCCTCCTCGGCGAGCCACTGCCGCGGGTCGGTGCCGCTGGTGCGCGAGGCACCCGGATCGAGGGTACGCTGCATCTTCGAGGCATCGGCGACCAGGCGCAGTACCACCGTGACCTCGCTCCCGCCGGGGACGGCGAGCTCGGTGCCGGCGGGCAAGGTGAGCTCGACACCCGGCATGTCGACGGTGGGTTGGACCGCGAGTGTGACCTGGACCGCGTCGGCACCGGTGTTGACGAGCCGGATGCGCCGCTCGGCCACGGTGTGCCCGAGCACGTCGAGGCGGCCGAACGAGACGCTCACGCGGGTCGGGTGCTCGTCGTCGAACGCCAGGAGGGTGGTGGCGGCGGCGCGGCCGAGGTCGATCCGCCCGGCGCCTACCCGTCCCGGTCCCACCGTTGGCGGGCCGAGGTTGGGCTTGGTGTAGACAGCCGGCACGGACGTGTTCATGAGCGCCGCCTTGAGCCAGTGGACCGGCCAGGTCGGGTGGAGCTGACGCAGCAGCGCGAGTGCCCCAGCGACGTGCGGCGTCGCCATCGAGGTGCCGCTCGCGGTGTACAGATCGTCGCCGCTGCCAGCGTACACCGAGGTGATGGCGTCGCCGGGCGCCGCCAGGTCGGGCTTGAGCGCACAATCGCCCAGGCGCGGCCCGCGTGAGGAGAAGTCGGAGACAACGTCGGCCCACGCGTACTTGGTGAGCGTGACGTTGACCCCCGGTAGCGGCAGCTTGGCGCGGATGGTGCTGCCGTCCTCGCCGCTGATCGACACCGCGGGGATGTCGATCGTCGGGTCGTCACCGGCCATCAAGATGACGCCGCGCTCGTTGTTCGCGATCACCGCGGCGATGGCGCCGGCGAGCTGGGCGTTTCGAACCTTGACGGTGAACAGGCAGTCACCACGGTCGATGAAGGCGATCTTGCCAGCTACCGACGAAGCGTTGGCGAACGCCGTGCAGCCGCGAGCCGGGTTGGCGCGCACGAGGTCCGAGGTGAGCGACGTCGCAGAAAGCGGCGGCCCGAAACGCGCCGCGTAGGCCCGCGTGGTGCCGAGGCCGGCCGGCTGGTTGACGGTCAGCGTGTAGTCGATGACGCCGGCGTCACTCACCGAGGCTACGGACACGGCGCCGTCGGCCGCCGCTGGGCTCGAGCCGATGAAGTAGCCATCACCGGCGTTACCGGCTGCCGCCGCGACGGCGATACCGGCGGCGACTGCTTGGTCGACGGCCTGGACGTCGGGGTCGGAGGGATCCCCGAAGTCCGTGCCGAGCGAGAGGTTGAGCACGTCGAGGTGGTCGGCGAGGTCGTCGTCGCCGTTGGGGTCCAGCGCCCACTCGATCGCTGGGATCACCATTTCGGTCCCGCCTTCGCAGCCGAACACTCTGAGGGCATAGAGCTTCGCACCGGGGGCGACACCGGGGCCGAGGCGGAAGGTCCCGAGCCCCATCGAGGGTGAGTAGGCGCCGCGGTACGTGTTGCCGTCTCCGTCCAGCCCCAGCCCGGCGGCCGAGCCGGCGACATGGCTACCGTGGCCGTGACAGTCCATCGGGTCGGGGTCGGGCTTGGGCGTGTTGCTGCCGGTATAGTCGTCACCGACGAAGTCATACCCACCGACCACCGAGCTCGTCCACGGCACCTGGGCGTCGTCGAAGCGCTGTCCCGAGTACGAGCCGGTGCCACCGAAGCTCTTGTGGATGTAGTCGATACCGGTATCGATGATGGCGATCGAAACGCCTGTGCCGGTGACGTTTGGCCCCTGCGGGTTCCACACCGTGGGCGCGCCGACGAACGGCACCGAAGATGAGTTGGACATGTACTTGGGGCGCAGGCGGTGCACCGACTTCACGCCCGGCAGCGCCGAGAGCGTGGCCAGGTCGCTCTCTTCGACGCTCACCGCAACGCCGTTGAGCACCCGGTGAGCACGGAACAGCTCGTCCCCGACCAGGCCGGCCGTACGCAGCGTGGCCATGAGCTCGTCCTGCTCGGCCCGCAGTCGCGAGGCGAGCGGTCGGGTGATCTCGGCAGCGGCCAGGCGGTCACCCTCCGTTGATGTCGCGCTGAGCGCGGCTGCGACGGTGCCGGGTGAGGTGAGCTCGATGAAGACCCGCACGGGGGCGGCGACGACCGCCGAACCCGCGAGGAAGATCGGTGCGAGGGCGAGCGGTACCAGACGGTTGGTCACAGGACGCTCCTATCTACCGGGCTGCGGCTCGCTCGAAAAGCCGCGTCGCGGCCACGCGAGAAAGCCGCCGCGCAAGACCGAAGCTTTCTCGAAGCCCGGGCGTCGCAGCATGGAGGTCACAGCGCCCGAGCGGTTCTGAGTGCGGCAGTATACGAGGTAGGTCGAGGTGCGTTCGAGCTGTGTCAACGTGGCCTCGATCACGGGGTTTCGAGGTCGGGGGTGACGGCTCCAACCTGGTGGCCGGCTCCGAGCTGTGGCGGGCATCCCCGGGTCGAGGATCACCGAGTCGGATTTGCCCACGTGCGCCTCGAGCACGGCGCGTGTCCCGTCGACGTCCCCCGTGGACGACACGGTTGGCCGTGGAGTCGGTGGCAGTGCCGCCACACACCGGGAGCCGAGAAGCACGGCAACCATCAGCACGATGAACGGGCGAGACGCCATGGCATTCCTCCGACCTGACAGGAGCTCGTCGGGTACCCGCACAGGGTGCACAAACCTCGTGCCTTGCACCACCAATCCGGCTCGCAGGTCGATACATTTCCGCGCTTGCTCCCTCGCCCCCGCGCGAGCGGGGGAGAGGGCAGGGTGAGGGGGTGCCTTCCCCCCTCTCCCCGCTGGGCGGGGCGCAAGGTCGGGGCCAGTACGTTTGGCCCCTCACCCGGCTCGCAGGTCGATACATTTCCGCGCTTGCTCCCTCGCCCCCGCGGCAGCGGGGGAGAGGCGGGTCTCATCCCTCGCCCCCGCGTGAGCGGGGGAGAGGGCAGGGTGAGGGGGTGCCTTCCCCCCTCTCCCCGCTGCGCGGGGCGCAAGGTCGAGGCCAGTACTTTTGACCCCTCACCCGGCTCGCAGGTCGATACATTTCCGCGCTTGCTCCCTCGCCCCCGCGAGAGCGGGGGAGAGGCGGGTCTCATCCCTCGCCCCCGCGAGAGCGGAGGGGAGGCGAGCCGCATACCCCGCCCCCACGTGCGACTGGGCGTGGGCTGAGCGCGCGCGTGCCCCCACACACCCCCCCTCCGCGCACGGCGCACAGGCGAGGG
>ERZ1026810.1095-NODE-1095-length-11336-cov-6.448657_pt1 | contig 11336 bp, 11 predicted proteins | sample MGYA00520872_ERZ1026810 | MGnify/ENA primary metagenome ERZ1026810 (study PRJEB33270, sample SAMEA104284477) | anaerobic digester metagenome | biome: Anaerobic digester microbiome; feature: mesophilic sludge digester; material: Anaerobic digester biomass... | reverse complement strand
TGATGTATCCACTATTAGTAAATGATGTGGAGATGTGGTAGAGTATGGATCGGGGTGTGATGAATGTGAGGTCTGGAGAATATATAACTAGGTTGGTGGTATGTGTTATTGTTTTGTTTTTTTTTTTTAATGATACGGCGACCACCGAGATCTACACAGAGTAGCTCTTCGGCAGCGTCAGATGTGTATAAGAGACAGGTGTATGCCGGGACTCGTGACCTCTGGTGGACTGGTTATGCCGGGACCGGTAACCTCTGGGGGACTGGTTATTTCAATGTCACAGTCTATCGGCTCATGGACGCAGCCATTTGGCCCACAGTAATCCTTCGTGCAGGGATTTTTATCATCGCAATCTCCACACTTTGACAAAGCATAGGATGGAACTATCATAGCACAGACACAGAATATCGCTATCGCTAATAATACAACTATGAGCCTCGCTTTCATTTACAAACCTTCTTTAGCCCTGCAAAAAGATTGGGGCTCATCTTCGAGGCCCCGTTTCCTCAGCCTCAGGCATCATCTCTGCCCTTTCGGCGACAATGAGACCGCTTCCGGCAACCGCCGTCACCATTCCAGACATGTATCCCAGATCCATGGCTTTTGCGGAAGCCTCCTCTGCCTCGGCATTGCCGCCAAGAGCTCGAAGCACAATGGCCTTGCCGCGCCAGGCATCGATATATCCCGGATTCAGCTCAATGGCTCTGTCGTATGCCTGCAGAGATTCGTTGTGTCTCTGCAGTCCCCGGAGGGCATTGCCCTGATTGTACATGACCTGGGCATTTCTCGGATTCTTTTTGATGACATCATCGTAATCCTTCAGGGCTTGCTCGTAATCCTCTTGTGCTTCGTCATATCTGCCCAGGCTGTCGAGGGCCATGCCCTTTCCAATCAAGGCATATTGTGGCTGTTGCGGCATCTCCGCAATTGCCCTGTCATAAGCCTGGATTGATTCGTTGTACATGCCCATGTTCCTGAGGGCATCTCCTAAGCCTTGCCAGGCTCTGGCAAACCGAGAATCGATCTTCAGGGCCCTGTTGTAGTAATTGAGGGCCTCATCGTATCTGCCAAGGCTTGCGAGAGCGTATCCCTCTCCTCTTAGGGCTCCTATGTTCTTCGGGTCAATTTCCAGAGATTTATTGTAAGCCTCGATTGATTCGTTGTACCTGCCAAGACGGTCTGCCAGAATGTCTCCCATGACGGCCCAGGCAAATGCGTCCTCTGGATTTGCCTTCGAGGAGTTGGCCACTGCCTCTAGAGCCTCTACGTACCTTCCCTGGTCGTCGAGGAGCTGTCCTTTAAAGCCCCAGGCAGCGGAGAGGTTCAGGTCTGTTGAGGTCTTGTACTCAGTCACAGCCTTATCCGCAAGCTCAAGCGCTCTTTCGTAAGCCTGAGCACTCTCCTCGTTCCTGCCAAGGATCGCCAGGACTTTTCCCTTCATCTCCCATTTGCTGCCTGAGTAAAACTCATCAGGCTCAAGCTCAATGGCTCTGTCCCAGGCGGCTATTGCCTCCTCGTACCTGCCCATGTTGTAGAGAACATATCCCTTGCCACCCCAGGCGAAGGCGTACGATTGATTGATCTCAATGGCTTTATCGAAAGCCTGGAGGGCCTCTTCATGAGAATCGTTTCTTTGCAGCTCCTGGCCCCTGTTGAACCAGTCCTCTGCGCTGTTATCCTCGAATGAGCCCTCCTGCAAATCAGCTGAGCCGTTAATGACGGGAAAATCGGCACTGGAGAAGTTGTAGACCACCCAGTTGGGGCTCGATCCTAAAAGATACTCGCTTGGCTTTCCTAGAGTCGTATCAAGGGGAGTGATGGCTCTGCCCTTGTTCTGCCAGGCGGCAAAGAGACCGGATTTGGTGCGGGTCTGGACCAGGTCATCGTATGCCTGAATGGATCTGTTGTATCTTCCAAAGTCCACTCTGACTATCTGGCCGTCGATCATCCACTCGTTCAGGATTATGGTGTGATCTCCTTCAGGATACCAAAAGGAGATGAAGCTGGTGGAGTTGACCTCCATCAGGTCGACCGCTTCGCCGAAGGCGTCCTGCGACTGGTTATATCCTCCAGGCAGTCCGTAGAAGATGTCCGATTTCCTCAGCCATGCCCCCACAGCCTCAGAGGAGTTCAGCTCTATGACCTTATCGTAAGCCTCAAGCGCAGAATCGGTCCTGCCCAATAATTCCAGATTCTCGGCCTTCAGCCACCAGGCTTCGGCATCTTTTGGATCGTTCAGGAGGCTCTGGTTGAGCAGTTCAATGGATCTTTCAAAAGCATCTGTGGCCTCTGCCTCTCTGCCAAGGCTTGCCAGGGCGATTCCTTTGCTCTGCCAGGCGCTTGTATCTTCTGGATTCTCCTTTATGGTCTCGTTGGTTAGATTTAGGATATTCCTGAATGCCTCAAGCGACTCGTTCTTCTCGTCCATATAGGCCAGGCTTTTGGCCTTGCCAAGCCAGGCATCGATATTTTGAGGTTCGATTTGAATGGCATTATCGAACGCCTCTAAAGCCTCATCGATGTTGTATCCGAATCCAGTGGCAATCAAGCTCTGGCCTTTTTTATACCAGTCATTTGCTGTATCCTCCTGCGCCATAGCAGAGGCGCAGAGCATAGCTATCGCCAACAATGCAACGACAAATCCTGTTTTCATTTGCAAACCTCCATTATTCTCAGAAAAAGTGAGGGAGTCATTCCTGATACCCCAGCTCTTTTGCCTGGAAAAATGCCGCAGCCGCATCTGTGTCTTTCCCCAGGGAATGCAGTATCAATTGATCCGTTGTGGATCTTCTCTTTGAATTCATTCACATCGCCCTCTTTCATCGATCCACTTCTATTGATGAAAAGGATCTAATCGCTATAAGGCAGCCATTTTCCGGCTATCTCACTCAATGAACCGCCGAATTCTTTTTCGGCATTTGTCGGATTACGACAGTTAACGAATATAAACCTTGCGAGTGTTAAGTTTTAAACTTATTAACAGTATGCATCCATTAATACTGCTCATTTGCTCGTTTTAAACAATAGACAAAATGAAATATGAATAATTTGCATAGAGAATAAATCTTATTAGCTTTTTTTAAGAACTCTCGGCATGAGAGAGCCATATGATATATTCATAAATTTCTCTCATATCGTTATACCTAAATCAACGAGCCGGAGCCAGTGGGAGTTGAGATGGCAGGATAATCCCGCGATTCTGGAAAACCAGGATAATCTCAGGAGGAGCGCTCCTGGACGGAAAGGAACCTTTCCGATAACTCTATTACATTGGTCCTGCCCCATTCTTTCTTTGTTATGAGGTTTCGTCTCTCCAGTGAGACCAGTATCGTGGTGAGCGTGGATCTGGGGAGGTTGGTCTCATATCTTATCTCCGCCTGGGTCATCCTGCCGCCGCGTTTGATCAATGCCTCAACTATAGAACGCTCTCGAGGAGTCAGAGCATCCATGACCGCCATCATCTCGCTGCTGACTGCGATCTCCTTCTTCGGCCCTTCTTCGAGCGAAGGCATCTCTTCGGGTTCAACATCTTCCTCAGAGGCCTCCGGTTGATCAGATTCAGTTGATAAGGCATCGAGGGCCTGATCATCGTCGGGAAGATCTTCTGCTTCAGGGATCGACGACTCAGCGTTAGGTGAAACTGCTCTGCGTCGGACAATGAAAATAATCAGGCTGCCTATTGCTAAAGCTACGAGCAGAATCAGAAGAAGATAGGCCTGGCTAAGGTCGCTATTATCACCGTTTGAGCTATCTAGATTACTACTAATATTGCCTGTATTTCCTGTTATGCCCTCTTGCTCATTGCCCTCTGGCTCCATGTGCTGTCGATACTCTATTGAGATCGCTGGTTCATAGACTCCGTACCCATGAGATTCCACTATCAAAGAGTCGTTTGAGGTAGATACCAGATAACTCAGTCCCTTAGAGCTGTTGATCCTGCCCAGCTTCGAGCTGTTCGGAAGGTGAAAGATGACATGGTACTCGTTATAAAAACCGTCGCAAGAGAACATCAGGCTCCAGTTCTCTCTTTGCTTCGAGGTCAAAGCATCAGTCCAGGCATAAAGCTGATTGTCAAACCTGTACTTGGAGGTGTACTGAGCGGTATTGTCCGGAGCATAGCGAGCAGGCTCCAGAAAGGTAAGGCCCTCTATGCTATCCGCATAGCCTGCAACCAGGGCCTTGCCGCTATCATACAAGTAGACATCGAGGCTGAGATTCTTCCCAGCGACCTCGCTGTCGAAATCCTGACCGGTAGCCGATGCCATGGCCATGGAGGCCAGGATCAAAAGGAGGCTTGCTCTCACTAACATTCTTAGCAGCGCGACCGATCTCATTTTACCCTTCCAAGCCTTGAGATGAGTTAGAGGCTGCGTTTGATAGATCTTCTCACTTTTCTTATAGTTTGTGCCATTCGTCAAGGATTACCATGCCCCGCTTCCTTCTGATTTCTTAGACTCATCCCGATAATTCTTTCTTATAAAAAAAATGGGAAGGGGCTTAACCTTGATACCCCAGCTCCCGGGCCTTGGCGTAGGCTTCATCCGCTTCGGCCTGGCGGCCCAGCGCTTTTAGAGCATCGCCTTTATTCATCCAGGTCAGAGGGTCTTTGGGATTAATTTGCAGGGCTTTATCGAAAGCATTTACGGCATCATCATATTCTTTCAACTCCCTCCACAAGAGAACTCCTTTGACCTTCCAGGCCAATCCGTTCATCGGATCGGCATCAGTAGCATTACCCAGTGCCTTGACAGCATCCTCATATTTGCCCTGAGCTTGCAGAATGAAGCCCTTTGAAAGCCAAGCCTCCACCAGATCCTCAGTCGATTTTTCAGTTTCAATACTGGTGTTATAAAGCTCAAGAGCTTCGCTATATAATTTATCAGATTCATTTTGTCTTCCTAATTCGGAGAGGATGCCTGCCTTGTTCTCCAGTGCTCCTGCCGTCTGCGGGTCTATCTCTAGAGCCCGGTCGATGTACCGAAGGGCCTCTTCATATCTGCTTGTATCCTCTCTCGTCTGGCTTATGTAAACCAAGGCAATACCTTTACCATGCCAGGCATCGGCATCCTCGGGATTCAGCTCCAGGGCTTTGTCGAAGGCCTGCAGGGATTCGTTTAATATGCTAAGGTTATCTGTGAATGAGCCGATTTTAGCAAGGTTGTTGGCCTTGTAGGTCCAGACTGTGGCATTCTCTGGGGCGATTTCTATAGCCCTTTCATGTGCCTCAATAGCTTTATCAAAGGCCGTCATGCCAGAGGCTTCACGGTCTTTTATGCCCAGGTTCTTATTTTCCAAAGCGATCTTTGTGCCCAGACTCGTCAGTGCCATGCTCTTGAAAAGCCATGCATTGAGATTCTGAGGGTCCTGCTCAAGTGCTCTGTCGAAGGCTTGGGTGGCCTCCTCATAGGATTCGTTACTGGATAATTCTATACCTCTTTTAATCCAAGCAACGGGCGTGTTATCCTCCGCCGCCGCAGCCAGACACAGCGCAGAGAATACGGCCAGGACCATGGCAATCCCAGTCCAGGCCTTCATCTTTTTTGTATTCACTCTTTTTGCATTCATTCCCAAACTCTCCTGTTTCGCTCACTTTATTTCTTCAGCGGGCGTCTCTCATTCGAGCCGCCCGGCGATCCCCACTGGGCATGAACGATAGATAAAAGACGATGTGGATGGACGGTAAATGAAGATTTGTTTGGATGCAGATCGATGTTCAGGATTGTTCCTTTTTGGAAAAGAACGATTCAGACAGCTCTATCACATTGGTCCTGCCCCATTCTTTCTTTGTTATGAGGTTTCGCCTCTCCAGGGATACCAAAACCATGGTGAGGGAGGATCTGGGCAGGCCGGTCTCATATCTTATCTCCGCCTGGGTCGTTCTGCCGCCGTGCTTTATCAGGGCCTCTATGATCGAGCGCTCTCTGTGAGTCAGAGCGTCCATAACGGCCTTCATCTCGCTGCTGACTGCGATATCTTTCTTTTGGCCCTCTGCTGCCGGGAGCATCCCAATGGGCCCTGCATCATCCTCATCCTCCGCATCGTCCTCAGCTGCAACGGTCGGCGGATCAGCTTCGAAAGACGCGTAATCCTGCGATGCTGCCATCTGCGCAGCCTGCAAAGGCTCTGCCGACGTATCTGGGGCACTGACTTCAGGCTGGCGGTCTACAACCGACAGATCTGGTCGATCTGCCTGGCCGAGCGGCAGTCTTTCTCTTCGTCTGCCTACGACGAAAGCGAATGCTGATCCAACAGCCAGGATAAATATAAAAGCAGCAATCATGAGAAGATTTTGTGAGCCGCTGCCATGGCCTTCCTCTCTCGCCGATGCGTCTTGCAGAGGCTCGTTGCCCAAAGGCTGCTGGTACTCTATGGTGATGGCAGGATCCTTAACACCATGTGCCTGAGCATCCACCAGCAGGGATTCATTGGAGGCGGTGATCATGTAGTTCAGCCCGCTAGAACTGTTGATTCTTCCCAGCCTCAAGTCGCCTGGCAAGTGGAAGACGATATGGCACTGGCTGCAGAGTCCCCAGGAGGTGAAGGCCAGGCTCCAGTTCTCCCCATTCTTCCGGGTCAGGCCGTCTGTCCAGGCGTATAGCTGGCGAGTATCATTATCGTAGCTGTATCTGGGGACATATTGATTGGGATAAAGGGCATTGTACTGAGCGGTCCTCAGAAATGTCAGGCCTTTTGGGTCCTCCATGTAGCCCGCCACTAGGGTTTTGCCTGTATTGTATAAGTAGATGTCTAGGTCGAGCTTTTGTTCATCCGTACCATCGAACTCCTGTCCAGATGTCAGAGCGATGGAGACTAGCAGAAGAAGAGCAACTATGAGCTTTCTTGGTTCCTTAAGAATACCCTGCCCATACTTCAAAGCCACGATTATCAGATCCTTCTTCATTATATAAAAAAGGAAGCTGTCAACCTTTATACCCCAGCTCCCTCGCTTTTGCGGTGGCGGCCTCTGATTCTGCATTGCGTCCCATTTCTTTAAGAGCTTGGCCCTTAGTAAACCACGACGTGATATGGTTTGGATCCAACTCAGTAGCCTTATCTAAGGCACTGATAGATTCTTCAAGCCTTCCATACTGCATGAGAATGCCACCTTTAGTGCTCAATGCGTCTACCTTCCTGGGATGGTCTAGCTCAATCACCTTCTCGTAAGCAATGAGTGCCTCCTCGAACCTCTGGAGATTCGCTAAATTTTCGGCCTTATACCACCAGGCAGTGCCGTTCTTGGGATCTTTCTGGATCTCTTGATCGTATATTTCTATGGCCTTCTCGAAGGATTGGGTGGCCTCTTGTTCAATGCTCAAGTAGTTTAGTGCTACACCTCTTGCCTGCCAGGCCAATGCATCCTGCGGATTATTCTCCAATTTCTTCTCTACGATACCAAGCGCCTCTGTAGCTGTTCCTATTGTTATTATATCAAGAACTACTGTTTTTCTTAGCAAAATAGACTCATTTTGCGAATCCATTTGAAGAGCTTTGTCGTATGCGTTCAGCGCCTCAGTTAAGGACTCAGACGCCATTGAATTCATCAGATCATCTCCCTTCTTCACCCACTCATCTGCAGTCTCCTGTGCCGCAGCTACCAAGCACATCGCAGAGAGCACTATTAGGACCATGGCCACCCCGATCCAGGCTCTCATCTTAGATTTTCCATTCATTCCCAAACTCTCCTTCAAAGTTGCTCACTTCGTCTCAAGAGGTGATAGCAAATAAGGGACCTGCCCATTATTGGCATGGATTTGGCCCCTTATCCACTATTCCACTGAAACCTCCACATCTGGAAGGCTCGTCTTCGAGCCGCCCGACGACCTCTACCCGGCATGAACGATAGATAAAGGGTAATGTGAATGAACAGAAAACGAAGACCTTATTTTGAAGGCATGTTTTTGTTCAGAATGTTCAAGAATGTTTTTCTACCGAAAAGAACCTTTCTGATAGCTCTACAATGTTCGTTCTGCCCCATTCTTTCCTGGTTACGAGATTACGCTTCTCTAAGGATATCAGAACCATGGTAAGCGTTGATTTAGGGACGCCGGTCTCGTATCTCATATCCATCTGCGTCATTCTGCCGCCATGCTTTATCAGGATATCCATGATCGAGCGCTCCCGCTGGGTCAGGGTCTCCAAAACCGCATTCAGCTCACTGCCAATCTCGATTTCTTCCAGGGACCTGACAGCATCTATTGGCTTCGAGGTATCCTGGGACTCAATGCAGGGCAGATGATCGCCTTCAAGCATATCCTTCTTGACAGGTTGCATCTCATTTCTTCGCCATCTCATCTTAAAGGTGAAGACAGATCCGATAAACAAAACAAGAAATAAAATGGCGCCCCCGACCAGCCAAAAATTGTTAGAGCTGCTGCCGTTGATATCCTCAAGAGATGCCTCTTCTGCTAAAGACTGCTGGTACTCTATGGTTATGGAAGGATTCCTGATATCATATCCCTGAGAAATAACTGTTAACGAATCATTTGAGGCTGAGACCACGTATTTCAGCCCCTCAGAGCTATTGATTCTTCCCAGCCCTAAATCGGCTGGAAGGTCGAATATGACGCGATACTCGGCATAAAAGCCCGGACATTGAAACATCAATCTCCAGGTATCTCCTTGCTTGAAAGTCAGTGCGTCAGTCCAGGCATACAGCTGATGAGTCTCGTTTTCATACCTGTATCTGGATGCATACCGAGTCGCAGCCGGGTCGGTATACTGGGTCGGCCTCAGAAAGATCAGGCCCCTGGGGTCATCAACATAGCCCACGACCAGGGCCTGACCGGTGTCGAGCAGGTGGACATTGAGGCTGAGGTTCTTCCCGGCTGCCCCAGAATCAGGATACTGTCCGGATGCCTGAATTGCGGCGACAAGGGATAGAAGAATAGCCGATCCCATCAGGATCTTCTTCAATAGTACCATAGATACCATCCTATCCCTCCGGTTCTTGAGATGCTAAACACGGTCATCTGTATTCCTGCGGATCTATGCTTTATACCCTAGCTCCTTTGCCTTGGCAAAAGCTGCAGCCGCTTCAACCTGGCGTCCTGAGGCCTTCAGTGCATCGCCCTTGCCCTGCCAGGAGGAGGCTTTCAGCAGACCTAGCTCTGGACTCAGCTCAACAGCCTTGTCGTAGGCGCTTACGGCCTCTTCGTATCTGCCCGTATAATTTAGGGCTTCACCTTTGTTCTTCCAGGCAATCGGATTTGTCGGATCTATCTTTAGGGCGGCATTAATAGTCGTTAGGGCTTCCTCGTACTCGCCCATCTTTATAAGAACGCTACTCTTGTCCGCCATAAATGTGGCTGTGAGCAAGACAAGGTCTGCAGGCACGGACGAAATAGCCTCGTCGTAGGCCACAAGAGATTCATTGTGCCTGCCCAGTTCGGAGAGGATACCAGCCTTCAATAATCGAGCTTCCTGGCCGGTGAAATCTGGGTCTAGCTCAATAACTCTATCGCAAGCCTTTATGGCCTCTTCATACCTTTCTCTGGCCTCATCCTTCCTATCCATATCGTTAAGCATATTGCTCATGCCAACGAATGCAAGTGCCTTGCCCTCCCAGGCCAGAGCTGAGAATTGCCTGGAATCTTCAGCAGAAATAAGCTCAATGGCCCTATCGAAAGCCTCCAGCGACTCATTGTATCTGTTAAAATTCTTGCCATTGAACCTGGCGAGGGACAAGAGAGTATAGCCTTTATCATTCCAGGCCTTTCCATAGCCAGGATCCAGCTCAATGGCCTTGTTCAAGGCGGTAAAGGCTTCTTCATAGGTCTTGACGCTCTCCTGTTCAGGTAGTTCCCCTGCCTTAAGGTTCAGAGCTGCGCCCTTCAGGTACCAAGCCTCCGCATACTTGGGATTCAGTTCAGTAGCTCTGCTATAGGCGTTGATAGCCTCATCGTTCTTGAAAATCCTTATGAAAAGCTCCCCTTTCACAAGCCAGCCCCTGGCATCATGGGGATTATCTTTGGTAGTTTTTTCTGCCATCTCCAAGGCGTTTTCATAAATCTTCAGCGATTCATTATAATCTCCCATTCTTACGAGCACATCACCTTTGCCCATCCATATGCTGGCGTTCTCGGGATCGATCTCAATTGCCTTATCGAATGCAATGAGCGCATCCCTATAGTTATCGTTTCCCATTAGCTTCAAACCCTCTTGATACCAGCTATCTGCAGTATTCTCCTGCGCTACAGCTGCCAGACATAGCACAAAGAGAACGGCCAGGATGAGGGGGATTCTCATCCAGGCCCTCATCTTTTTTGCATTCGCTCTCAGATCATTCACTCTTTTTTCATGCATTCCCAAACTCTCCTTTCTGCTCTATTTCTCGACTTCTTCATTTATGCGGACATCTCTCGTTCGAAATGCCTGCCAACCTCTTCTGGGCATGAACTGTAGATAAATGATTGATTGAATGAACGATGAACATGGGAGAAAATCTTGAGAGATGGAGCGTTCAGATGTTCATGAAGGTTCCTTTTTGATGAAAGACATCTCCTGAGCCATTAGCAAAGCTAAAAAATCCATGTTATTGGGTACTACGACGTTTAAGGAGCTATGACTGGGACAAGAATACTGGCGGCATTGAGTGTGCGCCATTGCCATAGGATCAAATCTCTGCCCATCATCGATGCAAAAGGTAAAAGATGGGCTTATATGCCGCCCAGCTCCTTGGACCTGGCGAAGAGTTCCTCTGCTTCGACCTCACGGCCCAAATCCTGCAGTGCCTTTCCCTTATAGTAGTAGGACCTATAGTACATGGGAGCCAGCTCAATGACCTTGTCGAAGCACTGTATCGACTCATTGAGTCGTTCCAGATGGTAAAAGGCCGTGCCTTTGCCCTGCCAGGCCATTATACTCTTGGGATTTTGCTCGATGGCCTCGTCGCAGAGCTCAACTGCTCTTGTGAAAGAAGCGTTAGCCCCTTCAGTGCGATTGAGTCTGTTGAGAGCGCCGCCTCTGTCCAGCCAGTATGATGCTTGAGTGGGATCGAGCTCAATGGCCTTATCATAAGCCGGGATTGCCTCTTCGTGCCTGCTCAGTTCGGCCAGAACGCCTGCTTTCCAGTACCAGGCATCGGATGAGTTTGGATTTATCTCAAGAGATTTATTATAGGATTCCAGGGCTTCTTCAAAATATCCAAAGCCAGTCAGGGTTTTGCCTTTCTGATACCAGGCATCTTCAAATTGCGGATTGATCTGTATGGATTTATTATTTTTTTACCGCAATACCCCGATGCTTGCATCGGGGATAAAGGGCATCCGTGTCCAACTTAGGGATTTGATCAGATCCGAGTAGTACTATCTTTATGCGGCGACGCCTCGGATGCCCCG
>ERZ1026810.1087-NODE-1087-length-11442-cov-8.772868_pt1 | contig 11442 bp, 18 predicted proteins | sample MGYA00520872_ERZ1026810 | MGnify/ENA primary metagenome ERZ1026810 (study PRJEB33270, sample SAMEA104284477) | anaerobic digester metagenome | biome: Anaerobic digester microbiome; feature: mesophilic sludge digester; material: Anaerobic digester biomass... | reverse complement strand
CAAGAAGCTCAAGGGAGTGAAGGTGGCGTCCGGAAAGAGGGCCTCCGCCCCTGAGCCGGCGAAGCCGAAGCAGCCTCCTGCCGAGCCCGACGACCGGGAGATCTTCGCGTTGGCCATGCGCGGGGTGACGCCTCAAGGAGGGAGCTACGCTCCCTCCCTAAGTTTTTAGTCCTCGAACCTAAACTTTTTTGCACATTTTGGACAAATTGCCACGAAAGGCTTTCCGGGGAGGCGAAATCTTTCATCCTTAGTAAAAACCCATCCCGCCTCGCAGGCTTCCTCAAAAGAGGAAAAAGTAGGGATTTCCGTCGCAGGGACGTTCTCCATATCCTCTGGAAGTGGAATCCCCCCACAGCCGCCGCAGAAGAAATGATTGAAGACACCATTGATTTTAATAACTAAGCTTTCCATCTTTCCTTCTCTCTGAAAGCTTTCGTAAAAGCTCCCTTTCAGCCTTTTCCTCATCAAAGTCTTTCAGGACGTAGACAAAAAGCCTTCGATTTCTAAAAACATAAACTTGAAGAAGATATTCCTCATACTGTGCGGAGGAAACAGTTCTTACACAAAATCTCTCCCCTGAAAGGGGAACGAATGTTCCAGAAGCTTTTCCTCCTATGAGAAGAGCCTTCATTTTCTCTCCTTCAAAAAAGAAAAAGAAGGAATCATGTCCTCGAAAAGCGAAGGGGCAATGCCCATGCAGACGTTAAAAAGCATGATCGCAAACCTTCGGTGCTCCCACTCGGCATGAGCATCCACTCGCAGAGCGAAGAAGTTTCTAAGAGCCCTTGCGTTTGTATAAACAAAGGCGGAAGTGGCAAAGCCTACCGGCTGGAGCCTTCGGCACTCCTGGTTTGCAACTTTTAGCTTTTTGAGATTTTCAATTTGCTGAAGAATCCGCTGGTGCTCCATCTCATAAATGCGAAGCGCAGAAATTGCAATCTCCTCGCTTTTTATATACTCCAACGCAGGGTAGACAAAGCCGTTCTCGGAGGAATCAACATACCTCGTAGACCTGAATGTCCACCCAATCCCAACACGGTGGCGAGTCCACTGACCTGCCAGGGATTTGGAGATCCCTGTAACGCGAAACGTAAAAGTGAGGGCTTCAAGAGGCGTTGTATGACCCCACTGGATAAGTCTCTTCCCTAGAGAAAGGTCGTCTTCGTAGCCTCCGACGCTTTCGTGACTTTGCCTTGCGGTGAACGCAGGAAGGCTCTCGGGCGTTACGAAACCTTCCCGAAGGATCTCCTCCGTGGGCGTTGCAATCGCAACAGTCGTTATCGCAGGCTCTATGTTTCTAAAAAGATCCTTCCTTAGCCCCTTCCACTTCTCGATTCTTTCAAGTTCTTTCCTAAGCTTTTCCATCATAATTACCTCTCTATAAATTTTGTTCCACGTTCTTGCAAACGGAACATCTCATTAGATCCGTAAGCATCACTCAGGCGAAACTGCCCAACAAGAAAAACCTCTTTAGGTCTCAACCCTCGAAGGTCTTTCCTATCTTTGATGTATCTAAGATCACTTATCGCTACGCCTGTGCGGTGAGCCCACAAAACAGCATCACTATAAGCTCCTGAAATAACATAAACCATATTTCCTCCTTAAAAACCTTTTTCTATCTCCCCTTTCCACCTTCTCAAAACCTCATAGGCCCATTCCTTATCCTCTTTTTTCCTCAGCATTACGCTGAGCTTAGGAGGTTTCGTAAGCACCAGCATCCCTCTTCCCATTTCCGTCGAGAAAAAATCAATAGCATCAAGAATCGCCCCTTCTACGAAATCAACTATAGGGATCTCATCGGTGTATGAAATGTCCTTTAGGGTTTCCCAGGAGGTATCCTCAACGAAAGCCTCTACCTTGACCACTTCTACGTTTCTTTTCCTCTTCTTCCCCTGCACTTTCTGCACCCTTCTGAGGTTTCCTCGAAGCCTCCTTCGGTGGACTGCGGCCTCAATGGCTATGTGGATGAAGATTTTAAGGGGAATCTTGGAAAAGAAGGAAAACGCCGCGAGTTCCTCGTAAACCTCTTTTGAGAGCCTAGGAAAGAATGGCTTTTTCATCTTTCTTCTCCACAAATTATGTAAGCTATGACGAAAAAGGTGATTATTGAGACTAGAAGCTCTGCGATAGCAAGAAAGCTTCCTTTAAAAACCCCTTCTATCCCTTGGATGATACCGAAGATGGAGAGAAGGAATAACATTCCTAGGATAAAACATTCAAACGCTGAGTTCATGTTCTACCTCCTTTAAGGAATCCTTTTCAACGAAGAGCTTTCCTATCATATTAGCTCCTTCACGTTAAAGTTTACTTCGTATGTTTTTTCCCCGGCCTTAACCTTTCCCTCGAAGGAAAAAGAAGGGATTTTAAAAACGTAGCTACTTTCAGCCTTCGATTCTTTACCTTGCCTTTTTAATGCATATTTTCTCGCGGCTAATGTTCCCACAGGAATGCTTAGCTCCTCAGCAGCCTCTTTCAACGTAGGCTTTTCCTTTAATGCCTTTTTTGTCCTTTCCCACTCCTCTTGTGAAAGCTTCATTTTATCCTCCTCTAAAGATAAAAACTTCCCTTTTAATCTTTCCCGGCTTTCCTTAAGCCTCATCGAAATCGAACTCTCGGTAACGCCCATTATGGTTGCTATCTCGGCCATTTTCAGACCTTCCCAATAGTAAAGCCTCACTATCTCCTTATCCCTTTCTTTTAAAGAGCTTAAAGCCTCCATAAGAAGGCTAATAGCAAAAACATCCTTTTCTTCCGGCATTGCTGAAAGACTTCTTTCTATTTCATAAGCCTCCGCAGATTTTTCTTCACCATCCTCAGAAGGAATGGGAACAAAGAAAGGAGTTCTTTCAGGAAACTTCCTGCATTGGTTAGTATCTTTCCTGATAAAATCTCTCATCTGTCCTTGGGCTCTATATTGTGCGTAAGTTTTTAAGTTTTTAGCCTTTCCTTGGTCCCATCGCATTTTTGCAGCATAAAAGCCTTTGTAACCTTCCCCTATAAGCTCCTTTGGATCATAAAAAGTCCCCTTGGAGACAGTTTTGGCTAAAAGAAAAAGCCATTTAAAAAGTTCTTTTTCAGTCAAGGGAATCCCCGAAAGTTAAAACCTTTCTTTTATAGGAAGAAGCTGTCGCCTGCGAAGCACTTATCTCCCCTCTTACGACCTTAATAAGATTCTTTGCGGAAACTCGCTTCGCTCCCTTTTCAAAGGCTTTTTTAAGCCGCGCCCCCCAGATCACATAATGGGGGCATCGAGGATGGTTTTGAAACCAGTTCCTTTTGCATCCAATTTCAGATGCGAAAGCATGAAGCTCCTCCATTTTTCCATCCGTTACAAGATGAATCCCGTCTGTAAGAATCATGTTATCTCCTTTTACCTATGCTTTCTTCTTTTTGCAAATTGCAATTTACAATTATCTCTTTCTCCACTTAAAAAGCCCGTCGATGACAATTTCAAGCTCCCACCCTTTAGGAGGACTTAGCCGTGTTAAAAAACCTTTATTCGTGTTCCACACAATGTCTATGTTTGCATGAACAAGTACTATTTCCCGCGAAAGCCTGAAAAAATCCCCCACAATGTAGGGCCACATAGGGATTGGCTTATAAAAGTTTATAGCCCCTATGCAGGTAACAACATCAAAAGACGTGTCTTTGAAGGGAAAGGGAACACATGCACTATCAAAGTAAGAAACCTTTATCCCTTGGCTTCTATGAAATCCTTTGAAGGGTGTTGCTGGCCGCTCCGTCCCCTGGGCTCTATGCCCTAAGGCATTGAAAACCTCAATGAGCGTCCCCGCTCCGCAGGAAACATCCAGGATTTTCCTGCTTTCTTGTCCTTTTTTCCGTGAGACTTCTTGAAGCTCCGGAAGATGTTTCTCGATGTAAAGAATCTTCCTCTGTATCTGCTCTCTCCTATTAAGGTATTTATGCCCTGGGAGGATATTAATAACTTTTCTAATCTCCGCAGGATCATTCCACCCTTCGGAGAGGGTTTTCCCTACTTTGTCTCTTATATTCATATTTCACCTCTGCGACAAAAGATTTAAAATTCCTACATAAGAAAAAATGTTATTCCTCCATGAGTGATTTGCATGGATGGTGTTTGCGATAGCTAGTTTAGCGTTTGTGAGCAAATCCCGGTTGAAAGCAAGCATTTCCAACGTTTCACCTAAGGTTTCCTCTGTTGCTTTAAAACTATTATATCCAGGGGTTGAATCCTCCGCTATCGCCGTTTTTTCTGAAAGGAAAACTGTGGGCGTTCCACATGCTCCAGCTTCATATGCTGTAAGCGGTCCACCTTCATGTGCGCTGGTGCAAACCAAAACATCTATGGAGCGATAAAACTCAGGCATTTCCTCATACGGAAGTCTTCCTTCCTTCTTAAAGGAAGAAACCTTAAAGGAAAAACCTTTATGATTCTGCATTACCTCCTCAAAGATATGGAATCTTTTAACGGGCCTTTCAGTGTTCCCGGAGAATCCTACTCGAAGAGGACCATCCTTTCTAAGAAGGTTCTCTGTGGAGGGATAAAAAACCTCCGTGTCCACCGAAAGGGGAGAGAAGACTATGAAGGGATGTTTTGGAAGCTCCCTTATCGCCTCTTTCATGATGTCTCTGGAAGTGCAGAGGCAAGCTCCGAAAGTGGCTCCATTTTCTTCCTGGTAGTTAAACTTTCCGTAGGAAGAAATCTTCACCGCCATCTTTTCAAGAGGAAAGGTGATTCCTTTTGCTTGCCTTGGGTAAAGAAAAACGCAGTCATAGGGGAGAGTAGCTTTTGATCTCTTTTTAAAGTCTGCCGTTTTCGCAAAAAACGTTGGGTATCGCTCTATGTCAGCATAGATCCCTAAGGAACGAAGGTATTTCTGCATTCCCAGTGCCTCATGATGAAACGCCCACCCATCAACATCATACAAAATAGCTACTTTCATGATTCCTCCGCATAAAATTTTCTTGTGTCTACATCGTACCTTCGTGAAAAGATCAAAATCTCGACCTCTTTGCCTAAATCAAAAGCATGAAACACGCTAAAACCCTTGAAAATCTTTTCAATATCCCCTTTCAAGAGGTCGTATTTGTGAAAAGAGTTATAAAACACTGATTCCTTCGTAGGGTATGAGATAATGGCTGTTTTCACCCCTGTTCTTTTAGCTATCCTACCAAGGATTGTTGGATCTTCCAAATGCTCTATGGTTTCGATGGAAACCAAGGTTTCAAAATCATAAGGGTGAGACATTTCATAGAAGTTTTCTACTGTTTGCCTCGAAAAATGAATATGCTCACAACCTTCGGTTCTTTCAGAAAACTCTTCCTGAGCGAAAGCTATGCTTTCCTCGTTTTTGTCAACTCCAAGGACGCCTAAAACCTTAGGATTCGTTCCTATAATATAACTCCCATAGCCTGTTCCGCAGGCAATATCGAGAACGCGCCCGTAACAGAACTGTCTAATGGTGAAATATCTATCAAGATGCTTCTGCACCCGCATTGTTTCCTCGAAAGCTAAAACCTCCGCGTGCCCTAAGCGTATAAACTCTTTCGTCATCATATCCCCCAAAGGTTTATTCCTGTTGTCATTCCTATGTTATCTATAATTTCCGCCGCCCTACGTTCATACGACTCCATCATAGCTGTTCCAATGGCGATATAATTTCTGTTCCAAACTCTAGAAGATGCTTTCCTCACTGCGTTAGCATAAGACTCAGGACTGTTAGCGTTTTTCGCGAAAACGACTCCATCAACCTGCGTTCCCACGGTGGGGTTTGTAATCCCTATTTCTGTCACTGTAGGAAGCCCTGCGCGCATATTCTCCAGCAATTTTGCGTTTCCGCCACCGTTCCCTCTTCGATTGAACGAGGGTGTAAGGTCAAAGCCTAGATCTGCCCATTGCAAATATCCCCAATGTTCTCCGTAAGGAACTGGATTCATAATAAAAATGTTTTTTGCGGGAGCGAAGAGCTTCTTCAAAAGAGAAAAGTCTTCTTCTATGAGAGGATTATACTTTTTAGAGCTCGTCCCTATGGAGAAAGAACCAGGGAAGATATAAAGCCTGAACTCTTCTAAAAGGCTCATGACTTTCATTATAAATCCCTCTCTGGAGGGAGAATGCCGAAGCCTTCCCATGTAAACAAGGTTTACCTTATCTGTCTTTGGGAAAGGATTATGTTTTGGCTTTGGGGGAATGATGGAGGGAACGCCCATAGGCGAAACCCAAACTTTCCTCATATCATCGCCATTAGGAAGAATGTTTATGAGGGCTTTAGCTATCCCGAAAGTTTGAGGAAGTAATATCCCAGTGCTGTAGTAAAAACTTGAAGGGCTTTGGAAAAATTCCTTGTACCATCCTGGTTTTCCAAAGCGGAAAGCGAAAATTGGAAAAGTTTCCTTCCTTTCCATTTCTTTTAAGGCGATTCCTAGAAAGGGAAACTCCATAATGAACCTCTTTATATAGTTCTCCCTCGTGAAAATGATAAGATGCATTTCCTTCATCTTTTTTTCATCGAAAGCCTTCCTTGGGATGATGTTAAGCCCCTCGGCGGAGAAGTAATCCTTCCCCTCAATCATGAAAGTTTTACAACCAATGTTTTTAAACCCTATGGCAAGGTTGTAACCTACTGCGTTTGAAAAATGGGTTCTTCCTTGTGCCGAAGAAGACGCTCCTAAGATAAGAACATTCATTTTGCCTCCAGACAGTAATCAAACATCTGCTTAAATCTTTTTGCCCCATAGTACCAGCTATAATGATTCCACATAGCTAACCTCATCCCTCTTCCGATGTTTTCTCTTTCTTCTTCAGTCATAGTCATTACTGAAAGGATAGTTTCCTCAAGGTTTGAGAGATCATCCTTTATGAGAAAAGCTCCCTTTTTCGCAAGCTCTGGCATATTCCCAACGGGCGTTCCTGCGATTGGTACTTCACAAGCGGCTGCTTCTAAGAGGCAGTTATTTGACCCTTCAGTGGTGGAGACATTAACGTAAAGGTCTATGTTGTTGTAAAAATCTGGCATGTCTTCGTGAGGGATCTGCTTATGCAAGTAATTTTGTTCTAGGAGAGGAATCCCTAGCCTTTTGCAGACAGAACGCAGGGTGCTTACCCTTTTTATGTGTTCCCTCGCTGGAAGATCGTTTCCGACCCATCCTACTGTAAATGGTCTTTCATTTGTTTCTTTTTTCTTGAAAAGGGTGAGATCAACAGAGTTAGGGATGTAGAAGAATTTTTGCCTTAAAGCCATCTCATTGTACTGTTTAAACCACTCTACATTAGGAACAGCAATAGCCTTAGCGTTTTTAAAATACTCTGTGGAACTTTTAAGATTATTAACTACAAGCCCCGCAACGCTAGCGCAAACGCTTTTGCACTTACTTCCGTAGTGTTGTATTGATTCATAGGTGCAAAAATAGGTTAAATCAGCTTTATTCGCGTTGTACGCCATTTCTTTCATGGGAATGATAGATAGGTCGAATGCATGGGATAAAAACGAATGTAACGCATTACAACGAACATCGAATGCCCAACCGTTCAAATTCACGGGTAAAAACACCCGCTTTCGATCCTGCAATGTTTTGATGTTTCCATCAGCTTTTTTCATTCTCGAAAACTGTTTATGAATAATAACAGGCTCTTCCTCTATGGGAAGATCAAAAACCTGACAAAGCCTCTGGGGAAGATTCATGATCTTGATCTCGGGATGTGACAAGAGCAGGTCTTTAAAGACCATCTGTGAAATGGCCTTTGGTGATGAAGGGACTTTTTTTGACCACTTACGTAAAAAAGCCTTAACGTGGGGGCGGTTGCGGAAAAGGGAAGTTCCTAGGAGGATCTGGTCTTTCCTGTGAAAAGCTGCAATATCAGCTTCTTTAGGAACCTCGAAAAGTTCTTTGGGGTTTTGCAAGATTTCTGCATCTGCATCAATCCAAACCACATCATCATTATAACGATCCATGATATCTGCTATAAAATCCCCCCTGCTTCCACAGGTTTCCTTCCAGGATTTCTCAGCAGGGATGCCTTGGATAAAACACTCAAAACCGTAAGAAATAAGATTTTTACGAAGTTTTTTAATGCTTATTTCATAAGGAGAGTTTACTGTGTAGAAACTAGCAAAGATCATTTTTTCATCCTTTCAACGGTGACAAAATACTCCCTAAGACAGTTTCCACAAAACCTACAAGATGATGTAATACCCTCGTTACCGCAAGAGAAAACAAGAGGGTTTTCCTTAAACTGAGACATGATCCGAAGGAAAGAGCTTCTCTTTATCGCAAAATACTCATTTATGGTTCTTTTTCTAAGGATGTAATGCGTTCTGTGCTCGAAGGGGATGGTAAGATGATCATGGTAAGCCATGAAGGTAAGGATTGTGGGGATTTCTTTTTTGGTGTAAAAAGCGACTGCATTTTTTACATTTTCTGCATTCCATGTGTTTGTAAGAACACGAACATACATTAAGTTTTTAGGTGGGGTATCAATCTTCCAAAAATTTTTGTCAACAAGGTTTCCAGGGTTTACTGTTAAAACAACGGGAGCATCAAAATGGTCTAAGTTTATAGGCATTGAAGTATTATAAAACTTATGGTCATACTTCTTGCAGGCTTCGATAACAAATGCTTGCTGGTTATTGCTGTCGTTCCCGTCATTGACGCGAACAACCATGCCTCTGGCCTGCTCCTTAGAGGGCATATTCGGGAGGTTTTCCTCAAGAGGTTCTAAGTAGCTTCTACCGTTCTGAAAGAAGCAATCTTCACAGTTGTTAGGACAACGACCTTTTTGAGGAATTGCTGTTATGATGCCGCTTCCTTTTGTCTTAGGGTTGTAGATATAGCTCATTATCTCTCCTTATAAGTCTTCATAGTGGTCATACGAAATAACTTCAGGATCTTTCAGACCTCCGAACTTGTGAATAAGCATGCAGAAATTTCCTACATCATAGAGAAGTTCAGGGTTTTTGGTTTCTTTGAATTTTCTGAGTCTTCGGATAGCTTCACTAGCCAAGGCATCAGCATCTTTAGTTTCATCGAGCCCATGCCTGTAGCCGCCGACTAGAAAGCGGTTTGCCATTCCGACTAGGAATGAATAATCCCATTTGAACTTGAAAATTTCTTCAAGGGAAGCTCGAATTCCTTCATCTAACCCAAGCTTATTAAAGATGTATTTTCGGATGATTTCGTGACTGTGCAACATTCTTCAGCCCCTTTTTTCCACCATTCGCAACCAATGGCTTTCCAACCTATCCAATCATGCTCTGCACAGTAGTCTAAGCACATTTCACAGACGCCTTTCATATAACCTTCGCATCTTCCGGGGGCTTCGACTATAACACATCTGAACGGCATAGCCGTTGGACGGCGGCAGTCAGGACAAAGCCTTCCTCCACCTTTGAGCTGGAAACAGCCACCACATTGCTCGCAAATAGCTAATTTTAACATACGCCCCAAAAAATACCATTGATTCAATATCCTTAGATACGTTGTCTCAATGGTTTGGTTGCCATGTTAAAGGTTTTTAAATAAGCAAGTTGTAAATTACAATTATGTAAGAAGAAGGGGCTTCTCATGAAACCCCTTACTCAACTATGAAGGTTATCCAACCCCAGTCAATACCATCAGTGTTTTCATCATCATAGGCAGAAAGTTCAGCATGGTAAAGCCCCGTTGCAGAGAAGGAGTTTCCTAGCTTTAGAACAAGCTTATCGTCTCCCTCCTTCGCAACAGAGGTTTTTTCTGCTTCAGCAGCAGTTACTTTATATGTTTTCCAGTCAAAGACGCCTTCATCCTTGCTACTGTCGATAACAGTCCCATCCTCAAAAGTAAGCGTCATCTTAGTAACGCTGGCGAGAGAGGGAACGCTTCCATCTGCAACAAGAATAATATCGTTTCTATTGTCCTTTCCTAGCTGGACCTTTTCAGTAATAGCCATAAAAACTCCTTACGAAGCTGTGAAGGAAACATCAAGATCTCCAGCAGCGAAGCGTGCGGTGTCGCCCGAGTCCACGGCTTTGGACGTTGCCAGCGCGCCCCAGCCCAGGAAGTTACCTCCTGTGGCCGCATCAAAGAGGGCGAAGTGAGAGAGCGTGCCCCAGGATGCGGTCGCCTCGGCAAACTCGATGGCGTTGGCGTTGTCGATGATCCTGCCCGATCCCGTGTTCCAGTCCGAGGGCGACGTCTGTTTCCTGGCGTATCCGCCGCCCGAGGGCGGAGTCACGTTCGTGCCGGCGTCGGTCGGGGCCGTGGTAGACAGCTCCACGTAGATGTTCGTCGGCGGCGTGTACGTCCCCTTGCCGAAAATGTGATTCAGAAGCGCATTTGCCAGATAATTACTTATATTTCCCATGTTACACCTCCGTTAATGTTCGTTTTATTGTTATGGAATAAAGCTCTCTTTGTGTTGACACACTTACAATAGAAACGTCTATAGGATTTCCCAATGTTGATGGGATGAATGTGCTAAGGCTTGCAATAAGGGAAGCTAAGGAATCCATTGATCCAGAAAAAGAAAGGATAATCTTTACTTTTCCGTTGGCGTCAATGCTGCTTGTTATAGCACCTGAGAGTGCCATGTCTCTGACAAGGTATCCCTCGATACTTGTAGCTGATGCTATGTCCCCCGAAAAGCCCCGGATACGCATAGCATCTCCAACGATGGATGCCACTGTTTCTAAGGCGCCAGAGAGGGTTTTGAAGGTTCTAATGTTTCCTGTTAAGGAAGGAGCTGTAGTGATCTCTCCTGAAAGGGGAAGGTTTAGCCGAAGGTTTGAAGCCATTTCTCCTTTGGTACTGATGGAGCCAGAAAATTCTATAGTTCCTGAAAGTTCCAACGCAGCGGAGAGATTAGCTTTGGATGCAATAGCTCCAATGATGGTTTTGAAAATGCTGGTAAAACCTGCGACTTCAGCCCTCGAATCTATAACGCCTGAAATCCCCCGAATAGGCTTTAAAGAGGCAGCAAGGTCAGATACTGTTTCGGATGCTCCTATGAGATTCCGCGTAGCTTTTGATGTTCCGTTTAAAGATGAAGGAATTAATATGTTTCCGTCCATTCCACGGAAGGGTTTGACTACACCCGCTAGTGATGAGGTAGATGAAACATTTCCTGATATATCTTTGACTATTTTTATCTGTCCTGCAACATTTCCTCCTGCTTCTATAATACCGGACAGATTCACCATAAATCCTATAGCGAGAGACATATCTGCCTTTGCATTGATTAGTCCCGAGATGCCTCTTGTTACTTTTGTTGTGCCATCTAAGGAACCTGAGGTTTCTAGAGTTCCTTGTACTTTTCGAGCTGTCTCTTATACACATCTGACGCTGCCGACGATCTACTCTGTGTAGATCTCGGTGGTCGCCGTCTCATGAAAAAAAAAACATACACATACCAACAAGATATCTGCACAACACCTACACACTGTACATCGACACTCCTCGAACGTAGCTATACCGACAACACCTTAC